>Ga0196963_10001066_pt1 | contig 20103 bp, 21 predicted proteins | sample S1_5metaG_FD_148600 | JGI IMG/M metagenome (GOLD analysis project Ga0196963, IMG submission 148600) | Soil microbial communities from Anza Borrego desert, Southern California, United States - S1_5 | ecosystem: Environmental > Terrestrial > Soil > Desert | place: USA: California | collected... | reverse complement strand
GCCGCTTCGCTCCTCGGGGTGACGGGTCGTCGCACCGGCCTCACGGCTCGGCGGCGAAAGATTCCGTAAACCATCAATCTTAGGATTTTCTTAACCTTTCCGGCGCTGAGTCGCCGCGAGCGGGGACGAAGCAGAAGGAAGTCTGCCATGGCCCGTCGCCTCCGACCCCGCCGCGCCGCGGCCGCGCCCGTCCGGGCCGTGCCAATCCCCACCCTCCCGCCGGCCGGCACCCGCCGCTGGGTCGCACGCCGCAAGGCGCAGGTCGTCGAGTCGGTGCTGAGCGGCATGCTGAGGCTCGACGACGCGCTCAGGCGCTACGAGCTCAGCATCGAGGAATTCAGCCTTTGGAAGCGGCGCTTCTTCCGCTCCGGCGTGGAGGGGCTGCGCATGGGCCCGCGGCTGCGCCATGACTGACGGGCCGCTCCTGCCGGCGCCGGCCCGCGGCGCGCTGCTTCGCCAGCCGGCCGGACGCCGGCGGCTGCTGCTGATCGACGACGAGCTGTCGGTGGCGCGTTTCATCGCCCATGCCGCCGAGGAGTGCGGCTATGAGGCGATCATCACCGTCACCGCCGAGAGCTTCCGCAGCCAGTACCAGGCGTGCGATCCCGACGTGGTGGTGCTCGACCTCGCCCTGCCGCGCAGCGACGGGGTGGAACTGCTGCGCTTCCTCGCCGAGGAGAAGAGCCGGGCGCCGATCCTGCCGATCAGCGGCTTCGACGAACGAGTGCTGGAGGCGGCGATGCGGCTCGGCACCGCGCTCGGCCTGCGCATGGCCGGGCCGCTCCAGAAGCCGGTACGGCTCCAGCAATTGATGGACGCCATGCAGGGCCGGGAGGCGCAGGATGCGGGCTGCATCGGTTTCTGAGGCGGAGCTGCTGACCGAGCTGCAGCTGGCGGTCGAGCGCGACGAGCTCTCGCTGCTCTATCAGCCCAAGGTGACGATCGCCGACCACCGGCTGGCCGGAGTCGAGGCGCTGGCGCGGTGGCCGCACCGGACGCTCGGCGTGATCGAGCCGTCGACCTTCGTGCCGCTGGCCGAGCGCTACGGGCTGATCGACGAACTGACCGATTGGGTGCTGCGGCGCGGGCTCAAACAATGGGTGAGCTGGAGCGAGCAGGGGCTGACCACCGACATCGCGTTCAACGTCTCGGCGCTCAGCCTGCGCGACGTCTATTTTCCCGACTATCTCCACCGGCTGTGCCAGACCGAAGGGGTCCCGCCCCAGCGCCTGACGATCGAGGTGACCGAAGGGGCGACGCAGCATCTGGTGCGGCTGCTCGATACGCTCACCCGCTTCCGGCTGAAGGGGATGAGCCTCGCGCTCGACGATTTCGGTACGGGTTATTCCTCGCTGCTGCAGCTGCGCCAATTGCCCTATAACGAGCTCAAGGTCGACCGCTGCTTCGTCTGCGAGGCGGTGCGGTCGCGCGAGTCGCGGCTGATCGTCAAGGCGGTGATCGACCTCGCCCACGGCCTCGGCCTTGCCGCGACCGCGGAAGGGGTCGAGGATGCCGAGACCCTTGCGCTGCTCGGCGAGCTGGGCTGCGATCACGCCCAGGGCTATTTCATCGCCCGGGCGATGGAGGGCTGGGAGCTGGCGCCGTGGCTGCTGGCGGCCGGGGGCGAGGGCGTGGTACCGATCGCGGGACGGCGGAGATTGAGTTCCGTTTCCTAGGCGAGGCGTTTCGCCAGGCGGTGTGGGAGATGATCGCGATGCTTCGGCTGCGGCTGCTCTGTCCCCTGGCCCTGGTCGCCGCGACGGCGTGCCAGACGGCGACGCCGCGTCCGGCCGGCGCGCCGCGGCCGAGCGTCACCGTCGAGGAGGCGGAATCGTGGCGGCGGGTCGCTTCGCCGCGCGATGCCGCCGCCCTGGACGCGCTCGGCGGGCGGTGGGATCAGGCGCTGGCGGCGACGCGCGCGGCCGGGCTGTCGCGGCGCGCGGCGGCCGAGGGGGTCCTGCTCGTGCGCGACGCCCGGCTGACGCGCGCCGCGCCCGCGCCGGGAAGCTATCGCTGCCGTTCGGTGCGCCTCGGCGCGCGCAAATGGACCGCGTCCGCCTCCGGCTTCTGCTATATCGGGGTCGAAGGCGGACAGCTCAGCCTCGCCACCGAGCTGCGCGGGCTGCGCCTCGGCGGCTATCTGTGGGAGCTCAAGGCGGGGGATCGCCTCGTCTTCCTGGGCGCGGCGGTGCCGGCCGGCGCCAAGACCGCGCCCGCCTACGGCCAGAATCCGTCCGCCGACGCCGCCGGCCTGTTCGAGCGGATCGGCGAGTTCCGCTACCGGCTCGCTCTGCCCGAAGCCGCCCCCGGCACCGGCCTCACCGTGATCGAGATGGTGGCGGCGCCCCGGGGCTGAGCACTCGGATTTGACGATAGGCCGGGCGCAAGAAAGGCCGCCTCGCGGGCGGCCTTTCCGCGTTTCGATCCCGCTGCCGGGCTCAGGTGGCGCGGTCGCCCGCTTCGCCGACCGATTCGACGTCGCGTCCGACACCTTTGACGGTGTTGCAGGCGGTCAGGGTTAGACCGGTGGCGACGAGGGCGAGGATAAGCTTACGCATGTTGAGTCTCCTGGACTGCTTCGGCCAAGCGCGTCGCGTTCGGCGTCGCAAGGTGAAGAGGAGAATGCGGGAGAGGCGAGGACGTTCCGCTGCCGTCCGTCCCGCGGACGCGCGAATCCGGCGGGCGGTCGCGCCGGCATCGGAGGACGGGGATCAGATAAAATTTGAGCCCGGAGGCGCCACCGGGGGGGGGGAGGTTGGCGCGTCCGGGCTCATGTCGTGGATAGCGAGAGCGGGGGGGCAAAAGGTCACTATCCGAACTGCACAACGAGGAAGCGGCGGGCCGGTTCCATGGCGCCGCAAAAAATTTCAGGGCGGGCGAATTTTTTGGCAACCGGCGCGCGGTCCGCCGGTTCAAGGGAGGAGGAGGAGCGCCGACGTGAGCCAGCCGCCCAAATCCACCCCGCACAGCGATCTAGACGGGGTTCATCGCGACGAGAAGCCCAATGTCGAGACCGCCCTCGAGGCCGGGCAAGGGAGCGAGAACCTCGCCCTTGCCCGCGACGAGGCGGCCGCCCGGCCCGATTATGCCGAGGATGTGAAGAATCGCGACGACCGAAGCCGATAGCCGGTCCTAACGCTCCGCCTTGTCCACCACCGCGACCGCGAGCGCGTAGCGGCCGGCCTCTGGATCCCGGTCGATCGTCGAGCGCAGCTGGCGGGACAGGCCGCTGACGATTCGGTCGAACCGCTCCACCAGGGTGACGTCGCACGGCGCGCCCGCCCGGAGGCTGTCCGATTCGATGCTGAGCCGGGCGGTGCCGGCGGCGGCGCCGTCTTCGGTGAGGGCGATGCTGACCGAAGCGCCGCCGCATAGCATCGCATATTCGGCAATCTCCGTGATCAGGAAGGCGACCGACACGGCGACGTCCTGAGTCACGTAATAAGGCTCGAGACTGAGCCGGATCGTCATTCCGAGCGCCGAGGCGGGCGCGGTGGCGCGAAGATTGGCCGCCAGCTCCGAAATCAGCGGCTTCAGAGCGACGCCGCGATTTTCCTCGAGCTCGGCATAATGGTTGCGGTGGACGACGGCGAGCGCGTCGACCCGCCGCTGGATCGAGCCGTAGGCCGCGGCGACCTCCTCGTTGGGCGAGCCGCGCGAATGGATGTTGAGCAGCGAGGCGACCACCTGGAGGTTGTTCTTCACCCGGTGGTGGACCTCGCGGACCAGCTTGGTCTGGCGCTCGACCGCCGCCTCGAGCTCAGCCTCGTGATGGGCGAGGGTGCGAACCGCGCGGTCGAAGGCTTCGCCGAGCTCGCCGATCTCCCGTGCCGGAGTGGCGAGTCGGGGGAGATCGAGCTCGCGGTCGCCGGGCCGGTAGGCGGCGACCGCCCGCTGCATCCGCGCCAGCGGCCGCAGCACCAGCCGGCTGAGGATGATCCAGCCGATAATGGTGGCGAACAGCCACATCAGCACGGGCAGCAGGATCAGCAGCACGTCGGGAAGCGTGATCGGCACCGCCGACAGCATGATTCGAAGCCGCAGCTGGCCGCCGGCGACCGCTTCCTCGCCCTGGACCGTCTGCCGCCAGGCGCCGGGCTTGAAATCGGAGCGAAGCACCATCCGCCGGGCGCCGTCGCTGAGGTCGAGGTCGAAATCGCGGCTGGTGCCGGGAAGATAAGTGAGGTCGGCGAGCGCGGCACGGCCATATTCGGCGACGCCCTCGAGCGCGCCGCCGTCGCCGTAGACGAACAGCCGCAGGGCGGTGCCGTCTTCCGAGATTCGCGCGATCGTGCCGGAGCGGGCGGGACGGACGGGACCGGCGGGCGGGACGAAGCCGGCGCTGGCACAGCGCAGCCGCCCGCCGGAGGCGTAAAGCGCATAGCGGACCGGTACCGGCCCCTGCTCGAGCTGGCGCAACGTGGTGGGGCAGACTCGCGAGCTTTCCGAAGTGAGCGAGATGGCGACGCTGGCGGTGTTGATGGTCAGCACGCTTCGCGAGAAAGCGGAATTGAGGCGCTGCGCCTTGAGCTCGAGCCGGGCCAGCGTCTCGTCGGCCCGGTTCGCGTTCTCCTGCTCGGCGTTCTGCAACGAGGCGAGGATCGCGACCAGCCCGAGCGGGAACAGGGCCGCGCTGAAGATGAGCAGCATCTTGAGCCCGGTCGAGAGCCGGGCAAAGCCTGATGCCAGCCAGCCTTTCGCTTCAGTCGCCACGCAGTTCCGATGCCGCCGAGCGGCGGCCCTTAGCCGAGCTTACCCAGCAGATCGAGCATTTCGGGGGGAATAGCTTCGTCGACCGCTTCGCGATAGGCCTTGCGCAGCGCCTTGCCGATCTCGGCGTTGGGGCCGCGCTTCTTTCGGCCTTCAGGCGGGGATTCGGTATCGGCCGGAGGAGAGGGATCGGTTTTGCGCCGGCGATCGCTTTCGTTCTCGAAGCCCAAATCGTCTACCCCTCGCGACGCCGGAGTCGCGCCCGCTGCTTCAACTGGCGTCCGCCCGCCGCGGATCGAGATCGAAACCGGATGCGCAGGACCCACCCCGCGGCCAGATACTGGCCCGCAGTCGCCGTGGAAACAAAAAACTCGCTGAATGGTTCCAACGCCGCGTGAGGAGCGGGCCGGGCCGATTTTCTCTCTGTTCGTGGCCTTTCGCGGCCCGCCGGAAGGCGGGGTTGCAAAGCGCGGGCACAACCTCAATAGGCACCCGGATCGGGACAGGAGTCGAAACGAACATGCCGCTTGGTCAGGATCTGGCGCCGCACCTTCCCTTCCTGAGGCGCTATGCGCGCGCCCTCACCGGAAGCCAGAGCGGAGGCGACGCATTCGTCACCGCGACCCTGGAGGCGATCGTCGCCGCGCCGCGCGAATTCCCGAGCGACGTCGATCCGCGCGTCGGTCTCTACCGGACCTTTCACGCCATCTGGTCGTCGGCCAATATCGAGGAGGATCCCGGCGCGACGATGGAAGGGGAAGCCGGGGTCGCCCAGAAACGGCTGGCGCGGATCACGCCGCTGTCGCGCCAGGCGCTGTTGCTGACCGCGATGGAAGGCTTCACGCCGGAAGATGCCGGCTATGTCATCGGCGCCGCCAGCGACGATGTCGAGCGGCTGGTCGCCGAGGCCCTCGCGGAGATCGAGCGGCAGACCCGGGCCGAGGTGCTGATCATCGAGGACGAGCCGATCATCGCCATGGACATCGAGACGATCGTCCGCGACCTCGGCCACAGCGTCACCGGAGTCGCCGTCACCCGCGACGAGGCGGTGGCGCAGGCGATGGCGCGGCGGCCGGGGCTGGTCCTCGCCGACATCCAGCTCGCCGACGACAGCTCGGGCATCGACGCGGTCAAGGACATCCTGAGCGAATTCCAGGTGCCGGTGATCTTCATCACCGCCTTCCCCGAGCGGCTGCTGACCGGGGAGCGGCCCGAGCCGACCTTCCTGATCACCAAGCCGTTCCAGCGCTCGACCGTCAAGGCGGCGATCGCCCAGGCCCTGTTCTTCGACAGCGCGACGATCCCGGCCTGAGCAGCGCCACGGAACCGCCCAAGCCAGCGGGCGTTGCGGCCACACAACGAGCGGAACCGAGGACCATGGACGAGGGCGAGCAGCATATCGACACGACGCGCGCGCGGGCGGGGGCGACCCCCCACATGACGCGTTACATTCTGCCGATATCTCTGGGACTTGTCGTCCTTGCGTTCGTGCTGTTGTTGCTACTCTGGCAGTAGAGGCCTACACCCTTGACCCAAGACAGGGGGCCTCGGCCCGTCCGCATCGCATGACCGAAATCAGTACGGCGTATCCTGACGGGGGCAGCTTGGTTCAGCAACCGGCATCCAGCGACGACAATGAGACGGAGCGTCCCGAACCCGTCCCCCTGCCCGACGACGAGTTCAAGGACCAGCTCGGGCAGGTCATCCCGCACCTGCGCGCGTTCGGCCGCTCGCTGTCCGGCAGCCGCGACCTCGCCGACGATCTCGTCCAGGAGACCTTGCTCAAGGCGTGGGCGGCGCGCAAGCGCTTTCAGGCCGGCACCAACATGCGCGCCTGGACCTTCATTATCCTAAGGAACCTGTTTCTCAGCCAGATGCGGCGCGCCCGCTTCAAGGGCGAGTGGGACGAGATAACGGCATCGAAGATGCTCGCCGCGCCGGCGAGCCAGGACCGGCACGTCGAGCTGACCGACATGCAGCGCGCCCTGCTCCATTTGCCGCAGCCGCAGCGCGAGGCGCTGATCCTGGTCGGCGCCGGCGGCTTCGCCTACGAGGAGGCGGCCGAGATTTGCGGCTGCGCCGTCGGCACGATCAAGAGCCGGGTGGCGCGCGGCCGGGTCGCGCTCGAAGCCCTGCTCACCGACGGCAAGCTCCCCTCGCGCCGAGAGCACGAGAACGAGGGCGGCCGCTCGGCGCTGCAGAGCATCATGAGCGAAGTGGACGAACTGAGCCGGGACCGGGATCCGGAGGAATGATCCGTCGTCCCGGCGAAATCCGGGATCTCGTCGAGACTCCAGGCGACCTCCTGCCTCGAGGCCCCGGCCGGCCGCCGGGATGAGGATCAGGCCTGGTCGAGCCTCATCAGCAGCTCTTCGAACATCGCGAGCGAGCGGACTTCGCCGTCCATGGCGAAGGCCTGGCGCAATGCGTTCCCGACGCCGGCATGAACCGTCGGCGGCGCCACTTTGACGAAGCGCCTGGCGGAAGCGTGGACCATGGCTTCCCGTCTCGGATTGAGCGTATTCACGCCGTCAGAACGCGCCGGGAACGGGTCGGTTTCAACCGTTGCGCGGGCTCAACGGAACTGGTTTGGCCTGTTGTATGAATGAGACACAGAGTGAAGGAAGGGTTAAGGAAGCGCTCGCCCGGGCGCGGCGCCATTCGCCCTTCCTCGATCTCCAGCTCGAACGCTTTCCGGCCGTCGCCGACCATCTTCGGGCCGGTCGGATCGGACCGGCGCTGGCGGACGCTGCCGCCGCCGGCGCCGGCGCCGACGACCTCGCCGCCGCGCTGCGCCGGGAACGCGGCGCGCTGGCCGCAGCGCTGGCGGTGGCGGACCTGGCCGGGATGCTCGCGCTCGAGCCGCTGATGGAGAAGCTGTCGGATTTCGCCGACCGGGCCCTGCAGCTTGCGCTTGCCGCCGCCTTCGCCGAACGGACGCCGGGGGACGCGGCGCGCGGCTTCGCCATCATCGCTCTCGGCAAGCACGGCAGCCGCGAGCTCAACTTTTCGTCGGACGTCGATCTCCTTTTCCTCTACGACCCGGCGACGCTGCCGCTGAAGCCGCGCGAGGAGCCGGGCCAGGGGGCGCTTCGGATCGGCAACCGGCTCGTCGAGCTTCTCCAGAAGCGCGACGCCGAAGGCTATGTGTTCCGGGTCGACCTGCGGCTCCGGCCCTCGCCCGAGGCGACGCCGATCGTGCTACCCGTCGACGCCGCCATCTCCTATTACGAATCCTCGGCCCTGCCGTGGGAACGGGCGGCGTTCATCCGAGCCCGGCAGGTCGCCGGGGACGAGAGTGTCGGCCGCTACTTCCTCGACGCGCTCCACCCGTTCGTTTGGCGCCGGTCGCTCGATTTCGGCGCGATCGGCGAGGTCCAGGCGATCACCCGGCGGATCCGGGACCATTATGCGCAGGGCCAGATCTTCGGCCCCGGCTTCGACGTCAAGCGCGGCCGGGGCGGCATTCGCGAGATCGAGTTCTACGCGCAGATCCACCAGCTGATCCACGGTGGCCGCGAGCCGGCGCTGCGGGCGCCCGCCACGCTCGACGCGCTCGGCGCCCTGAAGGCGGACGGGCGGATCGCCGCCGACGCCGCGGACGACCTCGCCGAGGCCTACCGGCTGCTGCGGACGGTCGAGCACAGGCTGCAGATGGTCGACGACCGGCAGACCCACGAAGTGCCGGCCGATCCGGCGGCGCTCGACAATGTCGCGCGCCTGCACGGCCTGCCCTCGGGCGGCGCGCTGCTCGGCCTGCTCGAGGCGCCGGTCGCGCGCTGCGGCGCGCTTTACGACGGCCTGGCCGGTCATGGCGAACGCCGCGTGCCGCTCAATCCCGACGCGCTCGAGGCGCATCTCGCCCGCGCCGGCTTCGACGACCCGGTCTCGGCGCGGCTCAGGATCGAAGGCTGGCGCGGCGGCAAGGCGCGATCGCTGCGGACCCCGGCGGCGGGAGAGGCGTTCGAGGCGATGCTGCCGGTGCTGATCGAGGCCTTCGGCAGAGCGCCCGATCCGATGCGGGCGATGAACCGCTTCGACGACGTCGTGACCCGGCTGCCGAGCGGGGTCAATTTCTACCGGCTGCTCGAGGCGAGGCCGGGCCTTACCGAGCATCTGGGGACGATCCTCAGCCACGCGCCGGCTCTGGCCGAACAGCTCGGCCGGCGGCCGCAGCTGCTCGACGGCCTGGTCGACGCCAGCGCGTTCGCGCCGGCGCCGCCGGTCGAGGAGCTGATCCGCGATTTCTCCCGCTCGGACCGGGAGGGCGAGGACTACCAGCTCGTGCTCGACCGGGTCCGGCGGCGCGTCAACGAGCGTCGTTTCGCGCTCGGCGTCCAGCTGATCGTCGCCCATTCCGACCCGATCGAGGCCGCCGAGGGCTATTCGCGCGTCGCGGAAGCCGCGATCAACGTCCTCGCCCGCGCCGCGATCGCCGAGTTCGAGGCGGTGCACGGCCGGGTGCGAGGCTCGGAGCTGCTCATCCTCGGCCTCGGCCGACTCGGCGGCGAGGCCCTGACCCATGCCTCCGACCTCGACCTCGTCTATCTGTTCAGCGGCACCCACGAGGCGGAAAGCGACGGTCCTCGGCCGCTGCGCGCGACCGATTATTTCAACCGCCTGGCGCCTCGGGTCACCGCGGCCCTGAGCGTGCCGACCGCCTCCGGGCCGCTTTACGACGTCGACACCCGACTGAGGCCGTCGGGCACCGATGGCATGCTCGCGGTCAGCCTCGAGAGCTTCGAGCGCTACCAGAGCGAGCAGGCCTGGACCTGGGAGCATATGGCGCTGACCCGGGCGCGGCCCGTGTTCGGCTCCAACGGCGGCCGGGCGGCGCTTCGGGAAGTCATCGCCACAACTCTGGCGAGGCCGCGCGACCCCGACCGGCTGATCGTCGACGCGGTGAAGATGCGTGCCGAGATGGCGGCCCACAAGGCGGCGAAGGGGCGCTTCGACATCAAGCTGGGGGCGGGCGGCCTGGTCGATCTCGAATTCGCCGTCCACACCCTGCAGCTGAAGCACGGCATCGGCCTCGACCCCCATCTCGAGGTCGCGCTCGAGGCGCTGGCCGCGGCCGGCCTGGTCTCGGAGGAGATCGACCCCGCGCTTCGGCTGCTCACCCGGATCCTGGTCATGTTCCGGCTGGTCTCGCCCGAATCGGACGAGCCGCCCGACGAGACCAAGCCGCTGGTGGCGGCGGCTTGCGGCCATGCCGACTGGAACGCTCTGCTTGCGGCGCACGACGCGGCGCGGCAGAGGGTGGCGGAGCTGTGGCGCCGGGTGGCGTCGGGAGAGGAATGATGTTGAGCGAAGGCGACAAGGTACCGGACGTCAAGCTGACCAGCGTCGACGGCAAGGCCATCAGCCCGGCCGATTTCAGCGGCCAGAAGCTGGTCATCTACTTCTACCCCAAGGACGACACGTCCGGCTGCACCGCCGAGGCGCAGGCCTTCTCGGCGCTGGCCGAGGAGTTCAAGAATGCCGGCACCTGGATCCTCGGCGTCTCCAAGGACGACGCCCGGGCCCACCAGAGGTTTACCGACAAATACGGCCTCAAGGTGCCGCTCGCGACCGACGCCGACGGCTCCGTCTGCGAGGCGTTCGGCACCTGGACCGAGAAATCGATGTACGGCCGCAAATATATGGGCATCGAGCGCGCCACCTTCCTCGTCGACCGCGACGGCGTGGTGAAGCGGGTGTGGCGCAAGGTGAAGGTTCCCGGCCATGCCGAGGAGGTGCTGGCGGCGGCGCGCGAGCTCCCCTGACCGCCGTCACCCCAGCGGAGGCCGGGGTCCCGTGGGGCGAAGACCTCGGTATTTTCATCCGCTGGGCCCCAGCCCTCGCTGGGGCGACGTTCAGCGCCGGCTCAGCAGGGCGTTGACAAACTCCCTGCCGTCAATCAGCCTGCGAAGGATGAAGCCGATGCGCGCCAACGTCTGCACTCTCGCGACGCCCGCCGCCGCGGCTTCGACCTATTATTACGGTTTCGCTCGGGCGGGACCGGACTAGCGCGCGCTTAACAGCCAAGCTTCAAACCGACCCCGTCCGGAGCCCCGGGCGGGGTTTTTTCATGTGGAGAAACCCCGATGTTCACCGATTTCAGCGACACCCTGCCGCCGCCGCGGCCCGCCTGCCCGCCGGGCGCCGGCGAGGACTGGACCATCCCCCAGCATTGGCAGCGTTTCTCCGCGGAGCAGCATCGCGTCTGGGACCTGCTGTTCGCCCGGCAGCGCCGCAAGCTCGCCGGCCGCGCCGTCGCCGCCTTCGAGCGCGGCCTCGACACGCTGCGGCTGTCGCGCTCGGGCATCCCCGATTTCGACGATCTCAACGAGCGGCTGTTCGCGCGCTCGGGCTGGACGGTGGTGGCGGTTTCGGGCCTGCTGCCGGACGCGATCTTCTTCGCCCACCTCGCCCGCCGCCGCTTCCCGGCCGGCAACTTCATCCGGCCCGCCTCCAGCCTCGACTATCTCGAGGAGCCGGACGTGTTCCACGACGTGTTCGGCCACGTGCCGATGCTCGCCGAGCCGTGGTTCGCCGATTTCATGCAGAGGCTCGGCGAGGAAGGGCTGAAGGCGGTGGCGAGCGGCCGGCTCGCCGAATTCTCGCGCCTCTACTGGTTCACCGTCGAGTTCGGGCTCGCGCTCGAGGCGGGGGCGCTCAGGGTCTACGGCGCCGGCCTCGCCTCAAGCTTCGGCGAAGCCGCTTACGCGCTCGACAGCGCCCGACCGGAGCGGCTTCGCTTCGACCTTGGCCGGGTGCTGGCCACCCCCTACCGCTCCGACGCCTTCCAGCCGCTCTACTTCGTCGTCGACGGGATGGACGAGCTGCGCTCAGCGATCGACTTCGAGCGGCTGGAGCAAAGCCTCGCGACGCGGTAGGCGGCGGGCGATGCCGACCGCCGCCGCCGCCGCCCGCGCCGTCCTGCTCGCCGCCGAGCCGGCAGCCAAGGTGCGCGCCGCCCGCGCCGCCGCCCGGGCCTGGCGGCGCGGGGCGCTGGCGCACGCCTTCGACGCCGCCATGCCGGCGGCGCCCGGCCGCCCCGCCCGCCCCGAGCTGCTGCCGCCGTCGCGGATGCCGAAGCGGGGACGGGGCGGCTCCGAGCGCGGCCGGATCGCGATGCTGCACGCCCTCGCCCATATCGAATTCGCCGCGATCGACCTCGCCTTCGATCTCGCGGGCCGGTTCGGCGCCCGCTTCCCGCGCGAATTCGTCGACGACTGGTTCGCCGTCGGCGCCGACGAGGCGATCCATTTCGCGCTGCTCGACCGGCGGCTGCGGTCGCTCGGCTCCGCTTATGGCGCGCTCCCCGCCCATGACGGCCTGTGGGCGGCGGCGGCGGCGACGGCCGACGATCCGCTGGCCCGGCTCGCCGTCGTGCCGATGGTGCTGGAGGCGCGCGGCCTCGACGTCACTCCGGCGGCGATCGCTCGGTTCGAGGCGACCGGCGACCGGCGGTCGGCGGCGATTCTCGGCCGCATCTACCGCGACGAGATCCGCCACGTCGCCGCCGGCTCGAAATGGTTCCGCTGGGCCTGTGACTCGCGGAGAATCGAGCCGGTTTCGGCCTGGAAACGACTTGTCCGGGCCCGTTTCGAAGGCGCCGTTAAGCCGCCGTTCAACGATTCAGCGCGCGGCGAAGCCGGTCTGTCCCGGGATTACTACGCCGCCCTTGCCGCCGCAGGAGATGTTTAACAGTCTCCGGTCACACGTCGCGGAGGGGGCCTTCCCTGACGTCGTTCGAGGGGGCGGAAACGCCTTGAAACGTGATTGGGCCGCGCTTGCGCGTGGCCGCGCCCAATCAGGGGCGGCCAGTCGGGGACGAGATGGTGCTGACGAAAACGATCAATGCGGGCTTCTCCGGAACGTTCCGCACGATGTTCAAGCCTCGCGACATTTTCCTCCATGACGGCAAGACGCTGCGACGGGTCCGGGTCGGCTCGGGCCTCCAGGCCGCGACCGCCTTCGGCGCCCTGCTGCTGCTCTTCTGGTCGATCTTCGCCGCGGCCCAGCTCGCCGCCGCCGCCCAGGCGCCTTCCCATGCCGACGTCGCCCGAATGGAGCGCGAGCTCGCCGCGATGCAGGCCGACGTCGCCGTGATCAAGGAAGCCGCGCAGCGCCGCTACCAGCTCACCGCCAGCGAAGTGCGCCGGCTCGGCCTCGATCCGCGCCGCCTCCAGAGCCGGACCGCGGTCGGCGGCCCGTTCGAGCCGGTCGAGGCCGTCCGCGCCGCCGATCCCAATTTCAAGGCCCTGTTCAACAGCTGGACCCAGCTCGACCAGCTCGAGCGCGGCACCGTCGCCATCCCGTCGGCCGAGCCGGTCCAGAACACCAGCTTCACCTCGGGCTTCGGAGTCCGCTCCGACCCGTTCCGCGGCCGCGCCGCGATGCATGCCGGCATCGACCTCGCCGGCGCGATCGGCACCCCGATCTACGCCACCGCCGACGGCGTCGTCGGCCGCTCCGAATGGAATAGCGGCGGCTACGGCAACCTCGTCGAGCTCGACCACGGCCACGGCATCCAGACCCGCTACGGCCACCTTTCCAAGTCGCTCGTCGCCGCCGGCCAGCGGGTCAAGCGCGGCGACGTGATCGGCCTGATGGGCTCCACCGGACGCTCGACCGGAAGCCACCTCCATTACGAGGTCCGGATCGACGGCAAGGCGGTCAACCCGGTGCCGTTCATGCAGTCGACCTCCTATCTGCAGTCGGTCCAGCAGCGCGCCGCCGCCGCCACCCGAGTCGCGATCGGCGGCCCCGCCGCCGGCAACTGAGCCCGGACACGGTAAAGCGCCGCAAGGCCCGAGCCTCGCCGGAGACGGCGGGGCTCTTTTGCGTCGGCGCCCCTCCCCGCAAATCGGGCCTTGCATTCGATCTTCATTTGTTCTACCTGTGTTCTCATCAATTCGATTCGGGGGAACGCCATGCCCAATGTCCGCGCCGCGGCGCGATATCGGTCATCTCGGACCAAACGACCGGCGCCCGCCCGGTTGACGCGGCCCGAACCGCTTGGTCTATTCCGGGCGGGACTCAGTCGAGGGGCTGGCTGACATGGCGAAGGGGGGCGCCAGGTATCTCCTGGCAACATCATTGCTCGCGCTCGCGGCCGCGGCGCAGGCGAGCGAGACGATCACCTACAGCTATGACAGCCACGGGCGGCTGATTCGGGTCGAACGCAGCGGCACCGTCAATAACGGCGTCGGCGCCGCCTATAGCTACGACCCGGCCGACAACCGCACCAACGTCACCGTCACCGGAGCGGGCAATCCGCCGCCGCCACCTCCGCCTCCGCCGCCTCCGCCGCCGCCACCTCCGCCTCCGCCGCCTCCCCCGCCGCCTCCTCCGCCACCGCCGCCACCGCCGCCGCCGGGGAACCAGCCGCCGGTCGCGGTCACCGACAGCGGCGAGATGGAGAGATGCCAGTTCCAGAGCGTCTTCTACGTACTCGACAACGATTACGATCCGGACGGCAACACGCCGCTGTCGCTGGTCTCGGTCTCCTACTCAGGGGGGCTGGGCACTGCATTCGACAGCGATCCGCGTATTATCTTCAGGCCCAACGGGAGTGGCACGGGCACCGCGGTCATTACCTACACGATCCAAGACTCGCTGGGGGCGACGGCGACTGGCACCTTCAACCTCAGCATCGTCCAGGGACAGTGTCCGTGACCAAATCCACCCTCGTCAGAGATAGTGCAATGTTCAAACGACTATTACGCTGGGCGCTCGCGCTGACCGGGCTGTGCCTCGCGACCGGCGCCGCCGCCCAGACGTCGGTCTACGACCTGCCCGAGAAGCTGGTCGACGGCAACGGCGTCGATATGGCCGCGGGAAGGCTGATCATTTCCTTCCCGATCCTGAATTTCGGGGACCAGGTCAGACTAAAGGCCGACTATTTCGCCCGCTATCCAGAGGCCGGGTCGACCGTGCCTCACGCTCCGTCGGCGTTCGACTTCTATTCGCATTATTCGACGGGAACGGGAGCCGAGGAGATCGAGACGGGCTGGAGCCCGCTCGGCTCCTACGCCTTTTACAGACTGGCGACCTGGGAAACGGTGATGCCCGACGGCAGGGCCTACAGCAAGCCGGCGGGCGGGCGGTTCCTGACCCAGCTCCAGTCCGCCTCCTGGCAGACTCCGGGGCACCGGCCGATCGGAATGGTCGACGAGGAGGGGAATTTCTGGGAATATGGGGCCTGGGTAGGGGATGTGCTGGTCGAGCAAGTCCTCTTCGCCAACGGCGAGATCTGGACGATCAAGCGCCAGAAGTCGCCCCATGGCGCCCGCCTGCGCCACGTCGTCTCGACCCGCGGTTACATGATCCAATATGAGTATGAGCGCGAAGCAGCGCCGACCGTCCAGGCGGAAAACGCCGCCTGGCAGAGGATCGTGAAGATTTCCGGCGGCTCGCTCGCCCATGTCTATTGCGACACGAGCGGAGTCGCGGTCTGCCCCGGAATCTCCGCGGCCGGAAATTCGGCGACTATCTCCTATTTCGCGAACGGCTACGAGATGACCCATGCGAGCGGGTTCAAGAAGCGGATCGAGGCCCCCGGCAACTACCAGCTGCTCGTCTCGTCGCCGGGGACGAACGAGCAGGTCGGGGCCGGCTTCGGCTATACGGATTGCGACCCGACCGGGACCATCAGCTCGGTGACCCGGAACGGCCAGAGCTGGACCTACGCCTGGCAGCAATGCACCGAAGAGGAGCGGGGCATCAGCTGGATGATGACCCGGACCGACCCGCAGGGGCGGACGATCCAGGTCCGCCAGCTTTCCTCCTATTCGATTCCGGACCTCTATATCGATGAGCTGCAGCGGCAATATGCGATCGCCGGCAGCCCGACGGTCGGCTATGCGGCGTTCGGCTATCCGGAAGGGAATGAGGTCGGCAAGTCCTTCAGCAGCCGGAACGTTCACGCCGGCGGTTATCTGTACGGGAAGAACGGCGGGACGCTGTCGACAGGGGCCACGTTCGACCCGGTCTGCTCCAACCTCAAGACCTGCAACCGGCCCAACACGACGAGGGACGCCAAGGGCAATACGACGACCTACACCTACGACCCCGCCCATGGCGGAGTCCTGACCATGACCGGCCCGGCGGTGGACGGAGTCAGCCCGCAGACGCGCTACGAATATGCCCAGCGTTATGCGTGGCTGAAGAATGCCTCCGGCGGCCACAGCCAGGCGGCGACACCGATCTGGGTGCTGGTCCGCGAACGCTTCTGCCGCACCACCCAGGGCTCCGCGTCGGGATGCGCCGGCGGCGCCTCGGACGAGGTCGTCACCGACTATGATTACGGGCCGGATTCGGGGCCGCAGAACCTGCTTCTCCGGGGAGTCGCGGTCAGCGCCGACGGCCAGATCCATCGCACCTGCTACGGCTACGATTCGATGGGCCGCAAGATCAGCGAGACCAAGCCGAGGGCCGCCCTCGCCGCCTGCCCATGAACCGCGCCAACCGCCTTCGAGGACCGGCCATGTCCCTTCGCTCCAGACTGGTTCTTCTCAGCCTCGCCTTCGCGGCGGCGTGGACCGGCGCGTCGCCGGCCTCGGCGCAGGCTTCCGCCTCGCCCTTCACCTGGGCGACCCGCTACGACGCCGCGGGTCGGGTCGCCGGGACCATTGCTCCGGACCCGGACGGCGGCGGCTCGAACCCTTTCGAGGCTACCCGGACCAGCTACGACGCGGCGGGGCGGGCGGTCACCGTCGAGAGGGGGCAGCTCGCCGCCTGGCAGAGCGAGGCCGTCGCTCCGGCGGCCTGGAGCGGCTTCGCCGTCCAGACCCGATCCGACATCCAATATGACGGCGCCGGCAGAAAGCTGAGGGAGACCTTGAGCATCGTGCCGGTCGGCGGCGGTGCTCCGGCGGTCCAGGCGGTCACCGAATATAGCTACGATCCCGACGGCCGGCTGCTCTGCACCGCCGTGCGGATGAACCCCGCCGAGTTCGCCCTGGTCCGCGATGCCTGCGCGCCCGGGACGCCGTCCGCCACCTTCGGGGCGGATCGGATCACCAGCAACAGCTACGACCCGGCGGGGCAGCTGGTGCAGACCTGCAAAGGGGTCGGGACCGGCGAAATGGCCGTCGAATCGACTCGCGATTATTGGCCCAATGGCAAGCTGAGGACTCTGATCGACGCCAACGGCAACCGCGCCGAGATGCGCTACGACGAGTTCGACCGGCTGCAATGCTGGATCCTGCCCTCGACGAGCCGGCCTCAGGCCTACAATCCCGCTACCCAGGCGACCGCCCTGGCCAGCGCGGGCGCCCTCGGCGGCGACTGCTTGAGCGGCGATTTCGAATCCTACGGTTACGACGCCAATTCCAGCCGGACCTCGTTCAGGAAGCGCGACGGCTCGGTGCTGACCTTCGACTATGACGCGCTCAACCGCATGTCGCGCAAGGTCGTACCCGAGCGCGCCGGGCTCACCGCGGCCCAGACCCGCGACGTCTATTACCAATATGATCTGAGGGGCCTCCAGACCAAGGCGCGGTTCGACGCGCTCGATGGGGAGGGGGTGACCACTTATTATGATGGCTTCGGCCGGCCGACGACGACCCTGCTCAACATGGGCGGGTTCCCGCGCTACCTCGAATATCTTCACGACCCCAACGGCAACCGCACCCGCCTCGTCTTCGCCTATCCCGAGAACGTCCATTTCGGCTTCGCCTATGACGAGATGGACCGGATCGGCCTCGTCCACGACCATGCCGGGGTCGGCCATATCGACGATTACGTGATCCGCTACTGGTACAAGAACGAAGGCCCCCGGCACGCCGCCGTGCGGGGGGCGGGGCTGGTCGGCTTCACCACCGTCTATTATTACGACCGGCTCAACCGTCCCGAAGCGATCATCAACGATCTTCCCTTCCCGGGCGCCGATTCCTCGATCGGACTCTCCTACAACCCGGCGAACCAGATCAGGCAGCGGGGCCAGAACAACGATTCCTATGTCTGGACCGGGGCCTACAACGTGAACCGCGACTATCAGCGGAACGGCCTCAACCAATATACCCAGACCCTGACCGGCGGAACGCCGAGCGCGACCTTCGCCTACGACGCCAACGGCAACCTCGTCTCGGACGGCTCGTCGAGCTTCGTCTACGACGTCGAGAACCGGCTGGTGTCGGCGAGCGGCACCAAGACCGCGAGCCTGGTTTACGATCCGCTCGGCCGACTCTTCCAGGTCTCCAGCCCCGCGACGGGCACCACCCAGTTCCTCCACGACGGCGACGACCTCGTCGCCGAATATAACGGCTCGGGCGCCGTCCTTCGCCGTTACGTCCACGGCCCCGGCCCCGACGAGCCGGTCGCGGTCTACGAGGGCGCCTCGCTCGGCGTCGCCAATCGCCGCTACATGCTCCCCGACGAGCGCGGCTCGATCGCGGCTCTCGTCAACGCCGACGGCAGCCCCTCGGCGATCAACACCTATGACGAATATGGCATACCGGGCGCCGGCAACGGCGGGCGGTTCCAATATACCGGCCAGGCCTGGCTCCCCGAGCTCGGCATGTACCACTACAAGGCCCGCCTCTACTCCCCGACGCTCGGCCGGTTCCTGCAGACCGATCCGGTGGGCTACGAGGACCAGACCAACCTCTACGCCTATGTCGGCAACGATCCGGTGAATCTTACCGACCCGGATGGTAAGCGCCGATTCGGTTGGCTCATCGAGCTCTTGGAGGCTGGGGAACGCAAGATTAGGAGCCTAGGCAGCGCTCGGGAGGCTGTCGAAGCGCGCCGCCGTGGAGACAATGTGAAGGTGGAAGGCGGACGACAAGCCGCCAGACAAGTCGAGCGCGCCGCGGCCAGAAATCCCAACAACGTCTTACGCCATTCCGGACATCCGTTGAAGGGAGGGGGGCGCGGCAGCTCTCATTACCAGACGAAAGGGAAGCCAGGACACACCTTCTATGACGCCGGCGCCGCGATCCTGGGAGGTCTGGTGGTCGTCCTCGATGTGCTGGATCAAGCAACCAACCCGCTCAATGATAGCGGACTAAGCGAATGCCAAGATCTCGGAGCTTGCCGAAACGGCGTCCCTCTCACGCCGGAGGAGCGCGAGCAAAGATACCGGGAGGAGCGAGCGGCCCTGGAAGAAGCCAGGCGTCGTGCGGAGGAACAGAAGCGGCGCGGCGGCGCTCGCTTTTGATCCGCGCTGACGAATGGATGGAACGCGGCAACATGCCCAATAGGCGAACCGGCGCACTTGATCATGCGGGACGGAGCAATGGACAAATTTCGGATCCTGTTTCACGGACAGTTCGCGAAGCCGCAGGCGCAGGCCGAAGGCATTCCAGGTGACGATGGCCTTTATGAAGGGTTCTACGCCGCGCGCGTGCTGGCCGCGGCATCACCGGAGGCCGCGATCACCCGGGGTCGAGAGCTAATCAGGGAGGAACTGGACGCGACCTTACTGCGCGGACGGCAGGGCGACCTAATCTCGCTGGACGTGGAGGAATTGGAAGCCGTCGGAAGTTCTGACGATCGTCTGCCGAATAAGGGATTTACCTTCTACTGACGCGGGGGATTGGGGCGGGACCGGCCGGCTCCCCACGACGCCAGCAGCAACGGCTGGGGCGCCGTCCTTCGCCGCGACGTCCACGGCCCCGGCCCCGACGAGCCGGTCGCGGTCTACGAGGGCGCCTCGCTCGGCCTCGCGGTTCGCCGCTACATGCTCCCCGACGAGCGCGGCTCGATCGCGGCCCTGGTCAACGCCGACGGCAGCCCCTCGGTGATCAACACCTATGACGAATATGGCATACCGGGCGCCGCCAACGGCGGGCGGTTCCAATATACCGGGCAGCTATGGCTCCCCGAGCTCGGCATGTACCACTACAAGGCGCGGGTCTACTCGCCGACCCTGGGGCGGTTCCTGCAGACCGATCCGGTGGGCTACGAGGATCAGACCAATCTCTACGCCTATGTCGGCAACGATCCGATCAATAAAGCAGACCCGACAGGGACGATCGGTCTTGTGATTAATGGCGGCCGAATCGGCTACAAGGCCTACAAATATCGGAAAGCCGGCGGTGTTATCCGCGCGGCCGGAGAAGTCGGAAAGAGCATCTCGCGGGATTGGAACGCGCTGGATGATCGGGCAAGGACAAGTACGGGAAAGAAGCTACTTGCTATTGCGGATCTTGTGCTTGGAACGGAGCTGTACAACGGTCCCTTCGACGTCAAGGGTGACGGCAAGATTGACGGGAATGCGGACCCTAACTCGGTGGGTGACAGCGAGCTGGAAGACGGCATTGCTCAACTGGAGAAAAGCATAAAAATCAGAACGGAAGAGAATTCCAGTTTTCCGAGGGGCAATCCGAATAGTCCCGACCCGCGGCAGAGGCAAAATTATCGCGACTACCAAGGCCATAAGGAGAAGATCGCACGCGA
>Ga0196963_10001065_pt1 | contig 20124 bp, 22 predicted proteins | sample S1_5metaG_FD_148600 | JGI IMG/M metagenome (GOLD analysis project Ga0196963, IMG submission 148600) | Soil microbial communities from Anza Borrego desert, Southern California, United States - S1_5 | ecosystem: Environmental > Terrestrial > Soil > Desert | place: USA: California | collected... | reverse complement strand
CGGTGGGCGATGGATCAGGGCCAGAACCATCCAGGCGAAAACAACACGGGCAGGCATCATGGCTTTCCTTCGCTGCAGGGGATGCCGTCTTGCCAGAACCCAGCCGGACAGAACATGATCTCTATCATGTCGGGGTCCCTGATCGAACGTCTGTCGGCGCTGGCCGAGCGCGAGCGGCGCCTCAAGGCGGGCCAGCTGCTGTTCCGGGCGAACGATGCGGTGCTGTCGCTGTTCCTGGTGACCAGCGGCGAGGTGCGGCTGGTGCGTCCGCTGCCGCACGGGGCGCCGCTGACGCTGCAGCGCGCCGGGCCGGGCACGCTCCTCGCCGAGGCCTCGCTCTTCGCCGAGCGCTACCACTGCGATGCCGTGGCCAGCGAGGCGGCGGTGCTGCGGGTCGTGCCGGCGCGCCGGCTCAAGGCCATACTTGGCGAGGACGCATCGCTGGCCTCCGAATTCATGCGCCATCTGGCCCACGAGGTTCAGCGCTCGCGCACGCAGGCCGAGACCCTGTCGCTCAAGACCGTGGCCGAACGCCTCGATGCCTGGGCGAGCCTGAACGGCGGCGCACTGCCGGACAAGGGGCGGGGGCGGCGCGTGGCCGCCGAGCTCGGCGTCTCGCCGGAAGCGCTCTATCGCGAGCTGGCCCGCCGCCGGCGGCCCGGGGCGGGGGCGAGATAGCCTAGCGCCAGCGCAGCTCCGCCAGCGGGTTGGCGGGCAGCGGCCAGTTCTCCCACATGCCCTGCAGGCTGGCGTTCCACACGCCGATCTTGGGCAGCTGGAAGAGGAAGACGTTGACCGCGTCCTCGGCGAGCTTGCGCTGCGCCTCGCCGTAGAGCCGGTTGCGCTCGCTGTCGTCCAGCGTGCGGCCGATGCGCTCGATCAGCGCCTTGAACCCGGCATCGCGGTAGCCGAAGTAATACTCGTCGCGGGCGTAGATGTTGATGTCGAGCGGCTCGGTATGCGCGATGAGCGTCATGTCGAAGTTCCGGTTGCGGAACACCTGGTCGAGCCACTGCGCGAACTCCATCGGCTCGATGGTCACGCGCACGCCGACCCGGGCCAGCATCGCGGCGATGAGCTCGCCCGAACGCCTTGCGTAAGGCGGCGGCGGCAGGCGCAGGGTCGCGGCGAAGCCGTTCGGGTGGCCGGCCTCGGCCAGCAGGGCGCGCGCCTTCGCCAGGTCGTAGGCGTAGAGCCCCGTCAGGTCGACATAGGCCGAGTGGATCGGCGAGAAATGCGAGCCGATCGGCGTGCCGTAGCCGGACATGGCGCCGGCCAGCACTTGGTTGCGATCGATGGCGTGCGCGAGCGCGCGGCGGACGCGCACGTCGTTGAACGGCGCCTTCTGGTTGTTGAGGCCGAGGATCGTCTCGCCCTCGGTCGCCCCCACGACCACGGCGAAGCGCCGGTCGGCCTTGAGCGCGTCGGCGGCTTCCGGGGCCGCCAGGTTGGCGATGGCGTCGACATCGCCGGCGCGCACGGCGTTGACCTGCGCCTGGGCGTCGCCGATGAAGCGGAAGCTGGCGCGCCGCAAGCTGGCTGCGCCGGCGTCCCAGTGGCCGTCGAACTTCGACAGCTCGACTCGGTCGCCGCGGTTCCAGCGCTCGAACTTGTAGGGGCCCGTGCCGACCGGGTTGGTCTTGTTGGCGGCGACGCTGCCCGGCGCAAACATCACCGCATCGCCCCAGGCCAGGCCGTAGAGGAAATTCGCCGTCGGCTCCTTGAGCCGCACGATGACGGTGCGCGCATCTGGCGTCTCGACACCGGCGATGGGCGCGAAGATCCATTTCTGCGAGTTGGTGCTGTCGGCGGCCATCGCGCGCTCGAGAGTGAATTTCACCACCGATGAATCAAACGGCGTGCCGTCGTGAAATTTCACCCCGTCGCGCAGGCGAAAATTATAGGCGAGGCCATCGGCGAAGGCGCTCCAGCTCTCGGCGAGCAGCGGCCGGATCTGTCCGCCGCGGTCGAGTCGCACCAGGCCTTCGTAGATGTTGAGGTAGGTGACTTCGCGGATGGCCTGCGCCGGGCTGCCGCCGGTCGGGTCGAGATGCGGCGGCTCCAGGGTCATGCCGATGGTGACGCCGTCCTTCTGCGCCTGGGCGGGCGCGGCGAGGACAAGAGCGGCAACAAGGGCGACTGCAAGACGAAACATGCGAGTTTCTCCACCGTTTTAGTTCGTCATGCCGGCGAAGGCCGGCGTCCAGACTCTTTTCCGGAAAAGACTGGACCTCCGCTTTCGCCGGAGTGACAGACAGTTCATCACGACATCACGCCGCCAGCAGCCGCAGCGCTGCGGCGGCCATCACCTTTGCCGAGGCCACCATGTCGGCAATGCCGACGTATTCGTCGGGCTGGTGCGCCTGCTCGAGCAGGCCCGGCCCGTAGGCGACGCAATCGTGCAGGTGGCCGATGCGCGCCACGTGCTTCTGGTCGTAGGTGCCGGGGCTGGCGATGTGCCTGGCCGGCCGGCCGAGGACCTGGGCGATCGAGGCGTCGAGCGCCTTGACCACGGGCGCGTCGGGTTCGGCCATCGTCGGATGGAAGACGACGATATCGCGGATCGTGTAGCCGAGGCCGGCGCGCTCCTTCTTCACCCGCTCGAGCAACTCGACCAGCTCGGCCTTCACCTCGTCGAGCTTCTCCTCGATCAAGAAGCGGCGGTCGAGCACGAGACGGCACGAATCCGCGACCAGAGGGCTCGGAACGCCGTCGTAGCCTTCGCCCAAGCCGCCATGGATCGAGTTCCAGTTGAGCGTCGAATGGCGCGCGCCCGGTGGCTCGACCGGCATGCGCGTCGTGCGTGAGTCCAGCTTCGGATAGAGCTCGCGCTCGACCAGCGCGAGGAACTCGCCCATGCCGCGGATCGCCGAGACACCGAGGAAAGGCATCGAACCGTGGCCGACACGGCCGCGCATCTCGACCTCCGCCCACCACACGCCGCGGTGGCCTAGACAGACGCGGTCGACCTGCAGCGGCTCGGGGATAATGACGTGATCGACGCGCGGCCTGGAGAAGAAGCCCTGGCGCGCCAGGAAGGCGACGCCGCCGAAGCCGCCGGTCTCCTCGTCCACCGTGCCGGAGATTTCCAGTGCGCCCGGGAACGGCACGCGCTCGTCGAGGATCGCCTCGACCGCGACGATGGCCGCGGCGAGGCCGCCTTTCATGTCGCACGTCCCACGGCCGTAGAGCCTTCCATCTTTCACTACGCCGGCGAAGGGATCGACGCTCCAGCCATGGCCGGGATCGACCACGTCGATATGGCCGTTGAAGTGGACACAACGCCCTGGCCCTCGGCCGTCGACGCGCGCGATGACATTGGTGCGCGGGTAACGGGCGCTGTCGCCCTGAGTCCCCTCGCCCCTTTTGTACTGCACGACGAAGCCGCGCGTCCGCAGCCGGTTGCCGATCAGCTCGGCGCATGGAGTGTAGGCGTCACCGGGCGGATTGACCGTGGGGATGCGTACCATCGCACGCGCGAGATCGACCATCTCCTCGGTGCGCGCATCGATGCGCGCGAAGAGGCGATCAAGCAGGGCCGGCGACAACAGATCGGCCAGCGGGAGAGGCATGGGAGGAGGCTAAGCGGCGGGGAAACCGCGGTCAATGCGCGGGCGCGACGCGCTTGGACCTACGAGCGTAGAGAGAGCAAAAAGGTGCCGGTACGGAATTCCGCACCGGCACCGGAAGTCAGCGTTTTGGTGTCAGCGGACGAGGAGCCACTGGTCGTAGCCCATGCGGTCCGCCTTCACGTAGGAGCCGCAGTCGAAGTAGAGGACGCGGCCGTCGGCGAGGCGCAGGATCGTGCCGCGTTCCTGGCAGAACTGCTGCTGGCTCTCGGCCGTATCTGCCCGGCGCGCCACCGGGACAAGGGTGGTGCCGGCGAGAGCGGCAGGCAGCCGGATCGTCACCAGCTCGTAGGACGGCTTGACCTTGGTCGCCGGGCGCGTGGTTGATTCGCTGAACTTGACGATCGTCCCGATGCTCGGGGCGTACCAGCTGGTCGCCACGGTCTCGGTCTGCTCGGAGTTCCAGCGATCGCGCCGCTCGACCACGTAGGCATAGAAGGAGCCGGCCGGAACCGCGATGACCTCGGTTCGTACGACCTTGAATTCGATCGTGCGGGGCGCCGATGTGGTGAGGTTCACCATTTCCGACTTGCCGACGGTCAACGGCCACAGGCGTTCCACGGCGCTGCTGACATTGCCGGCACCCTCATCGCGGGCTGGCATGAACAGGGCGTGGCTGGTGCGCTGGCCGGCGCTGTCATCGACGACGACGTCATAGCCGTTGACCGCCGTGACCGTCTCGCGGCCCGCCGTCGTCTCGACATAGGTCGATGCCGGGGCGGGATTAAAGGGAGCCGGCTGTGCCACCGTGGTTTGGATAACGCCCTGCGGCACGTAGACCCGGGTCACATAGAAGGGCGCGGCCGGTTCCTGGACCAGCACCGGTGCGGCAGCTGGTTGGTAATAGGGCTGCGTCTGGTAATAAGGCTGCGCCGCGAGCGGCTGCGGCTGCTGGATGACGACCTGGGCACCGGCAGTCGCGGAGAATCCGGTGACCAGGGCTCCCAGCAGGATTGTTTGACGTAACATGGTTGGCTCTCCTCGGTTTCGTGTGCGGATGCCCTGACCGAAGGAGCGCTGGCGCACAGGCATGCGGGCACGGCTCGTCTCGCGAGAGACGCCTCGAGCGAAGGACATTGCGTCCGACAATCAAAAAGATTGGTAGAAAGCCGCCAGAGGACGGAGGCGCGCAGCGGCCGACGCCGTCTGTCCGATCACCAAGCTCTGGCTCTCCCCACCATACAGGTGGGGCGGCCAAGCTCGAATACAACCCGTTCATTTAGGCTGCTTCGACAATAACGGGCTGTCGTCGATACGATCACCCTCCGGGCGCCGCGCTATACTGGCGGGCCTATGCGCCGGTCGTTCCTCGCCCTACCGCTGGTTGTGTGGCTCGTCGCCTGGCCGGCGGCGGCGCAGCAAACTCCCGCGCCGCTCGTCTTCACGGTCATGCAGAACGGCTCGCCGATGGGCACGCACCGGGTGAGCTTCGCGCGCGACGGCGACACGCTCACCGTCGACACCGCCATCCGCTTCGAGGTGAAGCTCGCCTTCATCACCGTGTTCCGCTACCAGCACGACGCGCGCGAGGTGTGGCAGGGTGGAAGGCTGATCGCCTTCGACAGCCTCACCGACGACGACGGCGACCGCTTCCAGGTCGCGGCGCGCGCCGCGCCCGAGGGCCTGCGCGTCGCCGGCAGCGGCGGCAGCTACACGGTGCCCGCCAGCACCGTGCCGTCGAGCTACTGGCATATTGGCATGACCAAGCACGCGCGCGTGCTCGACAGCCAGAGCGGAAGGATGATCGACCTTGTCGCGACCCCGGCCGGGACCGGCACGGTGCCGGTCGCCGGCCAGCCGGTGCCCGCGCGGCTGTTCAGGCTCACCGGCGAGATCACCGGTGAGCTCGCCTACGGGCCGGACGACGAGTGGGTAAAGCTGCGCTTCACCACCCGGGGCACTATCATCGAGTATGTGAAGCAGTAACGGAGTTGGGATCCGGCGCCCCTCCCACGCTCAGAAAGTGGACACGGGCGCGCCCCCTCGCTCCGCTGCCGCCGCTCTGCTAGAAATCGCCCCGCCCTTCGAGGCCCCCCGGGAGGACCGGGCGGCGTTAACGAATGGCGGCGGGGAGCGAGGATTTTCGTGCGGCAGGCTGGTTCCCGGAACGCCCGAGAATGGCGCGCGGCGCTTTACGCCGTCGCGACCGTCGGCCTGCTGGCGCTGGCACCCGTCGTCTCTTACGCCCAGACCCCGGCCCAGCCGGAAGCCCCGACCGCCCCGCAACCCCGGCGCGCGGCGGTCGTCGGCACAAAGCATATGGCCGTGGCCGCCAACCCGCTGGCCGCCGAGGCGGGCCGCGAAATCCTGCGCGCCGGCGGCAGCGCGGTCGACGCCGCCATCGCCATGCAGATGGTGCTCACCCTCGTGGAGCCGCAATCGTCGGGCATCGGCGGCGGCGGGTTCCTGCTGCACTACGATGCCTCGCGCAAGACAATCATCACCTATGACGGGCGCGAGACGGCGCCGGCCGGCGCCACGCCCGAGATGTTCCTCGGGCCCGACGGAAACCCGATCCCCTTCGCCGAAGCCTCGGTCGGCGGCCATGCGGTCGGCACCCCCGGCCTCGTGCGCATGCTGGAGATGGCGCATCGCGAATACGGCCGCCTGCCCTGGCACCGGCTGTTCGAGCCGGCGATGCGCTTGGCCGAAGGCGGCTTCGCGGTCAGCCCGCGGCTGCACGCGCTGATCGTCGATACGCCGCAGCTCAAGGAGATGCCGGGGACCCGCGTGCATTTCTACGACCGGGACGGCAAGCCGCACGCCATCGGCGCCTGGATCTACAACCCGTCGCTGTTCGAGACCTTCCGCCTGATCGCCAATGGCGGCTCGGATGCCTTCTACCGCGGCCAGGTGGCGCGCGACATCGTCGCCACCGTGAGCGACCCGGCGCAGCAGGGGGACCCGGCCCAGGTTTCGCGAGACAAGGCACAGCGCCGCACCGGCAAGCTCAGCCTCGCCGACCTGGCGCTCTACCGCGCCATCAAGCGCGAACCGGTCTGCGTCGTCTACCGGGGCCTGCGCGTCTGCGGCATGGGGCCGCCCTCGTCGGGAGGCATCGCCGTCGCCCAGATCCTGCTGATGCTCGAGCGCTTCAGCCTGCGCGGCTTTTCTCCGGGCTCCCTCGAAGCCGTGCACCTGATCTCCGAGGCGCAGCGCCTGGCCTTTGCCGACCGCAACCGCTACATCGCCGACGCCGACATGATGTCGGTGCCGGTGCGGGCGCTGACCAGCCACGGCTATCTCGACAGGCGCAGCGAGCTCATCCTGCCGTGGAAGGCGATGGGTCGCGCCGAGCCCGGCCGGCCGCTGGCGCAGCACATCCTCAACGCGCCCGCACTCGACACGACGCGCGAGATTCCGGCCACCTCGCACCTGTCGGCGGTCGATTCCGCCGGCAACGCCGTGTCGCTGACCAGCAGCATTGAGAACCAGTTCGGCGCGCGACTCTTCGTGCGCGGCTTCCTGCTCAACAACCAGATGACCGATTTCGCGCTCAAGCCGACCGACGAGGCCGGCCACCTGGCGATCAACCGCGTCGAGCCGGGCAAGAGGCCACGCAGCTCGATGTCGCCGACCCTCGTGCTCGACCGCGAGCGGCGGCTGGTGATGACCCTTGGCTCGCCCGGCGGGGCGCGAATCATCGCCTATGTCAGCCAGGCGCTGATCGGCGCCATCGACTGGCGGCTCGACATGCAGCGCGCCTTCGACCTGCCGCACCACGCCAACCTCAACGGCAAGACGCAGCTCGAGGAAGGAACCGGCCTCACCGGCCTGGTCGACGATCTGCAGAAGCTCGGCCATGAGATCGAGATCGTGCCGATGACTAGCGGCCTGCACGGCATCGCCGTCGTCCGGCGGGGCGACAAGATCCAGCTCGTCGGCGGCGCCGATCCGCGCCGCGAGGGCCTCGCCGCCGGCGATTGAGGTTTTTCCGCGCGCGGCGAAACCTTGTATGCTGCACCCATGTCCCTTGAAATTTACATCGCTTACATCGCTGCCTGCCTCGTCGTCGCCGTGATCCCCGGCCCGATGGTGACGCTGGTCGTGGCCAACAGCCTGACCCACGGCTCGCGCGCCGGGCTGCTCAACGTCGCCGGCGCGCAAGTCGCCATGGCGCTGATGATGGCCGTGCTGGTCGCCGGCCTCGCCGCCGTGGTCGAGACGATGGGCTGGTGGTTCGACTGGCTGCGCCTCCTTGGCGCGGCCTACCTCGTGTGGATCGGCATCAAGATGCTGCGCTCGACCGGCTCTCTCGAAGCGGGCGCGCGGATGCCCGCACCGCGTGGCGGTTTCTTCCTGCAGGGTTTCCTCGTCATGCTGAGCAATCCGAAGGTGTTGCTGTTCTTCGGTGCCTTCATCCCGCAATTCGTGACCCAGCAGGACTCCGCGCAGCAGATCGTGCTGCTCGGCGTGACAGCGATGGTCGTCGCGACATTCTCCGACGGCCTATACGCGCTGCTCGCAGCACGGGCCGGCGCCATGCTGTCGCGCGAGCGCGTGCGCCTCGTCTCGTTGATCGGCGGCGCCTCGCTGATCGGCGGCGGCGTCTGGCTCGCCCTGACGCGCGCCCGATGATTCCGACCATCCGCCTGCAGCCGGGCCACCACAAGCGGGCCCGCTACGGCTACCCGTGGGTCTACTCCAACGAGATCCAGATGGACGCCGCGGCCAAGGCGCTGCCTCGTGGCAGCCTCGTCCAGCTCGAAGCCTCGAACGGCGAGAAGCTCGGCGTGGCGACCTTCAACGCTCACACCCTGATCGCCGCGCGCATCCTCGACCGCGACCCGAGTGCGGAGGTCGACGAGGCGTTCATCGCCAAGCGCCTGAAGGCAGCGCTGAGCTTGCGCGAGCGGCTCTACCCGGGCCGCTGCTACCGTCTGATCCACGCCGAGGCTGACGGCCTGCCCGGGCTGATCGTCGACCGCTACGGCGACGCGGTCAGCATCCAGGCCAACACTGCGGGCATGGACCTGTTGCTGCCGGCGATTACTGCCGCCCTCGACACGGTGCTGTCGCCGGACATCGTGGTCTTGCGGAACGACGCGCCGTCGCGCGGCCTCGAAGGCATCGCGCAAGAGGTGAAAGTCGCGAAAGGATCGCTCTCCGGCCCGGTCGAGCTGATGGAGAACGGCGCGCGCTTCCTCGCCGATCTCGAGGGCGGACAGAAGACGGGCTGGTTCTACGACCAGCGTGACAACCGCGCGGCCGTCGGGCGCGTCGCCCGGAACGCGCGCGTGCTCGACCTTTACACCTACGGCGGCGGCTTCGCGGTCGCGGCGGCGCACGGCGGCGCGCGCGAGGTGATTGCCGTCGACCGCTCCGAGAGCGCGCTCGAGCTGGCGGCAAAATCGGCCGCGCTCAACGGCGTCCCGCTCAAGACCGTGCGCGCCGAGGTGTTCGAGGAGCTCGAGCGCCTGGGCACGGCAAACGAGCGGTTCGATGTGGTCGTCGCCGACCCGCCGGCCTTCGTCAAGACCCGCAAGGACCTCGCCGTCGGCTCGCGCGGCTATCGCAAGCTGGCCCGGCTCTCGGCTGCGGTGACCGCACCCGGCGGCTTTCTGTTCATCGCCTCGTGCTCGCATAACGTGGAGCGCGCGCTGTTCGACGAGGAAGTCAAACGCGGCCTCGGCGACGCGCGGCGCAGCGGCCGCGTCCTGCTGCAGAGCGGCGCGGCCTCCGATCACCCGGTGCACCCGTCGCTTCCGGAATCGGTCTACCTCAAAGGCTCGTTGATACAGCTCGATTAGGTGGGGCACGAGCGATGAATCATGTCGCGACGGCGCGCTGGGCCAAGCGCCTTTCCTTCAACAGGATGATGATTTCGCTTTTTCTCCTTAGTTCGGGCTACGCGATATTCATCGCTACGGCCTCAGAACTCGAATGGCCGATTTCGGCTTGGATTCTAAGCAACGACGATCTGCTAGTCGGCGCGCTTTCTTACGTCATTCCGTTGTTAAGCCGGTATCGGCAGTGGATGGTCGCAAATAATTTTCCCGCTCATGTCGATCTGATGGAAAACGTATACAGCGTCGGGTGGCTGTTTTTCGCTGTGTTCTGCTTGATATCTTTGCCAATGCTGAACACGTGGGCGGACGAATTCGCGGAGCGCCGCAAGTTTTCTGGCACCACTCTGCAGACCGCGGCGACCGCCTCAAAATTCTTTTTCGTTCTGCTTGCAGCGTCGATATGGCTGGGCTTTTTTGGTTCGCTTGACTTTGCCGAGTATCCAGGACGGGCCATTCTTGCGGAGCGAATACACGTGAACAAATGGTACGCGGCCCGCGCAAGCCTGCTGATATCGTGGAGTTACTGGGCACTATTTCTTTCATTGATTATCGGCACCGCCACTAAGCGGACCAAGCTCATAACTTAGACCATCACTAACGGCGCCTTGCCACGACGAAGAGGCGGCGCATGGTCAGCAGGGTGCGGCCGTCGGCGCGCCGCGGATACGCCGCCGCGACCCTCTCGCCGTAGAGCCGGATGAACTCCTGACGCTCAGCGCCTTTGAGGCGCTCGAGCACCGGCGTGAGCAGCGAGCCCATGAACCACTGCAGCACCGGATTCTCCCCATCGAGGATGTGCTGGTACTCGGTCTCCCAGATGTCGCAATCCGCCTGCGGCGCCAGGAGGTCGTAGTACTGCGCCGGCTCCAGCACGGGATTGCTGAACACGGCGCCCTCGAGCTTTGCCGACCAGACCGGATCGCGCGCCAGGGCGAACAGGCTTTGATGTGATGGGTTGAGGGCTTGGTGCGGCATCTGCACCGCCAGAACACCCCCGCTCTTCACCTGCGCCAGCAGACGCGGGAACAGCGACCGGTGATCGTCGATCCAGTGGAGTGCCGCGTTGCTGTAGATGAGATCGGCCGCCGCCGGCGGTGCCCAGGACGCCAGGTCGGCCGCCTGCCAGGAGATGCCGGGAATCGCCCGAGCCTTGTCGAGCATCGCCGCCGAGCTGTCGATGCCGGTGACGCGAGCCGCTGGCCAGCGCGCGGCTAGAAGCTTGGTTACGTTGCCGGGCCCGCAGCCGAGATCGTAAACCGCTTCGGGGGCTGCGAGCGGCACGCGGGCCAACAGGTCAAGGGCCGGCCGCAGCCGGTGATCGGCGAATTTCAGGTATTGCGTCGGGTCCCAGGTGCTCATGATCGTGAGTATACTGCGTGCGACCCTGGAGACACGCGCATGAAAATCCCCACCCTTCCCTTCACCGTCACGGACTGGAAAACGCTGGAGCCGACGCGCCATCCCGGCGAGGCCGGCGAGGCGCTGTGGCGGACCCTCAACATCGGTGACTTGCGGGTGCGCGTGGTCGAGTACTCGCCGGGCTACGTGGCCGACCATTGGTGCGACCGCGGTCACGTCCTCTACGTCCTCTCGGGCGAGCTCGACTCCGAGCTCAAGGACGGCCGCACCTTCACGCTGAAGGCGGGGATGAGCTATCAGGTCTCCGATTTCGGCGACGCGGCGCACCGCTCATCGACCAAGTCCGGCGCCACGCTGTTCATCGTCGACTGAGCCGCGAAGGGGAGCTTTCGCTTACTCTGCCGCGCGGCTGGTTCCGGCAGCAACGACGCCCGGCATCTCGATGCGGAACACCGTCCCGCCTGCCGAAGTCGCCGCCAAGGTGAGGTCGCCGCCGTGGCCCCGCACGAGATCGCGGGCGATGGCGAGGCCGAGACCCGTGCCGCCGGCGCGCGCGGAGCCGGTGAACGGCATGAAGAGCTTGTCGCGGGCCTTCGCCGGCAAGCCCGGCCCGTCATCGGCGACGTCGATGATCAGGCCACCGCCGCCGGTCTGCGTCGCCGTCACGCGGATGGCCGTAGCGCCGGCCTCGGCCGCGTTGCGCCCGAGATTGACCAGCACGCGGAACATCTGGTCGCGGTCGGCCACGAGGTCGAGCGGCGGCACGCTCGCTGCCCAGTGCGCTCGGTTTCCGGTCAGCAGCCCAACCACCCGCCCGGTCTCCTCCACCAGGCCCGACAGGGCGAAGCGCTGTCGGGACGGGGGCGGCGCCTCGTCGCGCGCGTAGTCGAGTGTCTGGCTGCACAGCGCGATAGCCCGGTCGATCGAGGCGATGACGGTGGGCGCCAGACGCCGCACCTCGGGATCGGCTGAATCGGCGAGACGGTCGGAGACAAGCTGCGCCGTCGACAGGATGCCGCGCAGATCGTGGCTGATCTTGGCGACGGCAATACCCAGCGCCGCCAGCCGCTCCTTCTGGCGGAGCGAGGCCCGCAGCGCCTTCTCCATGTCGGCGAGGCCGCTCTGGGCGATGCCGATCTCGTCGCGCCGGGAGCTTGGCACCATGACACTCGCGGCGTCCTCCGGCGCGTCGCGGAAGGCGATCATGTTGGCGGTCAGGCGGCGCAGCGGCCGCACGAACATCCATTGCAGCGACAGATAGACCAGGCAGGCCGTGATGAAGGAGATGACCAGCGAGAGACCGAGGATGCGCCAGGAGAAATCAATCATTCCCTGGCGCAGCGGAGCCTCGTCGACGAGCACCTCGACGATGACACCGTCCTGGCGCGGGGATCCGCCGATGACGTGCAGCGTGCGGGTCCCGGGCCCGAGCAGCGTCATGAAGGCCTCGCGGATCGGCGCGACGACTTCCATCATGCCCGCGCCGCGCAGGTCAAAGCGTGCGTCGGCTTTGGGCGGCATGTCGCCCGCGAGAACGCGACGCACATCCCCCGGCTTCTGGATGACGATGGCGTAGGCCTCGGCATGCGCCAAGAGCTCCTTCTTCAGCGCTTCGCTCACCATGTAATCGGGCGTCGCATCGAGGGCGAGGGAGACGAGGCGCGCGGCGGCGATGCGGTCCATCAGCCAGTCGATGCGGAACTTGGCGATCGACGGCGTGTAGATCAGGAGTTCGGCCAGCATCACGAAGGCGATGGTCAGGCCGAGCAGCCGGGCGGAAAGGCCGGTGAGACCGGCGGGAAGCTTGCCGGACTCAGCCATCGGCGCGGCCTTTCCAGTGCCTGTAGCCGAGCGGAATCAACGCCAGCAGGCCGAGGCCGAGGAGCGGCAGCAGAATGTCCGGGCGCATCAGAAGGCGCAGCTCCGGAGTCGCGCCGGTATCGAACACGGCGCCCAGGCCGTTGCCGACACTGGCGAAGACGAAGGTGCCCGGGATCACGCCGATGAAGGTCGCCAGAAGATAGGTGCGCGTCGACACGCCGGCCAGGGCGGGCACGAGGTTCACCAGGAAGAAGGGGAAAAGCGGCACGATGCGCAGCACCAGGAGATAGCTGAAGGCGTTGCGGCGGAAGCCGGCCTGCATGCGCTGGAACGCCGAGCCGTCGCGCGGCCGCATCCGGTCGCCCAGCGCCAGCTTCGCCGCGAGGAAGACGGCGGCCGCACCGCCGGTCGCCCCGACGATGGCGAAGAGCGCGCCGAAAACCGGTCCGAAAAGGAAGCCGCCCGTCAGGGTCAGGAGCACGCCGCCCGGCACCGAGAAGGCGATCGCCAGAATGTAGCCGAGCATATAGATGACCGGGGCCAGCAGCGGGTGCGCCGCGACCCGCGCGACGAGGTCGGCCCGGTGGCGGGCCAACGCCTCGAAGCTGAGATAGTCGTCGAGCCCGAAGGCCAGGAAGACTATCAGCCCGGCCGCCAGCCCGGCGACAGGCAGCCAGCGGCGCGGCGGCTTCGGTTCGGGCGAGGGGTCAAGGTCGCTCAAGGCACGGATATTCCAGCGAAATCCGGTTCCAGTGTAACCGGGGCTGCAGGCCCCGCCCAATGATATACGCGTGAGCCCCAGCATTTGACTTCCCGGGGTGCGGCCTTTATAAGCCGGGGCCTGTTTCCGGCCTCCCGCACCCCCGTGTGCGCATGCCGGAACTTCCAAGGATTCCAGGAGTTTGAGGTCGTGAAGCGCACCTATCAGCCCAGCAAGCTCGTTCGCAAGCGCCGTCATGGCTTCCGCTCGCGCATGGCAACGGTCGGTGGCCGCAAGGTCATCGCCACTCGCCGTGCCAAGGGCCGCAAGCGCGTCTCGGCCTAAGCCGTTCACCTCAGCCACGGGTCGGGCCCATGCCGATCGAGCGGCTGACGGTTGAGCGCCTCAAGCGCCGGGCCGATTTCCTCCTCGTGGCCGGCACCCGCCGCAAATACGTGACCCCGGCGTTCGTCCTCCAAGCGCGCGCGCGCGACGATATGCCGCAGGTGCGCATCGGTTTCACCGCCACCAAGAAGATCGGCTCCGCCGTGGCGCGCAACCGGGCGCGACGCCGGCTGCGCGAAGCCGCGCGGGCCCTGCTGCCGGTCGCCGCGACACCGGGCAGCGACTACGTGCTCGTGGCCCGCGCCGGCACGCTGACGCATCCCTATGCGACTCTCCTCACCGATCTGCGCAAGGCCCTCGCCGCGCTGGCTCCCAAAGGCACGTCGTGAACCCGCTGACGCTCCTTCTGCGCGGCGCGATCCGCGCCTATCAGTGGCTCATCGCCCCGCTGCTCGGCGCGAATTGCCGCTATCTGCCGAGTTGCTCCCACTACGCCCACGAAGCGCTGGGCACGCACGGTCCGCTCGCGGGATCGTGGCTGGCGCTCAAGCGGGTGTGCCGCTGTCATCCCTGGGGCGGCAGCGGCTACGACCCCGTTCCCCCTTCCACACGCGCGGACATCCCGCGCGCGACGTGTCACTGACGGAATTTCTCCATGCAGCTCGACCAGAAGAACCTCGTTATTGCGATCGTGCTGTCGATCGCCATCGTCCTGGGGTTCGAGTTCTTCTACAACCTGCCGCGCCTCGAGCGCGACAAGGCCCAGAAGGCGCAAGAAGCCGCCAAGCAGGCCACGAGCGAGGTGATGACGCCCACGCCGGCGATGCCGGGCGCGCCCGCGGCGCCCGGCTCGTCGCCGCCGACCGCCCCGGGAATGGCAGCCCCCGCCGTCGCGCCGACGGCGAGTCCGCCCGCCCAGCAGCCGCGGGTGAAGATCGACGCGACCCATGTGACCGGCTCGATCCGCATCGCCGGCGCGCGTCTCGACGACCTGCAGCTCACCAAGCATCGCGAGTCGACAGAGCCGGGCAGCCCGCCCGTCACCCTGCTCGCCGCCCAGGGCACGGCCAATCCGTATTTCGCCGAGTTCGGCTGGGTCTCCGCCACCCCGGGCATCGCCGTGCCGAATGCCGACACGCCGTGGACGCCGGATCGCCAGACCCTCACCGTGCAGCAGCCGGTGACCTTCAGCTGGGACAACGGCCAGGGCCTGCGCTTCGAGCGCCGCGTCTCGATCGACGACGAATACATGTTCCAGATCACCCAGCGCGTGGTGAACACCGGCACATCCGCCGTCGACCTGCACCCGTTCGGCCTGGTTTCACGCCACGGCACGCCGGCCCTCGCCGGGTTCTACATCCTGCATGAGGGTCCGATCGGCGTGCTCAACGGCACCCTCGCCGAATACAGCTACGACGATCTCAAGAAGCAGAAGACGATCGAGAAGAAGGCCACCTCCGGCTGGTTCGGCCTCACTGACAAGTACTGGCTCGTCGCCCTCGTCCCCGACGCGGGCAAAGAGAAGACCGCGCGCTTCAGCCACACCGGCACCAACGGCAGCGAGCGCTACCAGGTCGATTATCTCGAGCCGGCCATCACCATCGCCCCCGGCGCCGCGGCCGAAGCCACCAACCGCTTCTTCGCCGGCGCCAAGGAAGTGCGCCTGCTCGACCGCTACGCCAGCGAACTCGGCATCGACCGGTTCGATTTCGCGGTCGACTGGGGCTGGTTCCGCTTCCTGACCAAGCCGATCTTCATCGCGCTCGACTGGTTCAACCAGCTGCTCGGCAATTTCGGTCTCGCCATCCTGGCGCTGACAGTGGTCATCAAGCTGCTGTTCTTCCCGCTCGCCAACAAATCCTACCGCGCCATGAGCAAGATGAAGCTGCTCCAGCCGGAGATGGAGAAGCTGCGCGAGAAGTACGGGGAGGACCGGCAGAGGATGTCGCAGGAGCTGATGGGGCTCTACAAGAAGCACGGCGCCAACCCGATGGCCGGCTGCCTGCCCATCATCGTCCAGATCCCGGTCTTCTTCGCGCTCTACAAGGTGCTGTTCGTCACCATCGAAATGCGGCACGCGCCGTTCTACGGCTGGATCCATGACCTTTCGGCCTTCGACCCGACCTCGTTGTTCAACCTGTTCGGGCTGCTGCCCTGGAACCCGCCGGAAATCTACCTGCTCGGCGGCACGATGGGCGCTTGGCCCCTGATCATGGGCGCCACGATGTTCATCCAGCAGAAGCTGAACCCGCAACCGCCCGATCCGGTGCAGGCCAAGATCTTCATGCTGATGCCGATCTTCTTCACCTTCCTGCTCGCCACCTTCCCGGCCGGCCTCGTCATCTACTGGGCGTGGAACAACGTGCTGTCGGTGGCCCAGCAATGGGTGATCATGAAGCGCATGGGCACGCTGCCGGCCAACCCGAAACCAGCCAAGCCGGCCAAGGCCAAGTAACGTGACGGACGCCGCGCCCGATCTCGAAACGGGCCGGCGTCTCTTTGCCGGCGCCTGCGATTTCGTCGCCGGCGCGGCGACCGAGGAGGCACTGCCGCTTGCGAAACTGACGGAAGTGGCCTTCGCTGGCCGCTCCAATGTCGGCAAGTCGAGCCTGATCAACGCCCTGACCGGCCGCAAAGCGCTGGCCCGTGTCTCGCACACGCCGGGCCGCACGCAGCAGATCAATTTCTTCTCGCTGGGCGGCAAGCTGATGCTGGTCGACCTGCCGGGTTACGGCTACGCCAAGGCGTCCAAGCAGCGGATCGGCGCCTGGTCGAAACTGATCCTGCGCTACCTGCAGGGCCGCGCCACGCTACGCCGCGTGCTCGTGCTCGTGGACTCGCGCGTCGGCCTCAAGGACAGCGACCGCGACCTCTTCACCTTGCTCGACGAGATCGGCGTCAGCTACCAGCTCGTGCTGACCAAGAGCGACGACAAGCCGAAGACCGACGACCCGCTGGCCGGGATCGCGGAGGAGCTGGCCGGCCACGGGGCGGCCCATCCCGAGATCATCGCCACGAGCTCGCGCGAGGGTACGGGCATTCCCGAGCTGCGCGCCTCCATAGCGGCGCTGGCGGCACGGTAGGCGGAACCATCAAGGACGTCCTAGCGGACATCGACGTCTTCCCAGAAGCCGATCCAGCGGTCGATAGTCTTCATCGTCTCTTGCGGCGCCTCGTAGGACCACGCCGCGCGGGCGCTGCGCCCGGCACCGTCGGCCACGTCGTAGAACTGCACGCCGTGCGGACAGTCGAGATCGCGAGGCGTCTTCGCCGCCGGGGTCAGCCGCTCCATGCGGACGCTGTCGCGCGGGAAGTAGCGATAGCCACCGACCTCCCGCGTGGCGTCGCTCTCGGCGATCACCTGCCCGCGCCAGATCGCCTTCATGAGGAGCCCTCGGTGACGCTCTTGAGCCTGGCCAGGCCCGTTTCGAATTCCCGGCCGATCATCGTGTCCATGCTGAAGAACACGCTCATCACCTTGCCGATGAAGAGATTGGGCCCGTGCATTGACCACGTCACGTCGGTCATCTCGCCGTTCGGCCGGAAGACGATTTCGCCGGTGCTGCGCGAGTCGAAGGGCCGCAGGAAATGCATGTCGAAGACGACACGCTGCGGCGAGGACTCGGCAATGGTTATGCGGCCGGCGCCGATCTCGCTATTGCCGTCCCACTCATAGACCTGTCCCGTCCCGCTCGGCGCGCCGGAATAGCTGCGCGTCATGCCGGGGTCCTTAGCCTCGAAGGGCGACCATTCGCGATGGCGACGCAGATCGTCCACCAGCGGATGAATGCGCTGCGGCGGCGCCTTTATGCTGGCGCTGCGCGTGACTCGGAACTCGTCGGGCTGGGTGGTGGCGTAGGCAAGGATTCCGGCGATCGCGACGGCGACCACACAAGCGGCGATGGCAAGTTTCCTCAGCATGGCTCTCTCCTCACGAGGATCGTTTTTTCGCACACTCTTCGCGCAGCTTGTCCAGATGCTGGCGGATATGCGTGGCCTCGGCGGCCGTATTGGCGAGCGCGATCGCTTGGTCGAAGGCCGATTGCGCCTCCTGATTCCGGCCAAGCTGCTGCAGGAACGCGCCCTTGACGCCGTGGAAATGGAAATAACTGCCGAGCCGGGCCGCCAGCGGCTCGAGCATCGCCAGCGCCGCCTCCGGCCCCTTGAGCTTGGATACCGCCACGGCGCGGTTGAGCGTCACCACCGGCGAGGGCTGCAGCCGCTCCAGGGTCTGATAGAGAAGGTCGATCTCGTTCCAGTCGGTATCTTCGGGCCGGGCCGCGCGCGCGTGCAGGGCGGCGATGGCCGCCTGCACCTGATAGGGGCCGGGACGGCGGTGGCGCATCGCCTTGTCGATCAGCGCAATCCCCTCCGCAATCTGTTTGGTATTCCACTTCGTCCGGTCCTGGTCGTTGAGCAGCACGATCTGGCCGGCCGCATCGAAGCGCGCGTCGCTGCGCGAATGCTGCAGCAGCAGGAGCGCCGTCAACCCCATGATCTCAGGCTCGGCCGGAAAAAGCCGCAACAGCAGCCGCGCCAGGCGGATCGCCTCTTCGCACAAGGGAGCGCGCTGGCCGGCGGTTTCGCCGCTCGCCGAATAGCCTTCGTTGAAGATCAGATAGACCATCGCCGCAACCGCGGCGAGCCGCTCCGCCCGCTCGGGAGCGCCGGGCGTCTCGAACGGCACATCGGCGTCGGCGATGCGCGCCTTGGCGCGGGTGATGCGCTGCTCCATCGCGCTTTCGCTGACCAGGAAAGCGCGGGCGATCTGCTTGACCGTCAGGCCGGAGACGATGCGCAAGGCCACCGCCACCTGCTGGGTCGAGGGCAAATCCGGATGCACGCAGATGAACAGCAGGCGCAGGATGTCGTCGCGATAGTCGGCGTTGTCGAGACGCTCGGCCACGGCCGATTCGGCGTCGTCGAGATCGGACAGGACAGCGTCGTCGGGCAGCGGCGTCTGCTTCTTCGTACGCCGGACATCGTCGAGCGCGGCGTTGCGGCCGACGAAGATCAGCCAGGCCGCGGCATCGCGGGGCGGGCCGTTCTTCGGCCAGGTGCTCAGCGCACGCAAGCAGGCGTTCTGGAACGCCTCCTCCGCGGTGTCGAGATTGCGGAAATAGCGCAGCAGGGCCGCCACCGCCTGGGGACGCGCGGCCGTCAGCGCCGCGTCGATCCAGGCGAGGTCGGTCATGGGGTGGCGCCGCTCGTGGGGCTGCGGCCGTTCGGCGCAAAGTAGCCGATGGGCCGGATCTCGTAAGAGCCGCCCGGATTGGCGGAGGCCAGCTCGCGCGCCGTCTCCAGCGCTTGGTCGAGGCTGGTGCAGTCGACAATGTAGAAGCCGAGCAACTGTTCCTTCGTTTCCGCGAACGGGCCGTCGATCACTAGCGGCGGCTCGCTGTCTTTGCGCAAGGTGGTGGCCGCAGTGGTCGGCAGCAGCCGCGCGACCGGCCCCAGGCGGCCTTGCTTGACGAGCTTGTCCTGCACGACCAAGAGCTTGGCCATCACGGCGTCGTCCTGCTCCTTGGACCAGGCACCGACGACGTCTTCCTGGTGATAGCAGAGGATGGCGTATTGCATGGGCGGCTTCCTGTAGAGCGGCGAAAAGACAACCTAGGCTGTCCGCCGGGCAAACCTCAACTCTTCCGCTTGGCTTTCCGGGCCTTCGCCTTGGCTTTCGCTTTTGGTCTTCGGCTTGGCCTTGGGCAATACCCGTCCCTGCATGGTCTCGAAACCGCCGATGTGTTGCTTGATGTCCTCGTCGAAGTCCTCGACTTCCTGGACGCGGCGAATCTCGATCACCTCGTTGTCGGAGGCGGGGCAGCGCCGCGCCCAGTCGACCGCCTCCTGTTGCGACTTCACCTGGATCATCCAGAAGCCGCCCAGGCATTCCTTGGTCTCGGTGAAGGGCCCGTCGGTCACCGTCGGTTTGCCGCTGGCGAACGACACGCGCTTGCCCGCTGACGGCGGATGCAGCCCCTCGCAGTAGAGAAGGATGCCGGCGTCCTGCATGGCCTTGTTGAACTCCATCATCGCGCCGACCCGGTCGGCCGGCGGCTGCTGGTCGGACGGCGCCGCCTCGTAGCCCTTGGGAATCATCAGCATCATGAAGCGCATGGTGTCGTGCCCTCGCTTTTCCGACTACGCCGTGACGATGGGCTTGAAGCCTCCGATGATCATGCGCTTGCCGTCGAAGGGCATGGCGCCAGGGGTCATCATATCGGCCAGGCGCTTGTCCTTCATGACCTTGGCCATCACGCGGTCGCGGTCCTTGCGGCTCTTGTAGACGATGTAGGAGAAGATCACGGTCTCGTTGCTCTTGAGCTTCACGCTGCGCGGGAACGACGTCCACTTGCCCTTCTTCACGTCGTCGGCCACGGCCTCGACGACCTCGAGCGCACCGTGGTCGCGCCACACTTTGGCGGCGCGCGCAGCGATCTTCTTGTAGGCGGCAAGCTTCTTCTTCGGCACCTGCACCTCC
>Ga0196963_10001064_pt1 | contig 20138 bp, 11 predicted proteins | sample S1_5metaG_FD_148600 | JGI IMG/M metagenome (GOLD analysis project Ga0196963, IMG submission 148600) | Soil microbial communities from Anza Borrego desert, Southern California, United States - S1_5 | ecosystem: Environmental > Terrestrial > Soil > Desert | place: USA: California | collected... | reverse complement strand
GCTGCCCGGCACCTGTGGATTGCCGCCGAAGCCCGCGCTTTCGCGCGACAGATTGGCCAGATCCGAGACCTTGCTGGTCGCCTTGATATCGGCGCCTTTCGATATCAGCAGTTCGATCACGGCGGCGCGGTTCGCGGCAGCCGCGTACATCAACGGCGTCTGCAGGCGCACGCCGTCCTTCGCATTGACATCGGCGCCGGCATCGATCAGCGCCCGCACGGCGTCGATGTCGCCGGACGCGGCGGCAACCATCAAGGGCGTGGTGCCATTCGTGGTACCGGTCTTCACGTCAGCGCCCGCCTTGATCAGCGCCTGGATGACCCGGCCGTGGCCGTGCCGGCTCGCGAGATACAGCGGCGTATACGACCCGAGGCGCGTCGTCGCCTTGATGTTGGCGCCGGCAACGATCAGCAGCTGCGCGAGCTCTGTATCGCCATTCATCGCCGCCCAATGCAATGCCGTCATGCCGTCGCCCTGCGCGGCGTTGACGTCGGCAGCATTCTTGAGCAGCGCCTTGACCGCCTCGCGATCGCCGCGCGACGCGGCATCCGCAATCGGCGAATCCGCGATCGACGCGTTCAACCCGACCGCCAGTGCGATCACGAGCCCAATAGTCGAAACTACTCTACGCATAGTCAGTACCTGTCACCGACAGTCGCCACGAACGACACGAAGGACACGAAGTAACTTTTCAAAACCAGTTGCCGCTAAGGCCAGTGCCCGTAAAAACCATTCTTCGTGTGCTTCGTGTCCTTCGTGGCGAACGCAAATCGTTACTCCGCGGCCGCCGTGGTCGCCGGCGCTGCGTTCAAATCAAAGGCGCCGGTGCTGTCGCCGAACGACTTGAAGTCGTTCATGCCGAGCAGGTGCGTAATCGACAGCATCACGTTGGCCATCGGCGTGCCGTCGGCCGCCTTGAGGTGCAAGCCGCCCTTGAGCGCGCCGCCGGCGTGACCGGCGAGGAACAACGGGCAGCGTTTGTGGTTATGGACGTTCGAATTGCCCATCGGTGATCCGTAGATCAACAAGGTGTTGTCCAGCAGCGTCGCATCGCCGTCCGGCGTGTTCTTCAGCTTGTTGAGGAAGTACGGAATCATGCTGACGTGATACCGGTTGATCTTCGCGAACTCGGCGATGCGATCGTCCCGATCCTGGTGATGTGAGGCCGAGTGGAACGCCGCCTTGTAGCCGCTTTCCGGGTAGACGCGGTTCGAGGCGTCGCGGCCCATCTTGAACGCAAACACGCGGGTCGTGTCCGAGGCAAACGCCAGCGCCTGCAGATCGAACATCAGCTTGACGTGTTCGGCGAAATCGTCCGGTACGCCGATCGGCGCCCCCGGCAGTTCGCGCGGCTCGCCGGTGCTGTTGGCGGCTTCGACCTGCTGAATGCGCCGCTCGATTTCGCGGACGTCTTCGAGATAATCGGCCAGGCGCGCCTTGTCGGCGGCACCCAGGTTCTTGTTCAGGCGGTTGACCGCGCTACCGAGCCAGTCGAGGATGCTCTTGTCCTCGGCGCGGCGCTCGCGGCGTTCGCCCGGGGTCGCGCCGACGCCGAACAGCAGATCGAAGACGGTGCGGGGATCGCGAACCATCGGCAGCGGCTGATCCGGCGCCGACCAGCTGATCGAATCGGTGTAGGTGCACGAATATCCGTAGGAACAGCCGCCGGCCTGGTCGACGTTTTCGATGCACAGCTGCATCGACGGGATGGCGGTGCTCTGACCCGCGCGCTGCGCGTAATACTGATCGAGCGAGGTGCCGACGTAGACATCGGAACCTTGCGTCTGTTTCGGATGCATCTGCGTCAGGAACACCGCGCTCGAGCGGAAGTGATCGCCGCCGATTTCAGGCGCGGTGAAGGCCTCCGCGTTGCGCACGTCGGTGTTGCTGATGATGGTGATGTGATCGCGGAACGGCTCGAGTGGCGCCAGGCTGCTCGGCGACAGGTCGAACGCGCGGCCCACTTCCGCCGGGGCCCACATGTTCTTCTTGATGCCGAACGCCGTGCTGCCGGCGGAGCCGTGGACCATCTCGATCGCCGCGAGACGCACCTTGCCCCGCGCCGCCTGCGCCGATGCCCTGGCCGGGACCATTGCCTCAAGGAACGGCAAGGCCATCGTGACGCCGACGCCCTTGAGGACGGTGCGGCGGGACAGATGCTTCTGAGTCAGATACATGCTCGGCTCCCTATCTGTGAGGCGCGGCGTCGGCCGCGCGTCGCTCGTTCCTGCCCGAATCCACCGCGTTCATCCTGAAGGCTGCGCTGTTCACGACCGCCAGCACGTACGCGGACAGCCGGTGATTCTTTCTGCTCGCGTCGCGGACAATCGCCCGGATCATCGGCATGTCCGTGTACTCGAGCCGCCGTCCCAGCGCATACGTCAACAGGCTCTCCGTGAAGCTGGTCTGGAACATGTCCTGATGCTTGAGCAGCGCGGCGCGCAACCCGGCGGGCCCGTCCATGCGCGTCCCGTCATACAGGTCGCCGACCACATCGACCGGGACCTCATTGTCCTTGATGCGATACGCGCCGGTCACGTCGAAGTTCTCCAGCGCCAGGCCCAGCGGATCGATGACGCGATGGCATGAGGTGCAGGCCGGGTTGGCGCGGTGCTGCTCCATGCGTTCCCGCGTCGACAGCATCTTGCCGCCCTCGGTGACCTTCACCGAATCATCCAGTGCCGGCACGTTGGGCGGCGGCGGCGGTGGCGGTGACGCCAGCAGCACCTCCATCACCCATTTGCCGCGCTGAACCGGCGAGGTGCGATCGGCGACCGACGTCAACGTGAGGATGCTGCCCTGGCCGAGCAGCCCGCGACGGTACGGTGGCAGCGTCACGCGTCGAAACTGGCTGCCGGTCACGTTCGGGATGTTGTAGTGAATCGCCAGCCGCTCGTTCACGAACGAGTAGTCGGCCGTCAGCAGGTCGTTGATGCTGCGATCCTCGCGCACGATCGAGTCGAAGAAAAGCTCGGTCTCCCTGCGCATGGCCTTGGCCAGCGTGTCGTCGTACTGCGGGTAAAGCAGGTAATCCGGAAAGATCTTGTCGAGGTCCTGCAGGCGCAGCCACTGCGCCGCAAACCGCGTCGACAGCGCCTCCGACTTGCGGTCCGCCAGCATCCGCCGGACCTGCTTGTCGAGCCCGGCCGCGGTACGCAGCGTGCCGGTGCTGGCTGCACGCAGCAACTCCGCGTCCGGCACCGTGCCCCACAGGAAAAACGACAGCCGCGACGCGAGATCCTCGTCCGAGATGCGATACGCCGCGTTGCGAATGCCCGCCGGCTGGTGCTCGAGCCGGAACAGGAAACGCGGGCTCATCAGGATCGATTGCACCGCCATCCTGATGCCGTTTTCGAATCCACCCTTGGCGCGCCCCTGCTCGTAGAACTTCATCGCGTCCTGCAGATCCGCCGCCGTCGGCGCGCCGCGGTAGGCCTGCGTCGTGAGTTTCTTGACGATCTCGGCGGCGCAGGATTCCTCTTCGCCTTTCGTGGTCGGCCGGCAGGAAAAAATCTTCAACCGGCTCGGCGTGTCCGACACGCCGGTGACTTCGAGCGGCCCCTGGACGACGAAGTCGCGCAAGTGCGGCAGCATGGTCACGCCCCAGGTGATGCTGACATCGGCGAGGGTGTTTTCGAGCGGCATCAGCAGATCGTCGACCGGACCGTCGAGCTTCTGCACGAAGGCGGCGGTGACGCGCTGCGGTCCGGCCTTGATGTGCACGGGCGGCGTCACCAGCTCGAGGCCGTTTTTCGGATCGGTCTCGCTCATTCGCGTATTGAGCTCGAAAATCGCCACACGCTCGCCGTTGACCGAGAACTCGACCTGCTCCTTGAGGTCGTACGCGGTCATGGTGTTGCGGCCGGCCAGACCGCCAAGCGGCTCGTAGTGGAGCGACGCCTTGAGCACGTAATGCCCGTCGGCCGCAAACGTATGCACGACCGACGTCCCGCCGCGCGTCCCCATCGGCGCGCCGTCGACGCGGCGATGCTGCGATGCCGAGCGCGGAATCTTGTAGGTGACCGACGATGCCGAGGCGTGGCGGTCGCCGACGGCCAGGCGGCTGATTTGGCTGGCGGCGCGCAGGTAGCCGTCCATCAGGGTCGGCGAAAACGTCTGCGCATCCGCCACGTTGTCGAAACCATGGCTGATGGTGTCGGGCGGCAAGTACGCCGCAACATCGACGTCGACGTTGAGCAGGTCCTTGACCGCCGCCTGGTATTCGGCGCGATTCAACCGCTGAAACGGTCGCGACCCTGGATTCGGATTGAGCGCCGCACGCCGATCCATCCGTGCCTCGAATGACGAGACCACCGCCTCAATCACGGCCGGTTCGGGACGACGGGCACCGGCCGGCGGCATCATGCCGGCGCGGAGCTTGCGAATCATCTTCTCGGTGAGCTCGCCGTTTTCTTCGATTTTCGCGGCGTCGAACGAGGCCAGCGACAGATTGCCCGCTTTGCCGCGATCGCTGTGGCACGTCGCGCAGTACTGCTTGACGAGCGCGGTCTGCTCGGCGGTCGTCATCGCGCCGGCGGCGTGCGCCGCGGCCGGCTTCAGCGCCCGCGGCCGCGCCGGCGCGGCGTCTTGTTCGCCAGCGGCGAAGGCCGACACCCCCAGCACGACGCCGAGGACGGCGGGATTGAGAACGCTTCTTAACATGTGATGCACCGGTGGTTGTTCTTCGCGCCCAGTCCTTCGAGCAGCTTGATGGTTTCGGGATACGGCTGCGTGCGCTGCACGGGGCCGTTGGCCATGTCGACGGTGGTGTTGCCCTCGCGGTTGACCCGCATCACGTCGGCCCCCTTCGATACCAGATACTTGATGCAGTCGTTGTCACCGCGTGACGCGCACAGGTGCAGCGGCGTGTTGCCTTCATGGTCGGCGGCGTTCACATCCGCGCCGGTCTCTTCCACCAGGTACTTGATCGCCGGCATGAAGCCCGTCGGCGCGTAGCGATGCGAATTGGCCGCGAAGCCCTCCCCGTAGCCGACGCCGGTTGCCGCATGAATCGGCAGGATGCCAGGACCGCCGTACGGAATGGGCGGCAGCCCCGAGACGTCCTGAATCTGCCGCGTGCCCTCGCCGGTGAACGGGCGGCCCGCCGGCTTGAAGGTGCCGATGTGCGGGTCGGCGCCGTTGGCGACCAGCAGTTTCATCGCCGCGACGTCGCTGGCATAGGCGGCGCGGAAGAACGGCGTCGCGCCGGCTTCGTCGAAGCCGGCGTAGTCGGAGTTGTAGGCTTGATACCAGACCTTGCGGCTGACGCGCGCGTTGACGTCCGCGCCCTTGTCAATCAGCGCCTGCATCAACTCGAGGTAGGTCGTGCGCTGCTGCTGATACGCTTTCGGGCTCGGATACAGTGACTTCGGCGCCCACTGAATATTCAGCGTCGCATAGAGCGGGGCCACGCCGTTGAAGGCGGCCGCATTCACGTTCGCGCCGCGCTCGATCAGCAGCATCGCCTGGTCGAAGTGCCCGTTGATGATCGACATCAGCAGCGGCGTCGTCTTGTCGCCCGCATTCGGCTGATTGATGTCCGCGCCGCCGTCGAGCAGCGCCTTGACGACGTCGATGTAGCCCTGCCGGGCGGCAAACAGCAGCGCGGTCAGACCGCCCTGCGAGCCGATCAATTCGTTGTAGCGGTAGGCGCGCGTCGCGCCGGCGATGTCCGCCGGCCGGTTGCCGCCGGCGCGGCCGCCCTGCCGCGCCATGTTCTCTTCCTCGGGCGCGGTCAGCGCGAACAGATCCATCACCTTGGTCGTCGCGGTGTGGTCGGCACCCTTGGCGAGCAACAGCTTCACCGCATCCACGCGATTGAACCCCGCCGCGTACATCAACGGCGTCTCACCCTTGGCGGTATCCTTGGCATTGATCTCGGCGCCGTTTTCCACGAGCGCGTTGATCGATCGCGTGTCGCCCGCGGCCGCCGCAATCATCAGCGGCGTCGCCCCATTGGCGGTCACTGCCTTCGGATCGGCGCCGGCGGCGAGCAGATGCGCGACCACCTCCGCGTGACCGCCGCGCGCCGCCAGATACAGCGGCGTATACGCCCCCAGCCGCGTCGTCGCGCGCACGTTGGCACCGGCCACGAGCAGCATCTGCGTCATCGCCGCGTCGCCCTTGATCGCCGCCCAGTGCAGCGCCGTGCTGCCGTCGCCCTGCGCCGCGTTGACGTCGGCGCCCTGCCGCAACAACGCCGTGACGCTCTCGCGATCGCCGCGCGCAGCCGCGTCGGCGATCGCCGAATCGGCGAAACCGGCATGCGCGCCGACGCTAAGTGCGATCACCAGGCCAATTATCGACAACGATCTACGCATAGTCTGCCTTCTGTCACCAACGTCAATCGTTACTATTCTGCCGCCGTCGTCGCCTGCAATTCGTTCAAGTCCATCGCGCGCGTGCTGTCGCCAAATGATTCCACGCCGGTGAGGCCGATCGCATGCAATGCCGCCAGCATCGCGTTGGCCATCGGTGTCCCGTCCGCGGCCTTGATGTGCACGCCGCCCTTGAGTGCGCCGCCCGCCTTGCCGACGAAAAACAGCGGGCAGCGTTTGTGATTGTGGATGTTCGAATCGCCCATCGGCGAGCCGTAGATCACCAGCGTGTTGTCGAGCAAGTTGCCGTCGCCGTCCGGCGTCTCCCGCAGTTTCTTCAGGAAATACGGCAGCATGCCGACGTGGTAGCGGTTGATCTTCGCAAAGTCGAGGATGCGATCTTCGCGGTCGCCGTGGTGCGACGCCGGGTGGAACCCGGTGGTGACGCCGCTGTTCGGGTATACCCGGCTCGACGCGTCTCGGCCCATCTTGAACGAGAACACGCGCGTGCTGTCCGACGCAAAGGCCACCGCCTGCAGATCGAACATCAGCTTGACGTGCTCGTCGAACGAATCCGGCACGCCGACGGGCGCCAGCGGAATCTCGCGCGGCTCGCCGCTCTTGTTGTAAGCCTCGACTTTCTGGATGCGGCGCTCGATCTCGCGCACTTCATCAAGGTAATTCGCGATGCGCACGCGGTCGGCGGCGCCGATCTCACGGTTCAGCCGGCTGAGCTGCGCGGTGATCAGGTCGAGAATGCTCTTGTCTTCGGCGCGCCGCTGCGCGCGCTCTTCCGGTGTCGCGCCCACCCCGAACAGTTGATCGAACGCCAGCCGCGGATCGCGGATCATCGGCAGCGGTTGATCCTTGTCCGCCCAGCTGATCGTGTCGGTGTAGACGCACGAGTAGCCGTACGAGCAGCCGCCCGCCTGGTCGACCGCTTCGATGCAGAGCTGCATCGACGGGATCGGCGTTTCCTGCCCGAATTTCTGCGCATACAGCTGGTCGAGCGAGATGCCGGCGCGGACATCGCTGCCCTGCGTCTGCCGCGGGTGCGCCTGCGTCAGGAACACGGCGCTCGACCGGAAGTGATCGCCGCCGATCTCCGGCAGTTCGAACGCCTCGGCGTTGCGGACGTCGGTGTTGCTGACGATGGTCAGGTAATCGCGAAATGGCTCGAGCGAGGCCAGGCTCGTCGGCGACAGATCGAACGCCTTGCCGACTGCCGCCGGCGACCACAGGTGCTGCTGCAGGCCGAACTTGGTGGCGCCGGCCGAGCCGTGGACCATTTCGATCGCGGCGAGGCGCACCTTGCGCGTGTGGCCTTGCGCCGTCAGCGCAGGTGTCATCGCTTCGAGCATCGGCAGTGCCATCGTCACGCCGAGACCGCGCAACACCGTGCGTCGAGACAAATGCTTCTTCGTCAGAAACTCCATCGAAGTCTCCCTCTACCTGGCTGCGTCCGTGGTGGTCTCCACAGGAGCGACGCGCCCCATGCGGAAGGCGGCGCTGTTGGCGACGCCGGAAATAAATGCCGAGAACCGGTAATTCTTCGCCTTCGCGTTGTTGACGATCTGCCGGATCGCCGGCATGTCGAAGTATTCGACGCGGCGGCCCAGCGCGTAGGTCATCAGGCTTTCCGTGAAGCTGAGCATGAACACGTCCTGATGCTTGAGCAGCGCCGCCCGCAGCGCGGCCGGCCCATCCAGCTTGGTGCCATCGTAGAGATCGCCCACTGGATCGACCGGCGCACCGTTGTCGCGGATCCGCCACACGCCCGTGACGTCGAAATTCTCGAGCGCCAATCCCAGCGGATCGATCACGCGGTGGCACGAACTGCACGCGGGATTCTTGCGATGCACCTCCATCCGCTCGCGCGTCGAGAGCGTGCGCCCTTCGTCGACCGCCTTCGTCTCCTCGAGCAGCGGCACGTTGGGCGGCGGCGGCGGGGGCGGGGTGCCGAGCAGCACTTCCATCACCCACTTGCCGCGCAACACCGGCGAGGTGCGATCGGCGATCGACGTCAGCAGCAGGATGCTGCCATGACCCAGCACGCCACGGCGATTCGGATCCGAAATCGTGACCCGGCGGAACTCGTTGCCGAGGATATTCGGGATGCCGTAGTGCTTGGCCAGGCGCTCGTTGACGAAGGTGTGATCGGCGGTCAGCAGCTCGGTGATCGGCCGATCCTCGCGAATCAGGCTGTCCACGAACAACTCGGTCTCGCGAACCATCGCCTGCGACAGCGTCGTGTCCCAGTACGAATAGAAGTGGTGATCGGGACGGACCTTGTCGACATCCTGCAATCGCAGCCATTGCGACGCGAATCTCGTCGCCAGCGCTTCGGATCGGCGATCCGCCAGTAAGCGCTTGACCTGCTTGTCGAACACGGCCGGCATTCGCAGCGTGCCGTTGGCGGCGGCCTTCAGCAGCTCCGCGTCCGGCATCGAACCCCAGATGAAGAACGACAGGCGCGATGCGAGATCGCGATCGCTGATGCGATAGGTCTGGCCCGCTTTGAGCGTCGACGGCGTCTGCTCGATTCTGAACAGGAACCTCGGGCTCGCCAGAATCGCCTGCACGGCAAGGCGAATCCCACCTTCGAAGTCGCTCTGGCGGCGGCCGCGTTCGTAGAACGCCAGCAAGTCCTTGAGATCTTCCTGCGGCAGCGTGCCGCGGTAGGCCTGCGTCGCGAGCTTGCGAATGATGTCGGCGGCGCACGCCGGCTCCTCGCTGGCGCTGGTCGGCCGGCAGACAAAAATCTTGCGGCGGCTTTCCGTGTCCGAAACGCCCGTGACGTTCAGCGGTCCCATCACGGTGAAGTCGCGCAGATGCACCAGCGCGGTGGTGCCGAAGACCTCGCCGATGTTGGTGTCGGCAAGCGTATGCTCGATCGGCATGATCAGGTCGTCGGCGGGTCCGTCAAAACGCTGCAGGAAGGCCGCCGAGACGCGGTGCTGCCCCGCCTTGATGTGCACCTTCGGTGTCTCCATCGTCAGGCCGTTGGGGTCCTGCTCGTTCATGCGCGGGTTGATGTCCATCAGCGCCACGCGCTCGCCGTCAATCGAGACTTCGATCTTCTCGCCCGGGTAGGGGCCGCCGAACAAGTCGCCGGTCGGACCCATGTGCAACATGATCTTGAACAGGTACTCGCCGTCGGCGGGGAACACGTGCAGCACCGACAAGCCGCCGCGCGTGCCGAGCGGCGCGCCTTCCACATGCCGCATCTGCGAGGCCGTGCGCGGCACCTTCCAGGTCGTCGAACCTGCCGACGCGTGGCGATCGCCGACCGCAAGGCGGCTGATCTGACTGGCCGCACGCAGGTAGCCTTCCATCAGCGTCGATGAAATCGTCTGCGCGTCGGCAATGTTGTCGAAGCCGTCGCTGATCGTATCGGCGGGCAGATACGCGTTGACGTCGACATCGAGCGCGAGCAGGTCTTTCACCGCGCGCGCGTACTCGGCGCGGTTCAGCCGCTGCGATGGACGCCAACCGGGATTCGGATTGAGCGCCGCTGCCCGATCCAGCCGGGTCTCGAGCGCCGTCACGAACGCCTGGGTCGTAGCGGCATCGGGTCGACGGGAACCGGCGGGCGGCATCATGCCGGCGCGCACGCGCCGGATCATGCGCTCGGCAATCTCCGGGTGCTCGGTCAGTGCGGCGGCGTCGAAATTCTGAAACGACACGCCGCTGGTGCGATCTTTGTTCCGATCGTTATGGCAAGTGACGCAGTACTGCTTGACCAGCGCCGTCTGTTCGCTGACCGGCATCATCGCCGGCGCAGGCGCATGTGAGGCGACCGCCTTGGGCGGCGCGATCGGCGCACCTTGCGCGAACACGGCTGCCGCGGAAACCCCACGGGCATCCAGCGGCGCCAAGGACGCGCGTGAAGCGGCCGCCCCGGCGACAACTACGGCAATGACACAAAACAGACGCTTCATCGGATCAACACGACACACACTTGTTGTTGTTCTTGGAGCCAAGCTTTTCGAGGAGCTTCAACGCTTCGGGCCACGGCTGCACGCGTTGCACCGGACCATTCGCCATATCGGCGACGGTCTGACCTTCGCGATTCACCTTCTTGACATCGGCGCCCTTCGAGACGAGGTAGAGGATGCTCTCGACGTCACCCCGGGCGGCGGCGTGATGCAGCGCCGTGTTGCCGTCGTGATCCACGGCATTGACGTCGGCGCCGGCGACTTCGACCAGGAACTTGATGCCGGGCAGAAAACCCGCCGGCGAATGGATATGGGAGTTGGCGGCGAACCCTTCGCCGAAGCCCACGCCCGCGGCCGCCTGCAGCGGCGGCACACCGGGGCCACCGACGGGAATCGGCGGCAGACCCGACACATCCTGCGCTTCGCGCGCCGCGCCGACATCACCCAGCGGCCGCCGGCCGGCGGGCCGCATCGTCGGGATGTTGGGATCGGCGCCGTGATCGTACAGCAGCTGCATCGCGGCGACGTCGCCGGCGAACGCCGCGCGCCAGAACGGCGTGGCGCCAATCTCGTCGACGCCGGCCAGGTCGAAGTTGTATTCCGAGTACCACACCTTCTTGGTGAGTCGCGCGTTCGGGTTGGCGCCTTTTTCGAGCAGCGCTTTCATGAAATCGAGATAGGTCGTCTGCTGCTGGTTGAAGGCGCGCGGCTGGGGATACAGCGCGCGTGGCGCCCACGTCACGTTGAGCGCTGCATACAGCGGCGTCACACCGTTGGTGGCGGCCGCGTTTGGATCGGCGCCCTGTTCGAGCAGCCACTTCGCGAGGTCGAAGTGCCCGTTGATCGTCGCGATCAGCAGCGGGCTGGTCCGGTCGCCGGCGCTGACGTGATTGACATCGGCTCCCGCTGCCACCAGCGTCTTCGCCGCGTCGGCGTAGCCGCTGCGCGCGGCCAGAATCAACGCGGTGTGGCCGCCCTGCTTGTCGATCAGTTCGTTGTAGAAGTACGGCCGCTCGATGCCCGCGGCGCCGAAGCCGCGGCGTCCGCCACCGCCCTGGCCCTGCGCCTGTTGCGCAGGCGCCGCCGTCGCGCCTGGAGGCACGACCTGACCGTTGCGCCCGGTGCCGTCGCCACCCACCTGGTTACCCGAGCCGGACGCCTGCGCGAGGAATTCCTGCTCCTGGCCGCTCAGATTACCGACGTTGTTAACCTTTGATGTTGCCTTGAGATCGGCGCCAGCCTTAATCAGCGCTTTCAACGCCTCGACGCGATTGTTCGACGCTGCGAACATCAACGGGGTCTGGCCGAAGGTTTTTTCCCTCGCTTCGATCTCCGCACCGTTCTCAACCAGCGTGGTGACGGCCTGCGGATTCCCGGACGCCGCCGCCAGCATCAGCGGCGTCGTGCCTAACGCGTTTGCGGCTTTCGGATCCGCGCCGCCGGTCAGCAGCAGCGCGATGACGTTCGCGTGTCCGTGATCGGCGGCCATCAACAACGGCGTATAGCCGGCGAGGCGCGTCGTCGCCTTGACGTTCGCGCCCGCGTACAGCAGCATCTGCGCGAGCTCGGCATCACCATTGCGCGCCGCCCAATGCAGTGCGGTCATGCCGTCGCCCTGTGCGGCGTTGACGTCGGCGCCGCTCTTCAACAACGCCTTGACCGCTTCGCGATCTTTCGCCATCGCCGCCTCCGCAACCGGTGCTTTCGCGGTTGCTACGGCGAGCCTCGCCGAAGCGACGGATTGGTCGTTACCGTCGGGAAGGCGGGCCGCATCCGCCACCGGCGCGGGACCGGCCGCCTGCAGCCATGCCGTTAACGCCAACGCGACGACGATCGCCGTGGCACATTTCCGAATTGCTCTGAGCATAGTCACACCTTCGCTGTCACGAACCGAGTGCGTCACGCCGGCACCAAGAACGTTTACGAACTGCATCGTCGGTCGCGCCGTTTGTGCAGCCAAACGCTCTGCGGGCCGCCGACTCTTCGCGCCATCGCCGTCAGAACGCGACGACCGTGTTCTCCGGCGCCGAACGCAACTCGAACCGCCCCGTGCTGTCGCCGAACGACTTCATGTCTTCGAGGCCCAGGTCCTGCATCAGGGCGAGGAAGACGTTCGCCATCGGCGTGCCGTCGGCGGCTTTGAAGTGAATGCCGCCCTTCAGCGCGCCGCCGGCTTTCCCGGCCAGGAACAGCGGGCAACGCTTGTGGTTGTGCACGTTCGAATTGCCCATCGGCGATCCGTAAATCACCAGCGTGTTGTCGAGCAGGTTGCCGTCGCCGTCCGGCGTCTCCTTCAGCTTCTTCAGGAAGTACGGAACCATGCTGACGTGGTAGCGGTTGATCTTCATGAAATCGGTGACGCGATCTTCGCGCTCGCCGTGGTGTGACGCCGGATGGAACGCGGCGCGGACACCGCTCTCCGGATAGACGCGCGCCGAACCGTCGCGGCCCATCTTGAACGAGAACACCCGCGTCGTGTCCGACGCGAACGCCAGGACCTGAAGGTCGAACATCAGCTTGACGTGTTCGGCGAAATCGTCCGGCACGCCGACCGGCGCGTCGGGCAACTCGCGCACTTCGCCGCTGCTGTTCTGCGCTTCGATGCGCTGGATGCGGCGCTCGATCTCGCGGATTTCGGTCAGATACTGATTCAGGCGATGCCGATCGGATGCGCCGAGCTCTTTCGACAGGCGTGCGACTTCGGTGCTGACCCAGTCGAGGATGCTCTTGTCGGCGCGGCGGCTCTGCGCGCGCTCGGCCGGAGTCGCGCCGACGCCGAACAACGCGTCGAACACGGCACGCGGGTCGCGCACCATCGGCAGCGGCTTCTCCGGCGTCGCCCAGCTGATGGTGTCGGTATACGCGCAGCTGTAGCCGTAGGCGCAGCCGCCCGATTGATCGACGGTCTCGATGCTCAATTGCATCGACGGGATCGCGGTGTCCTGGCCGAACCGCTGGGCATAGAGCTGATCCAGCGAGGTCCCGGCGTAGACGTCCGAGCCCTGCGTCTTCTTGGGATGTGCCTGCGTCAGGAACACGGCGCTCGACCGGAAGTGATCCGCGCCGATTTCCGGCAGCGTGAACGCCTCGGCGTTGCGCACGTCGGTGTTGCTGACGATCGTCACGTACTCGCGGAAGGGCTCCAGCGGCGCCAGCGAGCCGGTGCTGAGATCGAACGCCGTGCCGACTTGCGCCGGCGACCAGAAATTCTTACTCAGGCCGAACTGCGTGGCGCCGGCCGAGCCGTGCACCATCTCGATCGCCGACATGCGCACCTTCTTCGCGCCGGCAGCCGTTCTGGCGAATGCCACGCCGGAGGGCGCCATCGCCTCGAGCATCGGCAGCGCCATCGTGACGCCAAGGCCACGCAACACCGTGCGTCGTGAGATGTGCTTCTTGGTCAGGAACTCCATCGCGGTCTCCCTCTTTGCCTTCGTCTGCAGCTGGCAGCGTTCTGCTACCGGTTCTTGTCGTCTGTCGTCGTCACGTCCGTCGCGCGCGCCATCTGGAACGCGCGGCTGTTCACCACCCCCAGCACATACGCCGAGAAGCGGTTGTCGTCTTTGGCGGCGTCGCGGATGATCTTGCGAATCGCCGGCATGTCGAAGTATTCGACGCGCCGTCCGAGCGCGTAGGTCATCAGACTTTCCGTGAAGCTCAGGAAGAACATGTCCTGGTGCTTCAGCAGCGCGGCGCGCAGCCCCGCCGGCCCCGTCATCGTCGTGCCGTCATACAAATCGCCAACCGGATCGACCGGATTACCGTTGTCGCGAATGCGCCATCGTCCGGTCACGTCGAAATTCTCCAGCGCGAGACCGAGCGGATCGATGACGCGGTGGCACGAACTACACTGCGGGTTCGAGCGGTGCTGTTCCATCCGCTGACGCGTCGTCAACAGGTTGCCGTCACCCGCCTCCGCCTTCGTCTCGTCGAGCGTCGGCACGTTTGGCGGCGGCGCGGGCGGCGGTGACGCCAGCAGCACTTCCATGATCCATTTGCCGCGTAACACCGGCGAGGTGCGATCGGCAACCGACGTCAACGCGAGAATGCTGCCGTGACCGAGCAGGCCGCGGCGGTTCTCATCGGCCAACGTCACGCGGCGGAAGTCATCGCCGTTCACGTTTGGAATGCCGTAGTGTTTCGCCACACGCTCGTTGACGAACGTGTAGTCGGCGGTAATCAAATCGAGCAGGCTGCGATCTTCGCGGACGATGCTGTCGAAGAACAGTTCGGTTTCGCGGCGCAGTGCCTGACCGAGCTTGAAGTCGTAATAGGGAAACAGCAGGGCGTCGGGGTAAATCTTCTCGAGGTCCTGTAAGCGTAGCCACTGAGCGCCGAACCGCGTCGACAGCGCTTCTGCTTGCGGATCCTTCAACATGCGCTTGACCTGGGCGCTCAGCACGCCCGGTGCGCGCAACGTACCCCGCTGCGCAATCTTCAACAGCTCGTCGTCCGGCCCGGCGGCCCAGACAAAGAACGACAGCCGCGATGCGAGATCCAAGTCGCTGATGCGGTAGTTCTGCCCGGCACGCGCGGTCGAGGGCGCCTCTTCGAGACGGAACAGGAATCGCGGGCTCACCAGTACGGCTTGCAGCGCCATCCGAATCCCACTCTCGAAATCTCCGCCGTCCTTGCGGCCTTGCGCGTAAAAACGGGTCAGGCCTTCCATGTCCGCCGCGGTGACCGGGCCGCGATACGCCTGCGTGGCAAGACGCTTGATGATGTCCTGCGCGCAGGCGGTTTCCTCCGCGGACGAGGTCGGACGGCAGGCGAAGATCTTGCGGCGGCTCGGCGTGTCCGAGACGCCGGTAACCGTAAACGGTCCGCTGACCGCGAATTCCCGCAGATGCGGCAGCGTGGTGATCCCAAAACCGGAGCCGATCTGCGAATCCGCCAGCGTGTGATCGATGGGCGGCATCAGGTCGTCGGGAACGGCGTCGAACCGCTGAACGAATGCCGCCGCGAGGCGATGCGTGCCGGCCTTGATGTGAATGCGCGGCGTCGTCAGGTTCATGCCGTTCGGATCGGCTTCGCTCATGCGTGGATTGATCTCCACGACGGCGGCGCGCTCGCCATCAATCGACACTTCGAGGAGCTCGCCGCGGACGGTGCTGCCGAACAGCTGGCCGGTCGGGATCGAATGCAGCTGCATGCGGAAGCTGTACTCGCCGTCCGCCGGGAACGTGTGCATGACCGCGATGCCGCCGCGCGTGCCAAACGGCGCGCCTTCGACGTGCTGCATCTGCGATGCGGTGCGCGGCACCTTGTAGGTGTATTCGGACGCGCTCGCCTTCGGATCGCCAATCGCCAGCGCGCTGATCCGGCTGGCGGCGCGCAAATAGCCTTCCATCAGCGTGGCCGAGAACGCCTGCGCATCGGCGATGTTGTCGAACCCGGCGCTGATCGTGTCAGGTGGGAGAAACGCGTTGACGTCGACATCGAGCGCCAGCAGTGCGCGAATCGCCCGCGCGTACTCGGCGCGATTCAGGCGCTGGAACGGACGATGACCGGGATTCGGGTTGAGCGCCGCGGCCTGATCCAGGCGCGATTCCATCGACGATGCAAACGACGCCAGCACGCCAGGCTCTGGCTTGCGCGCGTTGGCCGGCGGCATCATGCCGGCGCGCAGCTTGCGAATCATTTTCTCCGCGACTTCGGCAACGTCTGCGTCATGGCCGACCTTCGCGGAGTCGAACGCCTGCAACGACAAGCCGCCGGCGTTGTTCTTGTTGCGATCGTTATGACACGTGGCGCAGTACTGCTTGACGAGCGCGTTTTGCGATTCAGCGATCGACACCGGTGCATGCGAGACCGCCGGCGGCACCGATTGAGCCGGTCGCGCCGCAGCGCGCGCGGCGCTCGGCGCGTTCTGTTCCGCGCGTGACGGCGCCGGCTCCGCAAAAGTACGCAGACTCAGCCCCGCAACGGCGGCCGCAATCACGACGAACGAAACTTTTTTCATCTTCCGCCCAACAACTCGCGCGAGCCGTTCCAGCACGGCCGTTGTTAACACTAACAACTTGAATTATCAACGATTTAGGGGGATTTCTGTGTCAGCGATTGTCACTGTCCGCTCGAACCGCCGTTCAATTATTGAACGAGGCAATTCCGCCAATTTGCGCCAAAAAACGCTCACTCTCCGCCCGACGGCCGACTCCCCGGCACGTTTGGTGCCTGACACCACTCTTGCCCGCGCCCAGTTGGTGCCTGACACCACTCGTGCCTCCCGCCCGGTTGGTGCCTGACACCAATCGTGCCGAGCCAGATCGAGGCAATGGTTGGTGTCAGGCACCAACCATTGCCGCCGATTGCGGCGGGGGCGCGGCGTGATACCCTCCGCCGAAATCGCCGTGGAGGGCGCATGGACCGTCCGAAATCTCTCAGTCGACGCAGGATGCTCGCCGCCGGAACGGCGGGAATTGTCGGGGCCACATTGCCGATCGCCGGACAGAGCCCCGATCAGGCGGCGCGCCCCAAAGTGCCTGCGGATCCAACCAAGGTCCAGGGCCCGCCGGCCACCGACGTCGGCGGGCGATCGCCGTTCGAGAAGCCCAAGCGCGTCTCGCTCAACGAACGGCGCACGTCAAGCCTCTCACCGCTGCAGGATCTCGACGGCATCATCACGCCGAGCGATCTGCACTTCGAGCGCCACCACGGCGGTGTCCCCGCGATCGACCCGCGACACTACTCGTTGCTGATCCACGGCATGGTCGACCGGCCGATGGTCTTCACGCTCGCCGACCTGCGGCGCTTTCCGGGCACGTCGATGATTCGCATGATGGAGTGCTCCGGCAACGGCGGCCGCGTGTATCGTCGCGAAGGCAATCAAACCGATCTGACGCCGCAGCAGATCGACGGCCTGACCAGCACCAGCGAATGGACCGGCGTGCGGCTGGCGACGCTGCTCCGCGAAGTCGGCGCCTCACCGAAAGCGACATGGTTTCTCGCCGAGGGCATGGATGCGGCGGTGATGACGCGCAGCATTCCCATGGCCAAAGCCTGGGACGATGCGTTGATCGCGTATGGCCAGAACGGCGAGCCGCTGCGCCCGGAACAGGGATATCCGGTACGGCTGTTCCTGCCCGGCGTCGAAGGCAACGCCAGCGTCAAGTGGCTGCGCCGCATCGAAATCGGCGATCAACCATTCATGACGCGCGAGGAAACCTCGAAGTACACCGATCCGCTGCCCGACGGCACCGCGCGCATCTTCAGCCTCGACATGGATGCCAAATCGCTGATCACCGAGCCGTCATTCCCCGACAAGTTGACCGGGCCAGGATGGTGGGAGATCCGCGGTATCGCGTGGAGCGGTCGCGGCAAGATCGCCCGCGTCGACGTCAGCGCCGACGGCGGCAAGACCTGGCAGCGGGCGACGCTCGACGAACCGGTACTGCCGAAGTGCCATACACGGTTTCGATTGCCGTGGGAATGGAAGGGCGGCGAAGCCATTATCGCCAGCCGCGCCACCGACGACACCGGCTACACGCAGCCGACCTATGACGTCCTGCTCGCGGCGCGCGGGCCGGCGACCGCGTACCACTTCAACCACATTCGCGCGTGGCGAGTGCTGACCGACGGCACCGTGAAATTCGGAGGCAGTCTCTGATGGCCGGCAACCAGCGCCTCACGAGACACTGGCTTTGCCTGATCGCCATAGCGGCGGCGGCTCAGAGCAGCAGCTTCGCGCAATCGAAGCCGCCCCACCAACCGCTTGGCATCGGACGCGCGGCGACGCCAGAGGAGATCGCGAAGCTTGATATCGACGTGCGCCCCGATGGCAAGGGTCTGCCCGAAGGCCGCGGTAGCGTGGCTGACGGCGCGAAGGTCTACGCGGCCAAGTGCGCGTCGTGCCATGGCAAGAACGGCGAAGGCGCCTCGTTCGATCGATTGGTCGCGACAGACTCCGGAAAGAACTTCGACTTCGCAATCAATCCGAAGCTGCCGCGCGCCGTCGGCAACTACTGGCCCTACGCGACGACGCTGTACGACTACACCTATCGCGCAATGCCGTTCATGCAGCCGGGCACGCTGAGCGCCGACGAGACCTACGCCGTCGTCGCGTACATCCTGCACCTGAACAAGATCGTGCCGGAGAACGCAGTGATGGATCGCACCACGCTGCCGGCGGTGAAGATGCCGGCGCGCGATCGGTTCGTGATGGATAACCGAAAGGGCGGGAAGGTTGTGAAGTAGGGGCGAACCTCGCGGCTCGCCCCTTCACGAGCGGTTATTTCTGCTGCTGTGATCCGACGGGTTTGAGCACCGTCAAATCCTGCGAGTCCACCGAGTACTCGGTGAACGGCTGATACATCTCGTCCCAGCTCTGCTCCGACCAGTACACCTCGAGGTGCGGCGCCGGATTCCATTTGTTGCGGATCGAATTGTCGTACACGCCGAGACCAAGGATCTTGCTGCCCGCGGGAATCTTCAGAGGCTCCTTCAACTCGTAATTGAATTGCCAATTGAAGTCGAACTTCGGGACGTTGAGAATCGTCTGCTCGCGGCCGTCGGGATAGACGATCACCCACTTCAAACTCTTGCCGCGCAGGTGCATGTGCGGCGACATCGCGTACAGCGTGATGTCTTCGGTGACGGGCGTGATGCCGGTGAGCCGCCAGTTCTCCGCGTACGGCGGGATGTTCGGCGTAGAGCGGCTGCGACGCGTGCTGCCGGGATCCGCTTTGTATTCGACTTCGCGCCCTTCAGCGCGATAGATCGACAAACCGCCCTTGGTCGTCGCCAGCGGATCGCCGGCCTGGCGGATCAACACCTCGTGCGTCACCGGCACCTTGTTGAACCAGATGCCCAGCTTTGTGCGATCCTTCTCCGGCTTGCCGGTCGGGTTGTAGTGCAACTGCCAGTTGATGTACTTGCCGCCGGGGATGCGCTTGCCGATGTTCGGGCGGTGATGATCGAGACCGCGTCCGGGGACCCACGACAACAGCTTGCTGGATCCCGGCAGGCCGCTGTCCGTCGACGGCAGCCCGCGCGATCCGCGATCGCCAATCACCTTGCCGTCGGCATCGACGATGCGGCCGTCGACGAGGCGTGAGCCTTCAGGAATGTCGACGAAGTAAATGCCGGCGTGATGCAGCACCGCGCGGTTGCTTGGCTTGAGCTCGACGATCTCCGCGAAGCGGTCCTCGTCCCACGGCACCTTCGAGTAGAACATCTGCACGCCGAGCTCGCCTTCCGCGGGGATCTCGAATTCGACCGGCATCTCGAGCACGACGTCGGGCTCGGTGCCCGCGGACCAACCCGTCTTGAAATTGGGAGGCGGCGGCATGTCGGCGGCGTTGCCGCGCTGCGCGCCGGCGTCGACCCACGCCGCGATCGTGTCGATCTCTTTCTGCGTGAGGCTGATGTCGTTGCGCATCGGCAGCGTCTGCGTCATGTCCGCGCCCCAAGGCGGCATCTCGCGCGACACGACTTTCGACTTGATGGCCTTGGCCCACGGCCGCGCGTCTTCGTACGACAGCAGCGACATCGGCGCCACCTCGCCGGGCCGGTGGCAGGTCGCGCATTTGTTGTACATGATCGACGCGACGTCTTTGGCAAACGTCGGCGCGGCATGCGTGGCCGGCGCCGGCGATTGGGCGGCGACGTTGAAGGATGCGACCGCCGCGACACCGACGACGAGTAGTGCGAAACGCCTCATGGTCACTCCTTTATCCGTCAGCGTTCGGCCGCACCGCTGCAGCCGGACGCCCCGCCAATAATAGCCTACTTGGGCGCGCCGGCCGCGCAGGTTGGAACCGCTTCGACGGCCGAGGTCACGTTGATGCGGCTGACCTTGTCCTTGATAAACAGTCCGCGGATCACGACGGTGCGGTCCTTCATCTGCGGAAAGTTGAATTCGCTGACCCCAATCAGACGGAACGTG
>Ga0196963_10001063_pt1 | contig 20143 bp, 23 predicted proteins | sample S1_5metaG_FD_148600 | JGI IMG/M metagenome (GOLD analysis project Ga0196963, IMG submission 148600) | Soil microbial communities from Anza Borrego desert, Southern California, United States - S1_5 | ecosystem: Environmental > Terrestrial > Soil > Desert | place: USA: California | collected... | reverse complement strand
ATTCCAGCATATCCGAATAGCGGGCAGAACGCAGCGGAATCGTTTCGTCTTTAACCGTGAATGCAAGCGAAAGTTCCGCATCTTCGCGCGCAGTCATAGATTGGAAATCGGAAAGATTCTTCGCATCGCCTTTTCCGAAGCGATTAATGTAGAATATCTTTTGTTCGTTTAGATGGGAGAATTCATTGATCCTGCCGACGCGGGAAAGGCGAGCGAGGTAGTCATACATTTCCTCTTTCTCCATCCCGAGTTCATTTCGCATATAATGCAGCGTATCCAGAAAGGTTTTGCCGAGGTTCTCGTCACCTTCCGGAGAAATCTCTTTCAGAATCTTCCATGCATCCAACTCTGCTTGCGTCTTGGTGCGAGCAGCTTTTGCAGCCTGCCGTTCGGAAGCTGCAACTGGCATGGAGTCAATGGATTCAATGAGCTTAACTACACGATCACCAGCAGAAAGACCTTCCAGCTGAATCTTATCTCCGAGCCGCGTGGCAATGTCGAATACTTTTTCTTTCGTATCTGCCACAAGCAGTGCTTTATTAATGGTAGAACGAATTGCGATACCTTCGATTACGCCGCCAATACCGCCTCCGAGAGCAGTTCCCCAGACTAAGTGCGAAAGCACATCGCCGAGACTGTCCTTATCCAGAAGCGGATTTGCTTTCATCGTCGCGAGCGTCGCTGTCTCCCACGCGGCTGCCATAAGAGCTTGGTCGCCGAAACCGTAGGCAATCGCTTTCCACTTATCGACTTGAGCGGCGGTAGTGGCAGATCCTTTTTCGATTTCATCGAGTGCATTTTTGATAATGTCGTCACGTTTTCCGGAGAGAATGCCGGTAGCGCGTTTGATGTTCTCGCCGAACTTTCCAGACTGAGCAAGGCGCAGAGCTTTGATAGCTGCTGTTCCTGGTACGAAGCTTCCAACAATAAGACCAGCGGCTTCGATCGCATCTCCTTTTTCCTCATAGTATTTAAGCAAATCATCGTCGTAGCCGCGAAGTTGTTCGATTGGATCATTTCGCTGAACGCCTGCGCCAAAGAAGTTGGCAACATCGACGCCGGTATTTACGAACGAATTATAGATGGAAAGTCCGGTAAGCGGAACGCCTTTGGTTACTACGTCGGCGACCGAATCCATAATGGATTTGCCAGTTGCAGCAACCGCATGATTGTCGGTTGCAATATGCAGATCGGAGGTAGTAAGTACTTTTTCTTCAGCCATTTCTAGTATCTCCGAGTCGGCAGCGGACGACCGTCAGAACTATTGGTTTCGTATTCCTGACCTTCCAGCAATGGATTCGGAATTCCCGGAGGACCAGAAATAGCACCCGGAGTAAACGGGAGCGTTGGAAGATCTGCTGCAGATAGATTCGGCATGGAGAGATTTGGCAGCGAAAGCCCGTTGTTCGGAGTTGCCGAACCGCTGATTGGATCAAGCCTATTCGCTGCAAGAGTACGAAGCATTGCATTGCGAACTGCAGTTGGATTGGACATATCCACGATCTGCGATCCATTGCCGAAAACACCTGCTCCGGTGCGAATTGTGGTGGAGTATGAATTCTGCATGGGGAGCGCGAAGCGGTTATATTGCCGTGTATTCGAGTTGTCCGCAGCGACGCTGGAGAAAATAATCGCCAGTTCGTTTACGGCGCGCTCCATATCCATTTTCTTTTCGGAAACCAAGTTAATCGCATTGTCGTAGAATTGCTGTGCCGAGGTAGGAGTAGCCGGCTTTACTTTCGCCAGCGGTTCGAAAGAAGATTTCCAGAGAATCGTATTTGCAACGGCAGGAATACCAGCCATTGCTCCGAGCGGCGGAGCAGAATAAAGACCGTGACCATCCGGAATGTTTCCAGCTTCGCCTGCAATCTTATCGCGCAGACCTTTCTGCACATGCGCGTGCAGTTGCTCCGGTTTCATCGTAGCAACGATAGGATTTTTGGTAGGATCGGTCATTTCCGTAGTCCAACGATTAAGCTGACCACGAAGTTTCTGCAATTCTGGCGTAAGTGGAGCATTGAGTGCATCTGCACGCCGCAAGGACATAACAGTGTCTGCACCAAGACGCCCATAATTCGTGTTTGGATCTGACATTACATCCCACAGCGCTCTCTTCTGTTCTGCTGGAGCTTTTTCGTATTCGTCCACGGTAAGACGACGCATTCCGAGAACGGCAGTAGCTTGATCCAGCTGTGCCTGAATACGACGATCAGATTCCATATCGGTTTTACGCTTGTCCAGCAAGAGCTGCAACTGCTGCATCTGCAACTCTTTCATCTTTTCGTTCGTAGCGTTGCTGACTTTTTGCAGAGCGAGCTGCTGCAGATCAACTTCCGCCCTATGCAAGGCCATTGCGCGCTGCCACTGTTGTCCGGTAGTTGCCAGCCGCACCGAACCAATATGAACTCCCAGCTTCATTGCTTCCTGCCGTGCATTTTCGACTGCACGAGTAGCAACTAGCGCAAGACGCTCTGCTTCCAGCTTCGCACGAGCAGCAGAACTGGCCGAATTAATCGCATTATTTCTGGAAACCTGTGCATCGGCAAGTTCACCGAGCTTTTTTAAGGTATCCACTTTCAACTGCATATTCGCAACGCCAGTATTGTGCGCTGCTACGTCCGAAGGAAGTGCGAATTGATCTGCAATCCAACCGAGCGGATCGTCGAGAAAAGATTTCTGCTGCCGGGCTTTGATCTGCTCGCCCGAAGCCACCAGTTTGTGATGATCGGCGATGATTTGTTCGGAGAAAGATTGAATCAATGAATTGCTGGCTTCTTGATTTACGCCAAAGAATGCAGCCGAATCCTGATTACGTTGCTGTTTTACGAGTGCTTCTGCATTTTCTGCAATTACTTTAGCGCCGGCAAGTTCTGCTTCTCGCGTAATTGCGCTAGTTTCCCGACCTACCGAACTTCCAAGTTCTTCTTGTGTCTTGCTAATGCGCGCAAGCTCGTCTGCTTCTGCAAGGCTTTGCAGCGAAGCTTGTTTTACGATTTCGGAAAGATCGAGAGTGCCGGCCATTAGGCAATCGCCTTAACGTAATCGAAGTTGGAAGGAACTACGAACTTGCCTACCATAAAACAAATAGGCTCGCCAACATAACGCAGAAGAGCACCCAGGAAAGAAGAACGATCGCCAGTAATATGTTCGCAGTAGGCGCGCGCATAAGCAGCTGCCTTGATTGCAAAGGCAGAATCCTTACGCATCCTGCGAACAAGAGGCGCAGCAAGGAATTGATAGCCGCGGCAAGTCGCACGGGAAAGTTTCCTTTCCTGCAAGTTGATTCGAGTTTCACGAGAGACGAGAAGTGGATCAAGAAGCTTTTGACGAACAGCTTCGGTGCAAATGATGCTGCCAGCGGCTTCGCCAACACCCTCAAACACACCAGAAGCTCCATCCCAAATATCTCCGACAACGTCTCCAGCACCTTCGAGAACATCACCGGCGCCGGAAACTACATCGCCAACACCTTCGGAAAAGCCGGAAACTAAATCACCGACGATCGGAATATCGGAGATTGCTTCTCCGGCTGCACCAAGTACGTCGCCAACTACGGGAATATCCATAATTGCTTCTCCGAGCGCACCATCGGTTGCAGCATTCGCAATGGTAAAATACGGAATCGGCATACCGGAGAGAAAAGAAAGATCCAGTCCAGCACCTGCAGCATCGGCTCCAGCAAGAGCAGGATCTACCGCAAGGTCACCAACGAACGCACTGCCAGCTCCAACGCCAGCATCAAGGCCGGAAGAAATCGCAACATCACCGGCAGTGGAAACAGAATCTGCAGTGAATACGTCCGAAGCAAGATCTTCGAATCCGTCGCCAGTAGAAATTACTTCTGGCCCCATGTCGATCGTAGAATCTGGAACAGCTGGCGGCATCATCGGTTGTGCTGGCGGCATTACTTGCAGCGGCATTCCGGTGATTGGATTGATTTGAACCGCAGGAGGCATCGGAAGTGGAGTTACCACATCAGACGCAGTAATTGGAGGCGCAACTTCTAAAAGTGTGCTGGCGCTAGTATCGCCTTCCAGACCTTGCGGAGAATCGCTGGCTCCAGCTTGGGCAACTTGCACCATTTCCGGAGAAACAGTTGGAACAGTTACGGAGTCAATCAGCGATTGCATTGCGGTGGTATCGTCTGCGAACATGATTCCGGAAGAAGGCGCAGAAGCAGATTCAGCAGACATAAATGATCCAGTCATGGCATCATCTCCGCCGAAGCCCATAGGCGAGCTGTTTGCGCCGCTCATGCCAGGAGCTTGCCAAGCACCGGAAGCTGCAAAGTAGTCTTCTGCACTGCCAGAAAAATTGCCAGAAGCATCTTCCCACGGACCTGATTCGATTCCCTTGCCGGGAGCAGTAAGCTGCGTAATCAGATCTTCGATCTTCGTGGCACCTTTCTTAAGTGCCCAATTGCCAGCGATACCGGCAAGAATTCCAGTTGCAGCGGATTTCAGCGGAATTTGCGGCGAAGTTCTGCTGGTGGAAGTAGTAGACTTCCCTGCAACTTGCGCATTGGAAGCCGCTTGCATTCGGTTGCCTTGAACCTGAGTCGCAGCCGCCATCGCACGCTGCTGATCTTCGAGAATTGCTTGCGCACCAGCAGCCGAAGCACGAGCTACGGTTTCATTCGCCAGCTGTTTTCTTACCGTCGTATTATACAGACCTGCTTTCTTTTCATCCCCAAGAACGGGAGCGAAAGCAAGCTGAGCACGATAGAGAATATCTTCGATTACCTTATCCGCATGTGCGGTGGTATTCATCCGCTGCGTCAGCGACGCGAGCAGTGCATCGGATTGCGCAACAACGGTTGGATCTAGCTCCGGAAGATACGAGGAACCAGTAGTAGTTTGTTGACCGGAACCGAGAAACAACGGCGCAAGCTTGCTGATAACGTCAGCAGCATCTACAACTCCGTTGCGTGGGATAGGCAGGGTTCCGGCCATGATTTACTCCTTGATTACGTCAGCAACCTTCTGCTCTACGTCGCGAGTAGCGAAGTTTTTGAGCAGCAGGACCACAACGCCGATTGCAGCAGTCCAGTAACCGCGATAGTCTGCAGGAATCAGATCAGCAAACAGTTGCTGGTGTTCGACCACAACTGCAACTACTGCCAACGCAAATGCGAACCACGTCAGCTTTGCAGTTGCAACTACTTTCATCACCGGACCAACAACTTCGCTGGTCGTGATCTCTTTTTTGTCGTCGGCAAAGCCATTGCCAGCTTTCTCTGCCAGCTTTTCTTTCACCTTATCTACGACGATTGGAAAAAGCAGCTGCGCAAGAATTGCTAAGGGTGCCATTTTACCTCCCAGAGAAACAGTCAGTAATCACCAGCTTAAACTCATCCACAGATTTCGTAAGCTGGAGAAATTCAATCAGTGCTGCACCTTTGCTAGGATTTGCGACGCCTGCTACACCGTTGAACCGATGGAAGAATTCTGCAAGACCGATACATCCGAGCAGATCTTTCATCGTATTTGCGCCGTGAAAGAGAATATGAGTACGATTTGGAACCTTAGTGACTTCGAATGTGTTGCCGAATTTAGGAGAGTTTACCCGTCGGCACATATAACTACCAGTGGGGATGCAGCTCACTCTGGATTCGTTATTCTGCCAGGGAAGCTCTAAAGTACAGCAGACGGGAAAATCGTCAATTCCAAGAAGCCCGAAAGTCCCGTCATTTCTGTACCAATTCCGCTTCAGTTCGACTAGCATTTATTTTTTAGACGCTGATTTTTCCAGTGAGAGCGAGCCAACCAAACAGCGCGATAAGCCCCGCCCCAAGGATATACAAGCTTGATCGTACAGTGACCTTTCCGACTTCGAGATAGAAGTTTTCGAGAGCTTTGGCTGCTGCTCGTTCTGCGAGAAGGTCGAGCTGTTCTTCTGTGAGCCAGATTCGCTGTGGCTTTGTTCGTTCTTCTGCAACGTAAGCACTTTCATCCGAGTCCCCCTTAGGTGTCGATTTGTTCCCCATGCTCTTTCTCCCCTGAAACAAGGCCATTTGCAGCACCTTCGCGCCTATCTGCGAGCTGCTTAACTTTCTGGTCGATTTCCACCTGATAGATCGGCGTACCATCGTCCGGAAGTACCGCGAGCATATCCGCCGTAACCAGCGAACGTTCCGCGTGAGAAGCATCCGCAGCTTCTTTGGCCTTATAAAAACGGCCTTGATTGTCAATAAATACACGATTCATTCTCTTTCTCTCCCTTAGTTTTGAATATAATGGAAACCGAAATCGAACAGCAAGACGTCGGTCGCCAGTGCTAATCCCAGTGCTTGATTTATTGTTCCCGCAGCGGCAGGAGCTGCTGCAGTTACTTGCCCGTTGGAAGTAGAAAGAAAATACCGAGTTCCAAGAGTAAGTCCGGCGAATCCAGTTACTAGACCGCGATTTAAGACTACTTCCGTATAGACGCCAGATGCGGAGCCGCCAGAAACAAGACAGAAGCCGTGCGCCGGTCTTGTATTATTTGTTGCATTTGCATTGCGTGCAGTAAGGACGCCAGCATTGGAAAAGAGATTAACTGCGGCACCATAAGCAATTACTTCAGACGTTAGGCAATAGAGTCTGCCCATGCTCGCGCGATGCAGTTGGTTATAGCCTAGAATCGACCATAAACTCTGCAGCTGCTGGCCAACTCCTAGCTCGTTGTGACAGGCTAGAAGCAGTTGTTGAAAGGCGTTATAGAGCGTATCTGCGAAAGATTTAAATTCCGGCGGCAGATTATCCGGTACGTCGCCGAGTCCAATGGAGAAGGGAAGATTGAATCGAACGTCGGACATTAGAATAATTTACCCACGAACAGTTCCACCTTGGGCATATTCAATTAACACAGAAGTTAAATTGAAACTGCCCTCGAATAGAAGCGAGTGATTCGTACCAGTCTTGCGAATCTGGTATTTGCGAAGATAGCCCTGATTCCGCTTTAAAGTCGGAGTAGCGTAGCTTTGGAAATTCTTTCCATCGAAACTGGAAAGAACATAAGCAGCCCAGTTGGAGCCAGTATCGACGCACTCGACTTCGAATCCAAGAAGTTGGCAAGAATGATTACGAGTGAATTGGAACTTGCCAAGCAAGAAAACAGCATCATTATCCACTTGACCAAGATCGAATTTAAGCACTTTTACTTCGCCGGTATTTTGTAGGAAAGCAAGAGTACGACGGGGGCGCGAAGCAGTTGCAACCACCGAATACAGGTCCGCATAAGACGTAATCAGCAGATCGTCGTAAGTTACGCCGCCTGCGAGAAGATCAGCGTAAGTTACGGTGCCATAAAGGTTTGGATAGGTGTATTCGAAGCAGTCCACATGCTCCAGTTTAACCTTACCCCAACGCTTTTGCACGATATCATAGATGATCGCATGCGTAAGCGTAGATGCTACTCCATAAGAGATTACGAAGTAGCGAGCACCGACGACGGTCAACTTTACGTTCAGATCACCAGTGAGATAGGTGACGGTAAAGAGTTTCGTCGTCGAGTTGTAATCTTCAAAAACGCGAGCAGTAATAAAATCCGAGGCTTCTGCAAGCAACGTCTTGCAGGCAGTCTTGGAAAGCTGTTGCAAACCGGCGGAAGTCAACGCATAGTGCTCATCCAGGTTGGATTCCGAACTAACGTGCTCGCGAGAGCGTACGCCACCGGCACCGGGAATTTCTTTCAGCGTAAACGGAAAACGAATGTTCCCACTAAAGGTTCCACCTACTGCATTTTCCGTCGCATATACGATAAAACCGTTCGTAATCGGAAGAATAATTTGTACGCGACCTTTAAGATCGGTAATGGCGCCGGAAGAGGCTCCAGTTAGGAGAGAAGGAACGAAATCCAGGGGGTTTGTAGCAGAGGACCAATAAAGGACACCGTTAATGTCCCAAGCAAGAAGATAGCCATTGGAACCAACGATGCCTACGATGGATGTTATACTTAAGCCTGTAAGCGTTACGGCGTCGAATGCTTTCGTCGTTTTATTGTATTCATAACATCCACGACCTTCGTAGAATATATACGTCTGACCTTGAACGAATGCGTGAGTTACGAGAACGTCTGCTTGGACAACGCCATAGATGCTAGAAATGGACGCCCAAGAGGCCACCGGAGCGTCGAAAACATAGTTTTTTCCAGCAGCGGGAGAAAATAGAAATTTGTTTCCGTCCGGATCGCCAAGATTAATCGCAGAATCAAAGTCCGTAACCGCAGGACTGGCAGGTTCAATAACCGTACCAAAGCCCACCGACTGAAACCCTTGTTCCGTCGGCATACAGTTATGCATATAGAACACTTGCGGCACACCGACGTCACGATCTTGGTCTGCACCTGCGAAGATTGCAGACTTCTGAAAGTTCATATCGTGCTGCGGCAAGATAATCGTCCTGCCGTGTAGGGCAGTAACGAAAGGAAAGCGTGCTGCAGAAAGATTACAGCGGGAGTGCTGCTGCGCCATTTATCTAAGATTCATTCGGGTCAAAAGGACTAGCAGAATTACCTGCTGCTACCCAGCGTTGGTATTCTTGCCAATCTGTGTTATCTTCCACTGCAGGAATACTGGTGGTACTTCCATCCGGATTAAGTCGTATGATTGCTTTACCGAAACGACCAGATTCTACATATCTGTATTTCATCTAAATCTCCGATGTAAACAATAGAGAAGCACTGGCATTGACAGACGCGAGAATCATCGGTCTTTGTGCCGTCATTCCGCCACCTGACGCTGTAACGTCAAATTCGCCGCCTTCGCGGTTTGCCGATGGAAAAGTGATAACTGTTGCTGCAAAATTCGAAGCTGTATCCGTAAGTATAAAATGACTAGCGGCAGATACCGTAAGGGACGGGCCTGCGCGCATTCTAACTGGCAAATTAACGGCACCGTATAACGTAGTGCCATTAACTACAATACCAATGACTCTGTTGTAGCCATTGTTTGTTAATGCAAGACTATACGCATAACGTTGGCATAGAGATTCTTCTAGCTGAAATGGACGCTCTTCGAAAGCTGTCGCAACACTTCCTACTTCTACTTGTACCAATGCAAGTCTGACGTAATTGGCCACGCTATCCATAGCGTTGACATTGCTTGCGGTTTTAAAGAAATTGCCATTTCCCCAAACACCATTAGTACCATCAAATGTACTACCGGCAGCCAACGTAATAGTCAACTGCATACCAACACCAGTGGTATAGTTCCAAGTACCAGTGGCGGGAGAGGCTGGAAATGTTAATGTTTTTCTTTCCCAGGTATCCGCGGCGTTAATCGTAAATTCCATAGGACATCCACGATCGCCAGTGTTTGTTAAACCAGCGCAGTAGATTCCCGTCTTTTTTGCTTTGATATAGAAGGATACGGTTACAGCTCGTTGCATTAAGGGCAATGCGTTATAGCCTTCGATAGCTTGGCGAAGGACGTAATAGTCACCTGCACCAATTGCAGCATCTATAGTAGTGACTTGAACATCTAGAGAATTAACGACAACCTGACCACACTGTGCCACGCTAGGAACATCTGTACTGCGAGATATAGTAACCTTCCCTGCAGCAGCAGTTCCAATCCACTGCCAACGATCTGCTGTATATTCTGGGGAACCGGAACCTAAATTAGCAAAGCTAGTTCCGCGCACCCAAGGATTGGTACTGAAATCTCCGCCGATGATCGCGTTCTTGCGAAAGATATTATACTGATTCGGAAAACCAGCAAGCGTCGCAATGTACGCTTTTAGAACTCGAAATTCTTCCGCAGCAGATCCTGCTTCCCGTCCAACTACAGGTTCGGTAGCATTCGCTGGGTCTGGTGTATATGCCATCTTAGTTATCCCTCGGGAAAAGTTCGACCAGATACGATTCAAGAGTCATCGTATCGCCGGCTACGGCTTTCTGCGCCGTAATCACAATCGTGGTAGCAACAGAAGTATCCACTGCCGACGTAACCAACGCAGCAGTGGACGGTTCGAGCCCGGAATGCGTAGAAGCAGCAGATGCAGAACCAACTTGCGAAGCTTCGGAATTTCGATTTTGAATTTCAACTACGAACTTGGCCGAAAGAACTAGCGTCAGCGATGCTGACTTATAAATCGTACCGCCGATTCCGGAAAACCGCACTCGAACCGTTTTTGCGTTTCCGTTGTTGTTTACAGTAAAGCTGCAGGTAATTCGAATCCTGCCATCTTCCTGCATTGCGCCTGCGGGCACGGTAATCGTCGCAAGAATGTTTTCATTCGTATCTGCGCCGCCGGAAACTGCAACTGCAGACTGTCCTAAGACTACTACCGTTCCTCGCGCCAAGGCGATAGCAACCTGTTCCGCAAGGGTGCTAGTTGCGGCGGCTGCTTCTGCAGCGAAAATCGTCATAGTTTTTAGTAACCCCTCGCGTCGAAGCCGTGCATCCGCACGAGAACAAGCTGTTCAGCAACAAGCGAATCGAACTTACGGCTCTGCTCTTGTTGCGCAATCATGTTAAATACCAGTGATGCAGCATCGAAAATAATCGCATGCGGCACCATATCTGCGATCCAGGAGGAATAGCCAGTTGCACTGGTGTCCGGATTCTGATACCAACCAGCGAGCAAATAACGCAAGCTGCTGGCCGAGCGAATATTTATGTTCTTTCCTGCATTGTACCAGACGTCATTCTTTTCCACGCCATAAGAATCAAAGAGCGAAAGTGGATCGAGATGCGAGAGCATTACACCAGCGGTTTCGCCAGTAAGATCGTATTTACGAAGATAGTGCAGAGCACGGAAGCGGGGGAAAGTAGTGCTGGCGTCGAAAGAAAAGTGGAAACCTTCAGTTCCGAGATCCAGCATATCTTCTGCAAGATCTCGAGAATAAAAATCTGACTGATGCATCCGGAGAGTGGCAGCAGTGACCATAGTAGGAATAGAAGTAGCTGCCAGATCTTCACGATCCGTAAGAGAAACTACTTCATTAATGATTTCCGTTCTGGTCACTGCCGTATTCTCCTAATTTACTGCGACTTCACCATGTTTTTCAGACCGGCGAGATTCGCGCCAGTTGCAGACGCATGGCCGGATGGTCCGGTGGAAAGATTCGTAACTCCGTTCGCCTGCAGTGCAGCTCTTGCTTTCGACGGATCAACACCGCCGAGTTTGGTGCCGTCAGAAACACCTGCATTCGGGTTGGCGGCGAGCAGTTGCTTCTTTTTCGCAACCAACTTCTCCAGCTCTTCCAGCGTCATTTCTTCTTTTACTGCTTCGCGCACGGTGCCCAGCGGGTCTTCCATGAGCTTGGCACTTTCGATTTCTTCAGCAGTCGCCCGACGAAGGAATTGATTGCCTTGCTGCAGTTCGTTTTCGAGATACTCGATATCCTGCCGAATATTGGTCTTGAAAAAACCACGAATGAACGGAAGCTTTTTTCCATCCGGTCGGTGAAAGGAGGCGGTTGGCATGGTGCAGTGATAATACCGATGTTCTTCTTGTTGGTCGTTTCCTTGCGGCGCCGTGATTGCGGCCAAAGCAGAAACAGTAACTCCATTTACGGAAAGCGGATTCATTTGGTTGGTCCTAGTCTGGTTGGGGAGTCTGGTTTGCGGAAAAAATCCCGCCGATCTGGGTGTCTAATCCAAACCGGCGGGAAACCGCTCTTCCTAGAGGAGGAAGTCTTTAGCCTGCCGCACCGGCGGTCAGGTTGCTCATCATTCCGAATGCAGGCGGATTCTTCACTTCGCACGTCATTTCCGTGGTCAGCGTTCCACCAACTGCATCCACACCGTTGTCGGCAGCATCTTCGCCGTTCTGGTTGAATGACTTGTGTTGCGTTTTGCGATTGCCGAGATAAGCCAACCGGAAAGTCGGCAGATCCACAGCAATTGCAATCTTCGACCACGACGAGTTCGTGTTAAAGAGCGGATGCTCGATAACGCGGAAAGTGCCTCGTGCGATCTTGATGGTGGAGAATTGCAGACCGAAAGAAGTCTGGCCATCCACCATTTGATACGTGCCGTTCAGGCGTCCGATGTTGTTGATTACTTTCTTCGCCGTACCACCGACGAACAGAACTCGTTCGTTCGCACCTTTCGGATCGGTAGTTTGGTTGAAGCAAGGATCGAACGCTGCTTCGAACTGCGTATAGTTCGTCGTCGCACCCGCCACCGTTACGTTGGTGGAAGAATACGAAGCCGGATAGTACGCAAGGTTCGAGATGATGGAAACAATTCCGTCCATCGTGCGGAACGGCTGGCCGTTGCGAGTACCGGAAAACTTCTGCCCGAAGAACAGAGCTTTCTCGATATCGCTGGCATGAAACGCGCTGCAATCCTGCTTGTTTTCAGCGATGTTGGAATCGCCGGCGATCATCTGCACCGCAGCAGCAGAGCCAGAAACAGCCCAAGTGTTGCGGAAGATCTGAGTCAGGTTCGTTACGCGAACCGGATTGATCGCAAGTGCGTTCGGACGCAGCGAGGACTCTTCAAACGCATTGCCAACTTGGAAGAGATTCACCGCATCTGCGATCTGCGCAGCAGCAGTAGTTCCAACCGCGCGCGTAACCGTGACTTGCGTGGTGGAAAGAATGCTGTTGATGATGAGGTTTTCTGCCGTGGAATCCACGCGCATAATCATGCCCGGAAGCACGTTTGCGGTAGACGTCACAGTAAGAGTTGTTGCGCCGATCAGCTGAATGCCACTGGTCGTCAGTCCCGGAAACAGCATGGTTTTGGTGAAGAAACCATGTTCGAACGAAAGAGCCGTTTCCGACTCCAACATCGAAGTAAGAGCGAACAGCGGTGCCGCACCATTGGGCATCAGGTGCGTAATCATTCCCGCAAATGACTTGCGAGCGTGATCGGTCGTGAACTGTCCGGTGTTGAAAATGCCGGTCGTCATTGGTTAAAATCTCCCTTGATTAAAGAGTGCGCTCGCCAAGCCCGTTGATGCGCAGGACCGGAGAGAAGATGAGAGAAACACCGGAAGCAGTAGTCGCTGTTGCATTGGCGTCCAAAGTAATGGAGCAGATCTTGTCGGTGTTGCTGCGCGTGGAACTGGAGCCGTAATGCACACCAGCAACTCGCGTTCCTGCGGTAATGCCAGTTCCAGTAACCAGCATTCCGGAGGTGATCGTACCAGCCGGCTGCGGAACATCCAGCGTTACTGTCGCTGAAGCATTCGTCGTACCGCAGTTGGTGGTAACTTCTGGCGTGGAATTCAGAACTTCAATGAGAAATTCTTTGATCCGCGACGCCGTAACATCCAGCGTGCCAGTGCCAGCAATCCAGCCACGACCGTGACCCCACGTAGTCGCAAATCCAGCCGACTGACGATACGTGAATCGGAACGTCGTACCAGGAATCACGTTTACTGCAAAGTCGTTTCCACCGAGAGCAGTGAGAACGTTCTGTGCAGTATCGGTGGTGTCTGTCCGACCAGCAGTCATGCCAGTACGGTTCAGAATTCCACCTGCGATCATCGCACCAGTGATGGTGGAGTTCGCATCGGTTGCAAGTGCAGCAATTACTTCACCGGAAGCAAGAACATCTCCGGGACCAGCTTGCCTGGCAGGAATCCCGCCTTGGCTAATCATTCCACGCGCGAGCATGAAAATTCCTCTTGAAGTTGAAAAAGGGTTTTACTGTTGCGTCGGAGTGGACATATCGGCAAAAGCGAGCCAATCCATTCCTTCTCCGCCAGCATTGTTGTTTCCACCTTTGCCCGGTTTCCCCGTTCCTACGCCGCCATCTCCTTTGCCACCGGAAACAGCAGTTGCAAATCCGGAGATATACTTCTTTGCCATATCCGAGATTTCTTTGGCGGAAGCTTTGGGATACTTAAGCTGCATTTGCCCCTTTACCATTTCAAGCATGGGAGCAACTGCAGGATCAGTGAAAATTGGGTTTTCTGAATCTATGGTTTGGTTGACCTGATGTTTGCGGAAATGATGCGGGAGAGCACCGGAGTAAAGCTTTTCCGCCATCTGTGCCATCATGGTTTCTGCCATGCGGCTCATGGTCATTGCTTGATTCGCGAAAGAAGCTTGCAGCGCGCTATTGATTACTTCATTAAATGCACCAATATCGCCACCAAGTGCAGCTTTGACGCGGTCTTGATTAAGAGCCCTGCTGAAGTCGATTTTCCTTGCGGATTCCATCAACTTCTTCGGGTCTACATTGATTTTAGGAACGATAGAACCATGATCGTTCCAATCGGGGGGAATTGCTTCGCCCTCTTTGGGCGCAGGAGGACTATCCCACAGGCCCGTAAACTCGGCAAGTGGGGATTTGTTCGTATCGTCGGAATTCGGTTGCTGTTGCTGCTGTTGTTGCGTATTCGGTGTTTGCTGCCCAGTTCCATTCGGAACATTTACATTACCGCCAGTTCCACCGCCATTAAGCGGCTGCTGTTGCGGTTGATTCTGCGGAGCTTGTTGCGGCTGTCCACCGCCTCCGCTACGAAACATATCGAAGATAGAGTTCTGTTTGGAAAACTTCTGGCCGGAGATAAGCATGGTTTAGTCCTTTCCTGGTTGGGTGGATGCGTCTTCTGCTGCAGCTACTAATTTCGGTCTTGCGAGATCGGAATCAGAAATGAGCATTGCAAGAATATCCATCTGCCCGCGCAGATACGCTTCATGTTGTGCGAAAAGCAGCGGTTTATACGGATCGAATGGAATACGAAGTTTCTCTTCTGCAGCATCTGCAAGAATGGTTTTAAGATACCGACGATGTTCTTCGGAAATGTGCCGAACGAGCGGAATTTCTTCTTCGGTAAAACTCCAAGCTTCGAAGCTGTGTTCTAGTTGTTTCATTTACGAATCCTCTATCCTTGAGCGGCGGGGTTGGAACTCTGCCCGGAAACAGCTTTAATCATATCCGAAAGACTTGCGCCTCGACGACGCGCTTGATCTTCCATTTGTTTTTTCACGATTTCCGGAGAAGGGGGTTGCGGCATCGGGGGAACCGACGCTTTAATAAACTGCTCGATTTGCTTCATCCACTGCATCGGATCGACGCCTTCCGGCATCTTCATTCCAGCAGCAACTGCAGTAACTTGCGCATATGCTTGCTGCCACGCCTGCATCTGCTGTTCGTATTGTTTTTCTGCTTCCGTCTTTTCGAACGGACGAAGATCGACGCCACGTTGTTTAAACAGATGCGAAAAGACTTGTTCCATACGGTATCCAGCCGCCAAGGCGGGAGAAGAGCCAAGAATCTGACTAGCAACTTGAAACTCTTCCGTATTCAGCATCTTGTCCGAAGGCAGCATACCGTCGGAAATTTTAAAGACTGCAGCAGCTTTGCGGAGAGCGACCGGATTAACTTTAACCGAAACACCGCGTTCACGATTGTAGATTTCTGTTTCCGGCTGGTATTGCAGAATATTTAAACGGAGAATGTCCTTGATTACGGTAAGCGACGAGTGCTCGTCCACAAGCGCCATCGTCTTATTCCGCATGTTCGAATGCCCCATTACATCGGAGTATTCGTGTCTTGTTTTGTTTCCTTTTTGAAACTGTCCTTGCTGTGCTGGATTCTGTCCGTTGGTGACGTTTGCGTAGCGAAGATAGAGTTCAGTCTCCTGAACGAGATTTCCGCTGAGTTCATCGCGATATGGAACAGGATGGACGGCTTCACTGATACCTTTACCGTATGCGGACGGACGTACTGGGATTTTACTGCTCGCGTTTTCGTTGTTGATATCGGATTCACGGATTCTGGTTGGGTCATAGAACATCCGATCTTGAATGAGTTTTCGCTTGCTGGCAATGTTTGCGTTCATGGCTGCAGTTGCCAGATCCTGGAAAGGAATCACGTTCTGCGCCAGCGACTTGGTCTGATAGTCCAGACCGTCCATAATCGGCTGACCGAAGATGATTGGAATGTTGTCGTGCGCATTGGTGCAACGCTCGGCGTGAAGCAGAACGCGGTTGTTGATGATTACAAACTTCCACACTTGCGGCGTGTTGTCTTGCGGAACGAAAAGAGAGAAGTCGGAAGGAATGATGCGAGCATAGAGCGTAAGCATTTCGTATACATTGCGATATTGGATCTTGCGGCGAGCTTCTTCCGTTGCCCACGCCATCCAGTCGAATGTGCCAATGGATTCTTTATCCAATAGCATATCCGGATTGATCTGCGGAATATAGAATCCGAAATCTTTTACCGACCTTGCACCTACGTCGGAAGAACCAGACTCGAATGCACGGAGAGCTACAGCAGGAGGAATCTTTCCGGAGAGATTGTTTATATACCGCTTAAGCTCGACGCGAGACTTAAGTTCGACATAGCCTGCGAATTCACCTTCTGAATGAATCTTCCACGGTGCAACGCGAGGATCGAAGACGGTATTGTAGAGATTCATCCACTTAATCGCATTGCCTTCTGCGACTACTTCTACCGGCTTGCCTTGTTTGATTGCAGAAAACTTCTCGTCGGTTTCCACTGCAGCGGTGGTCTTTCTTTCCCACGTAACTTCCACTGCTTTCAGATTATACTTATATCCATCTCGCGCCCACATTAAAAGTTGCGGCACCCAACCGAAGGTAATGGCGTTTTCGGCAATGATTGTTTCCATCGCCAGTGCTGCATCATCGAATTCCGGAGAACTGCCAACTCCGAAGATCGGATAGCCAGTCGCAAATACTTCTGCGAAATAGCCGAGCGCAGATTCCACCTGCGGCATAATGATTGGAACGGTTAAATTCGTCCGCTTCCGCTTGTCTCCGGCGCGAGTAGCGTTTCTTGCTTTCCGCTGCTCGACAGTCATATCTCCTTCGCGCTGATAGTCGCGGTCGATATCTTCTAACCGCTCGCGCAAAGAGAAATGCGAATGTAGATACTCCTGCGCATGGCGGGCGTAGTCTACAATGGACTCAGTTACTTGTTTGTTGGTAAGAGGAAAAGATTCATTCGGACGGGACAAGATTTTACCCCTTTAACCAAAGCTAGTAGATGGAAGGAAACTATCTTCGGAAGGTGGAAGTACCTTCGCGTTGTGGTATTCTTGGTCCAGCACTTGACCTTCTATGGTCATCATGTGACCGTAAAGTTCCAGCATGGCGGGAGCATATGCGATTACGTCCAGAATACCATCGACGTTATCTCGCTTAAGCGGATTCCAAGCAGAAAGCTGATTTATTACCTGCCCGCGAACGAGCGGATGAACACGAAGTTCTCCTTTGCTCATCATCTTAATTCCATTGGTAATTCGAGAATTCTTCGAATACCCGCCGGTATGGAGTTCGACGAACTGAAATCCTCCGAGATCCAGCTGCTTGCACACGTAATCGAACCAGTATAGAAGAGTACTCTGATACGCCGTTGATTCGACGCCGATAAGAAAGATTTGGTTCTGCAAGCCCATATACAGCGCGCGCTTAATTGTTTCCATCGGTGAATAAGCACCTTCGTCGATGTGCGAAATACACGGAGTACCGTCGTAGACTTCGAAACCAGCGATGGTGATAAGATCTGCATTCTTCTTCTTAGTTGCAGGATCAATAACGATGAATTTGCCTTGCGGCTGATCGACTTCCGTATATGGCCACTCGTTGATCTTAGCAAGATTTACCTTCGTATTCAGTTTTGCGTTTTCGTCGTTTAGAACTTCCGCTGCGAAGATATCCTCGTGACCCATTTCGATATCGTTGTCCAGCTCGGACAGGAGCTGCGAAATCGGTTGCAGTTCTTCCCACAAGGAAGTACCGTCCTGAAGAATTCCGCCACAGATGAACTTGGTCCACTTCGGATTCTTTTTTAGTTTTCGAAGAATGGAATAAGGCGTTGGATACATGTTTCCAACAAAGAGAAAGAAACAACCATGCGGAGACTTCGCCTTCATGGCTGTACCTACCATCCACCGCTCCAGAGCGTCCGACTGCACTTTTGAATCCGCGCATTCTCTAGTCTGTACGTCCTCGAAGATCATTATATCCGGTCGCTCGTTCTTTAGGTTCATGCCTCGAAGATTTCCTTCGGCGCCCAAACCAGCAAGAATTACAGTGCGACCACGAAAAGCGAATTTCTTTAGATCCTGACGATCAACTTCCAATCCCACCCGCCAATCGCCAAAGATCTTAATTATATTTGGCTCACTTAACATATCGCATACGTCGGCGATAATGTTTTCCGCATGCGGCCCAGTTGCAGAGATTACTAGGACGAATTTCTTATTAGTAAAAAGAATACAATACAGAATAAAGAGTTTTACCAGCGTTGTCTTACCGAATCCACGCGGAATGCCTAAGCACAGCTGCGTGAAGTCGCGAACCTTATTAGCTGCTCCCGTCATGAGATTCCATGCAGCTTTAAACAGGACCGGATACATATACTGAAAGACGCCCGGTAATGCCATAGCTGCTAGGAAGTTCAGATCTTCTTTTGCTGCATTAAAGGCTTCACCGTGCTTAACGGTAACTTCCGAATTATAACTTTCGGCCGCGATTGCTGCAGCGTCTTTTTCTTCAAACTCCTTTTTTAGCTTCTGCTCGGCGACGGAAGCTGCATCCATGCCGAGTGCTTCTTCCCATTTATTACTTCCGGGAGCGGGCATTTGTTCGTGTCATTGCCAGAAGTAGCGGCAGTGCCAGCGTTGGCTGTTTCCCGTCGGGCGCCACTTCTCGCACCTTAGCCCAGAAGTCCTTTGCAGAAGGACGCTTTGCAGCAATCTTTACGAAACGGGTCATTGTTTGTTCGCTCATTATTCAACTCCCATTTCCGAAAGCTGCAAACGGAGGCCAAGCAGCATCTCGCGCGCACGTTCCTGATCGCGCTTTTTAACGGCGCAATCATTCTGCTTTGCAACTTCCTTTCTATCCTGCAACGGTAATTTCTCCGTCGAAGACTGCTGTTTGGCGTTCGCTTCCATTCTGTTCTCCTTCTTGAGCGGCGGTTGGCTCTGCTAATTTCTTCTTTATTCTATCTTGCATCAACGTCTGCAGGCTGGCAGTTACAGTAACCTGCTCGCCAACTTGCACTACTTCCCCTTGTGCGTTCATTTTTGGAAAGTAGTATTCTTTCGCAGCCGGCGGAAGGTTAATCGTAACTACCTGATTATTAACCGTCAGGCCGCCCTGCGTTGTAGCTCCGCGACGTTTGGCATTATTTAGAATTTGAAACGCCATAAGAATGTCGCGAGGCTTCGTAAGCCATTGAACTGACTCTTCCAGCTTTTCAATTAATTTATCTTCGATTGCATCTATGTTTCGATCTCGCAGCGTATGCGCCTGAAGATTCTGCACGCGCAAAGCCAGAACTTTTGTTGCAAACTCCTGATCCATTAGGAGCTGTGAAATATAGGAAGGATCGCAGCCGAGTGCAGTAGCTACATCCGTTGGCCCCAAACCTGTTCCTAAAAGCTGAAGGCCGCGTTCTTTGTCGATCATGTTTCTAGTTTACTGGAGTGCGTAGCTACGGGGAACTAGGGATCAGGGAGAATAGTAAGATTCTTCGACCCTGAATTTGGTTTCAAAGTTTAGAAATCTGCGAAGGTCGTTAAAGGATTCTGCCCTGGCCAGCCGCAAAAAAGTGCTTACCCCCGGCATCGGCGCGTGTATGCCGTAGTTATTCGCTGTTTCTATCTTCGTTCGCTGCGTTCGAATAGAGACGCTGTATGCGATTGCATCTGCAATGCGGATAAGAAGGGAAGAAGGATTCGAATAACGACGATTTAGGACGTCGATTAGCGAATAGAATGGAGATCTCTCAGACATTTCTGCACTCGCGCTTCGTTCTTTCCTGCATTTAAGGTTGCGAAGTGCAACGTAGCAACTCTCGGTTGGTTTCAGCAGAAGTCTTTTGAACCTGCTTGATGAGCAGCGAAGACCAAGAGATAGACGATTCTGCTTTATGTCTATCTCCTGGTCGTAGCGTGCTCGGTAGTGCTAGACTTCGAAATCCTTAATTACCTGTGCTTCGGGCTGCCAGACTATGCGCAGCACTGCAAAGTTCAGGATCGCATGATTCTGCTTTGCGAAGTCTCCAGCAAGTCGCTTTGCTTCATCCATCGTGATTGCCTCTTTCTTCCACAGTTGGACTTCGCGAACCGGCTTGAATCTTCTCTCGCTGTCGTCCATCGTCTGCGGCACTTGCACATGCATCGTTACGCTCAAAGTTCCGTAGATCAGGTCTTGCATAGATTCTCCCGAGATTGAATGGTACGCGTTGAACTGCGCCAATGCTGCGGCCTTCAGC
>Ga0196963_10001062_pt1 | contig 20144 bp, 16 predicted proteins | sample S1_5metaG_FD_148600 | JGI IMG/M metagenome (GOLD analysis project Ga0196963, IMG submission 148600) | Soil microbial communities from Anza Borrego desert, Southern California, United States - S1_5 | ecosystem: Environmental > Terrestrial > Soil > Desert | place: USA: California | collected... | reverse complement strand
GGCTTCCGGTCCGCTGCCGAATCGGCGGTCTGTTCGCTATCGCCGTGTTCATCGGCGGGATTGGTGGCGCCCTTTGATTTGCTGTTGCCGCCCACGGCGTTGCCGTCGGTGTCGCCGGCCCGTCGATTGTCTCCCGCCTGCTGCGGCGTCGGGTTCTCAGCAGTCTTGCCCTGGTCAGTTCTGTCCGTAGCCATCGTCTCGTACCTCGATGTGTGTCCAGCAAGACCAGTGCCGTGCGACTGGGGGTTAGCTGAACGGCCCGACAGGTCCCGATTACGCCGTGTCGATCGCCGAATCGCCGCAGCGTTTTTATTGGAAGCGCCGCGGTGGCTCACGTGTCACCAACTGGGAGCCTCTGCTGGCGTCCGCCCGCGCGCGCCGCGAAGTAACGCGGCGTTGGTCGGTGCAGCGCTGCCTGCAGTAACATCACGCGCGAGTTGGTTTTCGCCAGGCATCTTCGCGAAGCAATCAAGCGCGGGCGCATCACCTACACCATCCGCTTCTGGACGCATCCGCATGTCAAGGTCGGCGGCCGGTATCGCATGGACGAAGGACACGTTGTTGTCGATTCCATCGATACGATTACCAGGCGGCAGATCACGAAACGGCTCGCGGTCGAGTCGGGTTTTGAAAGTGTCGAGCACCTGCTGCAATTTGCGAAGCACGGCAAGGGCGGCAACATTTACCTGATTCGGTTTCACTATCTCCCGCCGGGCGCGTGGGACTTCACGGTGGCTGAGGTTCCTGTGCGGCCCAGAGGACGGCACACCGCGGATGCGGCTGGCTCGTCTCCTGCATTTGCTCGGAGGGGGAGGGGAATTGTGAAACGACGAACTCTGATTTGGGTGGCAGCCGCGGTCAATCTTGCCATTGCGGGGGCGGCGTGCTCATCCGCTAGCGGCGACGAGCGAACCGCCAACGGCCTGCTGAGTGGATCAGGTGACGAGGTGACTATTTCCGGCTGTCTCAGCGCCGCCGCGGACGGCCGCTTTGCGCTCACCGCCGCGCCCGATGCCACCGCGACGATGACGACGCGCGGGCTCGACGGGGAGCGTGACACCAAGACCTTCATTCTGGTGGGTGGCGACAACCTGCAGGCGCATCTCGGTAAGCGCGTCGAGGTAACAGGAACAGTCTCCGGCAAGGAGATCGAGATGGAGCATGAGGCCGAGAAGAAAACCGAACAGCCGCCTGCAACCGGCGGCAGCGACAACCGGCCCGTGGTGAAAACAGAAGAAGCGATCGACATGCAGGCGCGGCAGCTGAACGTCCGGAACGTCCGCGACGTGGCGCCGACCTGTTCCGTCACTCAGTAACCGCACCGATGCGGCTTTGAGCGGTTGATCGACGCGGTTCATCCCGGCGGTGTGCCTGGGTCTGATAGGCTCCAGCCATGCAATTCCAGGCGCCGCCGGATTGGATCGCGGCCGCGCGCGATCGGCTCAATCTTCACCTCGCTGATCCGACGGCGGCCGGCACGCTTCCTCGCGCCCTCACGGATTCACTGAAGCACGATCTTGGCCTCAGCGACCATCAGCTGATCTCCGCGCTGTTACCGCTGGCCCGGGAGTATGCACGGCCGCCACTGTCGGCGTTCCGCGTCGGCGCGGTCGCGCTCGGCGCGAGCGGCACGATCTACTTCGGCGCCAATCTCGAAGTGCCGACCGCGTTGAACCAAAGCGTGCACGCCGAGCAGGCGGCGGTGGCCAACGCGTTCAGCCACGACGACACCGGCATCGACGCCATCGCCGTTACCGCGGCACCGTGCGGGCATTGCCGGCAGTTCCTCAACGAGATCCGCGGTGCGGATCGCATCGACATCCTGGTGAGCGGCGAGCGAACGCGGCGACTCGCAGACTTGCTGCCGTCAAGCTTCGGGCCGGCGGATCTGGGGATGCAGGGAGGGCTGTTTTCCGGGAGCGGGGATCCGGGAACCGGGAGCCGGAAGCGGGGAACCGGGAGCCGGGAGCCGGGAGCCGGGAACGTGGAAGAGGATCCCGATCCGTTGATCGCGGCCGCGATGGCAGGCGCGGTCAAGTCGTACGCACCGCACAGCAAGGCGCGATCAGGCTGTGCGGTGGCGTTGAAAGACGGCAGCGTGATTTCCGGATCGTATCTAGAGAATGCAGCGTTCAATCCGAGTCTTGGCCCCCTGCATGCGGTGCTCGTCGGCATGTCGATGCGGCGGCGGCCCTACGACGCCATCGCGCGTGTGGTGCTCGTGGAAGAACCAGGCGCGTCGATCAGCCAACTCGAAACGGCGCAAATGGTGTTGAATGCGTTCACGCTTCCAGTGAAAGTGGAGCGCGTCACACGCCGGCTCTAGCCGTCCGCCACGACCCTGCCGTCGAACAAGCGAATGTGACGCTTGACCTGCTCGAGCCATCGCGGGTCGTGCGTGACGACGCAGATGGTCGCGCCGCCGGCATGCAGCTCGCGAAACATCTCCATCAGCGCTTCACCCGATTTGGAATCGAGGTTGCCGGTCGGCTCGTCCGCGAGCAGCACCGCGGGCCGGCCTGTAATCGCGCGCGCGACGGCGACCAGCTGCTGGTGTCCGCCAGACAGCGACCCGGGCCGCATCCGTGCGCGAGCGGTCAGTCCGACCCGCTCGAGCGCTGCGTCGACGCGCGCGCGGCGCTCCGCATCCGGCACGCCGCGCACGACCAGCGGGTACTCGACGTTTTCATAGACCGTCATGTCGCCGATCAGGTTGAAGCTTTGAAAGATCAGGCCGACGTCGAGATTGCGGACGCGCGCGCGCTCGCCGGGCGATAGCGTGTCCGTGGCGCGTCCATTCAACCAGTAGCGGCCTGCCGTCGGCGTATCGAGCAATCCGACAATCGAGAGGAACGTCGATTTGCCGCACCCCGACGGGCCCGATACGGCGACGTAGTCGCCGCGCGCGATATCGACGGTCACATCGTCAAGCGCGCGGGTTTCTTCGTCTCCGTCACTGCCGTAGACCTTGCTCACACGCTCGAGCCGGATGACGGGCATATGTGGATCCGCTTCCGGAATTTCGGGTTGTTTCGATGAATCCTTCCAGGGCCACCACGCCATATGCCGGTTAGACGGTTGCCGGTGGAAAAATGGTCAGGATCAGGTAATCTTTGTCAGTTATCCGGTTTGACCCGCCTTGCGCCACGCGCTTCTGCGCGGCACGTTTTCCGGCGGATTCGCACGTCAATTGTTCGGGAGGTTTCATGAACGTCAGGCAACCCGTTTCTCGGCGCCGGTTCTTCGGCGGAGTCGCCGCCACGGTCGGCGCCATCAGTCTGTCGAAGGCGGAGCTGTTCGCGCAGCAGGCGCCAGGCACCGCCGCGACCGTGACCACGCAGCGTTTCGGCGGCTCGGACGCCGACTACGACCGGATGGTGAAGCTCGCGAGCAACGAGAACAACTGGGGTCCGCCCGACTCCGTCATGAAGGCGATGAACGGTGCGTGGAAGTACGCCAACCGTTACGGCTATCCGGACGGCAACGTCATCGAGGCGATCGCCGCGCATCACGGCCTGAAGCCCGAGAACGTGCTGTTGACCGCAGGCTCCGGCGAGGTGTTGCAGGTCGTCGGCACGACGTTCCTCATGGGCGGAAAGAAAGTCGTCGGCGCCGACCCCTCGTACGGCTCGGTCTACTCGCACGCCACCAACATCAAGGCGGATGCGATCAAGATTCCGCTGAACAAGGACTACACGCAGAACATCCCGGCGATGATCGAGGCCACCAACAAGCACGCGGCCGAGGTCGGCTTCTTCTACTTGTGCAATCCCAACAACCCGACCGGCGTGATGGTCACCAAGCAGGACGTCGACGCGGTCGTGAAGGGCATCCCCAAGGACATGCCGATCCTGATCGACGAGGCGTATCATCACTTCGTCGACGATCCGAACTACGCCACCGCGACGCCCTACATCCTGGAAGGCCGGCCGGTGATCGTGGCGCGGACGTTCTCGAAGATCGCGGCGCTTGCCGCGATGCGCATCGGCTACGCGCTGGCGCCCGCCGAACTGATCCGCAAGATGCGGCCGTACTCGATGAACAGCGTCAACGCGCTCGCCAAGTGGGGCGCCGTCGCCTCCTTGAAGGACACCGCCGGCCAGGCTGAAGTGCGCAGGAAGGTGATCGAGATCCGCAACAAGACTCAGCGCGAGCTCGAGGCACATGGCTACCCGACGATTCCGTCACAGACCAACTTCTTCATGGTCAGCCTCGAAGGCCGCACGGTGCAGCCGGTGATCTCCGAGTTCCGCGACAAGGGCATTCTCGTCGGCCGGCCCTTCCCGCCGATGATCAACCACCTGCGCGTGTCGGTCGGCACGCAGGACGACATGGACAAGTTCCTCAAGGCGTTCAAGGAAATCTTCCCGAAGAAGACGGCTACGACGAACGTCGCAGGATAAAAGGGGTGCCAAAGGGGTGCCAAGGGTGCCAAGGTGCCAAAGGGCCGGTTCGAAAGCGCCGGCCCTTTGTTTGTACGGAGACCGATAGATGCAGACGCGACGATTTCTGATCACCGGCGGCAGCCAGGGCATTGGCGCTGCGCTCGTGCAGCAAGCGCGCGCGGCGGGGCACCAGGTGGTGTTCACCGGCCGCAACGACGCGCACATTCACGACACTGTCACCGCGACCGGCGCCGACGGCGTGAAGGCTGACGTGTCCAACGACGCCGACAACGCCCGCGTCGTCGAGCACTGTGTGCAGACGATGGGCGGTGTTGATGTGCTGATCAACAACGCGGCCTTCGGTTACAGCGCGGAGATCGGCAAGATCGACATGAACGCGATGCGCAATCTGTTTGCGACCAACGTGTTTGGAGCGGTCGACCTCACCAACCGCGTGGTGCCGTTGATGAAGACACAGAACGAAGGCGACATCATCAACATCGCGTCGACCTCGGGGATGAAGGGCGCGCCGGGGGCGACCGTCTACGCCGGCAGCAAGTGGGCGTTGCGCGGCATCACGCAGTGCTGGCAGGCGGAGCTGCGGCCGCACAACATTCGCGTGCTGGCGATCTGCCCGTCGGAAGTCCAGACGAACTGGATGGGCAAGACCGGCCGCAACAATCCCAACAAGCTGTATGCCGGCGACATTGCCGCGACGATCATGGACGCGCTGGCGATGCCGCGGCGCGTGTTGTGGACGGAGCTGGCGATCTTTGCGACGAATCCCTGGGCGGAGTGATCACGAAGAACACGAAACAGTGACACGAAACTACGAAAGAGACGAAATTCACGAAAACTTTTGATCAAATGCTTCGTGAGCTTCGACGATCTCGTGATTTCGTGATGTTATTTCGTGGACTTCGTGTGGCGGTTGAAGGCGAACAGGTCGTGGTCTTCGGACTTGATGCCCTGCCATTGCTCGACCAGGATCCGCGCCGCGAGCGAGGCGAACGTCATCCCGTTGCCGCCGTAGCCGAGCGCGAAGGTGTGGCCGGGATAGCGGCGATGCGGGCCGATATACGGAAGGCTATCCGGCGTCATCGCGAACAATCCCTCCCATGCGGCAGCAAGTCCGACGTCGCGCAACGACGGGAATCGTTCGTAGAAATAGCGGCGTAGGTCGGCCGCCGCCGCAGCAAACTGCCGATCGCGGCTCGCGCCCGGCTTCACCGGCCGATCTTCGCCGCCGAGCAGCAAGCGGTGATCCGGTGTCCAACGAATGTAGTGATACGGGCGTTCCGTATCCCACAGCAGCACGCCGCCAAGACCCAGCCGGCGGCGCTCCCGCCAACTGAAGCGGTGCGACGCGAGCACGTAGGTACGGCGCATCTTGAAGCGGCCGGCGAGCGGCTTGAAGTACTTCGTCGCATAACCGGTCGCAATCACCACCCTCGCGGCGTCGACGCTGCCGTGCTCGCCATGCACGCGCACGCCGAACCTGGTGCGCGCGATCCGGGTGACGGTCGATCGCTCGAATACCAGCGCCCCGCGCTTCGCAGCTGCGACGATCAGGCCCAGGCACGCCCGTAGTGGATTGAGCTGCGCGTTGCCATGCGTCCGAATCGCACCGGCGCCGTCGATCGCCGACTGCCGCCGCAGTTCACCGCGGTCCAGCCACTCGCCACCGAGCCCGGCCGCATGACGCCGATCCAACTCCCGTCGCAGCCGCTGCGCGCGGGCGGCGCCGAGCGTGTAATAGATCGAATCGCGCTCGAGCAGGTCGCACTTGATGCGCAGACTGCGAATGGTGTCGATGAAGTCGCGGGTCGCCGCCGCGCCAAGCTCCCAGATGCGTCGGGCGCGACGCGCGCCGTACTTCTTCGTCAGGTCGTGCAGATCGTAGTCGGGCTCCTGCAGCAGCAGCGCCGTGCTCGCCGCCGTGCTGCCGTGGCCGACTCGCGCGGCTTCGATGATCGCCACCGACGCACCGGCCCGCACGAACGCCTGTGCCACCATCGCGCCGGTCATGCCGCCGCCGACGATGGCGATGTCGGCGTCGTGGCCGCCGCGCAGCACCGGGTAGGGTCTCTGGGACGGCGTCAGCCCGCCGTGCAGCCAGATCGGCTGGCCGCGGCGCAAGGCGGGTGTGGTCATGCGGTCATTTTAGGCCGGAGGGGGTAGACTCGGCGGCATGCGATGCCTTCTCGTTGCCGCGCTGCTGTCTTCACCGATCGCGCTATCGGCGCAACAAGCCGCGGCGCCGCGTCCGACGACTCCGCCCGTGATGGTCGGCCAGAAGGATGGTTTCTTCACGACCACGGACGGCATCAGGATTCATTACCTCACTCACGGTGACAGCGGCTCGTGGGTCGTGCTGGTGCACGGCTACTCCGACAGTGCTCAGCGAATGTGGTTCAACACCGGCATTGCTCCGGAGCTCGCCAAACGCCATCGCGTCGCCGCGATCGATAACCGGAATCACGGCCAGAGCGACAAGCCGGTGCCCGGCGGATCCGGCAGGGCGCAGGACGTCATCGAGCTGATGGATCACCTGAAAATCGATCGCGCCCACATTCATGGCTACTCGATGGGCGGCGGCATCGTCGGCCAACTGCTCGGTCTCATTCCGAATCGCTTTATCACCGCGGGATTCGGCGGGTCGGGCATGTCCGAGACGGATCCCAAGTACCGCGCCGCTGCCGAGGCGATGGATGATGCGCTGCCAAAGGCGACCGGCGCCGATGCTGAAGGGATGCAGCGGTTCCGCGATCGTGTCGCAGCGGCACGTCCGGCCGGCAGCGCCGCGGCGGCGCCAGCTCCATCGGCGCCGCCGGTGGATTTGACGACGTTGACGATCCCGATCCTTGCCGTCAACGGCTCCTTCGATAACCCGTACCGCAAGACGCACCGGCTCTGGCGCGAAGCGCAGATCTTTCAGAACGTGATTCTTCGGGGCAAGACGCATTTGACGGCGATCGCCGCCGGCGCGCCGCCGTCGAAGGAATACGTCGACGCCATTTCGACGTTCATCGACGCCTACGATCGCCGTTAGCGATCAGTACGGGACGTCGATCAGGCGATCGCCTGAGCGCATGTCTTCTTCGAGGAGCTCGAGCAGCGCGCGCGAAATCGGACCCGGCTTGCCGTTCCCGATCGTGTGGGCGTCCCACTGCACGATGCCGGCGACGCGCACCGAACTGCCGATCAGCAGCATCTCTTTTGATGCGATCGCATCTTCCATGGACAGGTCGGTGACACGGACATCCTTGAGCTGACCGCGCGCGACGAGCGTCCGCGCGAGCTCCAATAACCGCAGCGACGTGCATCCTGACAGAATGTGGTCGAACTTCGGATGCATCAGCACATCGTCCTGCGAGACGAATGCGACGTTCATGTTCGAGCTCTCGCCGACGTGGCCGTGATGGTCGATGAACACGCCGTTGTCGAAGCCCTTTTCTTTCGCTTCCATCTGCATCAGCACATTCGGTAGGTAGTTGGTCGTCTTCGTGATCGCGTAGAGCGGCGGCTTAATCGGATAGGTCGTCGTCATGACGCGCACGCCGTCGGTCTTCCAGCGCTCCGGATACACGAGGCCGGGGAAGATCATCACGAAGAACCCGGGTTCGGCCCCGGCCGCCGGCGTCAAATCGAGGTTGCCGGGACCCGATGACAGCCAGTAACGAATCGATCCGTCGCGCAGCCCGCTCGCCGCAGTCGTACGGATGACGATGTCACGCATCTCCTCGCGCGTCGCCGGCAGCTTCAGCTTCGACCGTTCCGCGGATTTCAGAAACCGATCGAGATGGGCATCGAGGTCGTAAATCCTGCCGTTGACGATGCCGGCGGTGTCGAAGATGCCATGGCCGCGATGAACCATGTGGTCGTCGAACGGAATCACCATCAGTGCGGGATCGGTGACGACGCCTCCAAGCTGGCTCGAATAGAACGCCGCATACTTGACCGGCTGTTTTGCGCGCAGCGAGCGCAGCTGCTGGATGACATCCTGATCGCTGAGCGTTCGCAGGGGAGCATTGGTGACGGGCATGGCCGTTAGTTTATCCCGCCTTCGCGCCCCCATTTCTCCCGCGCTTCGGCGCGGCGGGCTCCGCCTTCGCGCCCCCATTTCTCCCGCGCTTCGGCGCGGCGGGCTCCGCCTTCGCGCCCTTACTTCTCGCGCGGTTCGGCGCGGCGGGCTCCGCCTTCGCGCCCCTACTTCTGGCGCGCTTTGGCGCGGCGAGCTGCGCCTTCGCGCCGGTCCTGCTCTGGCGCGTCGGCGCGGCAGGCGCCGTTGTCCCGGCGGCGGACATCCGACGGATCGCGTCGAAAGCCGCCTTGCTGATTTTCTGCCTTGCTTTCCAGTAGTCGCGCCATGGGTCGGCCTCGAGCGCCGCCGGCGCGATCTTGACGGTGTAGCGTTCGGTCTTGAGCCCGGCCGAGAGCTGAGCCCACCCGATCGGCATTGAAATCGTCGCGCTCTCGCGCGCGCGTGCAGAATACGCGCACACCGAGGTGTTCGTGCGGTTGTTGCGCAGGTAATCGATCAGGATCTTCGACTCGCGCCCGTGCTTCGCGAAGGTGATGGTGTAGAGCCGAGGATCGGTGGCCGCGAGCGCGGCGGCGACGGCGCGCGCGAATTCCAGGCACTCATCCCATTGCCGGTGTGGAACGATCGGCGCGACCACGTGCAGGCCATGACCGCCCGTCGTCTTGAGCCACGATTCGAGTCCGAGCGTCTCGAGCAGCGCCCGCAACGCCTTCGCCGCCGCGACAACGTCCGCAAATCCTGTCGTCGGCCCTGGATCAAAATCCCAGACCAGCCGGTTCGGCCGCTCGATGTCAGCCGTCGTCGAATTCCAGGTATGGATCTCCACGACACCCATTTGCGCGAGCGCGATCACGCCCTCGATGTTGTCGACGGCGAGATATTCGCCAACCTTGGTTTTTTCCTGAATGGTGACGCGCCGCAGCACGTCGGGCCCCCACACCTTGCGATGACGCATGTAATTGCACGGCGCATTGAGGCCGTCGGGACAATGGACGAGTGTCAAGGGCCGATCGACGACGTGCGGAAGCATGCGTTCGGCAACCCGGTCGTAATAACGCACAAGGTCGAGTTTCGAGAAGCCGAGCTTCGGGTAGATGATTCGGGCAGGGTTGGAAATGCGGATGCCGCGGACCGATGCGTCCATGGGTCGTCCTGATGCAAGATCTATCCCGGCGCCTCCAGGAACCGAATCATCGTGGCCATCGCGTCGTTGAGCGGGCAGTTGATGCCGAACTTGCGCCCGAGGTCGGCCACCGCGCCGTTCATGTAATCGATCTCGGTCTTGCGCCCTTTCATCAGATCCTGGCGCATCGACGCGATCGTCCGTGCCCCGGCAAACACGCGATCGATCAAACTGACGAAATCCTCCTCGAACGTCACGCCGTCCGCGGCAGCGACCGCGAGGCACTCGTCGATGATCTGTTGTTTCAGCGAGTTCAGACGTGGATCGACGATGCCGCCGACCTCACAGTTCAGCAGCGACGTCGTCGGGTTGATCACGCAGTTGAACACTGCCTTGCGCCACACTTCCTTCTTGATATCAGGGATGATCCGGCCGTCCAGCCCCGCCTCGGTGAGGAGGGCGGCGATCGCGGGCGACTGCTCGTGCGCTTCGAGGAGCGTATAGCCGGCGACGGTATTGTCGACGACGCCGGGGCGAACCAGCACGCCGCCGACTTGGGTGATGGCGCGCAGCACCAACGCGCGATCTCCTACCAGTTCTTTGACGAGGTTCTCGGAGTACAGGCCGTTCTGCACGCAGACGATGGTGACGCCGGCGGGGAGCAGGTCGACGATCGGCGCAATTGCCGCGACGTTGTTGTTGACCTTGGCAGTCAACAGAATCAGCGTGCCCGGCGCGATCGCATCGACGCGCGTGGATGCCGGCAAGCGATACACGCCGCTCAGCAAACCCTGCATCGTCAGCCCATCGCGTTGAATGGCTTCGACGTGGGCGGCACCGCCGATCAGCGTGACGTCGTGATGCTTCGACAGCCGCGCGCCGTAGACGCTGCCAATGGCGCCGGCGCCAAGAATGAGGATGCGCAAGCCGACATTCTAGATGCTAGAAGTTGAAGCGCAGCGAAATGTCGACCTGGCGCGGATTCGAGACGCTGGTTGGCTGCATGAAGTACGACGACGTCATCACGCCGCTGAAACCAGAGTAGTTGGCACGGTTCGTGAGGTTCTGGACGTTGACGTTGATGGTGATGCCTTTCTGACGGCCCGGCGGGCCGCCGCGGCCGCCGCCGCGCGGACCGCCGCCTGTCCCGCCGCGCGCGCCTGCCGGACCGGGACGGCCGCCGCCGCGTCCGCCATCGACGCCGCGGGGTTGGCCGATTGGAATGGTGTAGGAAACGTTCGCGGACAGCGTCGACCGCCACGGCAGCCGCGCGCTGTTACGCGGCGTGAGCAGCGGACGGTCATTGAAAATCGAGTCGCCGTTGTCGTCGGTGCCGGTCGTGATCGTATACGGTGAGCCGCTATTGGCATCCCAACTGACCTGCGCGTTGAGGTTGCGGAGGGCCTGCGTTGACACCGAGCCGCGCAGGCGATGCCGCGTGTCGCTTGAAGCGATCGCCCACTGATCGTCGAGCGATCCAGTCGGCGGTACGCTGAAGGCGCCATCGCTGTTGTTGTAGGCGCGGCGGTGGCGGTAATTGAAGCGCACGACGGTTCGCCGCGCGTCCCAGCGTGCCTGGTCGGCATTGCGAATGCCGCCTGCGAAATTCACGCTGATGTCGGGAACGAAGTCGTAGGTCTCCATCGCGGCATCGGAGACAACTTGAATCACGTTGGCAAAGTTCGGATCCGGCCTGACGCCGTCCGCCGGCGCGTTGAGGTTGAGGCCGCGCAGCTGGTTGGAGTACCGCGCCAGCGAGAACGTGAAGCTGGTGCGGACTTTCGGAGTGACGGTTCGCTCGACGGCGGCGCTGTAGCGATGAATGCGCTCCATCTTCACATCGCCCAAGAGATATCTGTTCGACGCGTTGACAGTGCCGGCGGAGCCGACCTCGGGATATGACGGATTGACCACGTTGATTTCGCGCAGCCGGACGCCGTTGACGCGAAGCGTCTGTTCGTAGACATTCCCACCCAGCCAGTTGTAGAACACGCCGTAACTGGTCCGAATGGTCGTCTGGCCTGCCTTGCCGGGCGCCCACGTCAGTCCGAGGCGCGGCGCGAAACCGCTGTAGTCGTGGACGTGCGTCTGCACCTCATAGCGCAGGCCAGGGCTGAAGGTCAGGTTCGGTCGTAACCGAACGTCGTCCTGCACGTAGGCGCCGGCCTCCAGATGCGAGTACAGGATCAGCGGATCGCCGACGCGCCGTGTGTAGTTCCGCGGCCGGCCGGCTTCAAAATCCTCGCGGCTGGAGAAGATGTAGGTGCCGAGGTAGTTCGACTCGGCGTTGGTGCGGTAGCGCCGCCCGTCGATCAGGACGCCGGTTCGCATCGTGTGCCTGCCGCGCACGTAGTTCAAATCCGACGACAACTCGACGTCCTGCTGCCTGGTGCCGCCGCGTGCCTGCGCGCCGCCGCTGGTGAAGGCGTCGAGCACGCGTATCGTCGGGGCTTCCAGCTGGGAGCGTGACTCGTTGCGATTGAAGCGCAATTGCGCGCGGGTGTTGAGATAGGCGTTCCTGCCAATCGGGCCGGCTTCCTGCAGCCGCACCTGATGGTTCGTGCTCTCGCTGGAAAACGCGCGCTCGGCGAGGTCGAATCCGCCGATGCCGAGATTGCTGCGAGACGATGAGCCGCGCGAATAGCCGACGCGAAGGATGTGCTCGCGCGTCAGCATGTAGTCGAACATGCCGTTGAGGTTCCAGCCATCGTTCGGACGCCGCCCGAGCAGTTGCGACCGCTTGCCGGATTGCGTCGTGTAGGTCGCGACCGGCGTGTCGAATTGTTTGCGGCCGCCCATGAACACGGTGAACGAGCTCTTGTTCGGCACGATCGCGCCGCCCAGATTGACGTCGAAGTTCTGCGTGCGCTCCGGCGCCTTGACCTCGACGAACGGGTTGCTGCCGCTGAAAATGCTGTCGCGCACCCGCGTCGAAAAGCCGCCGCGGATCGGGCCGACGCCCGCCTGGGTGATGATGTCGACGCCATCGCTCTCGGCCGAATGATTCTCCGCAGGGAACGTGTCGCGGACGATGCGAATCGAGCGGATGACGTCGCGCGAGGGCAGGGAGCCGCCGTTGAACCCGTCGATGCGGACGCGCGCGTTGCCGCCCGCCATTTCGACGAGCTGCCGCACGAGCTCGTCAGGATCATCGGGCAGCGCCGCGATTTCTTCGTCGGTGAGTTGCGTCGACAGCGCGTTGTTCGGATCGGCGGCCGCGGCTTGGGGATCGAGGCCGACGTCGACGGTATCGGTAAAGCCCGTGATGGCGAGCTCGAGCTCCTGTTTGTTGTCGCCGGCGCGAAGGCGCACGTCGCTCAGTTCGCCGGCGTCGAAGCCGGCAAATGTCGCGGTGATGCGATAGCGTCCGGGCTTCAGTCCGCCGACGATCGCGATGCCGTTCTCGTTGGCGATTGCCGTTGTGCCGGTGGCCGTCGCGGGCTCGTGCGGCACGACTGTGACAGTGGCACCCGGCAGAATCGCGCCTGTCACGTCGACAATCGTGACCTGCACGCGTGCATCGCGGGCAGGCTGCGCCGCCGCGACACCGCCATATAGGACGAAAACCGCCCCAAAAACCGCGGCGTGCAAGGTCGGCATGACGAGTGGGTTACTGCAGCGCAATGGCAGGGTGTTTACCGTCGTTGAAGATAGACGGTGAAGTCGCTACGAAGGTTGGTTTCAGACAAGCCACGAAGGACACGAAGGGTTCTTCGTGTCCTTCGTGGCTAGGCTATCCGACGGTATTAGCGAGTGGACGCAGCGGTTCGGGCGTGAGCATGTCCGCCGGCAGGGCGGCGTCGCGGGCGATGCCGCGCGAGGCTTCGATGCCCAGCGGCAGACCCGAGCGATCGCTGTAATCACGCCATGGGCCTTTGGGCTTGGGTGGTGCGATCACCTCGCGGGCTTTCACTCCGAGAAAGGCCGCGCCGATGGCGAGGCCCAGCCACATCATCTGACGTCCGACGCTTCGCTGTGCCGCGTGGCGATGAACCCGAGTCATCAGTGTGCCCTCCCGTGGCCGTTCGTCTTGAGCACCACCTTGATGCAGCCGTCGGTCTTGTCGCGGAACGTCCGGTACATCTCGGGGCCATCCTCGAGCGATGCGATGTGCGTCACGACGAACGACGGATCGATCTGCTTCGACTCGATGCGTCGCAACAAATCATCGGTCCAGCGGTTGACGTGGGTCTGTCCCATGCGGATGGTGAGGCCCTTGTTCATGGCCGCGCCGAACGGAATCTTGTCGAGCACTCCGCCGTAGACCCCCGGTACCGAGAGCACGCCGGCGGGACGGCACACGTACATCATTTCGCGGAGCACGTGCGGCCGATCGGTGCCGAGCATCACCATCTGCTTGGCGCGGTCGACCATCGAGTCGAGGCTGCGCGCCGCGTGCGCCTCCATGCCGACGGCGTCGATGCATTTCTCGGGGCCCTTGCCGTGCGTGAGCTCCTGGAGCCGCTCGAGCACGCTCTCCTCGTCGAAGTTGATGGTGATCGCGCCGCCGGCGCGCGCCATCGACAGCCGGTCCGGCAGGTTGTCGATCGCGATCACCTGTTTGGCGCCCAGCAGCAGCGCGCTGCGAATCGCAAACTGCGCCACCGGCCCGCAGCCCCACACCGCGACGGTATCGGTGGGTTGGATGTCGCACTGCACCGCGGCCTGCCAACCCGTCGGAAAAATGTCGCCGAGGAACAACACTTGTTCGTCGGTAAGGTCGCTGTCGGGTACACGGATATGCGTGGTGTCGGCGAATGGCACGCGGACGTATTCCGCCTGGCCGCCGGCATAGCCGCCTGTGAGATGCGTGTAGCCGAACAGCCCCGCGGTGCTGTGGCCGAACACGGTGTCGCCGAGCTTCTTGTTGCGGTTGGTTCGCTCGCAGCTTGAGTAATAACCGCGGCGGCATTGCTCGCACTCGCCGCAGATGATCGTGAACGGCACCACGACGCGGTCGCCGACCTTGAGTTTCTTCACGGCCGCTCCGGCCTCGGCCACGACACCCATGAATTCATGACCCATCACGTCGCCCTTTTTCATCGCGGGCATGAAGTGGTGGTACAGATGCAGGTCGGATCCGCAAATGGCACAACTGGTGACCTTGACGATGACGTCGCGGGGATCTTCGATTTCCGGGTCGGGGATCGTGTCGCAACGGATGTCCTCTTTACCGTGCCAGACCAGAGCTTTCATCGTGTTCCCCCTCCATGCCCATGAGTTCCATCCGCGTGCGCAGGATATTGCGTTGTGGGACGGATCCGCGTGAGCCGTTGAATGACGGTGCAAGCAAGGTGCCCGATTGCGGCGCCGAGCGCGCATCGCGAAGACGGCAGGCACGTTGCATCCAGCGTCGCGTTGCGCGGCGAAGCCGCCGCCACCTGATCGAGGGGTAACGCGATCAGCCATCAGTACATTCAGGACTACGGAGTAAGGAAAAATGCGAACACGCTTGTTGACCGCGACCATTGGTGCGATGACCATCACCACAGCGCTGACGCTCAGCGCGCAGACGCCGCAGAACCCGCCATCGTCCCCACAATCACAGCCGCAGACGCAGCCTCCTGCCGACCGTCAGCGTCCAGCCACGGATGCGCAACGGCCGACCGACACGCAGCGATCGGGCGCCACGCCTGCACAAAACGCACAGACCCTCACCGTGACGGGATGCCTGCGCGCGGAAAAAGATGTGCCCGGCCGCACCCCCAACGTTGCTGAACGCGCCGGCGTCGGCGAGGACTACATCCTCACGAACGCCAAGATGGGGCAGGGCAGTGCGACGTCAGGCATTGGCGTCGCGTCGATGTACGAGATCGAGGGGATCAGTGACACCGAGCTGAAGAAGCACCTCAATCACCAGGTCGAAATCGTCGGACGCCTGGGCGGCGTAGCGGGTGCGACGGGCACTGGCTCAACGGCCGGAACGGCGATGGGCACGACCGGTTCGACGACCGGCACGACTGGCTCGACGACCGGCACGACGGGTACCGCCGGCCGGCCGGGCAGCAGCGGTGCCGCAGGCACACGCGGTGCCGGCACGAGCATGAACGTGGGTAACGATCTGCCGGAGCTGACCGCGACCAGCATCAGGATGATCGCGCCGAGCTGTCAGCAGAAGTAGGGGATAGGAAGTAGGCAGTAAGAAAGAGGAAAGAGGATATAGGAAATAGGAAATAGGAAACGGAACGCGAGCATGCGGATCTACACCGGCGCGCAGCAAGCGTGACGAGCGCGTAAGCTTCATGGTTGGAGACGCATGTTAAAGCTTCGGAATCGCACCGGCGTCGAGATCGCGGTCCTGCCGTACGGCGGCATCATCACCTCGATCGCGACGCCGGACCGCGACGGTCAGTTCGCGGACATCGTGCTTGGCTTCAACGACGCCCGTGGTTATCTGTCGGATCATCCGTATTTCGGCGCGGTGATCGGGCGCTACGGCAACCGTATCGCCAACGCGCGCTTCGTGATCGACGGCCTTAACTACATGCTTGCGGCGAATCACGGCCGGCACCACCTTCACGGCGGCCGCCGCGGCTTCGACAAACACGAATGGGACAGCACGGTCGACGGTGACACGATCGCGTTGCGCCGCGTCAGTCCTGATGGTGAGGAGGGCTACCCTGGCCGGCTCGAGGCAGCGGTGTCTTACCGGCTCACCGATGCCAACGAGCTCGTGATCACCTACACGGCGCAGACGGACCAGGCCACGCACGTCAATCTCACGCAACACAGCTACTTCAACTTGCGCGGCGAGGGTGACGGCGACGTGCTCGATCACGAGGTGACAATCAACGCTGCTCGCTTCACGCCGGTCGATGAGGAGCTGATTCCGACGGGCCGGCTTGCCCCCGTGGAGGGAACGCGGTTTGATTTCCGGCAGCGTCGCGCGATTCGCGAGTCCTACGATCACAACTGGGTTCTCGACGGCGGCGACGGTGAATTACGGCACGCGGCCAGTGTCCGCGAGCGAACGACGGGTCGAACACTCGACGTCTTCACCACCGAACCAGGGCTGCAGTTTTACACCGGCAATTTCCTCGACGGCAGCCTCGTCGGCAAGTCGGGTCGCGGCTACGCGCGTCACGGCGGCTTTTGCCTCGAAACGCAACACTTTCCAAATTCGCCGAACGAGCCCTCGTTCCCGAGCACGCTGTTGCGTCCCGGCGAGCAATATCGCACGCGGACGATTTACCGGTTCGGCGTCAGCTAGCAGAAGGGCGGCGATCTTCATGGAGCCGCTGTCGGTTTCCGCCGATGTGCGATGAGCGCGAGCCGCGTGAACACAACGTGAAGCGCTGCGAGCAGATCTGCTTCACCCGCCGCCATCTGACGGAACACCACGCGGCGTTTCGCGCCGTCGATGTCGACGACGACGCAGGCACGACATTGGCGGCGACATCGATGCCAAGATAGAGCGGCATATGCCTGATATTACCGAGCACCCCTCCGCGCAGTGCCCCCAATGCGGATCCGAACTGGCGTATGTGGATAGCGAGGTGTCGTCCGGCGCCTTCAGGCCGCAGGCCGCTTCGATGCCGCAGATGTCAATCCACTATTACGACTGCCCGTCCTGTCACACGTGCTGGAAGCTCGGAACGAAATTGTTGCCCGATCCAATTCGACAAATCCTCAAGCCGTAGCAGCCCGGCGTTAGCGGCGCGATTAGTCGATCGGCGCGATAGTTGCTAATGCAATTTGGCATGAAGCCATCGGTGTGGAACGGCCTTCTCGCGGGCGCGCTGGCGGGCATAGCCGGCGCTCTTGCCATGAACCAGTTTCAGCGTCTGGCCGCGAGGGCTAGAGGCGGCCGCGAGGCAGATGATGCGACGATCGGTCTGCCGCGAACCGGCCGCGGACCGCAGCCGGCCAAGGCGATTGGCAATGCGTCCGACGACGCGACGGCCCGCGTCGCGAACGCGGCGTTGTCCACGGTTGGGTATCAGCTGACCGATCCGCGCTCGAAACAAGTGGCTGGCGAGTTCGTACATTTGGCATTTGGCGCGTTGAACGGCGCCCTTTACGGCGCTGCGGTCGAGTTGGATTCCCGCGCACGCACCGCGGCTGGCATCCCGTTCGGACTGGCGGTCTGGGCGCTGGCCGACGAAGGTATGGTTCCGGCGCTCGGACTGTCCCGCTCGCCTAAGGAATCTTCCGCAGGTCTTCAGGCATACAGCGCGCTCTCTCACGTCGTCTACGGGGCCACCACGGAGATCGTCCGCAGCGCGCTCCGCCGTCGGTAAGCTGGCGAGAATCCTGCATTCCTAACCGCCGTTATGGCGGAGCTGTCGACACCGGTGAGCGCGACGCGATCACGAGCGCGCCGCGTCGTCCGGCGGCTCGCCGTCACCATCGGTATCGTCGTCGCCATCCTCGGCCTCGCGGTGGTCGCCCTTCAGACGCCGCCTGCCCGCCGCTACGTCCTCGAACGCGCCACACGGCTTCTCGCGCAGCAGAACATCACTTTCGCCGCGAAGGACTTCCGTTACAACGTCCTCGACTTGTCGACCGAGCTGCGCGACGTTCGCATCCACTCGGCGCAACGCGTGGATGCACCGCCGTTCCTGGAGATCGATCGCGCGCGCATCGACTTGAGCTCGTGGCAGGTGCTGCGAGGCCGTTATGTCGTGCAAGCAGCGAATGCGGATGGCGTCCGCATTCATTACTTCGTCAACGAGCAAGGCGTCGACAACCTGCCGCGGCCGGTCAAGGATCCCGACAATCAGAGTCAACCGATCGATTACGTGATCGCGGATCTCGATGTCTCCGACGCGGCGATCCGTTACGAGAACCGCCAACGCCAGATCGACGTCACGATTCCGCGCGCGGCGTTGTCGGTGACCGGCGATCAGTTCTCGGACCGCCATGCCATCACCATCGAGGCGGTCGGGGCCGACGCTCGTTATCGCGATCGCCGCGCCCATCTCGATCGGCTCGCGGCCGCGCTCGATCTCGGCCGCGACGATGTCAGGGTGCAGCGAGCGGAGCTCGAGGGAGAAGGTACCCTGATCAATGCGAGCGGATCGTACGGTCCGTTCAGTTCACCAAGCGTCGACGTGGCCATTCAAGCGACGGCGGATGCGGCTCGCGCCGCGGCGGTCGCACATCTGACCGAGCGCGTGTCCGGGCAGATCAGCGTGGAAGGCACCGTCAAGGGCGCGGTCGACGCGTTGGCCATCGACGGACACGTCAAAGGCGCCGATTTCTCGCTGCGTGAGCTCAACGCGATCGACATCGACGCGATCGGCAGCTACCGCGTCGGTGAGGAGGTCGTCACGCTGTCGCGGCTGCATCTGACGGGGCCGATCGGCACGATCGCCGGCAGCGGCGTGCTGGCCATTCGAGGTTCACAACCGTCCCGCGTCAACGCGTCGGTCGAGGCCTTGCAGGTCGAACCACTGATGCGCTCGCTGCGGCTGCCGTACCGCATCGCGACGCGTGTCGACGGAACCGTCAATGCGGAATGGCCAGGGCTCGAGTATGCGCGCGCAGCCGGCAACGCCCGCTTGGCGCTGACGCCGACCCGAGCGGCCGCGTCACGCAACACGCTGCCGCTTGGCGGCCGGGTCGACATGGCCGGCAACGGCAATCGCATCAATGCCACGCTGACGTCGCTGCGCACCGGCGGACTCGATCTGAACGGCAACGTCGTGTTCCGCGATCGCGACCGGCTCGAGGGCGCGTTGCGCGCGCGGTCGGCAAACATCGAGGCGACGGTATCGGCGGTTGAAGCCTGGCTCGGCCGGGGCCGCGGCTCGTTGCTGCCGATGCGGGTCGCGGGCGTTGTTGCCGCTGAAGGCCGCCTCGGGGGCAGGGTCACCACGCCGACTCTGATCGCTAACGTTCATGCGCCGTCGTTGGCGGTTGGTCAAGCCGCCGGCATCAACGTCGACGGTCGCATCGGCTATCGGCGCGACGCGCTCACCGTCGAGCGACTCGACCTCGGGTGGCAGGAGGCGCGCGCCCACGCCGCCGGCACGATTGGCTTGCGCGGCCGTAAGCCGATCGATCTCGCCGTCCGCGCCGACGCCTTGCAGGTTGCTGGACTGTTGCGTGCTTTCGAACGCTCGCAGATCCCTGCCACGGGAACGTTGTCGGCGCAGGCGCAGATCGCGGGCACCACCGCGAATCCGACGGCCACCATCCGACTGAATGCCGCCGATATGACGGCCTACAACGAGCTGCTTGGAACGCTCAATGCCGAGGCGCGCTTCGCCAACCGGCAGATCGACGTACCGGCGGCGACGCTCGACAAACCGCAACCGGACGGCAACGGTCGCGTCACGGCCAGTGGGTCGTACCAGCTCGGGTCTCAGCGCTTTGCGCTCGAGCTGCAGTCGCAGAACGTCAAGCTGCTGACGCTGACGTTGCCGGACGGCCGCCGTGTCACGGGCGCGCTGGATCTGCGAGCGAACGGCCGCGGCACGGTGCCGGATCCCGCGGGCACCATCACTATTGCGGCGAACCATTTGATTTACGGCGACTACGTCGTGGGCCGTGTCGTCGCGGAGACGACGCTGGCAAACCGGCTCGCCACAACGATCTCCACGGCGGACCGGTTTGCCCTGACGGCGCAGTCAACCATCGTTACATC
>Ga0196963_10001060_pt1 | contig 20156 bp, 18 predicted proteins | sample S1_5metaG_FD_148600 | JGI IMG/M metagenome (GOLD analysis project Ga0196963, IMG submission 148600) | Soil microbial communities from Anza Borrego desert, Southern California, United States - S1_5 | ecosystem: Environmental > Terrestrial > Soil > Desert | place: USA: California | collected... | reverse complement strand
GGTCACTCATTGACTTGTCCTGTACTTGAAGCTTGCGATCAGCTTGTCGTTATTAAGGTTTAGGTGTTGCGAATCTGGATAGTAGCGATATTGGCAGAAGGTGTAAACAGATCTGTATACCCCCCCCTTGTCTATTCAGGAAAATCCGCGTCAAGCACTACCCGATAACGCGCCTTGCCAGCCGCCATATGTGCCAATGCGTCATTTACTTTGCTCATGGGAAAGTGCTCGACTTGTGGTTTGATCTGATGACGTGCAGCGAAATCGAGCATTGCCGCTGTTGCTGCCGGGCTGCCATTCAACGACCCGGCCACCCGCTTCTGCCCGAAGATGAGATCAATGGCCGATACGGTCATCGGTTCAAGCACAGCGCCAACGATGGCCATGCGCCCATTAGCCCGCAGTGTTTTAACCAATGCGGACCAGTCCAACGACGTATTGACGGTGACGAGCAGGAAATCCAATGTATTCGCAGCTTCGAGGATATCGCTGCTATCCCGGCTGTTGATGATGCGATGCGCGCCAAAACTTTTTGCTTCATTAGCCTTGGCTGGATTCGAAGTAAATGCCGTGACTTCGCAACCCCACGCATTCGCAAATTTGAGCCCGAGATGACCCAGCCCGCCAATTCCGACAATGCCTACCCGGTCGGTAGGCTTGATGCCGAAAGTCAGCAAAGGGGTAAATACGGTAGCCCCGGCACACAGCAGTGGACCCGCGGACGCAACGTCAAGTGAAGAAGGTAAAGGAACAGCCCAGGCCCAATGGCTGCGTATACGTTCTGCAAAGCCACCCTGTCGGCTGATGATGGTTGGTTCAGCTGCCGGGCAGAGATTGTGTTCGCCTGTCATGCAGGCATGGCAATGCATGCAGCTGCCCGCATTCCAGCCTACGCCCACGTATTGTCCTGGCTTCAAACCTTTTGCATGCTCGCCTATAGCTATGACCCGGCCCACGACTTCGTGTCCCGGGATGATGGGGTAGTTGGACAAACCCCATGCATTATTGATGACTGATAAATCCGAGTGGCATACCCCGCAATATTCCACTGCTATTTCCACATCCTCCGGCGCCAATGGTCCGGGATCGTAAGAAAATAGCTCGAGCTTCTGTTGCGGCGCCGATGCTGCCCAACCCTTGATGTGTGGCATGACATATCTCCTTGAACGTTGTTTGTTCCTGGAGAATATTCGGGCTGTCCGAGGGAGACACTCCGGTTCTTGCTCTGGCATTCAGAAAACCTGAAACGTTTGAAAATGTGGTCGTGCAAGCTGCATCGACGGTTCAGGAATCTTCCTTGAGCTTCAGTTCGGCTTCCTGTTTGAGCAGAGCTCGCTTGCGTTCAACTCCCCAGCGATAGCCCGACAGGTTGCCGTCACTTCGTACAACACGATGGCACGGTATTGCTACAGCCAGGGCATTCGCACCACATGTCTGGGCTACAGCCCTGACAGCTTTTGGTAGGCCGATACGATTTGCAATGTCGGTATAACTTGCTGTCATGCCGGCGGGGATTTCGCATAAAGCCTGCCATACGCGTTGCTGGAAGGCCGTGCCACGGATATCCAATGGCAGGTCCAGGCCGAGATGCGGCATCTCGACATATCCCACGACCCTGGCAACAAGCTGGTCGTATACATGGTCGCCGCCAATCAGGTTGGACTTGGGGAATCTATCTTGCAGATCGCGTACCAGCAGGTCCGGGTCATCTCCCAGCAGGATGGCGCAAACACCGAGCTTGCTGCTGGCGACCAGGATAGAACCCAGCGAACATTCGCCCACTGCAAACCGTATTTCCGTATCGACCCCTCCCGCACGGTATGCGGTAGGTGTCATGCCGAGCATCTGACCCGATTTTTCGTAGAATCGGCTGCTGGAGTTATAACCCGCATCAAAAATGGCTTCGGTGACTGTCTCGCTTTCCCTAAGCTGGTTGCGTATGCGCTGTTCCCTGTGTGCTGCGGCATAGCCTTTCGGCGTCAATCCCGTCATGGATTTGAACAGGCGATGAAAATAATACGAGCTGAGACCCGCCTGCGCAGCCAGCTCGTCCAGCGCAGGCATTTCTGCAGAGGATTCTATGCTGCGGCAAACGGCTGCGATCGCCGCGGCATGTTGCCGGGCGAGAGGGAGCTGATCCGGTTTGCAACGCTTGCAAGGCCGGAACCCGGATTGTTCAGCGAGCTCTGCCGTGTCGTGGAATTGCACATTTTCCGGCTTGGGAATGCGTGCGCCGCACGAGGGTCGGCAATAAATGCCTGTGCTTTTGACCGAATAGAAGAATCTGCCATCAGCCGTCTGGTCACGCGCAATTATCGCTCGCCAGCGCGGGTCTTTCTCTGTGGCTGTCAGTGCAACGGTAGACATGCTTTTTTGGGCGCCTGTGGACATGATGTATTACTGTACGCCATCAGCGTTTGCCTGGCACTCCGGTTATTGCCTTTGAATTACCAGGACAAAAGTCCGCAGGGCTTTCGCTGAATGTCGTTTCCAGCCAAAATAGCGCCTTTATCCAAACCTGCAGAATAATGTCAAAACAAAACAGCTACACCTACGAAGAATTGCTGGCCTGCGGTCGCGGCGAGATGTTCGGTCCTGGCAATGCGCAGCTGCCATTGCCGCCGATGCTGATGTTTGACCGCATCGTTTCCATCACGGAAAATGGCGGCAGATACGATAGCGGCCAGATCGTCGCAGAGCTGGATATCCATCCTGACCTGTGGTTCTTCAAATGCCACTTCGAAGGTGATCCGGTGATGCCGGGCTGTCTGGGTCTTGATGCCATGTGGCAGCTGGTCGGGTTCTATCTCGGCTGGATGGGCGGTCCCGGTCGCGGTCGTGCATTGGGAGCAGGTGAAGTCAAGTTCAGCGGGCAGGTGCTGCCCACGGGCAAAAAGGTGACTTACTATATCGATCTCAAGCGGGTCATCATGCGCAAGCTGGTGATGGGCATCGCCGACGCACGGCTGGAGCTCGACGGCCGTGAAATTTATGCGGCCAGCGATTTGCGTGTTGGGTTGTTCACCCGCACAGATAACTTCTAAGAGTGATCACTAAAATACTCGTCATTTTTCAAGTATTGGGGAGAACACGATAATGCGTCGTGTAGTAGTAACTGGCATGGGCATCGTCTCCAGCCTGGGTAACAACAAGTCTGAAGTTTTGGCGAGCCTGCGCGAAGGACGCTCGGGCATCACCTTTCAGCCGGAGTACGCCGAGCATGGCCTGCGCTCGCAGGTCGCCGGCTCTGTCCGCAATCTCGATATCGAATCTCTGATAGACCGCAAAATCCTGCGCTTCATGGCCAACGGCCATGCCTATGCCTGGATCGCCATGCAGGAAGCCATTGCCGATGCGAACCTGCCGGAAGAGCTGGTTTCAAATCTGCGCACTGGTCTCATCGTCGGCCAGGGAGGCGCATCCCACGAAAGCATTGTGGAAGGCGTGGATACGTTGCGTGAGAAAGGTGTGCGCCGCGTCGGTCCCTACATGGTCACCAAATCCATGGCCAGCGGCATCTCGGCTGTTCTTGCGACCTATGCAAAGATCAAGGGCATCAATTACGCCATCAGCTCGGCCTGTGCCACCAGCGCGCACTGTATCGGGGCCGGTGTCGAGCAAATCCAACTCGGCAAGCAGGACATCGTGTTTGCGGGCGGTGGCGAAGAAGAGCATTGGTCCCTGTCCTTCATGTTCGATGGCATGGGTGCGCTCTCCAGCAAGTACAACGAGACGCCCGACAAGGCCTCCCGCACCTATGACGCCAACCGCGACGGCTTCGTGATTGCCGGCGGCGGCGGCATCGTGGTGCTCGAAGAATACGAACACGCCAAGAAGCGTGGCGCGAAGATTTATGCAGAAGTCGTCGGCTACGGTGCCACATCTGATGGTTACGACATGGTCGCGCCGTCAGGCGAGGGTGCCCAGCGTTGCATGGAACTGGCCCTGCAAGGCGTGGAAGGCGACGTGGACTACATCAACACTCACGGCACCAGTACGCCGGTCGGTGACACCAAGGAATTGGAAGCCATTCGCGCCGTGTTCGAAGACGGCGCGCATGGCAAGATTCCTGCCATCGCTTCGACCAAGTCCCTCTCTGGCCATGCGCTTGGCGCTGCGGGTGTCAATGAAGCGATCTATACCTTGCTGATGATGGAGAACAACTTCATTGCGGCTTCAGCCAATATCGAGACGCTGGACCCGACAGCAGAGGGATTACCGATTGTGCAGAAGCGGATTGATAACGCCAATGTTCAGACGGCGATGTCGAATAGCTTCGGGTTTGGCGGGACGAATGCGACGTTGACGTTTTCTCGCTCAAAAGTATAACTAAAGCTTAGTTTCTGTTGCAGTTCTTAAGCTGAAGTTAAGAATGGGGGGAATGCAATGGAAATGAAACAAAACCCTTTTTCATTTTATGATTTTTTAGGGTATCTAATTCCTGGGGCAGTATTCCTTTACGGGATGCTTTTGATATTTGGTCATATCTCCAGTGAGTACTCAGCTATAGATTTCATCGTCAATCAACTCGCATTCGATAAAGCAGAAATCTATATCCCATTCGTTTTGCTTGCTTATATAGCAGGCCATTTCCTGAGTTTTATTTCTTCTATAACCATTGAACGGTACTCGATATGGGCTCATGGATATCCGTCGAAGTATTTGCTGGGTATTCCATCCAAAAGCTACTTTCAGGTAGAAGAGAATAAAGCGCTAAGAAAGATAATGCGGGTATCAGTCCTTATTCTTTTAGCGCCTATTTCTATACTTGATTGGCTAGTAGGAGCCAAAGCTGGACTTAGAGAGTTATATGCGAAGCCATTGGATAAGCTTCTTGTATATGTCTTGAGACGTCGAATAGAAAGCTTAATAGACAACCATGCTCAAGTGCCGGACAGAAATGCCCATGGAAAGGCAGGGCAATTAGATTTTTTTCGGTATGTTTATCACTATGCTGTAGAGCATGCGCATAACCATGTTCCAAAAATGCAGAACTACGTTGCTCTATATGGGTTCCTAAGGACTTTAACTTTAATATCTCTGCTGCTCTTTTGGATCGTTGCTTGGCATTTGATTACTGGAAAGATGTCTCTCGTGTTCAATCTACTGGTAATACTGATATCAGCCTCAATGAGCTATTTGCTGTTTATGGGGTTTGTGAAGTTCTATCGTAGATTTTCACTTGAAGCCCTGATGGCTATGGCAGTAACTTATCGGTGCGAAGATAAAGCCGAAAAGAAAGTTTACAAACCTCGAGTTAAATCAGAAGAGCAGCCATAACCTGCCGGCCCTCTGACATCAGGATGTTATAAGTCCGGCAAGCCGCTGCAGTATCCATACATTCCACAGCTACGCCGATTTCCGTCAAGGCAGCTGTCATCCTTGGATGAACAAACCGAATCGTTGGCCCCGTTCCCAGCAACACGACTTCCGGTTTCAGTTCGGCCAGTTTCTGGAAGTCCTCAGCAGTCAAATCCTCAAACTTCTCGGGCCATTCAGGAATAACGCGTTCGGGTATAACGACCAGGCTTTGCTCGTAGCGAATCGTGTTGATTTCCACCCAGCCTTCTCCGTATCCGGTGATGAGCTGGTTTCCTTCGGCGCGTGTGAGGTGCAGTTTCATGGCAAGAGGGTGTATTTAAAGCGGTTTTTTCAGGCCGGAAGCCGCACGGCTGAATTGCTGTAGAGGCCCCGGCAGGGTAAGATAGCACACTTTTTTGCGGGACTTCAGCGTGGAACCCATACTCAAATCTGCCAAACTCAGTAACGTGTGCTACGACATTCGTGGACCGGTACTGGCGCGCGCTCGGCAGATGGAGGATGAAGGCCACCGCATCATCAAGCTGAACATCGGCAATCCGGCAACTTTCGGCTTCGAAGCGCCCGAGGAAATCGTGCAGGATGTGATCCGCAACCTGGAGCATGCTGCCGGCTACACCGATTCGCGTGGCATCTTCAGCGCACGCAAGGCCATTATGCACTACACCCAGCAGAAGAAGATTCCGGGTGTGGATATCGACGACATCATCATCGGCAACGGCGTTTCCGAACTGATCGTGATGGCGATGCAGGCGCTGCTCAACAATGGCGACGAAATTCTGCTGCCGATGCCGGATTATCCTTTGTGGACGGCTGCCGTGACCCTTGCTGGTGGCGTGCCGCGCCATTACGTGTGCGATGAAAGCTCCGACTGGCTGCCGGACCTGGCGGACATGGAAGCCAAGATCACGCCCAACACGCGCGGCCTCGTCATCATCAACCCGAACAATCCGACCGGGGCGCTGTACCCGGCTGAATTCCTGGAAAAGGTCATCGATATCGCGCGTCGGCATGAGCTGATCATTTTTGCTGACGAGATCTACGACAAGGTGGTGTACGACGGCAATGTGCATACCTCGATTGCCTCTCTGGCTGATGACGTGCTGTTTGTCACTTTCAATGGCCTCTCAAAGAATTATCGCATTTGCGGCTACCGTGCAGGATGGATGGTGATCTCAGGCGAGAAGCGCCATGCGCGCGACTACATCGAAGGCCTCGACATGCTGGCCTGTATGCGGTTATGCGCTAACGCGCCGGGACAGATGGCGATTCAGACCGCATTGGGTGGTTACCAGAGTATCGAAGACCTGGTGGCACCGACTGGCCGCCTGTGCAAACAACGAGATCTGGCCTACAAGCTGATTACCGAGATTCCCGGTGTAACCTGCGCTAAGCCGGCGGCTGCACTTTATCTATTCCCGCGGCTCGACCCCAAGATGTACCCGATTGCCGATGACCAGCAGTTCATCCTCGACCTGCTGCTGGATGAAAAGGTGCTGCTGGTGCAGGGCAGCGGTTTCAACTGGCATCAACCGGATCATTTCCGCGTGGTTTTCCTGCCGAATACGGATGACCTGACGGAAGCCATCGGCCGCATCGCACGTTTTCTCGAACATTATCGCAAGCGCCACGGCGCGAAAAAATAGAATGGAAGCAATGAAACCAATCAACGTGGGCCTGTTAGGCATAGGCACCGTGGGGGGCGGTACTTTTACCGTGCTGACCCGCAACCAGGAAGAAATCACGCGCAGGGCGGGTCGTCCGATTCGCATCGTGAAAGTTGCGGATCGTGACGTTGCTCGGGCGAAAGACATCACCAAGGGCGCGGTCGAGATTGTGGATGACGCGTTTGCCGTTGTCACAGATCCGGAAATTGACATCGTCGTCGAACTCATCGGCGGTTATACCGTTGCTAAAGAGCTGGTGCTCAAGGCCATCGAGAACGGCAAGCATGTCGTCACGGCCAACAAAGCGCTGATCGCGCTGCACGGCAATGAAATTTTTGCCGCAGCGCAGAAAAAGGGTGTAATCGTGGCGTTCGAAGCTGCAGTTGCCGGCGGCATTCCCATCATTAAGGCGGTGCGTGAGGGCCTGTCTGCCAACCGCATTGAGTGGATCGCCGGCATCATCAACGGCACGACCAATTTCATCCTGTCTGAAATGCGCGAGAAGGGCCTGGGGTTCGATGACGTGCTAGGCGAGGCGCAGCGTCTGGGTTATGCAGAAGCAGACCCGACCTTCGACGTCGAAGGCGTTGATGCCGCGCATAAGCTCATGATTCTCGCCGGCATCGGCTTCGGCATCCCCATGCAGTTCGATAAGGTCTACACCGAAGGCATCACCAAACTCACGCGGGAAGACATTCAATATGCCGAAGAGCTGGGCTATCGCGTGAAACTGCTGGGCATTACCAAGCGTGCAGAGAATGGCATTGAACTGCGCGTGCATCCAACGCTGATTCCGGAGAAGCGCCTGGTTGCCAATGTGAACGGCGCAATGAACGCTGTGGTGGTCAAAGGCGACGCCGTAGGCCCGACGCTCTACTATGGTGCTGGTGCTGGTGCTGAGCCGACTGCGAGTGCGGTCGTTGCTGATCTGGTTGATGTGACGCGCATGCATACCGCAGATCCGCATCAACGCGTGCCGCATCTGGCTTTCCAGCCGGACCAGCTTGCCGATCTGCCTATCCTGCCGATCAGTGAAGTTCATAGTGCCTACTATCTGCGCATGCGCGTGCTCGACAAGCCGGGCGTGCTGGCTGATGTCACGCGCATCCTGGGCGACCGCAGTATCTCCATTGACGCCATGATCCAGAAAGAACCGGCGGAGAACGAAGCCGAGGCCAATATCATCATCCTGACGCACGTGACGGTAGAGAAGACGATGAATGAAGCGATTGCAGCGATCGAAGCGTTGCCGGCGATTGACGGCAAGGTGACGCGCATCCGCATGGAAGAATTGAGCAGGTAATTGTTATGAAGTATGTCAGTACCCGCGGGCAATCGCCTGCATTAAGCTTTAGCGAAATCCTGCTCGGTGGCCTCGCCCCTGATGGCGGGCTTTACCTGCCGGAGACCTATCCGCAGTTCAGCGATGCCGACCTAAACGCCATGCGCGGCATGAATTATCGAGACCTGGCTTACACCATCCTCTCGCGGCTGGCAGACGATATTCCTGCTGCCGACTTGCGCGCCATCGTGGACAAAACCTACACGGCGGAGGTCTACAAGCATGTGCGTGCGGGCCAGAACGCCGATGACATTACGCCGGCGCTGAAACTGGAAGAAAATCTGTACTTGTTGTCCCTGTCGAGCGGACCGACGCTGGCCTTCAAGGATGTTGCCATGCAGTTGTTGGGCAACCTGTTCGAATACGTGCTGAATAAAGTCGGACAGGAAATCAACATCCTGGGTGCCACTTCGGGTGATACCGGCTCGGCAGCAGAATATGCCATGCGCGGCAAAAAGAGTGTACGTGTTTTTATGCTGTCGCCGCATCAGAAGATGAGCCGTTTCCAGACCGCGCAGATGTTCAGCCTGCAGGAACCGAATATTCATAACATCGCCATCAAGGGTGTGTTCGACGATGCGCAGGACATGGTCAAGGCCGTGTCCAACGACGCCGAGTTCAAGGCCAAGTACAAGATAGGCGCCGTCAATTCAATCAATTGGGCCCGTGTCGCAGCGCAAATCGTCTATTACTTCAAGGGCTATTTCGCCGTTACTCAGCAAAACAGCGAGCAGGTGGATTTTTCTGTGCCATCGGGCAATTTCGGCAACGTCTGCGCCGGGCACATCGCGCGCATGATGGGACTGCCTATCCGTAAACTTGTCGTGGCGACCAACGAAAACGACGTGCTCGATGAATTTTTCAAGACCGGCGTTTATCGCCCGCGCGGTTCGGCTAATACTTACCATACATCCAGCCCGTCCATGGACATCAGCAAGGCTTCCAATTTCGAGCGTTTCGTCTTCGATCTCACCGGTCGCGATGCAAACAAGATGCGCGAACTGTGGAGCAGGGTGGATAGTGGTGGCGCGTTCGATCTCAAGGCTGACGGCCTGTTCAACAAGGTGGCTGACTATGGTTTTGTTTCCGGTTCAAGCACCCATCAGGACCGCATGCAGACCATCCGCCAGGTGAACGAACAATATGGCGTCACCATAGATACGCATACGGCGGATGGCTATAAAACCGCCTTGCAGTTCCGCGAACCTGGCGTACCCATGGTGGTACTGGAAACCGCATTGCCAGCCAAGTTTGAGGATGCGATCATGGAAGCGCTGGGTAGCAGGCCCGAGCGTCCCGCAGACCTCGTAGGCCTGGAGGATCTGCCGCAGCGTTTTGACATGATGGAAGCCGACGCGGCTGTCATCAAGCAGTACATCGCAGAACACATTCGATAAGGAGCTACTGATGAAGGTCTACCAGGACTTGATGCGCCACGTACTTGAACACGGCCACAAGAAGGAAGACCGCACCGGCACCGGCACCTTGTCCGTTTTCGGTTACCAGATGCGGTTCGACCTCAATGAGGGCTTTCCGCTGCTGACCACCAAAAAGGTCCATCTCAAGTCCATCATCCACGAGCTTCTGTGGTTTCTGCAGGGCAGCACCAATATCCAGTACCTCAAGGACAACGGTGTCACCATCTGGGATGAATGGGCCGACGAAAACGGCAACCTGGGCCCGGTTTATGGTTATCAGTGGCGAAACTGGCCCAAACCAGACGGCGGCCATATTGACCAGATTACGCAGGTGGTGGAAGCCATTAAGAAGAACCCAGATTCGCGTCGCCTTATAGTTTCAGCCTGGAATGTGGCGGATGTTGACAAGATGAAACTGCCGCCATGCCATGCCTTTTTCCAGTTCTATGTGGCTGACGGCAAGCTTTCCTGCCAGCTATATCAGCGCAGCGCCGATATCTTCCTCGGTGTGCCATTCAATATCGCTTCTTATGCCTTGCTGACCATGATGGTGGCGCAGGTGTGCAACCTCAAGCTGGGCGATTTTGTACATACGCTGGGCGACGCACATCTTTACCTAAACCATCTCGATCAGGTGCGCGAGCAGCTTTCGCGCCCGCCGCGTAATCTGCCCACCATGCGTATCAATCCGGAAGTCCGTGATATTTTCGACTTCAAGTTCGAGGACTTCACGCTCGAGAACTACGACCCGCATCCTGCCATCAAGGCGCCTGTCGCCGTCTAAGCAACTTTCGTATTTATCGGCAGTTGAGTTTGACTGCCATTCAAGGGTCCATCAGCTTGTTCCACCACCCTTTTTCATCTCGCGAACTGAACTGTTGGCGCTTGATATAGCTGTGCTACACTGCAACACATAATAAAAACACTGCATTTGGGAGAGCATCATTAGACAGCAAGGTGGCATAGACCGCCCACGTCTACTGAAGTACGCATTTGGTATTACCGTTGTCTTGTTGGTGTCGTTTCAACCGCTGTACGCAGAAGAAGCAGATTCAGCAGAGCTCCTGGAAATACCATTGCAAAGTCTGCTGACACTTGAGGTCAGCAGCGCTTCTACCTATTCGCAGAAGATTCACGATGCGCCGGCCTCAGCAGTCGTCGTTACCTCCGAAGATATCCGGACTTATGGCTACCGCACGCTGGGTGATGTGCTCAACAGCATGCGAGGTCTTTATGTCACCAATGACCGCAGCTGGAGTTACCTGGGCGTTCGCGGCTTCTCGCGCACCGGCGACTACAATTCCCGCGTGTTGTTGCTGGTGGACGGCATTCGCGTCAATGATAATGTTTACGGCCAAGCATATATTGGCTCTGAATTCATCCTTGATATCGACCTGATCGAACAGGTCGAATTCCTGCCCGGTCCGGCAGCTTCGATATACGGTGACAATGCGTTCCTCGGTGTGATCAATGTTGTAAGCAAAAAGGCAGGTAGCATGCTGGGCGCTACCGTCAGCGGGGAGGCCGGCAGCCATCAGAGCTACAAGGGCGGATTGCGCTACGGAGCCATTCTGGAGAATGGGGCAGAAGTTGTCGTTTCTGCCAAAGTGGCGGACAACAAGGGCCGAGACTGGCATTACAGCGAGTTTGCCGGGGAGGCGAGGGGCCTGGACAGTGAGGCGTATCACAAGCTTTTCGCCAAGCTCACCTTCGGTGGACTGACGCTTGAGGCCGCACATGTCGAACGCGACAAGCAGAACCCCACTGCGCCCTATGGGACTGTATTCAATGATCCGCGCTACGAAACAACCGATGAGCATACGTTCGCCAGCGCGACCTACATTGCCGAGCTGTCTGATGCTCTCGACATGCGCCTTCACTTCAATCACGGCGTCTACAAATACGAGGGGACGTATCCTTATCCCACAACCGTGAGCCTAGATTCCACCTACGGGAGGCGCAATACGGCCGAGGCCCGTTTTACGAGCACCGCGTTTGCTGGCCACAAGCTCGTCGGTGGCGTGGAATACATCCATGACGATCGGCTGGATCAGAAGAACATTGAATTGCCGCCGCTACAGGTTTATGTGGATGAACGCCACGATGCTGATAAATACGGCTTATACCTTCAGGATGAATTTCGCGTAAACGAACGCTGGCTGCTGAATGCTGGCGTTCGCTATGACCATTACGATAGTTTTGGCAGCACGACCAACCCGCGCTTGGCGGTGATCTATCAGCCCTCAATGCAGGAGAGCCTGAAATTCATCTATGGCAGAGCCTTCCGCGCCCCCAATGCCTATGAACGTTTTTATGGGGATGACACCCTGGCCTTCGGCCAGAAAGGTAATCCGGACCTGAAGCCGGAAACCATCAATACCTACGAACTTGCATGGGATAAATCGCTATCAGCCAGATGGCAAAGCCATGCAGGATTGTTCAGCTATCGCATCAATGACCTCATCAGCCAGGAAACCGATCCAGCGGACGGGTTGCTGGTGTTCCGTAATGTGGACAAAGCACGCACGAACGGTCTCGAGCTCGGTCTGGATGGCCAGTTCGGTGGCTGGCAGATCAAATCCAGCCTGACATACCAGTATGCCTATGACGGCAACACCGATGAATGGCTGATCAATTCACCGCGCGTCATCGGCAAGCTGGGCGTGAATTTCCCGGTGTATGACGGATGGCAGGCAGGCAGCGAATTGATGTATACCAGCCGTCGGCGCACGCTCAATGGTGACACTGGCGGTTTCGTCGTGGCCAATGCCAACCTGAGCCGCCGCGATTTGTTACCAGGGCTGGATGCCTCGCTCGGGGTCTACAACATCTTCGACAAGGAGTATGGCGACCCCGCTGAAGCCATCAACCTGCAGGAAACCATTCGACAGGATGGTCGCGTATTCCGCATCAAACTGGATTACAGGTTCTAGCCATGTTGATGCGCACCCTGCAAATTCTGGCATTAGTGATGGCGATGACAAGTCCGGCATTGCTGGCGAATGCCGCGCAGGTGAGCGAGTACGAGCTCAAGACGGCGTATCTCTATAACTTTGCCCTGTTTGTTACATGGCCGTCTGAAATAGACCCTACGATTACGGTGTGCACTATCGGCGAGGACCGCTTTGGCGCCTCTATCGAACAACTGCATAACCGCAAGGCGCGCGGCAAACGACTGGAGGTGCACCGTGCTGTGGATCTGAAGCGAGCGTCCTCGTGTCACATGTTGTATATTGCGCAGAGTGAGCAACAGAATATGGCAGCAATACTCGATGCTTTGCGGGGATCCAGCGTGCTCACCATCAGCGATCTGCCCCTGGCAAATGCGCCGAAAGCAGATGGGGATGTCGTCGTGGTGTCAGCGCCTGTAGATACACCTCCGCGCAGCACCATTACTCTGATTCTGGAGAACAAGCGGCTCATGTTTGATGTAGATGCGGCCGCGGCCAGACAGGCAGGTCTGACAATGAGTTCACGATTGCTGTACCTGGCCAGACAAGTTTATTGACAGGCATGGGACCAACCAACCAAAAATCCGACCCACCTGTTCGTAGGGTGCATATTCTCGCAGTTGGCGTAGCCCTACTGACGGGCAGTGTTTTTCTCGTTGCCGTGGAATACGCCTCCCTGCGTAACCAGTTCATTTCCGGGCTTGAACTGCAAATGCGTATCGTGGCCAACAACAGCGTAGCGGCCTTGCTATTCCGCGATCAGATCGCAGCTACCGAGACGTTGTCTACGTTATCTGCTTCCCCCGATGTAGATGCTGCAGCTCTGTATAACCTGCAGCAGGAGCGGTTTGCCGAGTTTGTACGCCAAGGCGAGCATACAGTCGAAAGCCTGACGCTGGCTGACACTGGCGATATAGTGCGACGCATCAATACGCAATCCGCCGAGATCTGGCAGCCCGTGATTTATGGCGGCAATCAGGTTGGCATCCTCTACCTGCGTGCCAATACGCATAACTTGAACTATCAGCTTCTGTGGTACATCGGCACGACCAGCTTGGTCATGCTGGCAACCCTGCTGGGTGCAGCGCTGCTGCTGGGAAGGCTGCAGCGAGCAGTCACACGTGCAGAAGAGCGCGTAGGTTACCTGGCCAATTACGATACCGTGACCCATCTGCCCAACCGTTATGCATTCGGCCAGAAATTTCAGCAACTACTGGAAGAAGCCGGAGCACAGAAGAGCGTGCTTGCGGTACTGGTACTGGACCTGGATGACTTCAAGGTCATCAATGACACCCTCGGGCATTATGTCGGCGATAGCTTGTTGCGTATGGTCTCCCAGCGGTTGACCTCCGTGGTGCGCCAGGATGATGTCATCTACCGCGTGGGCGGGGATGAATTTGCCATGATTCTCAATCATGCTGAGGATGTGGATCGCGTTAAGGTGATCGCAGAGAAATTTATCCGTGTGCTCAGTGAGCCTTTCATGCTTGATGACCGCAATCTTTATGTAGGTGTCAGTATCGGCGCCAGCATCTATCCCAGGGACGGCGACGATGTCGCGCAACTGTTGCGGAATGCCGATGCCGCGATGTATCACGCCAAGAGTCATGGCAAGAACAAGTTCCAGCTGTTTTCGGAAGAAATGCATTACAAGAGCTCGACGCGGCTTACTCTAGAGGGCGAACTGCGGGATGCGTTGGAGCAGGGCCAGTTCGAGCTCTGCTACCAACCCCAGGTCTCCTTGCAAACCCGGCAACTACTAGGTGTAGAAGCCTTGATTCGCTGGAACCACCCGCAAAAAGGGCTGCTGCTTCCCAGCGAGTTCATTCCCATGGCAGAAGAGTCGGGTCTGATAGTGCCTATTGGCGAGTGGATTCTGCGCACTGCATGCCAGGATATCCGTTCCTGGCATGAACAGCGTTTCCGCCCCATCAGCCTGAGCGTCAATCTATCCGGTCGCCAGTTCCGTGAGGACGGCCTGATCGATCTTGTCGCACGCATCCTGCATGAAACCAAGGCCAATCCCGACATGCTGGAATTCGAGATCACGGAAAGCGTGCTCATGGATGATGCCGAATCCACTGTTGCTCGCCTGGCCGCCCTGAGCGGCATGGGAATACATCTTGCGATTGACGATTTCGGTACCGGCTATTCATCAATGACCTATCTCAAGCGCTTCCCAGTAGAACGCCTCAAGATCGACCACAGTTTCATTCGCGATATTCCCCACGACCAGGACGATGTCGCCATTACCGTGGCCACCATCCAGATGGCGCGCGGTCTCAAGCTGGAAGTGATCGCTGAGGGCATAGAAACCGGTGCCCAGGCGCAGTTCCTGCAGGAGCATGGCTGTGAAATAGGGCAAGGGTATCTGTACAGCGCGCCGCTTGCCAAGCGGGAAATGGAAAAACTGCTGAGGTCAGGGCAGGTATTGGCGGCGGCTTGAAGCTGCAAAAATGACAGGCAAAAAAAAGCGGACCTTCACGGGGAGTTAAAGGCCCGCTTTAAGAAACTGTTAATCGACTATACGGTGGCTTGTCTCTTCTCCAGTCGGATGACATCACCTATCAGGTAGTGAGGCCGGGCTTGCTGGACAAGTGTCTGGTAAGCGCCATTATGCATGCGGACCTTGATCTGGTAGGCCGGTGCCATTCGGTATTCCTTGTGCCCGGCGGTGGTGTTGATTTGTCCTTCCAACGCGAGGATCGCGACTACCGTACCGCAATTCATGCAGGCCACTTGGCCCTGTTTAATGTCCTTGGATGGCTCAATTTGCGGCCTGGAAGTAATTCCGTCCGCGGCCTTGCCATCGGCGACTCCTGTTTCATTCTGTATGCCGGCACTATGCAAATCGGCTGCCGTCGGCAGCAGGCCGGTGATAGCTGCACTGCCGAGAAGGCTGAACAGGGTCAATGCTGTTGCAGCGACTAAAACCATGGGATGTGTCTTGCGCAGGTTTTTCATTTTTTTGTCCTTGCTCAACGCTTATATTTATAAGTGGTATGGCAAGGACTGTGCCAACTATAGATTTTATCTATTTATCAAATAGTTAACGTGGATAGGCATATATGGCAGAGCTTGTGACATGAATTTAATGTCTGCCGCTTGAGACGCTCATTGGATGAGGTAGACGAACATGTTGATTCTGAACAATTTATTGCTGTCGTGTTGGCACGACACTATGTGTTGAGGTTGTTGTCCTTGAATAGGGCCGGCGTCAATTGATGCCTCTGCAATAATTTATAAAACTCGGTGCGATTACGCTGCGCCAGTCTGGCCGCTTGTGTGACACTGCCGTTGGTAGCCTTGAGCAGCTTGACCAGATAATCACGCTCGAAACTCTTGCGTGCCACTTCAAATGGAACCACCCCGCCGATATCATTCTGCAGTGCCTTCTGTACCAATACCGCAGGCACGAGCGGGGTGGTGGATAACACCACAGTCTGTTCGACGATGTTCTGCAGCTCACGTACATTGCCGGGCCACGGCGCCGCGATCAGAAGCTCCATTGCTTCCGGCGAAAAGCCGTTTAAGTTTTTGCCATATTTTCCGCTTAATATTTGCAGGAAAGTATTGGCCAGCAAGGGAATATCCTCGCGTCGTGCCGATAATGACGGCAGCTCAAGTCCAACGACGTTGATCCTGTAATACAAATCCTCACGGAACCGCCCGGCCTTCATCTCCTCCGCCAGGTTACGATGGGTAGCGGATATGACACGCACATCAATGGCGATGCTGCTATTGGAACCAACAGGTCGCACATTGCGCTCCTGAAGCACACGCAGCAGCTTGACCTGTAACGCGAGCGGCATATCCCCGATTTCGTCGAGAAACAGGGTACCGCCTTCCGCACTCTGGAACAGGCCCTTGTGGTCTCGCACAGCGCCGGTAAAAGCACCCTTGACGTGACCGAACAGCTCGGATTCCAGCAGAGCTTCCGGCATGGCGCCGCAGTTGATGGCAACAAAAGGCTTTGTATGTCGCGGACTCGCCTGGTGAATGGCGCGCGCCAGCAGTTCCTTACCGGTACCGCTTTCCCCCTGGATGAAAACGCTGGCATCGGAAACCGCCATGAGCTTGGCCTGGCTAAGTAGATTCTCCATCTGCGGGCTGCGCGTCACAATATCCTGCCGCCAGGACTGGTCTTCGTCGGCAGCAATGTCGGTTTGCGTACCTGCGCTCATGCGAATGGCAGCTTCAACCTGCTGCAGAAGCACTTTGCTGTCGAAGGGTTTGGTCAGGAAACCAAATACCCCGCGCTGCGTGGCATCCACTGCTTCGGGGATGGAGCCATGGGCCGTCAGCATGATCATGGGTAATGCGGGGTCGGTCTTGTGGATCGCATCAAATACAGCCATGCCGTCCATGTCGGGCATGCGCAAATCACAGATCACGAGCGCCGGACGGCTTATCGCCACCTGCGCCAGGGCCTGCTCACCGTTGGTGGCGGACTGCACCTGGTAGCCGGCAGCCTTGAGCCGCATGCCCAATAGCTTGAGGATATCCGGGTCATCATCAACCGTAAGAATTCTTTGTGCCGTTTTTTCTATCATGTCGCTATTTATCCATCACCTTGCGATCGACGATGTTTTTCTCAATGTTTTTCAGCTCTTCCAGTTTTTGGTGTAGCGCTTCGACCCGTTTCTGCTCATCAACAATCTTCTGGGTTAAGCGGTTGTTTTCCCTTGTGATTCTCTGCTGTTCCGCCATGAAATTCCGGAGAATCCTGACTAGGGTAACTCGCTCCAGGTCAGGGTCATTTTCACGTGACAGTTCATCAAGCAAAACCTGGGCCTTGGCTGTGTTTTTGATGTCGGCTACGTCGGACAATGCATAAATGGCAGCTGTCTTGGTGCGGTCACTGAGATCGTGTTTGTTGAGAGCAAGCCGTGTATCGAGTCTCGCAAGTTCTTCTCTCTGGCCGGCAGCCGTCATTGCGAGGAATTTCCCCGTGTATTCCAGGATACTTTCGCTATGGATGACCGGTGCCGTAATAGGCTCAGGCGCGATTTCTACAACAGGCTTCTCTGCCTGGCGGGGGGAAGTAGCACACGCATTCAGCAGCACAGAGAAGAGCAGGGTGAGCAGTACGGGGGTATTTCGCATTATGGGATAAATCAATTTTCAGTCACGACAGGTTCAAGAGGCAAGCGTACACGAAAGTGTGCGCCTTGTTCGGAGGGGAGTAGCAAAATTTCACCGCCATGCGCCTCGACATATTCCTTGGCAATGGACAGTCCGAGCCCGCTGCCGCTGACCAGGCTGTCATACATGCCGTCGCCACGGTAAAAGGGGTCGAACAGCTTGGCGCGATCCGCAGCCATCACGCCAGGGCCGCCATCATGCACCTCAATCACGCCGGATCGTGCCTCCGGCAAGATACTGATGCGTATGCTGCCGTTCAGTGGGGTATATTTGACGGCGTTGGATATCAGGTTGTCCAGTACGGTTTCCAGTTTTTCGCGATCGCCGCGCATGTGGGCAGGCTGAAATTCGCGCAATATGTGAATCTGCTTGCTCTTCAATGTCAGTGCGTAATTGTCCAGAACCTCATCCATCAAGGCGCCCAGCTCAACTTTTTCAATCTTGAGCGGCGGTTTCTTGTATTGCACCGCGGTGTAGTGCAGCAGGTTTTCAATCATTTTCTGTAGCCTGAGACTGTTCTCGCGCAAGATGCCGGCAATCTCGCGCTGCTGCGGAGTCAACGGGCCGCCGATTTCATCACTGAGCAATTCGCTGCCTTCACGAATGGCCGTCAGCGGCGTCTTGAGTTCATGAGAAACATGCCGCAGGAAGCGCTGCTTTTCCATATCCAGCTCGAACAACTGTTCGCGCAGCCAATCCAGCCGTTCTCCCAGGGTACGCAGGTCCCCGGGTCCGTCAATGCTGATTGGGTCTGCATACCTGCCTTCACCCAGCCGGCGGATCGCGGCATCCATGCGGCGTATCGGCTGCGCGACCAGGAAGGTGATGACAAGCGCTACCAGGAAGGCCACAGGCAGCAGGGTCAATGACTGCCATAACAGCATTTTCTGGGTGCGCTCCGCGGCCTGCGATAGCACGGCGGATTCGCGGTCTATAAGACGATTGTTTTCAGCCAGTATGGCCTGAGCCTGGTCGGACAGCCCGACAAAACGTGAAATCAGGCCTTGTGGGGGCTCGGTTTCAGTATGTGCCTGCGACATGATTTCTTCGTATAGCCTCGATTCGTCAGTGGCCAGCGTTTGCAGCATGTGCATCTGTTGCTGGGTCAGCGGCAGCGTTTCCAGCTGCCGCATGGATAAATCAAATCTTTGATGGGCATGCGTCAGGTTATCCAGCAACACGGGGTCATGCAGCACAAAAAACTGGCGGGCACTTCGCTCCATGAGCGTCAGCTGCTCGACCAGCAGACGGCTGGCGCGCGTAGCCTGAATAGACTGCGTGACAGTGCTGCGGCTTTGTTCAGCCAGCCTGTCGAGATAGAGCGCGGCATTACCAAAAGCAAACAGCAGCGGCAGCATCGCCAGCGCGAACCCGATCAGCAGTAGCTTGAGAAACGATTTCGGATAGAAGAGGTGAAAGGCCATGAGTTTGTCTGCATCTGCACGGCTGCATGTGACAGCCGACAGCGAATATCCTTTACCACAAGTATAATTGCGCCATGACTTGTCTTTCGCTTATTGCCGCAGTCGCCCGTAACGGCGTCATCGGCAAGGATAACACCCTGCCATGGCATCTGCCCGAAGACCTCAAGCGTTTCCGCGCCCTGACAACCGGACACCATATTATCATGGGGCGCAAAACCTACGAGTCGATAGACCGCTTGCTGCCTGGAAGGACGACCGTCATTGTGACGCGCAATCCTGATTATCACGTACCCGGAGCGCTGGTGGCAGGCTCGTTGCAACACGCAGTGGAATTATGCGGAAACGACGATGAAGCTTTCCTGATTGGTGGAGCTGAGCTTTTCCGCGATGGCTTACGGCTCGGAGACCGGCTATATCTCACTGAGATAGATGCGGAATTCGACGGTGATGTTTTCATGCCGCCATTCAACCCGACCGAATGGCGAGAAACTTTACGAGAGAGACATCACAGCAGCCAGGGCTGGGATTACAGCTACATCAATTACGACCGCATCAGACGTCAGCCGTAATTCCTGCTCACTGCGCGACGCAATCCACGAAATACTTGGGCTTGCCGCCTACCACTTCCTTGACCAGACCATGGATGTCCGTCTCAAAACCCGGGAAACGCTCATTGAAGTCACGGGCGAATTTGAGGTAATTGATGATGACAGGGTTGAACTGCTCGCCCGGAATCAGCAAGGGAATGCCCGGAGGATAAGGCGTCAGTAACACGGCAGTCACGCGGTTTTCCAGATCATCAATGAGCACACGATCAATCTCGCGATGCGCCATCTTGGCAAACGCATCCGCGGGTTTCATAGCCGGTACCATATTGGAAGATACATCTC
>Ga0196963_10001059_pt1 | contig 20159 bp, 17 predicted proteins | sample S1_5metaG_FD_148600 | JGI IMG/M metagenome (GOLD analysis project Ga0196963, IMG submission 148600) | Soil microbial communities from Anza Borrego desert, Southern California, United States - S1_5 | ecosystem: Environmental > Terrestrial > Soil > Desert | place: USA: California | collected... | reverse complement strand
GGTTCATCGTGTTCGGGACGATCGGGCAAAACTGGATCCGTGAGGAAGACCAGCTCAAGCGGGACGTGGCGGAACTTCACGATGAGATGATGTCGGGGCGGGGCGTTCCGCAGCTTGAGCCGCCGGCGCCGCTCTCGTTGTCTTCGGGTAGCACCGGAGGCTCGTCGTGGCCTTCGTCCGGGAGTTCGTCCGGGTCGTCTACGCCTGAAATTCCGACGTCGGACTTCCACCACGAGGGGCGGCTGAAGATCGAGCTGTTGTCGTCGGGCGGGGGCGCGTTCACGAACGTGAGCTTCAAGGCGATGCCGGTGCCGGCGGACCAGGACGCGGTCGAGTTCTACCGGCCTGGGCTTCGCCAGCCGAACCCGCTGGTGCGCGAGGCGACGATCCAGACGCTGATGCAACTGCCCACCGAGAAGCGGCCGGCGGCGGCGGCGGCGGTCGCGGAGCTCGTGGGCGACCCCGAATTGCGCGTGCGGTTGGCGGCGGTGCGGGCTCAGGAAACCGTTCGCCACGACGGGACGGCGGACGCGCTGACGCGCGCGCTGGGGGACGCGGATTCGGCGGTGCGCGAGGTGGCGATCCGGGCGATCGCGCGGGTGCCGGGCGAGGCGGCGGTCGACCCGCTGGTCAACTGCTTCCCGCGGCATTCGGCGGCGGTGCGGCAGGCGCTGGGCGCGTTCGTCGGCGCGTACAAGGAGAAAGTCGCGCAGGCGTTCGCAAACCTCGCGCAGAAGAAAGAAGAGCCGAACCGGCGGCTGACGATGGACACCGTGTGGGCGATGTGCAAGGAGCACGCGGGCCCGGCGCTGATGCACTTCGTGGAGGAGGCCGACGCGGGGATGCGTACCGACGCGATCGCGCGATTGGTCGAATTGAAGCACGAGCCGGCGGCGGAGATCGTCGCCAGGCGGCTCGGGCACGACGGGCTCCCGGCGGTGCAGGCGGTGGCCAAGTTCGGGCCGGCGGGCGAGCGCGCGGCGCTGGCGCGGCTGGCGGACGGGTCGGCGGAGTCCAAGTGCCGGGTGGCGGCGGTGGCGGTGCTCAAGTTGGTGGGGACGAAGGAATCGTCGCTCGAGGCGGCGAAGGCCGCGGCGAACGACAACGATCTGCCCGTCGCCAAGGCGGCGCGGGACCTGTGGCGGCAGTTCGAGCCGGGGGCGCTGCCGCCGATGGACGAGGCGATGCTCGACCTGAACAGTGAGAAGCCCGAGCGGCAGGCCGACGCGCTGGCGGCGCTGGCGAAGGTCAAGCCGGACGCGGCGCAGCAGGCGGTGCTGGCCAAGCGGATGTACGACTTCGCGACTACGGGCGACAACGCCGAACTGCAGGCGGCGGCGCGCAAGGCGCTGGTCACATGGGCGAACCAGGACGTGCGCGACGCGACGGTGCAGGCGATCGCCACGGGCGACGAGGTCGTCCGCAAGGCGGCGATCTGGCTGGCGATGGAATTGAAGGAGTCGCGGGCGGCCGACGCCATCTGCGAATTGCTGGGTAAGGGGGCGTCGGGCGATCTGGTCGAGGCGCTGAAGAAGTTCGGGCCGGCGGCGGAGGACGGGACGATCAAGCTGCTGGTGAGCACGAACGACCCGGGGATCGCGGCGGCGGCGTGCGACGTGCTCGGGGCGGTAGGAACGAAGAAGTGCGTGCAGACGCTGGGGCAGGTCGCGCTCAAGGCGCGGGCGCAGCACCCGCAAGTCGCGGAGGCGGCGAAGCAGGCGCGGGCGATTGTGGAGAAGCGGGAGAAGATGAGGTAGGGCGCGGGGTCGGGGGCGAATCAGTGGACGGAGTCGAACGTGGGGTCGCGGGGAGAACATCGAACGCGCTCGCACGGATGGGCGTAGTTCGGCGCGAGTACGCGTTGTGGCGCGTCGGGTCGAGCCGCGCTCACGTGCACCTCCGGTGCGACCGCTAGTTACGCCCTTCAGAATCGAGCACGGGTCGCGCGATCGGGTGGGAGGACCGGGAACGCGAATTCAAAAACCTTATCCCGCTTGCAACTTTTCTCATTGGGAGATCGGTTCGTCGCGGTAGTATTCGTGTGTCAGGTTCGATCACATCCGCCCGCGTTCGGGCACGCCGTTTTGGCTCGCGAGGAGGCACCGCCAATGACCAATGGGAAAGTGAGCGTCGCGATCGTCGGGCTGGGGTTCGGGGCGGAGTTCATCCCGATCTACCAGGCGCACCCGGGCGCGAACCTGGTCGCGGTGTGCCAGCGGACCAAGTCGAAGCTGGACGAGGTCGCGAACCACTTCAAGATCGAGAAGCGGTTCCAGGACTTCGACGAGCTGCTGAAGGACCCGTCGATCGACATGGTTCACATCAACTCGCCGATCCCGGACCACGGGCCGCAGTCGATCGCGGCGCTGCGGGCGGGGAAGCACGTGATGTGCACGGTGCCGATGGCGACGAGCGTCGAGGACTGCAAGACGATCGTCGACCTCGTGAAGCAGACGGGCCTGAAGTACATGATGGCCGAGACGGTCGTGTACGCGCGGGAGTTCCTGTACGTCAAGGACCTGTACGAGAAGGGCGAGCTGGGCAAGATCCAGTTCCTGCAAGCGAGCCACCAGCAGGACATGGACGGGTGGCCGAACTACTGGCCGGGCCTCCCGCCGATGTGGTACGCGACGCACTGCGTCGGCCCGTGCCTGGCGCTGACGAAGAACGATGCCGAGTACGTGTCGTGCTTCGGGTCGGGCACGATCCGGCCGGAGCTGATCTCCAAGTACAACAGCCCGTTCGCCGTCGAGACGGCGCACGTGAAGCTGCGGAACTCGGACGTGACGGCCCGGATCATCCGGAGCTTGTTCGACGTGGCCCGGCAGTACCGCGAGAGCATCGACGTGTACGGGACGAAGAAGGCGTTCGAGTGGACGCTGATCGAGCACGAGGACCACGTCCTGCACACGGCCAAGAAGCCCGAGCCGGAGATCCCGACGAAGGTGAAGGCGCCGGACTTCGCGCATTTGCTGCCGAAGGAGATCCAGCGGTTCACGACCAAGGGCGTGTACGACACGGACGAGAACCAGCACTTGTCGTTCACCCAGGGCGCCGGGCATGGCGGTTCGCACCCGCACCTGGTGCACGAGATGATCGACGCGCTGCTCAAGGGCCGCGACCCGTACCCGAACGCGAAGCAGAGCGCGAACTGGACGTGCGTCGGGCTGTGCGCCCACCAGAGCGCGCTCAAGGGCGGGGAGATCGTCAGGCTGCCGGAGTTTACGCTGTCGTAGGACAGAAGCGAGAAGCGAGAAGCCAGAAGCCAGAAGCCGGAAGACAGAAGACTGAGAGTGCACGCCGACTCCTGTGGAGTCGGGTCGGTTCCGAAGGAACTGGTGTTGGTGCCGCACGCGGACACGAACGTCGGCGTGCGCGCGTCGGTTCACATCGTTCGAGCGCCTCCTTCGGAGGCGATCCGACCCCGCAGGGGTCGGCGTGGGGTCGTGCGCTGGCGCGCGCGAAAGAGAGACCAAGCGCGCCACGATTGGAGACATCACATGCCGCGCCCCTCTACCAAGACCCGTGAAGTCCCGCGCACGGTGCCGGCTTCGGCGACGACGCCGTCGGCGTCGCGCCCGCCGGCCGCCCTGCCGCGTCGCCGCGTGGCGTTGATCGTCGAGACGTCTAACGAGTACGCCCGCGGGTTATTGCACGGGATCCGCGCGTACATCCGCGAACACCCGCACTGGGACATCGACCTGGACGAGCGCCGCCGGGGCGAGGCCACGGGGTGGCTGCGCGACTTCCACGGGGACGGGGTGATCGCGCGGATCGAGAACCCGGCGATCGCGGCCGAGGTGCTGGCGGCGAAGGTGCCGTGCGTGGACGTGTCGGCGGCGCGGCAGGTGCCGGGCATCCCGTGGGTCGAGACGGACGACGCGGAGATCGCGCGGCTCGCGTTCGACCATTTGGCGGAGCGCGGGATCCGGTCGTTCGCGTTCTGCCCGGCCCCGGAGTTCAACTGGTCGGAGTGGCGGCAGACGCGGTTCGAGACGCTGTGCGCGGCGGCCGGGGCGAAGTGTGCCGTGTACGCGGCGCCCGAGGGCAAGGCGCTATCACACGACGAGCAGCTGGAGTCGCTGGCGGCGTGGCTCAAGGGGCTGCCCAAGCCCTTGGGCGTAATGGCGGCGTACGACATCACGGGGCGGCAACTCCTGGCGGCGGCGAAGCTGGCGGAGCTGCCGGTGCCGGACGAGGTGGCCGTGATCGGGGTGGACAACGACGAGCTGTTGTGCGATTTGTCGGACCCCCCACTGACGTCGGTCGCGCCGGACACGGACGCGACCGGGTACCTGGCGGCCCAGCTCCTGGACCGAATGATGGGCGGGCACCGCGTGGCGGCGGCGGCGCATTTGGTCAAGCCGATCGGGGTCATCCCGCGCGGGTCGACGGACACGCTGGCCGTCGCGGACGAGCGGATCGCGGCGGCCGTGCGGTACATCCGGGCGCACGCGTGCGACGGGATCAACGTGTCGGACGTGCTCGAGCACGTGGACATGTCGCGGCGGGTGTTCGAGACGCTCTACCGCAAGACGTTGGGTCGAATGCCGCACGAGGAGATCGTGCGGACGCGGATCGCGCGGGTGAAGGACTTGCTGTCGCAGACGGACCTGCCGCTGCACGAGGTCGCGCGGCGGACCGGGTTCAAGCACGTCGAGTACATGTCGGTGGTGTTCAAGAAGAAGACGGGGCTGCCGCCGAGTCACTATCGGGATAAGCGGGGGAGCTAGCGGCGTCGCGACGTCCCTACCGTCATCCTGAGGTACTCCGACAGTTCCGACGCGGCGGCGCGTGTGAAACGAAAGAGGCACGGAACTCGACGTTCCGTGCCTCCTCTTCGTTGGATTCAGATCCTGACTATCCGGCCTTCGGGTAGTACGTGCCGTTTCCCTGCGGGGGGATCGGGCCGCTCGCGGTGACGGGGTGGGGGATGTTCGCGCCGTTGCCGACGGTGTCGGAGCCGGCGCGGGGGTGGGCCTGGTCGTAGACCTGCTTGACGCGGGTCGTGGTCAGGTGGGTGTAGATCTGGGTGGTGCTCAGCGACTGGTGGCCGAGCAGTTCCTGGACGCTGCGGAGGTCCGCGCCGTTGTTCAGCAGGTGCGTCGCGAAGCTGTGGCGGAGCGTGTGCGGGCTGATGCCCGGGTCGAGGCCGGCCTCGACGAGGTACTTGTCGAGCTTGCGGCGGACCGAGCGGGTGCTGAGCGCCTCGCCGTGCTTGTTCAGGAAGACGCGCTGGGCGGGCTGATTCTGGGCGAGCCTGGGGTCGGCGTTGCGGAGCTCGAAGTACCGCTGGAGGGCCTTGATCGCCTGGCTGCCGATCGGGGTGAGGCGGTCCTTCCGGCCCTTGCCGCGGACGCGGAGGATGCCCTCCTGGAGGTCGATGTCCTGGACCTCGAGCTCGACCAATTCGCTGACGCGGATGCCGGACGAGTAGAGGACCTCGAGCATCGCCTTGTCGCGGGAGCCGAGGAGCTCGCCGTCGTCGGGGGCGTCGAGGAGCTTCTGCACCTGCTCGAGGTCGAGGCACTTGGGCAGGCGCTTTTCCTGCTTGGGCGTGCGGATCGTGGAGAGCGGGTTGACGCTGACGACGCCGCGCTTGATCAGGTACTTGAAGAAGCTGCGGAGGGTCGCGAGCTTCCGGGCGGTCGTGCTCTTGGTGTAGTTCTGGGCGTACAGGTAGGCCAGGAACTCGCGGACCGACAGGGCCTCGGCCTTGATGATGCGCTCGTCGAGCTGCTCGAGGGTGACCTTGCCGGCGGGGGCGTTGGCGCCGGCGTGGCCGATCTCGCCGGCGGTGAACTGGCCGAACTGGATCAGGTCGGCGCCGTAGCTCTTGACGGTGTAGTCGCTGAAGTGCTTCTCGAGCTTGAGGTAGTCGAGGAACCCGCGCACCAGGGGCGTGAAGTTCTTGGGCTGGGGCAGGTTGCCCGTGTATTGCGATGCGAGGGAAGCGCCCGAAGTCGAGGCGGAGCCGACGGGCGTGCCCGAAGCGGAAACGGTAGCTGCGTCCATGAATAACTCAGCGTGGCGATGGAGATTTGAATCCGTCACCGGCGTGGGGAAAAACACCCATTCGCGGTGCGGACAGATTTGCCACGCGGCCGGCGATTCCGGCGTGGCCCGACTAACGGAACATCCGCCGCGGACGCGAGACGCACGGCGTTCCACGCCGACGTCGTCCCGTTCCTGCGGCCAAACATCCCGCCCGACGGGTGCGGGCCCGGCCGCGGGTCATGCGGCCTCACTCGCGCCCGTCGCGGTCGCGACCGTGTCGTATGCGGGTGGCGAAACCCGGGACGATTTAGTCGCGGCGGCGGTCACTACCGGTAACGCAGCGGCTCCGACGCTGCAGTCCCGATAACCTTCATGCAGCCTTTTTCGGCAAGTAGGCCTTTAATTCTTTGGCCAAATGCTGGCCGAGCTGATGACTCAGCACGGCGGCGTCGAACCAGTCGAACGCGAGCTCGCGGCGGTTGACCATGTCGATCAACGCCTCGAGCACCTTCGACTCCTCCCCCACTTCGTAGCGGAAGCAGTACTGCTGCTCGCCCTTGACCAGGCTGAGCGTCTTGGTGCCCGCCTGTGCGTCGACCTGCTTGGTGCCCTGCTTCGGCATGCGTCCGTTCTCCTGCGCGTCCGCCCGCGGGTCTCCGCCGCGCGGCACGCGCCGTTCGATGCGCCTCTTGCGGACGCCGCCCGTTCGAGCCAACCGGCTCACGGCCCGGCGGTGTCCACTCTTCCATCGGCCATTTCCCTCTGTCACATAACTTTCGGACCAATAATCAGTCCGAAACCCCCGCCCGATCGGCGACCAGGCGTCTTACGGACCTGCCCCTGACGCGCCGGACCGTGCGAAAAACCCACGGATTCGCAAGGACATCGCCCGTATACCGGAGGCGCGAAATCGATTCCGTGGGTTGCGAGGGAGTATTTCCCATCAGCAAGGCGCGGGGGACGGCGCGGTGGGCGCGCGGGACGGTCAAGTGCACCTTCGGTGCGACCGCCAAGTACGACCTTGCGGAGGACGCGTGGGGTGCGCGATTAGCGTCCGGCGAGTTTGGGGCTGGCGACGAGCTGGTCGATCAGCTCGGAGTACACGAACCCGCAGTAGCGGTCCATGCTGACGTAGTATTCTTTTTCGCCGAGGGGGCCCACCGGGTCGTGGCGGCCGGCGGCGTAACGGCGGAGGCGGTCGCGGACCGAGCCGTTGGCGGCGTCGAACATGCCGACGGCTTGCACGACGTCGGAGTGGCCGGCGGTCGCGTCCGGCGTCACGGGGGCGCCTGTGGAGCGGCGGGCGAGTTCGCGCGGGTCTATGTCGGTCGCGCGGTGGTAGGTGCCGGGCTTGAGGAAGACCTGGAGGGCCGCCCCGAGCTTGGGGGGGTTGTAGGGGTCGAAGATCGTGACCGAGGCGATGACCAGACCGTCGCACTGGAGCAGGTCGCAGACCAGGGCGGCCTGCTCGGGGGTGGCGACGCGGTCGATCCGCAGGCCGGCGTAGACCTCGGCGACGCGGTTGACCGGGTACACGGTGAGGCCCTTGACCTGCTGGAGCTGCTGATAGACCAGGTCGGCCTGGAGGATGGCGTCGACGCCGCGCTCGCCGCTGAGGTTGAGGACGGGGGCGACGGCCCAGACCTGGCGGCGCTTAGTTTGGAGAACTTTCCCCGTTTCGCGGCCCCAGTCGGGCTGCGGCGAGCAGGACGTGCAGCCGGTGGCCGCGAGGACCAGGACGAGGCAGGTGAAAGTTGTCGTCAGGAACCGCATCGCGCCTCGTCCGTGAAGCATCTGGCGTGAAACTCTGCAGGCCGGAGGACCGTCATAAGGCGGGAGTACCGTCATCCTGAGGTACTCCGAAGGATCTAGCTGGCAGTTAGCAGCGCTTCGATGTTGGCGAGCGGGCTTCGACGCTCGAGGCTAGATCCTTCGCTGCGCTCAGGATGACGGGCGCTGGCGCGCCGTCACCGTGCGATTTCGCTCGCGTCGCCCGATCCTACTGCCCCGTTCAAATCACCTCCAGCGGGCGTGCGGCGGGGGTCGACTTTTCGGCCGGCGACGGGGAAGTCGGGACCGGCGTTCTCGATCCGGACGGACCAGACGTTTTCCTGGCCGCCGCGGTCGCTGACGAAGTAGACCCGGCCGTCGGCGGACCAGAACGGGGAGAGGTTCGCGCCGCTGCCGTCGGTCAGGCGGCGGCGGTTGCCGCCGTCGGCGTCGACCACCCACACGTCCTGCTGGCCCCGGGCGGCCTTGACCTTGGTCCCCCCGACGGCGAGCGCGGGCTCGACGATCGTCGAAAATGCCAGCCGCCGGCCGTCCGGGCTCCAACTCGGGCTGACGATCGCGGCGTTGGAGCTGGCGGCGACTTCGGTGACGCGCCGGGCCTCGCCGTCGACCAGGTCGAGCGTCCACAGGCTGAACCACCGGCTGCCGCGCTGGCGGGCGCGTTGGAAGGCGATGCGGTCGCGGCCCTTCTCCGGGCTCCAGGCGGGGAACAGGCCGTAGCCGACCATGCGGCGCTCGCGAGTGGTCAGGTCGACGACCCAGATCTCCCACTGCCCGCTGCGCCCGCCGATCGAGCAGTAGGCCAGGCGCTTGCCGTCCGGCGAGAAGCTCGGGTGCATGTCGTGGGCGGGGCCGCTGGTCACCTGGGTGACGTTTCGGCCGTCGAGGTCCATGGTGTAGAGGTCCCACGAGCCGCCGCGCGTCGAGCAGAAGGCGACGGACTTGCCGTCGGGGCTGAAGGTCGGCTGGGCGTCGTCGGCGGGGTCGCTGGTCAGCTGGGTGACGCTGGTCCCGTCGACGCGCTGGAGGTAGACGTCGGACTTCTCGTTGTGGCGGGTGGACGAGTAGGCCATCCACCGGGCGGTCGGGTCGATGGCGACGCCGGCGTCCTGGCCCTCGTCGGTGTAGGAATGCTGCTGGACGCCGAGGTCGACCGCGGCACCGGGCACGCTCCCGGGCTTGCCGTCGAGTTCGCCGAACACGTTGACGACGGGCACTTTGACCGGCTCGTAGCGGGTCAACTGGATGGCGTCGCCGCCGCGCGCGGGGGTCGTCCAGCCGACGGTGGGCGGGGCGGGGACGTCCTTGGGGACGTCGTCCGGGGCATCGGCCAGCTTGTTGGCGACGGCGGGCGACGTGGGGGCGGCGGGCTGCTCCTCGCTTTGGGCGACGGGAGGGGCGTCGAACTTCACCTTGGCCTGCGGGTCTTCGGTCCACGCCTTGGTGGCGGCCTCCCACGTGCGCTGGACCTTGGCGCACCCGCCGGCGACCGCGAAGGTGGCGGCTGACGTAATCAGGACGGCGGTTCGGAAGGGAATGCGCATATCGTGCCTTCGCGGGATGAGACCGGGCGCGCACGTACCGCGCCCCGGTTCCCGACATCGGCACGAATTGGGCTGGGAATGAAGCCCGACGAGGGGGTCGCGGGTTATCAGACGCGCGCATCTCGCGCGGCGCGGCGATCAAACGGCTCGGACGGAGCCTCGCCCTCCCGGACTATTGCTTCTTCTTCGGTGCCGCGCGCTCGAACGGCATGACGTTCGGCATGTCGATGATGAGCCAACGGTCGTCGGTGCGCCGGAGTTGGAGCGTGAACCGGTCCTCTTGGGTTCCGTGGAACTTCCCGATCGCCTGGGTGACGACGATCGGCGAGCCGCCGCCGGCGCCCGAGTCGCGCGGGGGGATGCCGTTCCACTCGAACGTGACGAGCCGGCCGACGCGCGGGTTCGCCTGGATCCCTTCCCAGAACGCCTTGAGCTCGTCGTGCGACCAGACCTTGCGCCACTCGGGGTCGAACTGGTCGTAGGCCTTGTCGTAATCGCCGACCTTGAGCGCGTCGCCGAGCGCGCGGATGGTCTGCGCGACGGCCTGGGACTCCCTTGACTCTTCGGCCCGGGTCTTGATCTCGAGCGCGGTCGACCCGGCGACGCACAGCACGCCGAGGATCACGCCCGCCCACGCGAGCTTCTTGCCGGTCTGGGTGCCGTTGGAATCGTTGATCTTGCGGATCGCGATGACGCCGGCGACGACGCCGACGAGGGGGAGGGCGAGCATGAGCCCGAGGAACGCGAACTCGAGGACCGCCCACAGCAACAGGCCCGCGATCGAGAGCAAGAGGGCGGCGATGGCGAGCGGGTTGACGGCGACGTAGCCCGTGTCGGTCATGCCGGCCGTGCGCGACATGGAGTACAGCTTGGCGAGGTGGGCCTCGTGGGCGGCGGCTTCGTCGGCGGGCTTGGGATCGGTCTGGACGGATTCTGACATGGGGACCCTCGACCTCTGTCAGGCAGCGGCGTGCCCACTTCGTGGGGCACGTTCCGAATTACAGTCCGAACGGCCCACTTGCCGATCAGGACTTTCGAGTGGCGTCGCGCGCCCGTTCGAACCGGTTTTGGTGCGGTTCGAACGCCGCCGATGTGACGTTACGCCTTGTCAAATCGAAAGTAAACTCGCCATGACCAAACGTCAACTGATCGACGGGATCCGGCAACTGAACCAGACGGCCCAGCCGGATTTCCTCCTGCAGTTCGACGAGCTGGCGCTGGCGCAGTACCTCGAGCACCTCAAGACGGCGCACGAGAAGCGGACGAAGATCGAGGGGTGGGTGAAGTCGGTGCCGCGGATGAAGTTCCGGATGGTGTCGTAGGGGCGCGGACTTCAGGCGGATCACCGCAGCGCGCGGGTAACGATTAACGATTAATGCTTAAGGTGCGCGCGACCTGCTCCTTAAGCATTAATCGTTAATCGTTACATTGCGCGCCACGTCTACTGCAGCACGAACGTGTACACCTCTCCCGGCCCGTGCACGCCCACGACCAACGCGCCTTCGATGTCGGCGGTTTTGCTTGGGCCGGTGATGATGGTGACGTTTCGGCCTACGCCTTGCTTGTCGAGGGTGTCCATCAGGTCGATGAGGTCGGCGACGCAGTTTTTGGGTTCGACGATCGCGACGTGGACGGGGGGGACGAGCGAGATCGCCCGGCCGTGGGCGGCGCTGGGCTTGATCACGAGGCTGCCGGTCTCGGCGATCGCCCAGGTGACGTCGGTGACGGCCACGTCCATCTCGTAGGATGAGTCGAGCGTGAGCTCGGACCAGAGTTTGACGTCGAGGCCGGCGGCGCGGCACGCGGCGGCGACGCCCAGGCGCTCGAGCAGCGGGGAATCGGGGAGCATGACCTTGGTCAGGCCCTTGGCCTTGAGCAGTTCGGCGACCTTCGGGCCGACCTCCTCGGGCGAGACGAATTCCGGGTGCATCTTGTTGTCGGCGGCGCGGCGCGCGAAGAGCTCGGGCAGGCCGATGTCGCTGTGCACCAGGCGCGTCACGTGCTCGATGATCGTCGGCGGCACGGGCGGGGCGGCGAGCGGGGCGGTGCGGCCGAGCGAGCGGCGGACGCGGGAGAGGACGTCTTCGGGGTAGGTCATAGGTAGGGTGGGCACTGCCCACCGATTGGCGGCCACGCGGAGTACCCGTCATCCTGCGGTACTCCGAAAGATCCGGCTGGAGCGACAAGGCCCTCACGTTCGAGTCTAGATCCTTCGGAGTACCTCAGGATGACGGTACGGCGGTCTGCAAGAGGGACGTCCGTTGCGCAAAACGGTCGGCAGAGCCCACCCTACGGGCGCTTCTTCCACATCTGCCGGAACGTCTTCTTCGCCGGCGCCGGCATGTCGCGGATCTGGGTCCAGCCGCTGCCGAACGCGGGGAGCTTCTTGACCCACCCGGTCTTTCCGGCCTTGAAGCGCAGGACCCACTTCTGCATCTGCGAGTTGAGCTTGTACATCCAGGGCCACTTGAGCGTCTTGGCCCAGGTGCGGTAGACGAACCGCTCGATCTTGCCGGAGATCTTGGTCTTGACGATGTCGCGGCGGAGGTTGATCAGGTGCTGGGGGATGTTGATCTTGACCGGGCAGGCCTCGTAGCAGGCGCCGCAGAGGCTGGAGGCTTGGGGAAGGTCCTTGAACTCGTGCAGGCCCTTCATGAGCGGCGTGATCAGGGCACCGATGGGGCCGGAGTAGACGTAGCCGTACGCGTGGCCGCCGATCTTGCGGTAGACTGGGCAGGCGTTGAGGCACGCGCCGCAGCGGATGCAGCGGAGGGTCTCGCGGTACTCCTCGGAGGCCAGGATTTCCGTCCGGCCGTTGTCGAGCAGGACGAGGTGGAACTCTTCCGGGCCGTCCTTTTCGCCGGGGGCGCGGGGGCCGCCGAAGATCGACGTGTAAATCGTCATCGCCTGCCCGGTGGCGCTGCGGCCGAGGAGCTTGAGCATGACGGCGAGGTCGGCCAGGCGCGGGACGACCTTTTCGATGCCGACGAGCGAGACGAGGACGCGCGGGCTGGTCATGGACTGGCGGGCGTTGCCCTCGTTCTCGACGACGCAGATGTGGCCGGTCTCGGCGACGAGGAAGTTGCCGCCGGTCATGCCCAGGTCGGCCCGGCGGAACTTGTCGCGCAGGTGGAAGCGGGCCTGGTCGGCCAAACTCTTGGGGTTCTCGCAGTACTCGGAGCCGAAGTACTTGCAGAAGAGGTCGGCGATCGCCTTGGTCTCCATGTGGATGACGGGGGCGACGATGTGGCTCGGGCGGTCGTGGTTGATCTGGATGATGAACTCGCCGAGGTCGGTCTCGACGACGTCGAGCCCCCTGCTCTCCATCAGGTGGGCGAGCTCGATTTCTTCGCTGGCCATCGACTTGGACTTGATGACCTTCTTGCAGTTCGCCTTGTCGGCGATGTCCATGATGATGCGGCGGGCGTCGGTCGCGTCGCGGGCGAAGTGGACGTGGCCGCCGTTCTTCTCGACGTTGGCCTTGAGTTGCTCGAGGTAGTAGTCGAGGTAGTCGAGCGTGTGCTGCTTGATGTCGCCGGCGAGGGTGCGGATGCCGTCGGGGTCGGGCAGGTCCGTCATGCGGGCCTGCCGCTGGGTGTACTGGTGGAGCGTGGCCTTATTGACGGCCCGCTTGAGGTTGGGGTCCTGGGCGTTCTTGTCGGCCAGGTCGTGGAACTCGAACGCGGTGTAGTCGGTCAGCTCGTGGAGTTCCTTGGGGAGCTGCTGGAGGGTCACGGGCATGCGGCGATTGTAGCGACCCGCGCGCGGGGCACCAACGCCACCGCAACGGCCATGACCATGGGAGCGCGCGCCACCGGTCGTGCGGATGCGTCATGCGTTCCTGTAGCCGCCCCGGAAGCACTTAAGCTACAAGACGGCACGGTGGTATGATCCGCGTTACGGTACGTCTCCCCGAACCACACCCGGCCGGAGTCCAACATGCCTACCCCGTGCACGCGTGCCACGATGGAATTCCTCGATCCCCGGCTCCTCCTTGCCGCGACGCCCGCGTGGGCGGCGGGGATCGGCGGTAACTCGATCGACGCGATCGCCGACATCGCGACCGACCGGTCCGGCAACGTCTATCTTGCCGGGATGTTCCGCGCCGAGATGGACGCCGACCCGTCGAAGGGCGGGGCGACGATCCTGCGGGCGGCGGCGAACGCGCAGCCGTACGGGTTCGTGGCCAAGTACACCGTGGCGGGCGCGCTGCTCTGGGCCCGGCCGCTCAACCTCAAGGGGCTGGGCGATGTGGCCGTCGGCGAACTGCAAGCGATCGCGGTCGACCGGGCTGGGGCGGTGTACCTGAGCGGCCACTTCGACGGGACGGTGGACTTCGACCCGTCGAAGGCCGGCACGTCCACCCTGACGACCGCCGCCGACGACGCGTTCGTCACCAAGTGGGACGCCGGCGGCAACTTCGTCTGGGCCACGCGCCTCCCGAGCACGCGGGGCGTCCCGGTCGGCGCGAACGCGCCCGCCCTGGCGTTCGGCGGCGGCGCGGACCTGTTCGTCGGCGGGGAGATGATCTCACAGGGGGACGAGCTCGACGGCGCGCCGTTTTTGGCCCGTCTGGACCGCGCCACGGGGGCCGTCGGGTTCGTGCACGACATGATCCCCGACCTCCCGAGCATCAATAAGATCGGCAACGCGCTGGCGACCGACCGCGCGGGGAACGTGGTGGTCGCCGGGGCGCAAGGGTCCAGTTCGGGGGGCGCGAGCTTTGCGGCCAAGTACGACCGGACGGGCGCGCTCCTCTGGGCGTCGGAATTCGCCGGCGGCTCGAGCCCCGGCTCGACCGGCGTGGCCGTCGACAACCGGGGCAGCGTCTTCCTGGCGGGGAGCTTCGGCGGCCAAGGCCAACGGACGACCTTCGATTTCGACCCCGGGCCGGGTCAGGTCAACCTCACGCCCGTCGGCGGTGCGGACGCGTACGTGATGCGCCTCACGGCGGGCGGTGGCCTGGTCTGGGTTCGCCAACTCGGCGGCCCGGCGGTCACGCTGACGGGGGACGTCCGCCGGGACGCGCTGGGCAACGTCGTCGTCGGCGGGACGTTCGGCGGGGCGGTCGACTTCGACCCCAGACGCGGCCAGTTCGTATTGGACGCGGGCGACACGCCGGACCTCTTCGTGGCCACGCTCACGCCGACCGGCAATTTCGTGTCGGCGTTCGCGATCGGTGGCCGGCGCGCGGTGGTGACGCCGGCGTCGGCGCAGTTATGGATCGACCGCTCGGGACACTTGCTTGTCGGGGCGACGTTCACGCGGGACGTCGACGCCGACCCAGGCGCGGGCGAACTGCTCTTGTCGTCCAACGGGCGGAGCGCCGACGTGTTGTTCGGGCGGTACGTGCCCTGATCGGTGGGGCGTGCGCGTGAGAAGGGTCACGCCGACCCGGCCGTGCTTGCGATTGTTTTTCCGGGCGTGTACGGTGCCCCGAGCGCGGGAGCGGCCCTGTTTTTTGCGGGTCACGAGCCCCGCGCGGAGAGGCCGCCCTTTATCATGCGACGAGTCGTCATCACCGGTATCGGAATCGTTTCGCCCCTGGGGATCGGGGCCAAGGCCCACTGGGACGCGCTGGTCGCGGGCGCGGCGGGCGTGCGCAAGATCGCCGCGTTCGACCCGGGCGGGTTCGCCAGCCAGGTCGCGGGCGAGGTGCCGGCGTACAAGATCAACGACTTCGTGCCCAAGCATTACCGCAAGGCCACGAAGGTGATGGCCCGCGACATCGAACTGGCGGTGATCGCGGCGGACGACGCGTTCAAGAGCTCGGGCCTGAAGTCCAGGGCGTACACCGAGACGCCGGACTTCGACGGGACGCGGTTCGGGTGCAATATCGGGGCGGGCCTGATCTCGTGCGACCTGAACGAGTTGACGGGCGCGATGACGACGGCGCGGGACGATGCGTCGCCGAACAAGTTAGACTTGGCGAAGTGGGGCAAAGAGGGGATGCAGCAGCTCACGCCGTTGTGGCTGCTCAAGTATCTTCCGAACATGCTGGCGTGCCACGTGACGATCGTGCACGAGCTGAAGGGCCCGAGCAATACGATCACGTGCGCGGATGCGAGCAGCCATTTGGCGATCGGGGAGGCGTTCCGGACGATCCAGCGCGGCAACGCGGACCTGGCGATCTGCGGCGGGGCGGAGAGCAAGGTCAACCTGATGGGGCTGATCCGGCACTCGCTGCTCAAGCGGTTGACGGAGAGCAACGACGCCCCCGGGGCGGCGGTGCGACCGTTCGACGAGGGGGCGAGCGGGACGGTGATCGCCGAGGGTGGCGGGCTGCTGATTTTGGAGGAGTACGAGCGGGCCAAGGCGCGCGGGGCGACGATGTACGCCGAGCTCGTCGGGTTTGCCGCGAGCCAGGACGCGCACAAGATCACCGACCCGTGCCCGACGGGGCTGTCGTACGGGAAGGCGGTCTCGAAGGCGCTGGCGGACGCGAATCTGCCGCCTGCCGCGGTGGGGCTGATCATCCCGCACGGGATCGGCATCCCGGCGCACGACCGGGCGGAACTGGCGGGGCTGTCGACCGTGTTCGGCGCGGGTTTGTCGCGCGTGCCCATGGCGCCGATCAAGGGGCAGATCGGGAACCTGGCGGCGGGCAGCGGCGTGGACGCAGCGACGGCGGCGCTGGCGCTGCATCACGGCGTGATCCCGCCGGCCGTGAACACGACGAAGGTCGCGGGCGACGTGGGACTCAACGTTTCGGCGACCGCGCGGGACCTCAAGGCGGACGTGGCGGTGAGCAGCGTGTACTCGCTGGGCGGGCAGAACGCGGCGCTGGTGTTTAAGAAGGTTTGATTCTCATTGGGAAAGCCAGTGCATGTTGACCGACGACGACCTGCGGAAGATGTCTCCTGAAGACGTGAAGAGGCTTAAACGGTATTACCGGAAGGCTGACAGGCGACTTGCGATCGCCATCAACTTGCCTGTCCTCCTCCTGTTGGGCTTTGTGCAATGGTTCGGATCGGAATGGAGCGCAGCAATTCGCCCGTACGTTCTGATCGGCAGCTTAGCGACCCTCGCTATTGTCGCCCTGTGGTTCAAGTCACGTGGCGTATTGGCACTTAATAATCCCGATCCCAAAGCATGGTTTTGAGCGATCGCCGCCCGATTGCCGGATTTAATTCAGAGGTGGCGCGGTGCGACGGGCCCGGCACAGCAAGACACAAGACAGGCAGTAACCGATCATGAAGCGAGTCGTCATCACCGGCATGGGTTGGATCACCCCGATGGGCCACGACGTCGAGGGCGTGTGGCGGCGCCTGCTGGCGTCGGACACGGGGATCGCCAAGACCACCCTCTTCGACGCGGCGACGTTCCCGACGACGTTCAGCGCGGAGGTGAAGGGGTTTAGCCTGGCGGAACATTTGCCCGAGATGGGGCCGCACAAGGACGGGGGGCGGAACACGCAGTTCGCGCTGGCGGCGTGCCTGCAGGCGTGGCGGGCGGCGGGGCTGGACTCGGCCGAGCTGGACCTGGACCGGGTGGGCATCTACCTGGGCAGCGGCGAGGGGTCGCTCGACCTCGACGCGTACACGACGGCGGCGCTGGCGTCGTGGAAGCCCGAGATGTCGGCGAACGACGCGGTCAAGTGGGCCGAGGTCGCGATGGAGCGGATGCGGGCGGTCACGGAGCTCGAGCAGGAGCCGAACATGCCGCTGAGCCACCTCGCGCTGCTGACCGGCGCGCGGGGGCCGGCGCTGAACTGTCTGACGGCGTGTGCGGCGAGCACGCAGGCGATCGGGGAAGCGACCGAGATCCTGCGCCGGGGTGACGCGGACGTGATGATCGGCGGCGGGGCCCACTCGATGATCCACCCGTTCGGGGTGACCGGGTTCAACCGCCTGACGGCGCTGTCGCAATTCAACGAGAACCCGCGGTGTGCCAGCCGGCCGTTCGACGCGGCCCGGGCCGGCTTCGTGCTCGGCGAGGGGGCGGGCATGGTCATCCTCGAGACGCTCGACCACGCGATCGCCCGGGGCGCGAAGGACCGGATTTTGGCCGAGGTGGTCGGGTACGGGTCGACGGCGGACGCGTTCCGGATCACGGACCAGCACCCCGAGGGCGAGGGGGCGGTGCTGGCGATGCGCGAGGCGCTGGCCGACGCGAACCTGACGCCGGCCGACGTGCACTACGTGAACGCGCACGGCACGGGCACGAAGGAGAACGACGGGAACGAGACGACGGCGATCAAGAAGGTGTTCGGGGAGCGCGCGAAGGACGTCCCGGTGTCGTCGATCAAGTCGATGATGGGGCACCTGATCGCGGCGGCGGGATCGGTCGAGCTGATCACCTGCGTGCTGGCCATCCGGGACCAGGTGCTGCCGCCGACGGTGAACTACCAGACGCCGGACCCGGAGTGCGACCTCGACTACGTGCCGAACGTGGCGCGGCGGGCGCGGGTGGACGTGGCGCTGTCGAACTCGTTCGGGTTCGGGGGGCAGAACGACACGATCATCGTGAAGAGGTTTGCGTGACGGGTGGGGTGCGAGACGTGGTCTTGTGGGTCGCGGCGCTCGCGGTGGCGATGGCGGGGTCGGCCGCGGCGCAGCCCGCGGTCGTCGACGACTCGCGCGAAGTCGCGCGGGTGCACGCCATGATCAAAGTGGGCGACGCGACGGCGGTGCCGATCGTCCGGCAGTGGATCGCGGAGGAGACGCAGGCCGGGCCGGTGGGCCAAGGGAGCGCGCGGCTGCGCACCGCGATCGCCGGAGCCGGCGCGTTCCGGCTCGACGACGCCGGCGCCGCGCTCGCCAGCGTGTACGACCACGCGGCCGCCGACCCGATGCTCCGGGGCGCGGCGATCGACGCCGCGGCGTCGATCGGCACGCCCGGGGCCCGCAAGCTGCTCGCGGCCGCGATGGACGACCAGAGCCTGGCGCTCCGACATCGGGCGCACGCGGCGGCCGCCCTGGTCGGGCTGAACGAGGACCGGGCCCGCACTTTTCTGATCGAGCGGTACGAGGTGTACCTAGTCGACATGTCCACGAAGAGCTCGTGGGACGGCACGGTGCGTGGCGTGCTCGAACTGCTGGCCGACGAGAAGCTGATGCGACGGATCGAGGCCCTGCGGCCGGCTCAGACGGACCAGCGGGCGAGGAACAACGTGACGACGCTCCTGGACGGGATGCGCATCAGCGGCATGGACGCGGGCCTGCTGATGAAGCTGGCCGAGGACGACGATTGGGCCCGGGCGCGGTCGACGCGGTACGACGCGATCCGGGCGCTGGGGCGGACGGGCACGCCCGACCTGATCCCGCGGCTCGAGGCGCTGAGGCCGTGGGCGAACGGGGACGGGGCCAAGAGCGGTATCCAGCAGCGGTTCGTGAACGAGTATCGCGACCGGGCGATCGCGGCGATCCGGTGCCGGCACTGGGACCCAAACCGGGCGGCGGCGGCGGCGGCGAAGGGCGTTCCGGCGAAATGAGGGCACCGTGTCTGGACGGGTCGAAGCGATCTTCGTGGCGGACCGTGCCGGGGCCGCGATGCGCGCCGTGGGGCGGTGCGAATTGGTCGCCGGCGCGGGCGTGGCCGGCGACCGCTACTCGGCGGAGGCGGGCACGTTTTCCGACTGGCCCGAAGACCACGAACTGACACTGATCGAGGCCGAGGCGATCGAGCACGCCTGCGCCGAGCACGGGCTGGAGGGATTGCAGGGCGGGTTTCGGCGGAACATCGTGACGCGCGGGATCGCGCTCAACGAGTGGGTCGGGCGGGAGTTCTTCGTCGGCGCCGCGAAGTGCCGGGGCACCCGGCTTTGTGAGCCGTGCGCCTATCTGGAGCGGTTGACGGGGCTGGGCGGGTTGGTGAAGACGCTGATCGACCGCGGCGGGTTGCGGGCGGTCGTGCTCGAGGGCGCGGCTGTCGCGCGCGGGGATCGCGTGGCTGCGAGTGAGGACATCATTCGCTAAGCCGCAAGCGGTCGGCGGGGTTCTGATTACCGGACTGTGCGCTGGTTCCCCATCCCCCCTCGCTTGCCCCGCTGAGCGGTGAATCGTACATCCCTTGAGTTGGCATGCGCGACGCCCGATCGCCAGTCGGGCCCTTCGCGGGCCGATAGCCTCTTCGGAGGGATGAGCCATGGTTACCGCAGTCGATGCCGTTCGCACTCCTTGCCTCGCGTTCGTTCCCCAATCCGTGTCGCTTCACATCGACGGGGACTGCGGGCCAGGCAAACCGTGCATCACTAAGATGAGCACGCCGGCGTACCGGCGCGGGGGGTTCACGCTCGTCGAAATCCTAATCGTCGTGATGATCCTCGGGGTGATGGCGGCGATCGTCATGCCGCAGTTCACCAACGCGAGCCAGGACGCCAAGCGGAACAGCCTGACCAGCACGCTGCACGCGCTGCGGAGCCAGCTCGAGTTGTACCAGCTCCAGCACGGCGACACGCCGGCGACGCTGAGCGGGTCGGACTGGTCTTCGCTGACCGACCAGAGCACGTTCAACGGGCAGGCGGTCGGCCCGTACCTCACGCTCGCGCCGTCCAACCCGCTCAACGGGTTTTCCGACGTGCTGGTCGTGTCGGCGGACGCGGTGGGCGGAGACGCGGTCTCCACGCCGCGGATCGGGTTCGTGTTCAACTCGACGAACGGGAAACTGTGGGGGACGAACTCGAAGGGGGACAAGGTGTACAACGAGGTGAATCCGCTGGACCCGAATAACTGATGGCGAGAAAAGGATGAAGGCGGAAGGATGAAGGATGAGTAGAAGCGCGGGTTGGGCCTTCTTCAGGCCTTCATCCTTCCGCCTTCATCCTTCCGATCACTTCCCTGCCGTCCACCCGCCGTCGACGATGAGCGTCGAGCCGGTGACGAAGGC
>Ga0196963_10001058_pt1 | contig 20174 bp, 18 predicted proteins | sample S1_5metaG_FD_148600 | JGI IMG/M metagenome (GOLD analysis project Ga0196963, IMG submission 148600) | Soil microbial communities from Anza Borrego desert, Southern California, United States - S1_5 | ecosystem: Environmental > Terrestrial > Soil > Desert | place: USA: California | collected... | reverse complement strand
GCGTCACCAGCGATGTCAAGAGCGTCGCCGACCTCACCTATGAAGAGCTCGAGCGCGTCTTCCGCATCAACGCCGTCGCCCCCATGATCGTCACCCGCGCCCTCCTCCCCAACCTCCGCGCCGGCCGCGCCAGGAAGATCATCAACATCAGCTCCATCATGGGCAGCCTCACCGACGCCGCCAGCAAGCCCGACGCTAAGAGCTACGCCTACCGCGCCAGCAAGTCCTGCCTCAACATGCTCACGATCTGCCTCGCAAACGAGCTCCGCAAGGACGGCTTCGCCTGCGCCGCCCTCCACCCCGGCTGGGTCCAGACCGACATGGGCGGCCAAGGCGCCCACCTCTCCCCCGAAGAATCCGTCCGCGGCCTCCTCCGCGTCATCGACTCCCTCACCGTCGCCCACACCGGCGCCTACCTCGACCACACCGGCCGCCGCATGGACTGGTGAGTGATCGACTTCATCCTCACAAGCGTCGTTCTCGTCGGCGGCGCATTCGCGCTCATCTACTTCCTGCGCATGGAGCGCCCCGTCCCCACCTCCGGCATCTGCAAAGCCTGCGGCTACGACCTCCAGGGGCTCACCCCCACCGCCCCCTGCCCCGAGTGCGGCCCAACCAGAGCAGAACGAGATCCCGCCTCGATGACTTGATGCCTCATGCCTTGATGCCTCTCTTCCATCCGCCTCTTCCACGCTCAACCAGAAACGCGCTCAAGCCGCCTCCCCTCCGCGCCACCGCGCTTCCGCGAGACCCATTCCTATACTCCGCCCCCTCTCCGAAAGGCCCACGCCCCATGCTCCTCCGCTCCCACACCTGCGGCCAGCTCCGCGATGAACACGCCGGCCAGACCGTCACCCTCAACGGCTGGGTCCACGCCTACCGCGACCACGGCAACCTCGTCTTCATCGACCTCCGCGACCGCTTCGGCATCACGCAGGTCGTCTTCGAAAAAGAGTCCATGGCCCCCGCCGTGCTCGAGCTCGGCAGCAAGCTCCGCAACGAGGACGTCGTCGCCATCAAGGGCAGCGTCCGCAAGCGCGCCGGCACCCCCAACAACAAGATCCCAACCGGCACCATCGAGGTCGTCGCCAGCGAGCTCGAGCTCCTCAACAAGACCGACAACCCGCCCTTCCTCCCTGACGAAGGCTCGGGCCAGAAGCTCGCCAACGAGGAGCTCCGCCTCACCTACCGCTACGTGGACCTCCGCCGCCCCCAGATGCAGAAGGTCCTCGCCACCCGCCACAAGCTCTACCAGGTCACCCGCAAGTACTTCGACGAGAACGGCTTCCTCGAGATCGAGACGCCCATCCTCTACAAGTCCACCCCCGAGGGCGCCCGCGAGTTCCTCGTGCCCTCCCGCCACGTCCCCGGCACCTTCTACGCCCTGCCCCAGTCCCCCCAGCTCTTCAAGCAGATCCTCATGGTCAGCGGCTGCGACCGCTACATGCAGATCTGCCGCTGCTTCCGCGACGAGGACCCCCGCGCCGACCGCCAGGCCGAGTTCACGCAGATCGACCTGGAGATGTCCTTCGTCCGCCGCGAGCAGGTCATGCAGATGATGGAGGGCTTCATCCGCCGCCTCTGGAAGGAGATGGCCAACGTCGATGTGCCCCCCATGCAGCGCATGACCTACCGCGAGGCCATGGAGCGCTTCGGCATCGACCGCCCCGACACCCGCTACGGCCTCGAGATCCGCGACATCTCGACCATCGCCGCCAAGATGGACCTGGGCTTTTTCAAGGAGACCCTCGCCAAGGGTCAGGACGCCCCCAAGTACTCAAGCCGCCGCGGCGTCGTCAAGGCCATCCTCGTCCCCGGCGGCGCCGAGAAGCTCTCCCGCAAGATGACCGACGGCTACACGCCCTTCGTCGCCGGCTTTGGCGCGGGCGGCGTCGCCGTCGTCAAGATGAACGCCGCCGGAGCCTTCGAGACCGGTATCGCCAAGTTCGCCGAGCCAGTGAAAGCCGAGCTCGTCGAAGCCCTCGGCATCAAGCCCGGCGACGCCGTGCTCTTCGTCGCCGATACCTACAACGTCGCCACCAAGGCACTCGGCGAGCTCCGCCAGAAGGTCGCCCGCGACATGGGCCTCGTGCCCAAGCCCGGCGCCGAGGGCGGCCCGTGGAACTTCCTCTGGGTCGTTGACTTCCCCATGTTCGAGCGCGACAAGCAAACCGGCCGCTGGGTCGCCATGCACCACCCCTTCACCAGCCCCAACGACGATCAGCTCGAGGCCTTCGTCAAGGCGGACGTCAACGACGAGGACACCATCGCCTCCATCGTCTCCGCCGGCTACGACATCGTCCTCAACGGCCAGGAAATCGCCGGCGGCTCCATCCGCATCCACAACCAGGAAGTCCAGTCCAAGGTCTTCCAGCTCCTGGGCCTCACCCCCGAGTCCGCCCGCGAGAAGTTCTCCTTCCTCCTCGAGGCCCTCCGCTACGGCGCTCCCCCGCACGGCGGCGTCGCCTTCGGCCTCGACCGCCTCGTCATGAACTTCGTCGGCACCGACAACATCCGCGACGTCATCGCCTTCCCCAAGACCCAGACCGGCGCCGACCTCATGACCAAGGCCCCCAGCTTCGTCCCCCCCGACCAGCTGAGGGAGGTCCACGTCGCCAGCATCGCAACCGCCCCCGCGAACAAGGCGTAAGCCGGTCAGCTACTGGTGATGGAGACGCGACGGACCGCTTCTGGGGAGCACCGGGTGACGAAGGCAGCGACGGACCAGCCACGCACGGATGCAGTGGACCTTCTGAGCGAAGAGTCCCGCTTCGGCGACAGCCTCAAGCGCGACCACCCAGCCCTCTGGTGGACCACCCTCGTCGGCCCCTTCGCCCTCACCGGCGCCGCCCTCGTCGTCCTCGGCCTCCACCGGGGCTACGAGTGGATGCTCCAGCTCATCGGCACCGCCGCCGTCACCTTCTTCGGCCTGGGCCGCTTCGTCATCCTCCTTGGCAAGGACGGCGGCGGCATCCACCCCGAAGACGCCGCCGAGCAGGCCGAGCGCGCCCGCTTCTCCTTCTTCACCGCCATGGAGCTCTTCGGCCTCGTCACATGGATGGACGTCTGCGCGGGCGTCCTCCTGGTCTGCCACGCCGGCTTCCTTTTCAAGATTCCCAAGCTCGGCCCCGCCCTGCTCAAAGTCCGCGGCGAGGGCGAGTTCTTCATGCGCTACCAGCCCTGGATCCGCCGCTTCACCTTCGCCGGCCTCACCCTCTTCGTCATGATCCCCGTCGCCGCCACCGGCTCCGTCGGCGCCGCCATCATCGGCCGCCTCCTGGGCATGACCCGCAAGGCCACCCTCCTCGCCATCCTCGCCGGCACCCTCATCGGCAACGGCCTTATCTACCTCCTCGGCCGTCACCTCGTCCGACACATCCCCTTCTTTGACCCCAGCAACCCGCTCAACCTCCTTGCGGGCGTCGGCGTCATCCTCCTCATCGTGCTGCTGCTCGGCTGGCGCTACAAGAAGCTCAAGGCCCGCTACACCGCCTCCGGCGACCTCCGCAAGGCCGCGTAAGCGCGCTCCTCTTCATTCCTCTGCCCTCCTCTGCGGTCCCCCCCGCTCGGGCCGCAGCCGCGCGCCCATTGCACAAATCCACCAACTCCATCAAATTGAGCACTTCACCAAGTGCCGCTCCCGTAGCTACTTGCGCCATGGCCCCGCGCCCACTTTCTCCTTGACGATTACTGGCATTTCTGGGAACCTGTGCCTGCCGCATCGGGTTTCCGCCCCGCGCGGCAGAGAGAGCACAGCGCCCGCGACCGGGTTTCCGCCCCGCTCGCGTGCCCCGGGAGAGAGGCAAGACATGCGCACCACCACCCTGGCCACACTGGCCGCAATGACACTCGCCGCGGGCTCCGCCCTCGCCGACGTCGTCGGCAACCCCCTGACCATCACCGCCACCACCGCCAGCGGCCTTTCCGCCACCTGGACCCTCACGCCCGGCATGGGCGAGTGGTCCAACAACGGCCAGGACTGGTCCTTCACCAGCGGCAGCACCTGGCGCCGCGAGTTCTGGGCCGGGGGCCAGCTCCTGGGCGGCCTCAGCAGCCTCAGCATGAACCTGATCGGCGACCCGCAGGTGCACGTGAACTTCACCACCTTCGGCGGCAGCGTCCCCGCCACCTTCACCTTCTCCTCCGCCCTGCTCACCTTCGCCCCCATCACCGGCGGCACCGCCGACGCCTCCGCCGGCATCACCCTGGCCGACATCGACGGCGACGCCCTCTCCTACGTGAACCCCACCAGCCCCGGCAACGGCATCTACCGCGCCACCTTCAACGGCATGGACCCTGCCGGCACCAACTACACCTCCTTCTTCAACTCCGGTTTCACCGCCTCGGGCCTGGGCGGCTCCACCTCCGACAGCTTCGGGCCCACCACCGTGCCCTACAGCGTCAGCAGCATGAGCGCCCAGTTCTCCTTCGTCCTGTCACCCAACGACCTCGCCAGCGGCACCAGCCAGTTCCGCCTCGTCCCCACCCCCGGCGCCGCCGGCGTGCTGGGCCTGGGGCTGCTGGCCGTCGCCCGCCGCCGCCGATAAGACCGCATCGCCACACAGGCGGGGGCCTGTTTTTCCGGGAGAGAGACCACCATGACCACGACCCTCAAGCTGACCACCCTCGCCGCGCTTATCACGCTCACCGCCTCTGCGGGTGCTGCCATCGTCGGCGAGCCCGTCACCGTCCGCGTGCAGAGTTCGCTCGGTCAGGCCAGCTTCACCGTCCTGCTCCCCCAGGGCACCTACAACCCCGCCGCGGGCACCTTCTCCTACTCCCTCCCCTCCAGCATCGACCTCATCGACACCAGCAATGGCCGCACCATCGCCATCCTCGACGGTCTCACCGTCGGCTTCCAGGAGGACGGTTTCGGTCAGATCCCCCGCACCGCCCTGGGCTTTGCCCTCCGCGCCGGCAACGCCAACACCAGCATCAGCATCTTCTCCGCCCATAACACGCTCTCACCCCTCTCCCGCACCGCCGCGGGCATCGCCTCCATGACTCTCACCGACCTCGGCGGCGCCCCCGGCGCCTCGATGGTCGGCAACATGATGACCGAGTGGTGGTTCGAGGGCCGTCTGGGCGACCTCATCTTCGTGGGCTGGGACGGCCAGACCGCCGGCCCCGGCCTCACGTCCAACCAGACCATCACCTGCCCCGTTGTGCCCCCCTTCGGCATCTCCGAGCTCTTTAGCCAGTACGGCTTCGACCTCTCCGCCAACGACTCCGCCAGCGGCACCAGCCTCCTCCGCGCCGTCCCCACCCCCGGCGCCGTCTCCCTCCTCGCCCTCGCCGGCCTCGCCACCACGCGCCGCCGCCGCTGACCCCAAACGAACACAACAACTGACAGGGGTGAAACCGGACGGCTGTGGGGGCCGTCCGGTTTTTCGTTTTGCTTCCCCTGGGTACTCCGCGGCGGCTCTTCGTTACGCCCGCGAACCTCATCCACCCCATCGACCGCGCACCGTGCTACAACCGTGTCCCGTGGCACGACCGTGCTCTGACGTCGTGGGCTCCGCGCCCGCACCACCGCCAACCTACGACCGTCAATGCACACCCGTGCCACAACAGTCAACGGCCGACCCACTGGTGTCGGGCAAGCACCGCCCGGTTAGCGGAGAGCTCTCACCGGACACCTTCGCGGAGCGTCCCAAATGGTTTTGCCCTTCCCCGCGCCACCGCCACCACACTCGGGCCAAATCACGGCGAGTGGAACCAGACCCAACGTCCGCGGAAATGGCCGTTCTCAGCATCACACGCTCATTGCTTGCTCGTCGCTCGCAGCGGCGCGCGGCTGTTGATGCCACTCGCAAAGTAGCTCTTAAAGTCGAAGTTGAAGTTCCCAAGGCGGATGAAGCCGTTGGCGCAATCCCAGCGGAGGCAGTCAGCAGATACGTTTTTCACCGCCAGGATCTGCTTCTCGACATCCCCGGCTCTGAGCACGAACTCCGGGTCGCCGCGCAAGCACACGTTGACGCGCTGGGGGCCCTGCCACCTGCTTCCCTCGCGTTCGTACATGGGATGGCCGCGGAGGTGCGGTGGGATGTCCTCCGGCTTTGAGGCGTTCGTCGCGAGGAGGGCGTCTTTGAAGTACACGATCCGCAGAGGTTCCAGACCCGACGGGTAGGTGCGGATCTGCAGACGTCCGGGGGACTTCTCCCCGAGTTCCAACGCCACGGGCAACGCCGCGAGAAACTCAAACGTGCTGAGTGCCTGCAACGGCCCCGGCCGGACCGTTTCTGACCACGGGTTCGCAAGGTACACCGTGATATCCATGTCGAACCGAATGAGCTTGCGAAGGATCGGCTTCACCCATTGCCCGCTGGTGCTTACGAAGACGGCTGACGTGGGCGGATCCTGGAGTTCACGTGTCAGGGCGTCACGCAGGCTCTGCTTGAATGACCCGGCAACCTCTTCCGCGCGCGTCCGCAGGACGTCCTTGGGCCCTTGTTTAAGGATCTCTGCAAACCATGGACGCTGGGCAGAGGACAATCCCCGGCTGATCCTCAGATATGCCCGCGACTGCAGTTCGCGGCCTTCGATCGCGCGCAGAAGTGTCTTCATGGTTGCCCCGAGGAGTTCCTCTGCCTCCTTGGTGGGCTTCTCCTCAAGGATGGCCTTGAGCCGATCGAGTTCCTGTCCTTTGAAGCTTGGCACTCCCCCCTCCTTGGCAGCAGAGCAGCGTACCGACTCCCGATTCTCCTCGTCAAACGAGAAGAAGTGGGAGGTCGGCCGCTTTGCTTGAAAGTCCCGTGGCGTCCTGCGCGGACCCGTGGTGTTATTGGCGGATGAAGCGAGCATTTTTACGCTCGCAGAAAGGACCCGCCATGCAGTTCGGCGATGTGACGTGCACTCTGTTGGCCCCCGATGGCAAGGACCCCAGCTGGGGTCAGGTCTACACCTCTGAGGTGACGGTCTCCGGCCGGACCCATGACCACGTCGGCAGCGTTGTCATCAAGCGCTTGATCGAACAGCAGTTTGCACAGCCCAGGAGAGGGATCCACCTGCTCGAAGTGAAGGACCTCCCCGCCACTCAGGCCGGTCAGCGCATCGCGCTCCGACTCGCATCCACGATGCCTCTGGCCGAAGTGGAATCCCAGCTCTCGATCCTGTGCGCGGAGACCTCCAGGCTCACCTTCCTGGACAGCAGCACGGACTGGGAGGGCTTCAAGGTGGTCTCGGGCGAACTCGTTGCAACGGACCGGGACTCGACGGTTCCGCGGTGGGTGCTCTGGGCCCAGGGGTCAACGCTCAAGGAGCTCGACGCACAGTTGGAATCCGGCCGGAATCCAACCACGTTCCGCCACTGGGAAGTGCTCCGGGCCCGCAACCTCGCGGCCCTGAAGATCTCGCACCTCAAGTACCTCCTCGGGCTCGACTGACGCCCCCGCCGCACGTCCCCCGCCGCCGCGAAGCTCTCCCCCTCCCCGCCGCCGCCCCCTCCACGCACCCGCACGCGCCCGGCAGGTAGCACCACCAAGACCGTGCCACCCCCTTTCTGCTCTGAGAAAGGTGCTGGGGGGACCTGCGTCGCTGCGAAGGACCATCGCCTTCGCCGAGCCGAAGGTGATGGCACGCCGAGAGGGTGATGCCACCTGCCGTCTTCCGGCGCCAGCCGCCGCACCATGCCGCACCCTTACCACCGCTGAGAACGGCCCGGGAGAGCCCGAGAGGCCCGGCCTGAGGGCCTCTCGGATGCGCGGCGCCGATCACGCGGCGGCGACAGACATCCGGGTAAGCTCCCCCGGTGCTGTCGGGATCACCAAGGCGGGGCTGGTTCGGTCGGTTGGTCCGGCTCCGGTGGCCCCGTGTCGCGCGGTGGTCTGTCTACCTCGCGCTCGCGCTGTACACCTTCCTGTGGACCAACTACTACCCGCCGCGGCATCTCGCGTGGCTCGGGGTGTGCGCCTACCTCACCGGTCCCACGTACACCCCCATCATCCCGCACGTTATGGTGGTGGAGGAGGCGGGCACAACTCGCTTTGTTCCCTACTACAGCGACGAGGGCGCGCGCATCCAACGAGCCCGCCGCCCGGGAGAGGTCGTGCGCGGCAGCCTGATGACGCACCCGTGGCCCAGGAGCGAGGGCCTGCTCGCGCCGGTGCACGAGACGTTCCACGTCAAGCTCTATGTTCAGGACGATCCCTACGGGGGCGGCCCCCTGCTGCGCCCCGCCGAAGTCGCCGCCCTGCGCCCGCTCTACGCCGACTTCATCGAGAAAGAGTGGAATGGCCCGTACTCGCCCACCTACCTGCGCTTCTTCCGCGAGGGCGATGGGACGCGCTCCATCGTCCACCCGGGGTGGCTGGCGCACGACGCTCTCATCGCCGTGCTACTCGCTGCCACCCTCGCGTCAACCGTGCGGCACGGGGCGCGGCAACGAAGGGCGGGCCGCTACCGGAAGCGGCGCCGCCTGCTGGCGGGAGGCTCCTGCCCGAGCTGCCGGTACACCATCAGCACCCTGCGCGACCGCGGGGTTGCCAACTGCCCCGAGTGCGGGCGCGTTCTCCGGGCGTAGGACTGGAAGTGGTGTACCTCACGGCCCAATGAACCGCCACCTGCCGTCCGCGCGGCACTCGTACCGCCACCCAGGGCCGCGCTCGCGGCTCACGTCGATGCTCAGCACGAAGTGGTTTGTACCGGGTTCATAGTGCCAGCTGAGCTCCCGCGGCGGAGGCGTCACCAGATAGTGCGGTGCCAGCGCGATGAGCGAGGGCGGGAACTGCCCATGGTCGAGGTGGTAGGCCCCCAGCGCCAGCACGATATTGTGCCCGTGCTGGTGCGCGGCGGTGCTGAACGCAAGCACCGCACCCGGACGCGGCCCTCGTGCCAGAATGGCCGCGAGGACGGCGGTGATGATCAGCACCGTCACCATCGCGCCCGCAACGAGCCGCCGCCCGGGTGTGCTCATGCGGAATTATTGACGGTCGTGGGCACGCGTGTTCGGCCCCAGCGATTTCTTCCTCGGCAGGCGGCACTGCCTTCGTGCCATCACCTTTCGGCTCTGCGAAAGGTGATGGTTCGGCGCACTTCAATCTTCACCGTTCTGCTCACGCGTCAACCAGTCCGCGTGGATGGGCCACCCCTCAAGCGCGGCTCGCGCCCGATCAAGATGAGCCAGAGCGGGGGCGATGGTCCGCAGCGCCCATTGAACCGCGTCGGCGGTGAAGTCGCTCTCCGAGTCCCGCCCCGGCTGCGCGTGGTAGTGCCCGATCTCGACGCTTGCCGCGGGGCACCACATGAAGTCGTCAGTTGCGAGCACGGGAGGCGTGAGCTTTACGAAGGAGGCATCAAGGCAGTCGATCCCGTCGTATGACCCAAGCACCACCAGCCCCAGGTCGCCCGTCCGGTACCGCAGTGCCGCCATCATGTTGCAACCGTGCCTGACGCCGTCAAGGCGAAACCCGGCCGCTTCGAGCGAAGGACCGAGCGCCTGGCCCACGGCGGCGAACACGCGCGCGTCGTCGTAACGCACCATCGACCCAGTGTAGAGCTGGCTGCGTGTCCCGACGCCAACGCGACACGTCCCCCCTCGCCTCGAAGCCTTCCACAACGCCGCCGCACCCGCCCCGCCCCCGTCCGGCGCGGCCCCGGTCGGCGCCCGCGCCTCCCCGCACCGGCACGCCGGCGCGGCGCACCGGCCCGAACCCCTCACACCCCGGCCCGCGACCAGAACCCACCGGCCCGCCCACGGAAAGTCCCCGCCCCGCCTCAAGCCGCCCCCGAAAGCCGCCGATGCGGAATGGTGTGGGGCGGCGCGGGCCGCTCCTGGGAACGCATCAGCAAGACACGGAGACCCAGCCCATGAACATGCCCACCAAGAACAACTCCGAGCTCCGCAGCTGGGCCCGCGTGCACGCGCCCATCTGGGTGCAGGAGCAGGCCACGATCGGGCTCTCGCCGCAGGCCGCGCAGGGGTTCCAGCAATCCGTGGACGAGCTGGAGGCCGCGGCCGCCAAGGTCAACCAGCTGCGGCAGGCAGCGATCGACGCCACGCTGGAGTACAACAACGCCCTGGCGCAGGTGAAGCGGCTGGGCGGGGCCAACGTCAACACCATCAAGGCCTACGCCCAGGCCAGCGGCGACCGCTCGGTGTTCGCCCGGGCGAGCATCGAGCCCAACGCGGGCCCGGGCACCCTGCCCCCGCCGGTGCCGCCCTCATCAATCGCCGCGCAGGTCCTCCCCGGCGGCGCCCTGGAGCTGCGCTGGAAAGCGAAGCAGCCCCGGGGCCTGGAGAACGTGCAGTACCAGGTGCGGCGCAGCCTGAACAACGAACGCGAGTGGACCCTCATCGGCACCGCGGGCAGCGTCAAGCGCTACGTGGACAACACCCTCCCGCTGGGCGTCACCACCGCCCGATACCTGCTCACCCCCTGGCGCGGCGACCACCGCGGGGAGTCAAGCGACGTGTTCACCTTCCAGGTCGGCCGCGCCCCGAGTGAGGTCGAAGCCGCCCGCCGCGCTGCGTGAAAAGCCGCGGAGGCACAGAGAAGAGGATCTCTCGCGGAGACGCGGGGACGCGGAGAAGAAAAGGCGAGGAAGCTCGGTCAAGCGGGATCATGATCCTGATTGAGCTTTGAGCTTTGAGCTTTGAGCTTTGAGCTTTGAGCTTTGAGCATTGAGCTTTCTCCCACATCCCAAATCCAAAATCCCACATCCCAAATGCCTTCCTCCGCGCCTCCGCGCCTCCGCGAGAGACCCGCCTTCACCCCGCCTCGTCCGCCCACCCCTTGCCCGCCCCCGGGCTGGGCACGATGATCACCTTGCCCGCGTGCTCGTCGTGCTGCCCGGTGACGTGATCCGCCAGGAACGCCGCGGCCTCCGCGGGATGGATCGTGCGGTCCTTGGGCAGCAGGTCCTCGCCGACGATCCCCCGCAGCATCGCCGTCTCCACGCTGCCTAAACAGAGCGCGAAGGCCCGCACGCCGATGTCGCGCCCCTCGTTGGCGAGGCTCTTCACCATCACGTTCAGCGCCCCCTTGGCCGCGGCGTACGCGAACAGCCCGGGGAACGGGTCGACGGTGGACATGCTCGACACATTCAGCACGCACGGCCGCCCGCGCCCGGGCAGCACCTCGTCCTCCCCGAACTGCTTCTCGAAGACCTTCCACGCTGCGACGGTGAGGTACGCCGGCCCCAGCGCGTTCACCGCGAACACCTCCTGGATGAGGTCGGGCGTGTGCTGCGTGATGGGCACGCACGGCGCGTACCCCGCGTTGTTGATGAGGGCATCCACGCGCGAGAACTCGCCGACGGCGCGGTCCACCAGCTTCTGGCACTGCTCCGGATCGCGCACGTCCGTGGGCGACACCAGGCCCGGCCCCTCCAGCATGCCCAGCGTCTGCTCCAGCGCATCCCGCCGCCGCCCCGCCAGCACCACTCGGTAGTTGCGCCGCGAGAGTTCGACCGCCAGCTCACGCCCGATCCCCGAACCCGCGCCCGTCACGATCGCCACTGGAAGCATGCGGGGCACCATACCCCGCCCCATACACTCCCCGCAATGTCACCCCGCGACCTGATCTCCCGCACGGCCATCGTCCTCGCCCTGGCGCTCATCCTGGGGGTGCCCTTCCTCCTGCGCCCCAAGTCCGAGGCCCAGGCCAGCAGTGCAGGAGGCAGCAGTGGGGGAGCGGCACCCGCCGCATCGAGTCTCAAACTCGTCGTCGTCACCCCCCACGTCCCCCAAATCCGCTCCGAGTTCGAGAAGGCCTTCACCCGCTGGCACCAGCGCACGCACGGCCAGCCCGTCGCCATCGACTGGCGCGTCCCCGGCGGCACCAGCGACATCCTGACTCAACTGGAAGCCCAGTACCAGTCCGCCGTCCGCACGGGCCAGGTCGACCTGAGCGACCCCAGGAACCCGAAGATCGAGCCCGGCACCATCGCCTTCGACCTCATGTTCGGCGGCGGCAGCTACGACCACGGCCGCGTCAAGGCCGGCGTCAAGGGCACGCTGACCAACAAGGACGGCACCACGACGAACTACGCCGTCCCCATGTCCGAGCCCGCGGGCTTCGACCCCACGCGAATGACGGACTGGTTCGGCGACAACTCCGTCGGCGCCCAGCTCCTCTACGACAACGACCAGCACTGGATCGGCGTCGCCCTCTCCGGCTTCGGCCTCGTCTACAACCGCGAGATGCTCGCCGACCTCAACATCCCCACGCCCACCCGCTTCGACGACCTCGCCGACCCCCGCCTCTTCGGTAACGTCATCCTCGCCGACCCCCGCCAAAGCGGCTCCGTCGCCACCACCCTCGACTCCATCCTCAGCAACTACGGCTGGGACCGCGGCTGGCGCCTCATCCGCGAGATCTGCGCCAACTCCCGCGGCTTCGTCAACTCCGCCCCCAAGCCCCCCATCGACGTCAGCCAGGGCGAGGCCGCCGCCGCCCTCGCCATCGACTTCTACGGCCGCGGCCAGGCCCAGGCCATCGTGCCCCCCGGCGAAGACCCCAGCAACAGCCGCGTCGGCTACGTCGACCCCGCCGGCGCCACCTACATCGACGCCGACCCCATCTCCATCCTCCGCGGCGGCCCCAACCCCGCGCTCGCCCGCCGCTTCGTCGAGTTCTGCCTCACCGAAGAGGCCCAGGCCCTCTGGCAGTTCCGCGCCCGCCCCCGCGCCGACAACCCCACCGGCGCAAGCGGCGAGGAGATGGGCCCCGAGCAGTACGAGCTCCGCCGCATGCCCGCCCGCCGCGTCATGTACGACAAGTACAAAGAACACTTCATCGACCAGGCCGACCCCTTCGAGATCGCCAGCAAAACCCTCCCCAGGGGCTGGCGCGGCGGCCTGGGCATCATGATGGGCGCCTTCGCCATCGACAACGCCCACGCCCAGCGCGACGCCTGGTCCGCCCTCCTCAAGGCCCGCGCCACGCCCACCTTCCCCGCCGCCACACTCGCCGAGATGGAACGCCTCTTCTACGCCTTCCCGCCCACCACCCTCCCCGACGGCACCACCCTCGAGTTCACCCCCGACACCTTCAAGCAGATCGAAGCCGCGTGGAAGAAGAGCCCCCAGTTCCGCTGCCGCTGCGAGATCGAGTACACCCGCTGGTTCCGCGAAACCTACGAGCGCGTCACCGCCCTCGGCTCATCCAACTAAGACAAGTCTCTCGCGGAGGACGCGGAGGCGCGGAGAGGAAAACAAGAACACCGTCCTGTCTGCTCCCGTCTGCATTCCGATCTTTCGCCCTGTCCTGTTCCCCTGCCTCTCCTCCGCGCCGCCGCGCCCTCCGCGAGAGGCACTCCCCGCCTTCCTCTGCGTTCTCTGCGTGCTCTGCGGTTCAATCCTCCCCTTTGCCAAACCGATAATCCACCATGGCCAGCCCCGCCACCAACACCCCCCGCGACTCCATCCCCGAGACCCAGGCCCCCAGCATCCTGGCCACCATCGTCGCCACCATCGGCCCCGCCTCCGAATCACCCGACATGGTCCGCCGCCTGATCGAGGCCGGCGTCGGCATCTTCCGCTTCAACTTCTCCCACGGCTCCTTCGCCGACCACGAGCGCCGCCTCAAGACGGTCCGCCAGGTCGCCGCCGAGATGCAGACCGTCGTCGCCTGCCTGGGCGACCTCCAGGGCCCCAAGATCCGCGTCGGCCTCATCCCCGCCGGCGTCGGCCAGCCTTCCCCCAGCGGCGGCGGCATGATCGACGTCGCCGCGGGCCAGGACGTCATCCTCAAGGCCGGCATCAAAGAAGCCTTCATGCGGCCCAACCCCGCCGCACCCGGCGGCGCCGAGCCCGTCCTCCCCGTCACCTACGAGCCCCTCATCACAGAGGTCGAGCCCGGCCACAAGGTCCTCATCAACGACGGCGCCGTCCGCATGCTCGCCGTCGAGCGCGACCTCGCCGCCCGCGAGCTCCGCTGCCGCGTCACCGTCGGCGGCCTCATCAGCAGCAAGAAGGGCATCAACCTCCCCCAGACCGCCCTCTCCGCCCCCGCCATCACCGAGCGCGACTGGGAGTGCGTCGCCTGGGCCGTGCAGCACGGCCTGGACTTCCTCGCCCTCTCCTTCGTCCGCACCGCCGACGAAGTCATGGAGCTCAAGCAGCGCCTCAGCGAGCTCTGTCCGCTCGACAAAACCGCCCAGCCCAACGCCGCCCAGGGCTCCTGGATCCCCGTCATCGCCAAGATCGAGATGCCCCAGGCCGTCGCCAACCTCGACAAGATCGTCGACGCCGCCGACGGCATCATGGTCGCCCGCGGCGACCTCGGCGTCGAAATGGACATCGCCAAGGTCCCCGTTGTGCAGAAGCAGATCCTCGCCGCGTGCGATCTCTACGGCAAGCCCTGCATCGTCGCCACGCAGATGCTCGAGACGATGATCGAGAGCTCAACCCCCACCCGCGCCGAGGCCAGCGACGTCGCCAACGCCATCTACGACGGGGCCGACGCCGTCATGCTCTCGGCCGAGACCGCCACCGGCAAGCACCCGGCGCTGGTCGTCGAGACCATGGCCCGCATCATCGCCTGCACCGAAGCCCAGCTCCGCTCCCAGCCCCTCCCCGCCACGCCCCCCTCGCGCCTCTCCGCCGCGCACCGCGGCACTGCCGCCCTCGCCCACGGCGCGTGGTCCATCGCCCGCGACCTCAACGCCAAGCTCGTCGCCTGCTGGAGCGAGAACGGCGGCACCGCCCGCTACCTCTCCCAGAACCGCTTCAACATCCCCATCCTCGCCTACAGCAGCAGTGAGCACGCCACCCGCCGCATGCTCCTCCTCCGCGGCGTCACCCCCGTCTGCTGCAAACCCCCCGGCGCCGGCACCCTCAGCGAGTGGAACGCCGCCGTGGACGAGTACGTCCTCAAGCGCAACCTCGCAGCAAAGGGCGACGCCATCGTCCTCCTCGCCGGCCGCCCCCTGGGCAAAGCCAAAGCCACCAACACCATCGCCATCCACAAAGTCGGCGAAGCCACCGGCTACACCGCCCACAGCCGCTGACACGACGCCGCGACTGAGTCTTCCCACACGACGCCGGGACTGAGCTGCTCTGAGCGAAGTCCCGGGTTGACGGCGACTCCCCTCACGCAGTTCTCTCACGCCCTATCCGCAATCCGCACAAGCACCCACCGCGCCACAAAGCACAAGGCGCTCACCCCCAGCGCAATCGCAAACCCGACAGAAGTGTTCCGCGGGAACAGGAACGCGAGTCCAAAGCCGAGGAAGAACGGCGCGAAGATGCCCGCGTACAGCAGGAAGTTAGCCACAAGCTCGATGGACAGGTCCGTCAAGCGATTCATGGCCTCACCTCTGGACCCGCATGGCGTGACCGCGCCCTGACATCCGACATCCGACATCCGACATCAAATCACCGCCGCGGCGCCGTCACCGTCCCCGGCTTCGTGATCTCGATCGTGTCCTTCGCCAGGTCCCACGTGATGTCCTGCATGCTCCCGCTGGGCGCGTCACCCCCGAACACCTGCACCTTGTTTTCCCCCAGGGCCAGCGCCCGCAGCTTCCGCCCCTGCGCGTCGTAGTGCGCCTTGTCCGCCACCAGCTCGCGCCCGGCGTACTTCATCCACACCGCCCCTTCAGCGTCCGCCGACACCAGCTCGCCCTGGAACTCCTGCGCATCGGCCGCCCGCGTGCCGCCCTGCTCCCGCACGTTCGCCACCAGCACCTCGCACTCCAGCTCCGACATCGGCTCCTGCTCCGAGCGCCGGTGGTCCAGCCGCACATTCTCGCGCATCGTCACCACGCCCTTTGGCCGCACGAAGCTCATCGACCCCGCCCACGAGAACAGCGCCCGCCCGCGCGCCCCCGCCGGATCATCCAGCAGCTTCGCCGGCGCCCCCTGCTCCGCCGCGCGGTTGTCCACGAACAGCAGCTTGCCCGGCGTGGGCACCTCCAGGGTCCCCTTCTCCATGTCCAGCGCGATGCGGTCCGACCGCAGGTACATCAGCCGCTCCAGCTTGGGCTGCCCGCCCGCCGCGCCGCCAGCCGCCCCACCAGACGCGAACAGCCGCGACTCCACCGTCGCCTCCTTGCCAGCCCCCGCCCCCCGGATCACCGCGCTCCGCAGCTCGCGGTCGCCCCCCGGCTGGTCCGCCGACGCCGATGCGCTCCCCGCCGTCAGCTGCAGCACCACGTCCGCCGCTGTCATCGTGTCCCGCTCCACCAGCACGCCCTGCCGCGTCTTGCTCAGCTCCGCGACCGCATCGCCCTTGCACGTCACCACGCCGCTCACGTCATCAAACGTCATCTCCGTCGTCCACGACGCCGTCACCCGCGACGCCGGCTTCCCACCCTTCTCAACAGCGTTGTGCACCAGCGTCCCCGGCCCCACCGCCAGCAGCCTCCGCTCCGCATCGTGGAACGTCATGTCCTGCCCCGTCATCGTCGAGTCCGCGTTGCCCACCGACACCGTGCCCGCCGCCCCCGTCAGGCGCGCCACGCCCGCCACCGGCTGCGCGCTCATCACCGGCGCCTTCGCCCGCAGCCCGTCGTCACGCGCGAACACCGTCTCCCGCGCCTTCACGCTCGTCGCGTTCAGCACCGGCTTGCCGCGGCTGTCGTTCACCCGCTCGATCGTCGCCTCCAGCCACGACGCCGCCAGCGTCGACGTCTTCCCCTTCTCCTTCCGCGTCCCCTTCACCGCTCCATCCGCCACCACCGTGCGCGGGTCCACATCGTCCCCGCCCGCGGCCCCTGGCACGAACGCGATGTCCAGCTTGTCCGCCTCCAGCGAATCGCCCTCGCTCTCCGCCCGCGCCCGCCCGACCACCGTCAGCGTGCTCAGCCGCGATCGCTTCGCGTCCACCGGCACGAACGCCGCCACCAGCATCTCGCCGTTCAGCGACCCCGACCCGTCCACCGCGCGGCTCGCCCCGCTCGCCGTCACCTTCTCCAGCCGCTCCGTCACCTCGCCCTTGCTGTCCTTGCCGAACTGGAACTGCCCCTCCTTCTTCCACGCGAACGTCCGCGTCCCGCTCTTGCTCGTCCCGGTCAGCAGCCCCGGCCCGTGCACGCGCGCGACGCCCGTCACCAGGCTCATGTCAAACCGCTCGGCCTTCGCGTCCCCGCTCCCCTCCAGCGCGATCCGTGCCCCCTGCTCGCCCACACCCGCCAGCCCCACCTCACGCCGCGTCGCCCCGTACTCCAGCACGTTGCCCGCCGCCGTGGCCTTCGCCTTGCTGTCGCGGAACCCAACCCCCGTCGGGCTCTTGCTCGTGAACCGCACGAACACGTCGTTGAAGTCGAGTTCCGACGCCTTCGCCGTCAGCGGGCGCACCTCCAGCGGCCCTTTCCACGCCAGCGTCACCGGCGTCTCCGAATCCGCCGCCAGCAGCGAGCCGCCCTCGGGCGCGCCCTGCCCAGCGGTGCGTGCCGCGCCCGACCCGCTCGACGCCCCCGCCTGCCGCGACCCTGCCGCTGACGCACCTGACGCCGCCCCCGCCGGCCGCGGCCCCGCGTTGCTCGTCACCACCGCCCCGGGCCTCAGCTGGTTGTTCACCAGCCGCGCCCACCCCTCCAACTGCTCGCCCGTCACCACCCGCGTCCCCTGCGTCACCGTCACGCCATCGGTGCACACCAGCCGGTACAGCGTCTCAATCGGCTTCCGCGCAGCCGGCGCAGGCGCTGCTTTCGCCCCCTCGCCCTTGCCCGCCACCTCGCGCTTCACCCCATCACCCGCCGGCGCAGACTTCGTTGGCTTCTTATCCTCCTCCAGCTCCCACGGCCTCACCGTCACAAACTCCGTCCGCGCCACGTGCAGCAGCTCCATCCGCTGCTGCGGCTCGTTGAACACCACCGTCACGCCCGCCCCGCGGAACTCCACGCCCCTCGCCGTGATCTGCACCTGCTGCGGCGCCTCCGCCTGCCCCAGCTCCGAATCAAACCGCAGCTGCGACGTCGTCCCCGTGAGCAGCGCCTCGTCCTCCACCGGGTTGGGCCGCAGGTTCCCCTCGCGCTCGTCGAACACCTTGACGAGCACGTTCCCCTCCATCACGCCATCCTGCGGCATCGACGGGCGCGCCCCCAATCCCTTCGACTGGTCCGGGACGTACGCCGTGCCCTTATCCGCCCGCGCGTAGATCGTCCGCCCATCCTTCAGGAACACCCACACCACCGGCTTCTCAAGCGCCACGCGGTACGTCTGCCCCTCGATGGGCCGCGACCGCTCCGCGCTCAGCTCCGCCCGCACCGCCGTGGGGTCATCCTTGTCCACCACCTGGATGAAGAACCCCCTGCCCTCACCCGTCCGGTTGACCGGTGCCCCCTCCGCCCCCTTCGCGGCCACCAGCTTCGGGTCCGGCGTCGGCGCCGGCCCGCTGAACGTGTTCACCTGCCCCGCCCCGCTGGGCGCACGCACCACAAAGAACGTCACCACCCCCGCGAACACCACGAGCAGCACAACAGCGACAATCAGACCAGTGGTCCGTGAAGAAGCGGGCATGCCAACATGGTACGTGATGGGCTGGTTGCCGGCCCCGCCTGCGCCCTTGAAGTCAGCCTCTTTTCAGCGGCAGAGCAGCAATTCGCATTGAATGCTCGTCCACCACCACCACGCTCCTCCCCAGCTGCTCGTGTGGAACCTCGGCGAGGACCCGCTGTAGCAACTCAAGCATCTGGCGGTCGCTGATGTTCCCAGCCCGGAACAGAATGAGCCCCGGTCGGTCGCCCTGGCTCAGCGCGATGATTCGCGGGAAGTCAAGGTCCGCTGTCACGAGGACGCGATCCTCCGAGATCGCGAGCCGGACGAGGTCAGTGTCCGGAGATCGAGACATGCCGCGTTCGCGAGCGTGTACTGCATCGTGACCGGCCGCGCGGAGCCACTCCGCCAACGTCGGACTGACAGCCTGATCGACAAGGAACCTCATGCGGACCGGAGCAGCACAACCCGCTCGTCCGAGATAGCCGCTGCGTAGGCGATCGCCGCTCGGATGTCATCGCGCTCAAGGTCCGGATGAGACGCGAGTATCTCCTGCTCGCTCTGCCCGGATGCAAGCAGTCCAAGCAGCCGCGATACTGGGAACCGCAACCCGCGGATGCACGGCCTCCCTCCCATCACCTCGGGATTTACTGTGATGCGTTCCAAGGTCATGTACGCCTCCAATCCATACTCATTCTATACGAATGCGGCCGCGACCCAGCGATCCGTCGCCGTCGTTCAAATCGAGCGGCTCCGCCCATTACATCCCTCGGTTCCCCCTCGGTGCCTCTGCGCCTCTGTGGTGAATCCGTCACTTCACCAGCCGCATCGCAATCAGATCCTGCACATCCAGGATCCCCACCGGCTTCCCCGTGCCCTCATCCACCACCGGGATCTCGTCCGCCCGGTACTCCCGGATCATCTTCACCGCATCGCTCACCAGCGCTGTCCTACCCAGCGTCCGCGGGCTCCGCGTCATCACCTCCGCGATCGGGCGCGACAGTTCCCCCGCATCGCGCAGGATCAGCCGCCGCAGGTCCCCGTCGGTGAAGATCCCCGACAGCCGCCCGCCGCCGTCCACCAGCATCAGCGCCCCCGGCCGCCTTCCCACCTTGTTGGCCTCCGCCAGCGCCTGCGCCACCGTGCACGTATCGGGCACCAGCGGCAGGTTCTTCCCGATGACGCACCGCATCACGTCCGTCACCGGCCGCAGCAGCCCACCGAGCGAGCCCCCCGGGTGCCGCCGCTTGAAGTCCATGTGCGTGAAGTTCCGCCGCCGCGCCGCGCACAGCGCCAGCGCATCCCCCAGCGCCATCGTCGCCGTGGTCGAAGAAGTGGGGGCCACGAACTCCGGCGCCCCCGCCTCCAGCTCGATCCCCAGCGTCAGCGCCACCGTCGCCAGCCGCTCCAAGCTGCTGGGGGTGCTCGGCGCGCTCCCCGCCGCCCGCCCCGGCGCCGTGATCGAAATGATCGGCAGCCCGTCCTGCTTCAGCACCGCCGCGAGGTTCACCACCTCGTCCGTCTCGCCGCTCGCCGAGATGCAGATCACCGTGTCCGTCGCCCGGAACCGCCCCAGGTCCCCGTGCGCGGCCTCCGACGGGTGCACGCTGTGACTCGGAATCCCCAGGCTCGCCATCGTCGCCGAAATCTTCGCCCCCACCAGCCCCGACTTCCCCAGCCCCGTCACCAGCACCGTCCCGCCCGAATCCGCGCACGTGCAGATCAGGTCCACCGCCCGCACAAACTCGGCCCCAGCCCCCACCCGCCCCGCCAATGCGGCGACCCCACCCCC
>Ga0196963_10001057_pt1 | contig 20176 bp, 18 predicted proteins | sample S1_5metaG_FD_148600 | JGI IMG/M metagenome (GOLD analysis project Ga0196963, IMG submission 148600) | Soil microbial communities from Anza Borrego desert, Southern California, United States - S1_5 | ecosystem: Environmental > Terrestrial > Soil > Desert | place: USA: California | collected... | reverse complement strand
GAAGGCGCCCGGCGGGCACCAGCGCAGGCGCTGCTGCTCGTTGCCGACCAGCAGGACGGTGGTCCATCCGTAGCGGTCCTGCTCGGCCGGCGGACACGTCGCCGGCACCGGCGGACCGACCGGCGCCGCGGCGACCACCGGTTTCGCCGGCGGCTTCGCCGTCGGCGCGGCGGGCGTCGTCGCCGGCGGCTTGATCATGGTGGTGCCGGGCGGCTTCACCGGCGTCGTCGTCGGCGGCTTCGCCCGTTCGGCCGGCTTGGCGACCTCGGGCGGCCTCGCGGCCACCGGCGCTGGTGCGGTCTCGGGCGGTTTCGTCGCGACGATCACCGGCGGCTCGACGACCGCCGGCGGCGCCGGCGCGACGACGGCGGGCACGACCGGGGTCGTGACCACGGCGGCGGGCGGCGGCTCGGCGGGGGCGACGTCGATGATCACCGGAACCACGGGCTGGGCCGGCGGCTCGGGTGGGATCACCGCGGCTTCGGCGACGACCGTCGGCGCCTCGGCCGGGTCGGAGACCGGCTCCGCCGCCGGGAGGAGCGCCGCGCCGTCGGGCTGATCCGTGCTCGCGACGATCGTCGTCGCGGGTTCGACCACGGCCACGTCGGCGCCGCGCCCGCCCAGCCACCAGCTGCTGGCGATCAGCGCGGCGCCGATCAGCGCCGCGGCGATCAGGCGCGCCGGCGAGGTCGCGCGGCTGCCGGATTCGACGCCCTCGAGGTCGGCGACGAGCTCCGCGGCCGACTGGTAGCGGCGTTCGGCGCGCTTCTCGAGGCAGCGCATGACGATCGCGTTGTACGCGGCAGGGATCGAGCCATCGACATCGCGCGGCGCCTTCGGCACCTCGTGGATGTGCTGGTAGATCACCGACGTCGCGCTCTCGCCGGTGAACGGCAGCTTGCCGGTCAGCAGCTCGAAGAAGACCACGCCCAGCGAATAGAGGTCGCTGCGCGGATCGGTGCGCTCGCCGCGGCCCTGCTCGGGGCTGAAATAGCTGACCGTGCCCATGACCACGCCGGTGCGGGTCAGCTGGTTCTGGTCGCTGGCCAGGCGCACCAGCCCGAAGTCCATCAGCTTGACCGTCCCGCGCCCGGTCATGATCAGGTTGCCCGGCTTGATGTCGCGGTGCACCAGGCCCAGATCGCCCGCCGCGGCCAGGCCGTAGGCCGCCTGCAGGACGATGTCGCGCGCCTGCGCGTGCGTCGGACGCCAGCCGTTCTTCAGCCGGCGGGCGAGGTCCTTGCCGTCGACGTACTCCATGGCGTAGAAGTGCTGGCCGTCGTGCTGCCCGGCGAAGTAGACCTGGACGACGTGTTCGCTGGCGATGCGGCCCACGGCCTTGGCCTCGCGCAGGAAGCGCTCGCGGAACTGCTCGTCCTCGCCGAGCTCGCGCGGCAGCACCTTGAGCGCGACCGAGCGGTCGAGGCTGATCTGACGGCCGCGGTAGACGACGCCCATGCCGCCCTTGCCGAGCAGCTCGCCGAACTCGAAGTCGCCCCAGATCTGACCCGTCAGGCTGATGGTCGCCGCCGCCGCGGTGGCGGCCGAGGCGTTGCGGGCAGCCGCGCTCGGCTGGGCGACCGTCGGGGCGTTGGGATCGGTCTGCGGCATCAGGGTCGGCGCGTTGGGGTCGCTGGCCGCCAACCGCGTCGGGGCCTCGCTGGACGCCCCGCTGGCGGCGGGGCGCGAGGCGCCATCGGACGGTCTCGGATCGCTGGCGGTCATCGCATCCCCGGTCGACGCAAGCGCGTGGGCCTCACGGCATCGTGGCGCGGAGCGCCGAGGGTCAACGTACGCGGCGATCGATTCGCCGTCCACGTCGGCGCCGGATCTCGCGTCGCCGCCCGCCAGTCCTAAGGTCGTGCCACGCATGAGCGTCCCGTTCCTGCACCTGGCGTTCATCGCGGTCCTGGCCCTCGCCTGGGCGCTTGTACAGCGGCTGCGGCCCGCGGTGACACGCCCGTGGCTCGCGCCCGTCGCGGCGACGACGATCGCCGCGGTCGCGGCCGCGCTCGGCGTGGTGCCGTGGCTGGGCGAATACCGGCTCACGGCGTTCGGCTTCTTCCTGCTGATGGCCTTCGTCGTCGCCTGGCAGATCGCGGCGGCACGCCGGGCGACGCTCTCCGATCGGCAGCTGATCGACGTCGTGCTGATCGCCCTGGTCGCGGGCGTGGTCGGGGCGCGGACGCGCTTCGTCTGGGAGAACTGGCACGTGATCGCCCATGACCACGCCGGCAGCCCGCGGCCGTGGCTCGAGACGCTGACCATCGCCGCCGACTTCGACGGCGGCGGCATGGTCTGGTACGGGGGGCTGTTCCTCGCCGGCCTGGCGGTGTCGGCGTATGTCCATCGCCATCGCCTCGGGTTCTGGGCGATGGCGGATCTGGTCGCCCCGGCGGTGCTCGCCGGTCTCGCGGTCGGTCGCCTGGGCTGCTGGTTCAACGGCTGCTGCCATGGCGCGCCGACCGATCTGCCCTGGGGCGTCCACCGGGCCGGGCACGAGCACCCCATCCATCCGACCCAGCTCTACGAGGCCGGGGCGGTCGCCGTCCTGGTCATCGCCCTGCTCGTGGCGGAGCGTCGGCTGGAGCGCCCGGGAGTGCTCGCCGCCCTGGCCTGCATCGGCTATGGCGCCTGGCGCTTCATCAACGAGGGCCTGCGCGGCGATCACCACGCCGGCGCGCGCACGGCGTTCTTCGGCCTGGCCGACCTGTCGACAAGCCAGGCGACCAGCATCTATCTGGCCGCGGGCGGGGTCCTTCTGCTGGCGGTGGCCCTGGCCCGCCGGCCAAGCCCGCCCACCCCGGCACGTTGACAACCACGGACCCCTTCTAGCATGCCCCGTCCCCGCCGCGGGCCGGTCCCCTGACCACCGCGAGCGGCCCCGGAGCGCGCCATGGATCTCATCAAAGCCGTCACCGACGCCTCGCTGCGCAAGGAGCCCCTGGGCGACTTCGAGGTCGGCGACACCGTCGACGTCCACACGCGCATCAAGGAAGGCGACAAGGAGCGCGTGCAGGTGTTCAACGGCACCGTCATCTCGCGCTGCGCCGGCCAGGGCCAGATCAACGCGACCTTCACCGTGCGCCGCGTCGTCGCCGGCGAGGGCGTCGAGCGCATCTTCCCGGTGCACAGCCCGAAGATCGTCAAGGTCGAGGTCGTGCGCCGCGGCCGCGTCCGCCGCGCCAAGCTCTTCTACCTGCGCGACCGCGTCGGCAAGCGCACCAAGGTGCGCGAGCAGGGCGCCGCGATCGAGGCCGAAGCGGCGACCGCCGCCGCTCCGAAGGCCTGAGCCGCATTTATCCGCGGTCGAGACCGACGCCGGGCAGTCGCCCGGCGTCGGTCGTTTCGTGACCTCACCGCGGTGCGCTATGCCGGCGCTGCCCACGCGATCGACACGCTCGCGGCGCGATGCACACCCGCTGATCCGCGCGCCGGGCGAAACCGTGCCTACGGTAGGCACGCGATATGCCAGGCAGCGCCATGAACCGCCGCCACGCCCGCTTCGCCCTCGTCCTCGTCCCCACGCTCGCCGTCCTGATCGCGCCGGGCGTGATCGTCGCCGCCGATGACGAGGCCGGTCCGGTGGTGGTCACCGCGACGCGTCTCGGCGGCGAGCGGTTCCAGCAGCCGTACGCGATCTATGGCGTCGACGCCGGCGATCTCGGCACCTCGAGCGCACGCACCGCCAACAACGAGCTGCACCTGACGCCCGGCGTGCACGTGCAGCGCACGTCGCAGGCCCAGGCGTCGCCGTACATCCGCGGCCTGACCGGCGAGCAGACGCTGCTGCTGTTCGACGGCGTCCGTTACAACCACGCGATGAACCGGCCCGGCGCCAACCAGTACGCCGCGCTGATCCCGGCCGAGAGCATCGGGCGCATCGACACCATCCTCGGCAGCACCTCGGCGGTGGCGGGCTCGGACGGGCTCACCGGCGCGCTCGACTACCGCCTGGCCGAGGCCGGACGCGGCGTCGACAAGCCCGTCTCGCCGTGGATCGCCGCGCGCTATGGCGTCGCCGAGGATGGCGTCCGCGTCGGCGGCGGCGTCGACGGGCGCGTCGGCGACGTGGCGTACTCGATCGACGGCTCGTTCTCCGACTTCGGCGACATCACCGGCGGCGAGGACGCCGGCGACCACCTGTTCGGCGACGCCGCCGGCGACGACGAGATCCCGCACACCGGCTACGACGAGTACCACTACGCCGGCCGCGTCGCCTGGCTGGGGCTGGCGCGCAACCGCTTCGAGCTGTCCGCCGGCCAGACCAGGCAGACCGATGCACCGCGCCCGGACGGGTATTTCGAGAACAGCGGCAACCCGACGCGCCTGAGCCGCGAGTACGACGTGCAGGAGTTCGACTACGCGCACCTGCGCCACGTCATCGCCCTCGACGGCGCGATCGACCGCATCCAGACCACGGGCTATTTCCACCGCCAGCACGAGGAGCAGACCCGCGAGGACTACAATCCCGCCGACGCGGCGCCGCTGGTGCCGGTGCGCTACCGCCGGCGCGAGTACGACGACACCGTCGACACCGTGGGCATCGACCTGCAGCTGACGTCGATCGTCGCGACCCACGAGATCACCTACGGCGGCACCGCCTTCCTCGACACGATCGACACCGACATGCAGCGCTTCCGCTCGCCCGGCGGGAACCTCGATCCGAACGCGGCGACGCCGGACCAGTCCGGATCGGCCAATCCCGGGCAGACCACGGTGCCCGACGATGCCGAGTACCTCGGCCTCGGCGTGTTCCTGCAGGATTCCTGGCAGATCGACGACCACTGGAACCTGCTCGGCGGTGTCCGCTACAGCCGCTACGCGTGGGACTTCACCGTCACCGACGACCGCAACGGCTTCAACTTCATATCGCCGGCGGCGGCCGATCCGAACGCCGGGCTCGACGTCGACGAGTCGGTCGACGCGTTCACCGCCAACGTCCGCCTCGGCTGGACGCCGACGCCGGACTGGCTGGCGTTCGTCGGCGTCGGCCAGGGCTTCCGCGCGCCGAACATCTCGAACCTGGCCGGGATCCAGGACCGCGGCTCGTCGTCGAGCGGCGTCGGCCCGCAGATCACCGGCAACCTCGCGCTCGATCCCGAGACCAGCATCACCTACGAGATCGGCGCGCGCTGGCGCAGCGGGCGCGACGAGGCCGCGGCCAGCGCCTTCGTCACCACGCTCGACGATCTGATCCAGGTCTCCTACACCGATCTCGACGGCAACGGGGCGATCACCGCGACGGACCGCGCCGAACTCGTCAACGGTGAGGACGGCATGATCGTCGGCTTCGAGGTGATGAACGACCTCACCATCCCGACCGGCGACCTCCTCCCCGTTGGCTGGCGGCTGGCGTTCGTGCAGTCGACCAGCCTGACCAGCGGCGAGGTCGACGTGCCGCAGCTGAACGGGGACGCGGTCGAGGAGAACATCAGCCGCGCCAACCTCGCCTTCGGCCGCGCCGGGCTGCTGCTCGAGTTCACGCGGGGCTGGTGGGCGCGCAGCCAGATCCGCTGGCAGGACCGCTACGACGAGGTCGCTCCGGGCGACGCCACCGACACGCGCCACACCACCTTCCCGGCGAAGGGCGAACCCGCCGGCGCGATGCCGGGCTACGTCGCGTGGGACGCGCACGCCGGCTGGCGCGCGCCGAAGGAACGCTTCTGGGCGACCGGCGGCATCGAGAACATGCTCGACCACAGCTACCGCCCGGTCGGTTCGGGCAACGACGCGGTCGGGTTCAACTTCGTGCTCGCGGGCGGAGCGCGATTCTGAGGCGGCGGATCAGCCGCGACGAACGACGCAACCGACTCGCCGGAAATCGAAGCTAGCGGCGTCGACCCCGCCGCTACGCTCCCGCGCGTGGAACGCGAAGCGACGCCGATACCAGCCGTCGCCACGAATCTGAAGCACAAGGTCCCGCGCACCATCGCCGGCTACCGCCTGGTGACCAAGCTCGGCCAGGGCGGCATGGCCGCGGTCTTCAAGGCCCACCAGGTTGCGATGGACCGCCACGTCGCGCTCAAGGTACTGGCGCCGGCGCAGGTCCAGGACCGCAACCTGCGCACCCGGTTCATGCGCGAGGCGCGGCTGATCGGGCGCGTCCAGCACGACAACGTCATCACCTGCTACGAGGTCGGCGAATCCGACGGCTACCTGTTCATGGCGCTCGAGCTGGCCGAGCACGGCGACGCGCTGCGCCTCGCCAAGAGCCTGGGCGGCGCCGTCCCGGAGCGCATGGCGATCGGGCTGATGCGCGACAGCGCGCGCGGGCTGATGGCGATCCACCGCGCCGGCCTGCTGCACCGCGACATCAAGCCGGCGAACATCTTCCTCACCCAGCCGACCCAGGCGAAGCTCGCCGACATGGGCGTGGCCAAGGACATCCGTCGCCTGACCGAGAGCGACCAGGGGATCAGCGGCGCGCATGCGATCATCGGCAGCCCGGCGTACATGCCGCCCGAGCAGGCGCTGGGCGCGCGGCCGGACGTGCGTTCGGACATCTACGCGCTCGGCGCCAGCTTCTTCCAGCTGCTGACCGGTCGCCTGCCGTACCTGGGCGCGACCGCGCCGGAGACCCTGGCGCTGCTCATGAGCCAGCCGGTGCCGGACGCGCAGGCGCTCGCGCCGCACCTGTCGCCCGGGATCGGCGCGCTGCTCCGCCGCTGCCTGGCCAAGGACGCCGCCGGCCGGCCGAAGAGCGCGCTCGAGGTGCTCGAGGAGCTCGACCCGTTGACCGCGCGCGCCGGCGCCAGCGACACGCTGGCGTGGCCGGCGCTCGACCGCGCCTACGACGCGCCCAGCCCGGGCCTGCTGCGGTGCCCCTTCTAGCGCGCGCCGCCGGCGCGGCGGCCGAGCGTCGCGCCGAGCGCCACCTCGTCCTGCGCGGCTGGCGGATCTGCGCCCGCAACTGGATCGGCGGCGGCGGCGAGCTCGACCTGGTCGCCAGCCGCTGGCGCACGCTGCTGATCGTCGAGGTGCGCGCGCGGGTCGATCACGCCACCGCGCTGGCGTCGGTCGATCGCGGCAAGCGCGAGCGCACGCTGGCGGCGGCGCGGGCGCTGGTGCGGGCGCACGGCCTGCAGCGCTACCGCCTGCGCCTCGACGTCATCGCGCTCGATCGCGACGGGCGGCTGCTGCGTCGCCGCGATGTGCTGTCGGGGCTGGTCGGCGCGTGATGGCGACCGACCCGCGTCAGAACCTGACGCCGACGAAGATCCGTCCGTAGAGGTTGTCCGGAGCGCGCACGTCGTGGTCGACGCCATCGATGCTGTGGCTGCTCTCGCTGGTCAGCCAGCCGCCGCCGATCCCGGCCTCGATCGTGAAGACGGTCGCGATCGGCACCGAGCCGACCAGGTCGAGGCCGAGGCTGTAGCCGACCCAGTTCCCGTCGTCGTTGTCGCGGCCGTGCAGGTCGAGGTCGGCGATGCCGTAGCCGGCCTGGCCGTTGGCCTCGAGGTGCAGGAAGATCGGGAACAGCGAGACGCGCGCACCGGCCACGAGGTGTCCCGCGGCGACCGTGTAGTCCACGCCCTGGTCGGCGCGTTCCTCGCTCGACGCCTCGACGCCGACGTGGACCCCGACGATCGGCACGCGCAGCACCAGCAGGTACTGCAGGCCCCAGCGTTCGGCATCGTCCCACTCGCGGCGGTCGTCGCCCGCCGGGGTCGACAGCTCGGTGTCGCCTTCGACGCGCAGATGCACCACGCGGATGTCGGATTCCATCGCCGGCGCGAGCACCGGGGCGAGGGCCAGGGCGACGATGCCGGCGCGGCGCAGGATCATGGGCGGCTCCCGGAGCGCGATGCTGTCACGCTGGTCCCGGGGCGGATGCGATTTCGCGACGAGGTCCTTCAGCCGGCGGCCACGCGCTCAGCGGGCGGCGCTCCACGCCAGCAGCGCCAGCGCCGGCAGGCCGGCACCGGTCGAGAAGGCGTCGACGAACAGCGCCAGCGGCGCGCGCTCGCCGGCGCGCCGCGCGCTCAACGTCCAGCGCAGGTTGACCGAGGCGAGGGTCCCGCCGAACAGGATCAGCGCCGCGCCGGCGAGCGCGTCGAGGTGCGGCGGCCAGACGGTGGCGGGACCGAGCTCGCGCCAGATCGCGATGCTGCCGCCGGCGACCATGGCGATGGCGATGACGCGCAGCGCGCGGCGGCGCGGCTGGTCGGGGATGGCGTCCGGCGTCACGCCTTGTGCGCGGCGACGGCCTGCTTCAGCGTCTCGCCGAGCGTCGCCGGGCTCTCGACGATGTGCACGCCGGCCTCGCGCATCGCGGCGAACTTCGCCTCGGCGGTGCCGGTGTTGCCGCTGACGATCGCGCCGGCGTGGCCCATGCGCTTGCCCTTCGGCGCGCGGCTGCCGGCGATGAAGCCGACGATCGGCTTGGTGACGTGCGCCTTGATGTAGGCGCAGGCGCGCTCCTCCGAATCGCCGCCGATCTCGCCGATCATGATGATCTGGCGGCACTCCGGATCGCTCTCGAACAGCTGCAGGCAGTCGATGAAGTCGGTGCCCTTGATCGGATCGCCGCCGATGCCGATGACCGTCGACTGGCCGAGTCCGGCGCGGGTCGACTGGAACACCGCCTCGTAGGTCAGCGTGCCGGAGCGGCTGACGATGCCGGTCGAGCCGCGCTGGTGGATGTAGCCCGGCATGATGCCGATCTTGCACTCGCCGGGCGTGATGATGCCCGGGCAGTTGGGACCGATCAGGCGCGACGTCGAGTTCGCCAGCGCCTTCTTGACCGCGAACATGTCGCGCGCGGGGATGCCCTCGGTGATGGCGACGATCAGCGGCACCTTCGCCTCGATCGACTCGAGGATCGCGTCGGCAGCGCCCGGCGGCGGCACGAACACCATCGACGCGGTCGCGCCGCCGTGCTTGACCGCCTCGGCGACGGTGTTCCACACCGGGTACTTCGCGCCGTTCTCCGCGACCCAGGTCTGGCCGCCCTTGCCGGGCGTGACGCCGCCGACGAACTGCGTGCCGTAGGTGATCGCGCCGTTGGAGTGGAACGTGCCGACCTTGCCGGTGATGCCCTGGCAGATCAGGCGGGTGTTCTTGTCGACGAGGACGGACATCGGTGACGTTCCTGGAGATGCGTGCTGGTTGCGTTGTCGACCGGCGTCAGGCCTTCGCCTTGCCCTTGCGGAACTGCGCCGCGGCGAGCGCCGCCTTCTGGCAGCCGTCGCGCAGGTCGTCGGCGGCGATCACGGTCAGGCCGCTCTGGGCGATCAGCTTCTTGCCCTGCTCGACGTTGGTGCCTTCGAGGCGCACGACCAGCGGACGGTCGAGCCCGACCTCCTTGACCGCGGTCAGCACGCCGGTGGCGATGGTGTCGCACTTCATGATGCCGCCGAAGATGTTGACCAGGATCGCCTCGACCGACGGATCCTTGAGGATGATCTTGAAGGCGGTGGTGACCTTCTCGGCCGTCGCGCCGCCGCCGACGTCGAGGAAGTTCGCCGGGAACGCGCCCTGGTCCTTCCCGTAGAGCGCGATCGCGTCCATGGTCGCCATCGCCAGGCCGGCGCCGTTGACCATGCAGCCGATGTTCCCGCCGAGCTTGACGAAGGCCATGTCGTGGCGCTTGGCCTCGAGCTCGGAGGGATCCTCCTCGTTCGGGTCGAGCATCGCCGCGATGTCGGCGTGGCGGAACAGCGCGTTGTCGTCGAACGACATCTTGCTGTCGAGCGCGACGACCTGGTCGTCGGCGGTGACCACCAGCGGATTGACCTCGAGCATGTCGGCGTCGGTCTCGATGAAGCACGTCGCCAAGGCCTGCGCGCAGGTCACGAAGCTCGCCACCTGCGGCGTGGTCAGGCCGAGCTGGTAGCCGAGGCTGCGCGCGGTGTAGGCGCCCAGGCCGATGTGCGGATCGAAGTGCGCGCGGACGATGGCGTCGGGGGTGGCGTGCGCGACCTCCTCGATGTCCATGCCGCCCTGGCTGGAGACGATCAGGACCGGCAGCGACAGCGCCCGGTCGAGCACGATCGAGAGGTAGAGCTCCTTGGCGATGCGGCAGCCGTCCTCGACGTAGAGCGTCTTGACCTGACGGCAGCCATCGCCGGTCTGGATGGTCTTGAGCCAGTTGCCGAGCAGCTTACCGGCGGCGGCGCGCGCATCGGCCACCGACTTGACGACCTTCACGCCGCCGTCCATCACCTTGGTCGTCATCGCCTCGTCGGCGTAGACCGTGCCCTTGCCGCGGCCCCCGGCGTGGATCTGCGACTTGACCACGACCACGGGCGATCCGAGCTCGCGCGCGGCGGCCTCGGCCGCGTCGACCGTCGTGCAGGCGATGCCGCGCAGGACGGGCACGCCGTAACGTTTGAAGAGCTGCTTGCCCTGATACTCGTGGATCTTCATGCCGGGGACGCCTCGCGCGCAACGATGGCGGAGGTCGCTGGGGTGTCCACCGCCCGGGACGACGTGGTCCGGGCCCTGCGCCCCCCGGCGTGATGGTCGGCGGCGCACGCCGCGCCGCGACCCCGCGCAATGCGGGTTGGCCCAGCGCGCCTGCATCCGATGATTGCCGGTCATGGTGCTCGTCGCCGTTCCGATCGCAGGCGATTCCGCGGAGGCGGTCGCCGCCGCCGCCTTCAAGGCCGCGGCCGGCGGCGCCGACCTCGTCGAGGTCCGTCTCGACCAGTGTGCCCGCCGCGCCGACGACCGCGCCCGCCTCGCCGCGATCGTCGCCGCGATCCCGACCCTGGCGGTGCCGGCGATCGCCACCGCGCGCCACGGCGACGAGAAGGGCGAATGGCCGTGGGACGAGGCTGCGCGCATCGCCTGCCTCGCTGCCGCGGACGAGGCCGGGGCCGCCTACGTCGACCTCGAGTTCGCCCAGTCGGCCGCGACCCCCTGGCGGCCGACGCGCGCCAAGCTGATCCTCAGCCACCACGACTTCGCCGGCATGGGCACCGACCTGGCCGGGCTGGTCGAGCGCATGGCCCAGGCCGGCGCCGACATCTGCAAGATCGCGGTGACGGCGCTGGACGCCGCCGACCTGGCGGTGATCGAGGCGCTCTACGCGCCCGCGGCCAAGCCGCTGATCGCCATCGCCATGGGCGAGTACGGGATGCCCTCGCGCATCCTGGCCGGCGCCTGGGGCGCCTTCCTGACCTTCGCCCGGCTCGACGACGAGGAAGGCACCGCGCCCGGGCAGCCGTTCCTGCGCGATCTCCTGCGGCTGTACCGGGTGCGCGCCCAGGGACCGCAGACCCGCATCTTCGGCGTCATCGGCAACCGCGTGCAGCACAGCCTGTCGCCGCTGGTCCACAACGCCGCCTTCGCCAGCCACGCGCTGGACGCGGTCTACGTGCCCTTCCAGTGCGAGGATCCGGTCGCGTTCTGGCGCGCGTGCGGCGGCTGGATCGACGGCCTGTCGATCACCATCCCGCACAAGGAGGCGCTGCTCGACGAGGTCGACCAGGTCGAGCCGCTGGCCAGGCGCATCGGCGCGATCAACACCATCTACCGCGACGACGCCGGCCGCACGGTCGGCGCCAACACCGACGCCAGCGCCGCGTGCGCCTGCGTCGAGGTGCTGGCGGGGACGCTGGCCGGGCGCCGGGCGATCATCCTCGGCGCCGGCGGCGTGGCGCGGGCGGTCGCCTACGCGTTGGCCGACAAGGGCGCGGTGGTCACCATCACCAACCGCAACCTCGAACGCGCGCAGGTCCTCGCCGCCGAGATCGGCGCGACCGCGGTCGCCTACGAATCCGCGGGCGCGACCCCCTACGACATCCTGATCAACGGCACGCCGTCCGGCATGGGCGAGGACGACAACACGCCCTGGCCGTGGACGCACCGGCCCGACTCGATCGTCTTCGACACGGTCTACACGCCGCTCGAGACGCGCCTCATCAAGGAAGCGCAGATGGCGCACGCGACGACCATCTGCGGCCTGTCGATGTTCATCGGCCAGGCGGTGCAGCAGTACCAGCGCTTCACCGGCATCGACGCGCCCGAGACGCTGATGCAGCGCCTGGCGCTCGAGCGCCTCAGCGGCGGCCACCAGACCGACCAGCACCTGAAGCACACCACGGCGACGTTCGACAAGAAGTTCGGCGTCGGCCCGTAGCACACCGCTGGGAAGCAGCGGCCTGCCAGCGCCGCGTCAGCCGCTCGCCTGCTCCGCGGGCGGCGGCGGCGGGACCGCGGCCGGCACCGCGACGCCCGACGCCTGCGTGAACGGATCGTCATCGTCGCCGACCACGCGCCAGAACTCGAAGCGGTTGAGGTACTCGACCAGCGCGAGGTTGCCGTCGGCGGCGGCGCGCTCGATCCACGTGCGCGCGCGCTCGACCAGCTCGCGTTCGCGCTCGATCGCGATCTGTCCGGCGAGCACGCGCGTGCGTAGGAACACGAAGTAGGTGTCGAGCGCGTCGCACATGCAGTAGTCGTCGATGCGCAGCAGATCGCCGGCCTCCCACAGCTGCTGCACCATGTTGCCCTTGGTGTCCATCTTGCCGGGCTTGCCCAGCAGCTGCGCGCACAGGTTGAGGCCGCCGTTGACCTGCATCGCGCCGAAGTTCGAGATGAACTCCTGGACGTCGTAGTGCGCGCCCATGTTGAAGCGGTTGCGCGGCTGGGTGTAGCTGGCGCCGCTGGTGGTGAACCAGCTCGGCACGGAGATCCCGTAGCGGTAGGCGGCCAGCTCGAGCATCGGCATGTCGAAGAAGCGGCCGTTGAACGTCACCAGCGTCGGCTGGCCGTAGGTCGTCCAGCCCTTCCAGAACTGGCGGGCGATGACCTGCGGCCGGAAGCGCGGGCGGTCCAGCGTGCGGACCTCCTGCAGCGCGAGGTCGCTGCCGACCTTCACGATCGCCAGGGACACCGGCACGTGGAAGGTCGCCGGCACGAAGTCGCTCTTGCCGTTGGACGCGGTCAGCAGCTGCTCGCGGTAGAGGGCGACCGCCTGCGCCGGCGTCAGCTCCGGCCGGTCTGGGAAGCGGACGCGCTGCACCAGGCGCCCGTCGACCACGGTCTCGCTGTCGAACACCAGATAGGCCGGCTTGTCGCTCATGGGCTCAGGCTAGGCGCGCCCGGCGCAGCGGAAACGAGCCGCTCCGGACGTGCCGCCTGTGGCGGCGCTGGCCGCATCGCCGACGCTCATGGCGTGGACGACGAACGCTTCGTCATCGGCAGCGCCGCCCGCCTGGCCTGCGCGGTCGGCCTCGCCGTGCTCTCCGGGGCGCTGGTCACCCTCGCCCACCGCCTCGACTGGGGCGGCGAATGGGGCATCGCGTGGATCGCGCTGGTGCCGGCGGCGACGCTGCTGATCCCCGCCTTCGGCCTGGCGCGTCGCATCGTCCTGATGCGCGAGGCCGACACGCTGGTGGTCGAGGTCGGCTGGCTGATGCGCCGCGCCTGGCGCCTGCGGCTCGAGGCGCTCGAGCTCGAGGTCGTGCCGACGGCGGGCCTGCGCGCGCTGATCGCCCACAAGGGTCCGCGCGAGTATCCCCTCGCCGTGTGGCTGCCGCCGGCTCGCGCCGAGCTGCTCGCCGCCTGGCTCGATCGCGCCGCTCCCGGCGGGCGTTGGCCGCGACGGGTCACCCGCATGCCCCGCGGCGATCGCTGACATGGAACCGGCGACCATCGAGCGCGTCTTCGCCGCGTGCTTCGCCGACGACGTCGGCGATCGCGACCCGGTCGATCGCGCGCGCCTGGTGCGCGGCGGCGACGAGCCGCTGTTCCTGCCCGCCGGTCGCGGGCGCGCGGTGGCCGAGATCGCCTACGCGCGCGACTTGCCGCAGAGCTGCCTGCATGAAGCGGCGCATTGGCTGATCGCGAGCGCCGCGCGCCGCCGGCTGATCGACTACGGCTACTGGTACGTCCCCGATGGGCGCGATGCGCAGCAGCAGGCGCGCTTCGAGCGCGCCGAGGTCGAGGTCCAGGCGCTCGAATCGATCCTCGCCGACGCGGCGGGCGTGCGCTTCAACCTGAGCTGCGACAACCTCGCGTGCGCGGGTCCGAGCGCCGGGTTCGCCGCGGCGGTGGCGCGGGCCGCGCGGCTCAGGCGCGTGCGGCTGAGCCCGCGCCAGGAGCGCTTCGCGCGCGCGCTGGCGGCGGCGGCGGCGGCGGGCCCGACGCTCGCGATCGGGACCGCCACGAGCGCGGCGCGAGTGGGAAATCGATGACCATCGTCTTGCCAAAGTGACGAAAAGAGCGAATACTGTCCTGAGATGATTTCATTCGCCGTGCCTGGCACGCCGATGCTGTCCGACCCGCACGAACGCGTCGCGGCCGGCCTGATCCTGCGTCGCGGCGATGATCACCGCGGCCACCGCGCCGATGGCCCGGCCAGCCGCTGGCTGATGCTCAAGGCGCGCAAGCACCACGAATGGGGCTTCCCCAAGGGCCACCTCGATCCGGGCGAGACCGCGCTCGCCGGCGCCCTGCGCGAATGCGCCGAGGAGACCGGCATCGGCGTGGTCGCGATCGAGGCCGAGCCGCTCGAGATCCACTACCGCATGCGCGATGGCCGCGCCAAGCGCGTGATCTACTTCCCCGCCGTGACCTCGATCGCGCGCGTCCAGCTGTCGCACGAGCACGTCGCCTTCGATTGGGTCGGCGCCAACCGCGTCCAGCGCCTGCTCGATCACGAGAACCTGCGCGCGCTGTTCGCCGCCTACCTGCATCGCCTGCGCACGGTCTGACCCGCGTCCGCTTGACCGCGCCGATCCACGGCAAGCGTCACGGCGGTGCAGACCCTGCTGTTCTTCGAGCGCGACGACGCTCCGCCGACGGCGCGCGACGAGCTCGAGCAGGCCCTGGCGATGCCGGGCGTGGAACTCGGCGGCGAGCCCGGCGCGGCCTATCGCGCGGGAGTGTGGCGCGATCCCGACACCGGCGCGTGGTGCCACCTCGATGTCGGCGAGTCGCCGCTCGAAGCGGACGAGATGCATCCGGCGACGCGCTACCCCGGCTGGCGCGAAGTGCCGCTCACCGTGCAGATCCCGCTGTCGGGCGCCCATTGGCGGTGCGTCGAGGCGCTGACGTTCGTCGATCGCCTGCTGGCGCGCCTGCCCGAGGTGATGCCGCTGGATACCGAGGACACCCGCGCCGATCCGGACCGCGACGCCGGGCCCTTCGCGCTGGCGCGTCCGCGCGCGCTGGCCAGCTGGGAACGCCTGCACGCCGCCCATCACGCGACGCGGCCGACGCCGCGGATGGACCGCACCGCCAGCCTGGCGCTGTGGCGCTACCGCCGCGAACGCGGCGCCGGTCGCGCCGCCCATCCCCGGCTGATCTGGCCCGATGCGCTGGTCCTCGCCGATGGCGACGCGGCGCGCAGCGCCTGCCTGTGGGCCGATCCGGCGCTGCCGATGGCGTTGCCGCCGGTCGAGCTGGTGGTGGTCCAGCGCGGCGACGGACCCGGCGTGCTGCCGGCGGACGAGGTCGCGACCGCCGGCTCGGTCCAGCCGCTGCAGCACGGCCTGGCCGCGGTGCTGAGCGCCGACGCGCGGCTCGACGACCTCTTCCGTCGCGCCCGGCTGATGCCCACGACGCGGTTCCGCGCGCTCGACGACGACGACTGGAGCGATTGACCCAGCGGCTGAAGTCGCAAGGGATTGCGCCGCCCCACACGGGTCCGGACGAGTTTGGCCAGGAGGCTTGCGCCCCGCGCGCGCGTGGCACACCATCACTCTCCGATGAGCGCCACGTTCGGCTGTCCGCATTGTGGCGCCACGTACCCGGTCAAACCCGTCCTCGTCGGCCGGCCGGTGCGCTGCACGACCTGCAAGAACGCCTTCCGCCTGCGCCCCGACGGTGTCGCCGACAAGGTCGAGCCGGCCGCGCCAGCGCCCGCGGCCGCACCGGCGCCCGCCGCACCCGCGCCGGTGATCGAGCCGGTGACGCCACCACCGGTGACGCGGCCGCCGCCACGGCCGGCAGCGCCTGCGCCCCCTCCGGCGCCGAAGCCGGCCGTCGAACCGACGGCGACCGCCACCGCGCCGAACGCCACGCAGCGGCTGGCCGGACCGCGGCTGAACAACGCCCAGGAGCAGGCGCGCCGCTCCCTGGCCGCGAACCTCTCGACCATCGCCGAGCAGGCGCTGCGCGCCGAGGAGAAGAAGCAGTCGTCGCAACGCCTGAAGAAGCACAGCGATCGCCTCGCGCGTCAGCAGGCCGAGCGCGAAGGCGGCGTCGGCGACATCGGACCGGCCGTGCTGACCGGCTACGGCCAGCGCGAAGCGCGCAACAGCCTGGTCTGGGCGCTCGGCTGCGGCGGCGCCGTCGCGGTCATCGCAGCGATCGCGCTGCTCGTCACCTGGACCGGCCCGCGCCGCCAGGCGCTCGACGACTACACCGAGCCGGTCGCCAACAACAGCCATGGCTATCGCCGTCAGCAGATCGTCGAACGCGGCTGGCTGACGACGGTCGCCCCGGTGACGCGCATGGAGGACGTGCGCATCGCCGACGCCCACGATCTGCCCTTGGGCTCGGCGAAGGAGATCCTCGCCGAGCTCGCCGCGTTGCAGCCGCTCGCCGACAAGGCGGTGTGGGCCGCTGCGGAAGCGAGCGCGGAGATCGGCCGTCGCTGGGACGGCAAGAAGACGCCCGCCGACAACGTCGCCGCGCTCACCAAGGACGGCAAGCTCGCCGTGGTCGCGCATGCGCAGGTCGTCGCGCGGCTCGGCGAAGCCGGCATCGAGAGCGAGGAGGCCGAGCTCCTGCTGCGCCTCTACGGCCCGAACGCGAGCCCCGCCGGCGCGGCGATCGCCAAGCGCCTGCGCGCCGGCGAGGTGCCGGACCGCGCGGAGATCGCCAGCTTCTCGGGCGTTGACGGCATGCTGCTGATGGATCACGGCGGCCACTACAAGCAGTGGCCGGTGGAATACGAAGGCCGCCTGCTGCGCTTCGTCGGCGACGGCTGGCCGCAGGAATGGCGGATCATCGAGCTGCGCACGCGCTCGCGCGGGCAATGAGCGAGCGGTGCGACGAATGCCGGGCCAGCGCCCAGACGTAGAGAGCGCGTCGATGCCCACGACGACCGCTGCCGCACCCGCGCGCGAGACGCCGCGCCGGCCGCGCGCATGATGGGCGTCGACCGCTCGGACACCGCATCGTGATCGCCCACTCGCACCGCCTCAGCCTGCGCCTGACGATGAGCCTGGCCGACCTGGTGGTCGTGGTCGGCAGCCTGGCCTTGGCCATCGCGCTCTACCGGCTGGCCGGCGATGCCGTGGTCGAACGCGAGTTCGCCCTGCTGGCGCTGACCCTGACGCCGACGACGGCGATCATCTTCCATCTCGGCGGCGCCTACGATTCGCTGCGCCTCGGCCGCGTGCAGGTGCTGTGCGCGCGCTCGATCTGGTGCTTCTTCATCGTCCTCTGCCTGTTCCTCGCGACGGCGTACATGCTCAAGGTCAGCGCGCAGTTCTCGCGCGCGGTGATCGGCGGCTGGGTCGGGCTGTCGACGATCGGCCTGGTCGGCGTCCGCCTCGCGGTGCATGCGTCGACCGCGTGGCGCCGCCGGCGCGGGCTCGACCTCGAAGCGACCCTGCTGGTCGGGCCGCGCCGCAGCTGCGCGGCGCAGGCGCGTCACTTCGCGCGGCATCCGGATCTCGGGATCCGCGTGGCCGCCATCGCCGGCGATGTGGCGCCCGGCGAGACCATGGTCGCCGGCGACGGGCTGCCGACCGGTGGCCTGGACGATCTCGCCGCGCTGGTCCGCGAGCACGGCATCGTGCGCGTCGTGGTGTGCGGCGACCTGGCGGCGCAGGACCTGGTGATGCGCGTGGTCAATGCGCTGATCCGCCATCCGGTCACGGTGCAGTACGCGCCCGATCTGTCGTCGTTCCCGATCTTCGGCCTGCGCATCGTCGACTTCGGCGGCCAGCCGATGCTCAACCTGTCGGCGAGTCCGCTCTCCGAAAGCGCGCTGCTGGTGAAGTGGATCGAGGACAAGGTGCTCTCGGCGCTGTTCCTCCTCGTGTCGTGCCCGCTGCTGCTGGCGATCGCGGCCGCGATCAAGCTGACCAGCCCGGGGCCGGCGATGTTCGTGCAGGAACGCCACGGGCGCGGCGGACGGGTCATCCGGGTGCTGAAGTTCCGCACCATGCACCATGCGCCGCTCCCCGTCGCGTCGCCCGCTCAAGCTCGCGAAGCCGTGATGGCGTCCGCCGCCGCGACGGTGGCGGAGGCGCCGGTGCGGCGGGCCTTCGGCGACGCGCGGCCCGACGACTTCATCCAGGCGACGCGCGCCGACCCGCGCGTGACGCGCCTCGGCGGTCTCCTGCGCCGCCTGAGCCTCGACGAGCTGCCGCAGTTCATCAACGTGCTCAAGGGCGACATGTCGCTGGTCGGTCCACGACCGCACGCGCTCAGGCACAACGACCAGTACGCGTTGTCGATCCATGACCTGATGCGCCGGCACTACGTCAAGCCGGGCATCACCGGCCTCGCCCAGGTCAACGGCGCGCGCGGCGAGACCCGATCGCTCTCCGACATGCAGCGCCGCGTCGGATACGATCTGGAGTACATCCAGAACTGGTCGCTCTGGCTTGACCTGAAGATCCTCGCGCTGACCGCGGTGCGCGGGTTCTACAACGATCAGCCCTAGCGGGCGCGGGCGCCATCCGCCGCCATCGGGCAAGCTGCGGCGCGAAGCGGTGGTAGCTGCGCGGAGCTGCTGTTGCAACATGACTTGCGTCTTCTAGGTTGCGGCCCACCCACGTGCACTGTCACCTCTGTAACCCGGGAGCCCACATGCTTCGTCACATCGCGGTCGTCGCGTGCATCGCGCTCGGCGCGAACGCTTCGGCGATCACTCCGGGCGATCTGCCGGACTACGGAACGATCGGCAACGACGCGGGCAACGCGGCGTTCGTCGCCATGCTGCCGGCGCTCGACGCCGCGTTCGCGAACCCGCCGGGATCCGCCGGCAGCTCCTTCTTCGAGGACGCGTCGTACAACGCGGGCTGGGATGTCCGCATCTGGTTCATCTCGCACGAGTCGGCTTATCCGAACGCGCTCGGTGTCGCGACGACCGCCGGCGACGCGACGAGCGGGACGATCGCCTTCCCGACCGGCGCGGGCCGCGCGCTGGGCGACTACATCGATATCACCAGCGGTGCGGGCGGGTCGCCGTTCGTCCTGACCGACCACGCGTGCGCCGACCACACCTGGTGGGCCGACAGCTCGCTGAACGCGGGCGGGCTCTCGCACCTGCAGTGGAGCCTGGCCGGGATCGATGCGACCAGCTGGTGGTACGCGTTGGCCCTCGACGATCAGCTCGATGGCGGCGACCGCGATTGGAACGATCTGCGGGTCGCCTTCCAGTTCACCTTCAGGCCGGTGGCGGCCCCCGAACCCGGCACCTGGGCGCTGATCCTCGGTTTCGCCGGCGTGGTCGCGCTGCTGTGGCGCCGGCGGCGGCTCGCCCTGGGCTGAGTTCGCCGTCGATCGCTGGAGTCCATGACGCGGGGGCGGACGGCATTTGCCGTCCGCCTGTGCGCTCAGGCCGCCATCAACGCGAGCAGTTCCTTGGCCTTCGCGGACTCCTCGTCCGCCGCGGCGATGATCGTGCGCAGGTCATCCTCGTCCAAGCCGAGCACTTTCGTCGCGACGCGATTCGCGATCGGTTCGTGGCAGTCGCCGCTGACCCGGATCCGCTTCACCGCGCACAGGTACTCGGCGCATTGCATGGTGGCGACCAGCTTCATGTCCGGCTTCAAGATGAGCTCGTACTGCTGGGCGACCGCATCGACGATCTCCTGCGGCAGCTTCCAGTTCGAGCACAGCCAGGCGCAGAGCTCCGCGTCATCGGTCTCGAGCACCTCGCGCGCCGCCTGACCGAAGCTCAGGCCGTGCTCGCGCGCGATGGCGACGATCGCGCGCAGCTCGTCCGGCGCATGGTCGACGAGGACCAGCTTGCCCATGTCCTTGAGCAGGCCGACCACGAAGGCGAGCTCGGGATCCGGCAGTCCCGCGTGCTCGGCGATCGAGCGGCACAAGGCGGCGCAGACCATGCCGTGGGCCCAGTAGTCGCGCATGCTGAAGCCGGCCTTGTCCTGGCGCGACAGGTCGACGATCGATGCCGACATCGCGATCGAACGGATGGCCTTGAAGCCGAGGATGGTCACCGCCTGCTGCAGGTCGGAGACGGGGCCGGCGGTCCCGTAGAGCGGGCTGTTGACCATGCGCAGCATCTTCGCCGCCA
>Ga0196963_10001056_pt1 | contig 20206 bp, 14 predicted proteins | sample S1_5metaG_FD_148600 | JGI IMG/M metagenome (GOLD analysis project Ga0196963, IMG submission 148600) | Soil microbial communities from Anza Borrego desert, Southern California, United States - S1_5 | ecosystem: Environmental > Terrestrial > Soil > Desert | place: USA: California | collected... | reverse complement strand
CGAATGTACCGACTGCTGGACGACGCCGGCAAACTCGCGGGCGGCGACGCGAAGGTCCGCGCCCGGCTCGATCAGTTGCTGCTGTACACGCGGTACGTCGAACTGTTCCGAGACTATTCAGCGGCCGGCGGTAAAGAGCGGCAGGCGGCGTTCGAGAAGGTCATCCGCCACGCCTATCGCATCGCCCCGACGATGATGATCCACTCGAAGGCGCTGGCGCGCGACTTGGCCGGGCGCGACAAGTCCGTCACGCTCCCGGCCGAGGCGAAGTTCAACGCGAAGAAGAACCCGTGGCGCGAGGAACCGCCGGCGACGCGCGCCGAGTTAGACGCGATGCTCGCGTCGGGCATCGAGCGGAACAAACTCGCGGGGTTCGACCCGGTCGCGTTCGACACGGACCTCGCGCCCGCGCAGGCCGCGCTCAAGCTGCCCGATTCGCCGTCGCTGGGCGACACGACCACGACGCGCGGCGTCCACACGTTCTTCGTCTGGATCCCCGACGCCTCGCCCGACAAGCCGTTCGCGCTCGACCTGACCGTGACCGGCGGCCTGATCGCGCATTACCGCGACCGCGGCGACGTGAAGGTCCGCCTGTACACCGGCGGCCTCGGCCAGGGCACGGAGGCGGGCGACGAGGCGGAGGAAGTCCCGGTCGCGACCGGCGCCGTCCCGCCCGACGGCCAGCCGCGGAAGGTCACGCTCAAGGCGACCGCGCCCGGCCTCCACCGCGTCTGGATCTCCGACGGCAGCGACTCGACCCGCACCGAGTGGCCCGCGGACGTCGCCCGGACGATCAAGGTCGACCCCGAGACCCGCGCGATGTTCGTCGGCCGCCGGGCGGGCTACTTCTACGTCCCGCGCGGGACGAAGATGGTCGGCGGGTACTCGTCCGGCGACGGCGACATCCACGGCCCGGACGGCAAGCGCCTCTTCGAATTGCCCAAAGGCGGCGAGTTCTTCAAAATCGACGTGCCCGCGGGGCAGGACGGAAAAGTGTGGTCCGTCCGCAACGCCGCCGGCACGATCGGGCTGATGACCGTCCCGCCCTACCTCGCGCCGTCGCCGAAGGGGTTGCTGCTGCCGAAGGGCGTGATCGAGGCGGACAAGTAGGGCACGCGTAGGGCACGCGTAGGGCACGCTTCAGCGTGCGAAACGAGCGAGGACCGCGTCGGCGCGCGCGCGCGCTTCCGGGTGCCATGGTCAGACCCGCCGCCAACGGACTCGATTCGCGCAACGGCGCGACCGGCGGGGATGGCCATGCGGGACCTCGATGGCCGATCGACGTTCGGCATGCCCATCCCGGCCGATCGACGCTCTCGCGCGCATGACGTTGATCGCGGCCGGTCTGAGCATGGCACCCCGAAGACAGTGCCGCTCGTCCTTCGTCCCGCACGCTGAAGCGTGCCCTACGCGCGCCCTACGCGGTGCCCTTCGCCGCCTCGAACGCCCGCGCCGCCGCCCGCAGCGTCCGCTCGATCGCCTCGTCGTCGTGCGCCAGGCTGACGAAAAACGTCTCGTACTGGCTCGGCGGCAAATGCACGCCGTTCTCGAGCATCGCGTGGAAGAACCGCGCGTACGCGTCGGTGTCCGACCCCGTCGCCTCGGTGAAGTTGGTCACGGGAATCTTCGAGAAGAACATCCCGACCATCGAGCCGATCTGGTTCACGGCGACCGGCACGCCCGCGGTCGCGGCGGCTTCGGTGAGCCCCTTCGCGAGCGCCGCGCTCATCTTCTCGAGTTGCGTGTACGCCCCGGGCTCTTCGAGGATCTCGAGGGTCGCCAGACCGGCGGCCATCGCGAGCGGGTTGCCGCTGAGCGTGCCGGCCTGGTAGACCGGGCCCGCGGGGGAGATCTGTTCCATCAGGTGGCGCGGGCCGGCGTACGCGGCGCACGGCAGGCCGCCGCCGATCACCTTGCCCAGGCACGTGAGGTCGGGCTTCACGGCGAAACGCACCTGTGCCCCGCCCCAGGCGACGCGGAAGCCGGTCATCACTTCGTCGAACAGCAGCAGCGCGCCGTGCTGCGTGCACAGCTCGCGCAAACCCTGCAAGTAACCCTCGGCCGGCAGAACCAGGCCCATGTTGCCGGCGACCGGCTCGACGCAAAAGCAGGCGATCTGGCTCCCCTGCTCTTCGAACAGGCGCTTGGCGCCCTCGAGGTCGTTGAACTGGACGAGCAGGGTGTTGGCCGTCGTCGACGCGGGCACGCCGGGCGAGCTGGGCGTCCCGAGCGTGAGCGCCCCGCTCCCGGCCGACACGAGCAGCGCGTCGAGGTGCCCGTGGTAGCAGCCGACGCACTTGACGACCTTATCGCGCCCGGTCGCGGCGCGGGCCAGGCGGATCGCGCTCATGGCGGCTTCCGTCCCGCTGTTGACGAACCGCACCATGTCCACGCCCGGCAGCGCCGACGCGATCTTCTCCGCCAGCAGTGCCTCGGCCTCGGTCGGAGCGCCGAAACTCGTCCCCCGGCCGATCGCCTTCGACAGGGCGGCGACGACGCGCTCGTTCGCGTGCCCGACGATCATCGGCCCGTACGACCCGATGTAGTCGACGTACTCGTTCCCGTCGACGTCGGTCAGCACGCACCCCTCGGCCGACTTGATGAACACCGGCGTCCCGCCCACGCCCTTGAACGCCCGCACGGGCGACGACACGCCCCCGGGCATGACCTGCTGCGCCCGCGCGAACGCGGCGGTCGAAGCGGTCACCGTACGACTCGACTGCTGCTGCTGAGGCATTCCCCCACACTATGAGCCGGCCCCCAAATGTCAAAAGCGATCGGAGCGACGCGACCCCGGGAAATTGGGCGCAAAGAAAAACCGCGGTCTGGGGGAGGGCATCCCGGACCGCGGTCGGAGGGGAGAGTGAGAATCGTGAGGCTTATCAGCCTCTAATGTTTTCTATATGACACTCCCGACAACAGTCAACCTGAAAATGTAGAAAATCTTACCCGCCTTCCGGGTCCGCCCACGTGATCTCCCCGGAATTCACGCACGCAGCTCTTGCCCGCCCCATTCGGAGCAATCCCATTCTTTGGCAGGGCATTCCCCCCGCCTGTCGATTTGGCACCTCGCGACGCCGTACCGGCCCCTTTTCGGGGCTCTCGCAAATTCTTTCCTGCCCGACGGTTATGGAGCGGGTCGCCCGCAAACTGGTTGGCACCCTCTTTGCGTACAAGAGTCGACTCACATTTTGCCGATCTTCAAAGTCCGGCTCTGCCGTGACTTAGCAACTACAGCCGAGACCGCAAAACAAGATTTCAAAGGAGCCAACAATGGGCAAGATCGTAGGCATCGACCTCGGGACGACCAACAGCGTGGTCGCCGTCATGGAAGGCGGCCAGCCGAAAGTCCTGATCAACTCGCAAGGCAGCCGGATCACCCCGTCGGTCGTCGCCTTCACCGACAAGGGCGAGATCCTCGTCGGGCAGACCGCCAAGCACCAGCAGGTGACCAACCCGAAGAACACCGTCTTCTCGATCAAGCGGTTCGTCGGCCGGCGGCACAACGAGGTCGCGTCCGAAGAGAAGATGGTCCCGTACGAAGTCCTCGGCGGCGCCGAGGAGTACGTGAAGGTCAAGGTGCGCGGCAAGGAGTACACGCCCGAGCAGGTCAGCTCGATGATCCTCGCCGACCTGAAGAAGACGGCCGAGGCGTACTTCGGGGAGCCGGTGACCGACGCGGTCATCACGGTGCCCGCGTACTTCAACGACGCGCAGCGCAAGGCGACCAAGGACGCGGGCGAGATCGCGGGCCTGAAGGTCCTCCGCGTGCTCCCCGAGCCGACGGCGGCCGCGCTCGCGTACGGGCTCGACAAGAAGAAGAACGAAAAAATCCTCGTGTTCGACCTCGGCGGCGGCACGTTCGACGTGTCGATCCTCGACGTCGGCGATGGCGTGTTCGAGGTGCTGTCGATCAACGGCAACACGCACCTGGGCGGCGACGACTTCGACGAGGAGCTGATCAACTTCCTGGCCGAGGAGTTCCGCAAGACCGAGGGGATCGATCTGCGTAAGGACCCGATGGCCCTGCAGCGCCTGAAGGAGGCGGCGGAGAAGGCCAAGATCGAACTGTCGGGGGCGATGGAGACGACGGTCAACCTGCCGTTCATCACGGCCGACCAGTCGGGCCCGAAGCACCTGCAGATGACGATCACGCGGTCGAAGTTCGAGCAGCTGATCACGCCGCTGGTCGAGAAGTGCCGCAAGCCGGTCGTCGACGCGCTGAAGGACGCGGGCCTGGCGCCCGAGAAGATCGACGAGGTCGTGCTGGTCGGCGGGTCGACCCGCGTGCCGATGGTGCACCGCCTGGTCAAGGAACTGTTCAACGGCAAGGAGCCGAACAAGACGGTGAACCCGGACGAGGTCGTCGCGATCGGCGCGGCCATCCAGGGCGGGATCGCGACGGGCGAGGTCAAGGACATCCTGGTCCTGGACGCGACCCCCCTGTCGCTCGGCGTCGAGACGCTGGGCGGCGTGATGACCGTCCTGATCCCGCGCAACACGACGATCCCGACGTCCAAGACCGAGACGTTCAGCACGGCCGCGGACAACCAGGAGTCGGTGACGATCAACGTCCTGCAGGGCGAGCGCGAGTTCGCCCGCGACAACCGCCTGCTCGGCCGGTTCGACCTCGCCGGCATTGCCCCCGCGCCGCGCGGCATGCCGCAGATCGAGGTCACGTTCAACATCGACGTGAACGGCATCCTGACCGTGGCCGCCAAGGACAAGGCGACCGGCAAGGAGAACAAGACGACCGTCGAGAAGGCCGGCGGACTCTCGAAGGAAGAAGTCGAGAAGATGAAGCGCGAGGCCGAGGCCCACGCGGCCGAGGACAAGAAGCGCCGCGAGACGATCGAGCTGAAGAACCAGGGTGACAACCTCGTCTACCAGACCGAGCGCCAGCTCAAGGAGCACGGGGAGAAGATCAGCCCCGCGGTCCGCGGCGAGGTCGAGAGCGCCCTGAACAACCTGAAGGACGCGCTCAAGAGCGAGGACGGCGAACGGATCAAGCGCGGCGTCGAGACCGTGCAGACCGTGGTCGCCAAGATCGGCCAGGAGATCTACGGCGGCCAAGGCGCCCCCGGCGGCGGCGGCCAGGCCGGCCCCGGCCCGGGCTCCGACCGCGCGACCGGCGCCGCCCCCGGCGGCCAGCCGGGCGGCGACGGCGCCAAGAAAAAGGACGAGGACGTGATCGACGCGGAGTACGAGGTGAAAGAGTAACCCGGGTCCGACCCGACGCGAGAAAAGCAAAAGACCCCTCTCGAATTCCGAGAGGGGTCTTCGCGTTTCGAATCCGGTTCACTAACCACCCTCCACGTTCGGGACCGGGCAGTCGTCGGCCGGACCGAAAGCGAGCGTGTTTGACAAACCGTCTTCCCGTCGCGGGCCAGGGGCCCCTCCCTTCAGAGCCCCCGTGCCGCGCGACCGCCATACGTTAGTGACGCGAGTTAGCCTTTTGTATCCCCGTAAATGCGGGAAAGGGTGACTCGGAAGGCGCGATCCTCGAAAATCATGTAACTCGTCGCACGTGCCGGCGTTCTATTGATCAGACGGCCGCCACTCGCGAGAGACGTGACCCAGGTTCCGGGGGACCCACCGATGTCCAGAACAACCCGCCCCACGCTCGACGAGGCCCGCGCCGCTTGCCGGTTGGTCGGCGACGTCCGCGACCTGCGCGGCGACCCGCCCGCCCAGCGCGCCCGCATGGTCGAGGGGATGTGCAACTTGCTCGGCGCGCGCCAGGGCACGGCCCTCGTGTTCGAGAATTTCGCGGCGGGCCTGCGCATGCGGTTCGTAACGGCGACCCACGCCGGGTGGGCGAACGTGGCCGCCACCGCGATGTGGGAACAACTCCTCCACGCCGGGCAGTTCGACCAGGACGTCGTGCTGGTCGGGTGCCGACGGTACGAAGCCGCCCGGTCGGCGGACGAGCGCCGCCGGCGCCCCGCGACCATCCTCCGGCCCGAGGTCGTGTCGGACGACGCCTTCTACGCCGCCCCGCTGATCCGCGAACTGCTCCCGGTCCTCGAGATCGACGGGCACGTGGTCGGCTGGCACACGCCCGCGCCGGGCGCACCGACGCTGGCGATGACCTTCCACCGGGACATCCGCGACCCCAAGTTCGCCCCCCGCCAGCGCGAGGTGCTGCGGCTGTTCTTCGAAGAGCTCGCCCTCGCGCAGGCGGGCGGAAAGCTCGACGCCCCCGCGGCGCCCGACGCACGCGTGAGGAACGGGCGGCCCGGGCCCGCGCTGTCCCCGCGCGAACGGGCCGTCCTCAAGAACCTGCTCGCGGGCCGGAGCGTCAAGGAGACGGCCGCCGCGCTCCGCCTGAGCCCCCGGACGGTCGAGGACTACGTGAAGGCGCTCTACCGCAAGCACGACGTGCACAGCCGCGCGGAGCTGATGACGCTGTTCGTAAACCCGCCACAATGAGTGGGTGCGTCGCCCGAATCCGGGGGTGGCGCGTGCGCCTCGGGCGACGCCCGTGCACCCCGGTCGATCACGCCTCGTCGCGCAGGCGCTCGCGCACCAGTTCCTCGCGGCGGGCCGCGGCGGCGTCGAGCCACGCGCGCAACTTCTCCCCGTCCCGCGCGCGGATCAGCCCTTCGAACTCGTCCAGCGCCCGGCGGAGGCGGGCGATCGAGGCGCGGACGTTGTCGGCGTTATCCAGGAAGATGTCGCGCCACAGGCCGCCGTCCCCGCCGGCGATCCGGGTCGCGTCGAGGAAGCCCTTGCCCGACAGCCGCATCGCCTCGGGCCGCTGCATGTTCACCAGCGCGGCCGCCACCGCGTGTGGGAGGTGGCTGACGTCGGCGAGCGCGGCGTCGTGGTCGGCGGGGGTCATCCGGCACGTGCGCATGCCGAGCAGCCGCCAGAACTCCTCGACCGCCGTTACCGCCTGGGCATCGGACGAATCCGTCGGAGTCAGAATACAGAGCGCGTTCTCGAAGAGGTCCGTCCGGGCGAACTCGACCCCCCGCTTCTCGCTCCCGGCCATCGGATGACTGCCGACGAAGCTCGCGTGCGCGGGCAGGAGCCGGCCCGCCAGTTCGACCACCGACCGCTTGGTGCTGCCGACGTCCGTAACGATCGCCTCGGGCTTCAACGATCCCGCGATGCCCTTGAGGACCTCCCCGAAAAGCAGCACGGGCGTACACAGGACGATCAGGTCCGCGTCCTTAACCGCGTCCCCCAGGTTATCAGCGGCCTCGTGGATGGCGCCAATTTCCTGAGCCCGGGTGAGGGTTTCCCGGCGGTGACCGTATCCGACGATGTGGCAATCGCTTAGCTTCGATCGGGCGGCCAGCCCAATGGACCCGCCCAGCAGGCCCACCCCCAGAATGCTCAAGCGCTTCAAGTCCATGGTCCGATAAACTGTTGGGCGTCGGAGGATCGGGGAACCGGAGGCCGCGGGCGGACGTTCTACCCCGACCGCTGGCGGTTTCAAAGGGCGTGGTTATCGGGCCGGCCGCGTCTTGAATCACTATGTGGGCTCGTCTAGGCTATTTGCTCCCGATTCGGAAGTGGTTCGCAAAGGGTGAAGTATCGTGCGCCGCGCAGACGTGCCTCCACTGAAGTGGGCACGCCGGATTAGGGAAGGTTCATCACTCATGGCTCAGACATCCGTTAAAGCGTCCCTGGAGAAGCCGATCTTCGTGTCCATTCCCAACCCCCACGGTTCGAAAGCCGCCCCGGCCCGTCACGTCCTGCCGTTCGAGCAGCACGTGGCGAAGCTGGAGGCGCAGATCCACGAGCTCGAGGCCCACCAGGAGGCCAAGCAGATCGATTATTCGAAGGAGCTCCGCCAGCTCAGGTCGAACTACACCAGCATGCTCCGCAAGACGTACGACGGCCTCAGCGCCTGGGAGACCGTGCAGGTCGCCCGGCACCCGCAGCGGCCTCTGTTCAAGGACTACTGCGACCTGATCTGCCGGGAGTTCCGCGAGCTGCACGGCGACCGCCGGTACGGCGACGACAAGGCGATCCGCTGCGGCCTGGCCCGGATGGCCGGCCACAAGGTCATGCTGATCGGCACGCACAAGGGCCGGGACACGAAGGAAAAGATCGACTGCCACTTCGGCCTGGCACACCCCGAGGGGTACCGCAAGGCGCTGCGGGCGATGAAGCTGGCCGAGAAGTTCAACTTGCCGGTCGTCACGCTGGTCGACACGGCCGGGGCGTACCCGGGCATCGGGGCCGAAGAGCGCGGGCAGGGCGAGGCGATCGCGCGGAACATGTTCGAGATGAGCCGCCTGCGCACGCCGATCGTCACGGTGATCACGGGCGAGGGCGGTTCCGGCGGGGCGCTCGGGTTGGCCGTCGCCGACCGCGTGTCGATGATGGAGTTCGCCTGGTACAGCGTGATCAGCCCCGAGGGGTGCTCCGGCATCCTCTGGAAGGGCTCGGCCAACGCCGCCGACGCCGCCGAGGCCCTCAAGCTCACCTCCAAGCACCTCGCCAAGCTCGGCGTGATCGACACGGTCGTCCCCGAGCCCCTCGGCGGGGCGCACCGCGACCCCCACACGGCCGCCCATAACCTCGAGCAGTACCTGGCCAAGACGCTCCGCGAGCTCAAGCGCGTCAAGACCGACACGCTCCTGGAACGCCGGTACGAGAAGTTCCGCCAGATGGGCGAGTTCATCGAGGGCTCGAAGAAGGTGGCGGCGCGAAGCGCGTAAGGGCTCCGTTCGAAACAATGACGCAACGAAAGCCCACGGAGCTCGCTCCGTGGGTTCTTTTTCGGTCGCGCGTCTCACATCGTTGTGTTCCGCACCTGTTCAGTCCCGTGCGCGTGGGATAAACTCTGATCATGCGGATCGCGCTCGTTCCCCTCATCGTTGCCGCGGTGTGTACGGCGGTCATCACCCGGCCCGCGCTCGCCGACGTCGACAACGCCAAGGTCGAGGCGGCCATCAAAAAGGCCAAGGCCTACCTGTATTCGAAGATGTCGGCGGACGGGAACTGGGAGACCGAGCCCAACTCGAAGTACCCCAACAACAACCAGCACGACGGCGGGCAGTGGGGCGGGCTGACGGCGCTGTGCACGTACGCCCTGCTCGCGGCCGGCGAGAGCCCGCAGGACGCCAAGCTCGCCAAGGCGATCGCGTTCCTCAAGACCGCCGACGTCCGCGGCACGTACGCCCGCGGGCTCCGCATGCTCGTGTGGCTCCAACTCCCGGAGAGCAAGGAGACGCTCGCGCTGATGAAGGTCGACGCCCAGATGATGCTGGACGCGACGCGCGGCGACGGGAACTCGGCCGGCATGCACGACTACACGGGCATCGCCGGCAGCGACTACTCGCACTCGCGGTCGCAGTACGCGGTGCTCGGGCTGTGGGCGGCCGAGCAGATGAACGTCGAGGTCCCCGGCAAGTACTGGGAGTTCGCCGAGGCCGCGTGGCTGCGGAACCAGGACAAGTCGGGCGGGTGGACGTACAAGCACCCGTCGCAGACCGAGATCCCGCCGACCCCGGGCATGACGGCGGCGGGCGTCGCGTCGCTGTTCATCACGCAGGACTACCTGCACGCGGGCAAGGCGGCCGAGTGCCGCGGCGTGCAGAACAACCCGGCCCAGCAGGCGATCGACCGGGGCGTCGAGTGGCTGTCCAAGCACATGGACCAGATCGCGACCGACAAGAACTTCCCCCGCTCGTTCCACCACGTGACCCTGTACGCCGTCGAGCGCGTGGGCGTCGCCGGCGGGCTCAAGTTCTTCGGCACGGCCGACTGGTACGACAAGGGCGCGAACTGGCTGGTCAAGAAGCAAAAGCCCGACGGGAGCTGGCACGAGGGCGCCGGCGGGCCGCTGTTTACCGCGCCGGTGGACACGGCGTTTTCGCTCCTGTTCCTCGTGCGCGGGCGGGCCCCGGTCGCGATCGCCAAGCTGGACTACTCGTCCGACCCGAAGAAGCCGGTCGCCTGGAACCAGCGGCCGCGCGACGTCGCCAACGCCGTCCGCTACGTCGGGCGGTCGCTCGAGCGCGACCTGAACTGGCAGGTCGTCAACCTCAGGGTCGAGGCGACCGAGTTGCTCGACGCGCCGGTGCTGTACATCTCAGGATCCCAGGCGCTGAACATGACCGAGGAGCAGATCACCAAGCTCCGCGCGTACGCCGAGATGGGCGGGATCATCATGGGCCACGCCGACTGCGCGAACGGCCTGTTCGCCAAGTCGTTCCGCGACCTGGGCAGCAAGCTGTTCCCGAAGTACGAGTTCCGCGAGCTGCCGGCGGGGCACATCCTCTACAACAACAACTACAAGCACGCGAACTGGAAGATCAAGCCCGCCATCCAGGGCCTGAGCAACGGGGCGCGCGAGCTGATGCTGCTGGTGCACGCGGGCGACCCGGCCCGGCTCTGGCAGATCCGCGCAATCAAGGGCCGCGAAGAGCCGTGGCAGCTCGTGACCAATTTGTTCCTGTACACGTCGGACCGGAAGGACCTGCGGTACAAGGGCGACACCTACTGGGTGACGGCCGACCCGAAGGCCAAGACGACCAAAAAGCTGAGCGTGGCGCGGCTGGAGATCGGCGAGGACTCCGACCCCGAGCCGGGCGGGTGGCGGCGGATGGCGGCGATCCTGCACAACCGCCACGGCGTGGACGTGACCGTCAAGGCCGTCAAACCGGGCGGCGGCGCGCTGACCGCATCGGCGTACCCGGTCGCCCACCTGACCGGGACGGCCAAGTTCCGCGTGACCGACGAGCAGACGGCCGAGCTCAAGAAGTACGTGGCGGACGGCGGGCTGCTGATCATCGACGCGGCGGGCGGGTCGGCCGAGTTCGCCGACGCGGCCGAAGCGCTCGCCAGGCTCCTGGCGCCCGGCGGGGCGCTGGGGCAACTGCCGCCGACGCACGCGATTTACCAGGGCGCCGACGGGCAGCCGATCGCGTCGCTGTGGCGCCCGTTCGCGTCCAAGAGTCTGGGCCGCAGCCCCGGGCGGATCATGGGTGCCCCGGCCGAGGGCAAGTTGGGCGTCGTGTTCTCGCGCGAGGACCTGTCGGTCGGCCTGGTCGGGCAGCACGTCGACGGCGTCTACGGCTACACGCCGGCGGCCGCGACGGCGATCATGGAACGCCTGGTGATGACGCCCCTGGGCGGGGCGGCCGCCAAGCCGGCCGCGACCGAGAAGCCCGCCGCGACCGAGCCGGAAAAGACCCCCGCCAAACCGAAGCCCAAGCCCAAGCCCAAGCCCAAGCCCGAAGCGAAGGCGCCGGCGAAGTGAGTGGGTCGGCGCGCCGACTCGGATGACACCACTCGTGTCCGAGGATCGGAGCAGCGGTCGCACCGCGCTCCGCTAAAACCGCACACGAAAGCCCACGGAACTTGTTCCGTGGGTTGGATGGTGCGCAGAATGCGATCTCTCCCCAGTCATTAATTGGAGATGTGCATTGGAGCCGCGCTTACCGCGCCGGTCGGCTCGTGCCCGTACCCGTGCCCGGGGGGCGCAACGGCCACCACTGTTCCTTCGCGCGCAGCGTGTTCGTGGCCCGCGCGACGGGTCGGCCCGCCTTGTCGTGGACCATCAGCGCGTAGGCCCCGGGCGGCACGTGGAACCGCACGACCAGGTTATTCGTCCGCGTGATCGGGGCCGACAGCCCGTCCCCGCCCAGCGCCGGGCCGGTGACGACGATCGTGCCGCCCTCCCACTCGGCGGGGGCGTGGGCGACGATCAGGACGCTGTAGTCCTCGGTCCGGTACCACTTGAAGTAGAGCAGCGCGACGGCGAGGCCGGTAATCAGCGCGGTCGCGGTGATGCCGAAGACGATCGTGAACCGCCGGCGCGGCCCGCGCAGCCGGTACGGCTCGTTCGACCCCGGCGCGCCGGTACCCGCGCCGTTCGCGGACGCCGCCGGCCCGGCGGCCGGTGACGACGCGGACGCGGGCTCGACGGTCACGTCGAGCGAACCGGGTGGGATGGGGGAAGGGTCGGACAAGCGCGTCTCGTTATCAACCGTCATCGCGGGCACACCCGGCGAGCCCGCTTCAGCGGGCGGGCCTGGCGAAGCCAGGTCCGGTCGGGCGACCTGGCGCCCGTTCGGACTATCGGCATTATCGGCTTTCCCTCCGCCCAACTTGGGGCCCGGACGCAGGTGTGGGTCGTCCGGCAGTCCCGGAACTGCCCGGTCGTTGTATCACCGCGCCCGGCGCGCGGGAAGCACGGTCGCCGTTGCTCCGGGTTATCGGATTAGGGAGGGCGAGGCTCCGTCCGAGCCGCGGGGGCACCCCGCGCGAACTACGGCGACTCGAACGGAGCCTCGCCCTCCCGACTGTTGCCATCCCGGCGCGCCCCGTGGTACAGGTATCGCCGCGCCGCCCGCGCGCCCGGCCTATCATCCCCATGTCGGCCGCGCCCACGCTCGGGCGGCGACCGGACGGAACGAGGAACCCCTTTACCTGTGGAGGCGACCATGACGGCGCTCCGATTGGCGATGTGCGTGGCGGTCGGTCTGGGCACGGCCGCGATGACCGGCGGGTGCGAGGACAAGAAGCCGAACCAGCCGAACCCGCAGACCGGCGGCGGCGGCGGCACCCAGGGCGACAAGGCGATGAAGCAGGCCCAGGGCGTAGCCGCGGGCGTGACGGCCGGGTCAGGGACCCCGGCGAACGTCGGCGAGGCCGCTAAGACGACCGTCGACGCCGCCAAGCCCAAGGTCGATGCCGCCAAGACGACGATCGACGACGCCGGAACCGGCGCCGGCGAGATGATGGCGAGCCCGGTCGCCATGGCCAAGCCGATGCTGACCAAGCTCCAGGACGCCATCAACGGCGGCAAGCTCGACGAGGCCAAGGGATACCTCGACAAGCTCAAGTCGATGCGCGACAAACTCCCGGCCGACATGCAGAAGCAGTACGACACGCTGTTGGGCCTGTACAATTCCGAGAAGGCCAAGGCTGCGGCGGGGGCGAACAAGTAAACTCGCGCGGATCGCTGGTGACAAAGCCGCTAAAGCGGCCCCACCGGGCGGTCGGACGGTATCGGTGAATGTACGCTGGTGAGATCCGCCCTCCGGTAAGCCCCGCGCTCGCCGGGGGGTCGGTCGTTCTCGGGCCTGTCCGGATTTCGTTCGGACCGAACCGATCCGGAGCCGCGGGCTTCGGGCCGAGCCAGTGCGCTCCGCCCCGGCGTGAATCTCAGTGCCGCGCTCTCCCTTTAAGTCTTTACGTCTTTTCGTTTCACCCTCACATCTTCTGCCGCCCCGCGATCGCATCCGCGAGGATGTTGCGGTTGGCGTACTCGATATTCGACCCGGCGGGGAGGCCGCGCGCCAGCCGCGTCACCTGCACCTGCGGGGCGCGGGCGGCGACCTCGTTCTGGATGTGCAGGGCCGTACCGTCGCCCTCGACCGTCGGGTTGGTGCCCATGATGATCTCGCGGACCTGGCCCGCCTCCACCCGCGCCATCAGCGCGTCGATCGTGAGGTCGGCCGCGTCGATGTCGTCCAGCGGGCGGATCGCGCCCAGCAGCACGTGATACACGCCCTTGTAGAGCCCCGCCCCCTCGAGCGCCAGCAGGTCCTTGGGCTGCTCGACGATGCAGACCAGCCCGTGGTCGCGGGCGGGGTCGGCGCAGATGTCGCACGGGTCCTGCTCGGTCAAATTGAAGCAGACCGAGCAGTGGTGGATGCGCGTCTTCACGTCGCGCACGGCGTCGGCGAGCTCGAACGCCACCTCCGGCCGCTCCTTGAGCAGGTGGAACGTGATGCGCTCGGCGGACCGCATCCCGATGCCCGGGAGGCGCGCGAACTGGTTCATGAGGTTCTGGATCGCTTGGGTGTAGGAGGCCATGGGGGTGCGGATTATAGGCGCAACCGCCAATTCGTTCTCCTATCGCGGGCGGTCGAATCCCACTCGAACTGGCGGTCCCCATGCTATACTTGTCAGGTATATGAAGGCTTCCGAAGTCATCGACATCATCGATCGACAGCCGTTCATCCCGTTCGACGTGCGCACGTCCGACGGGCGCGTGTACCGGATCGACCACCCCGAGTTCGTCATGCGCTCGCGTGACGGGAACACGCTGTACCTGCAGACGGACGACGACCGCAACGTCCGTCTCGATTCGCACCACATTGTGGCGATCGAGGACGCCAACGCCCCCGCGCGCGCCTAATCGTCTGCGAACCCGCTGTAGCGGGCCGTCTGGCGCCCCCCGAATCCCCCGCCGAAATCCATCCCGCGCGTACCCCTCCGTCACCACCCCGCGCTACGCCCCGGGAACCCAAATCTCCAAAATCCTTCCTGATTTCCCCCCCGCCACCGGCCCCCCGTGCGCGCCCGTCACCACCACGGTGTGACACCGCCCGTCATTGGGAGACACCCATGCCCCCACCCCCTCACCACTCCCGGCCGACCCCGCGCGTGCCACGCCGTTTTTACAAAACGAACCCACCGCCAACCCTCGCCACGTCGGGATGACAGCCGCCCCGGCGCACACGAGATTTACAAAACGAACCCAAACTCGCCCGCTGGCCACTGCCCCTCGTTAGCGGTATCACACACCCCATGAACCCCACCGCTCCCCCCGCGTGGCGTCGGTTGTTCACCCCCCTGCTCGCGCTGCTCGCCGTCGCGCTTCCCGTCGCCGCCCAACCGAAGCCGAATGTCGTCTTCGTTCTCTGCGACGACCTCCGTTGGGACTGCCTCGGCGTCGCAGGCCACCCGCACCTCAAGACGCCGAACATCGACGCGCTGGCCAACGAGGGCGTGCATTTCAGGAATGCGTTCTGCACGACCAGTCTCTGCTCGCCGAGCCGCGCGTCGATCCTCTCGGGGCTGTACGCCCACGCGCACGGCGTGACGAACAACTTCACCGAGTTTCCCGCCAAGCTCCCAGGTTTCCACACGCGGCTGCACGATGCCGGCTACGCGACGGCGTACATGGGCAAGTGGCACATGGGCGAGGAGAATGATTCCAAACGGCCCGGCTTCGACTACTTCGCGACGCACAAGGGCCAGGGAAAGTACGAGGGGACCGAGTGGAACCTGAACGACAAGGAGCGGAAGGTCCTGCCGGGGTATTACACGCACGTGGTCACCCAGCTCGCGCTCGACTGGCTCGAATCGGGGCGCGACAAGGCCAAGCCGTTTTTGCTGATGGTCGGCCAGAAGGCCCCGCACTCGTTCTACTTCCCCGAGGAGAAGTACAAGACCGCGTTCGACGCCGTCGACGTGCAGTACCCCAAGAGCGCGTTCAACCTCGCGGACAAGCCGCTCTGGATCAAAGAGCGCTTGTACACCTGGCACGGGATCTACGGCCCCCTGTTCGACTGGCGCAAGAAGTTCCCCGACGACTCGCCCGAGGCCGTGAAGGACTTTGCGGCAATGACCCGCGCCTATTGGGGCACGATCCTGAGCGTCGACGACTCGGTCGGCAAGCTCGTGGCCGCGCTCAAGGCCAACGGGCAGTACGACAACACGATGTTCGTCTTCATGGGCGATAACGGTCTGCTCAACGGCGAGCACGGCATGGTCGACAAGCGGACGGCCCACGAGGCCAGCATCCGCATCCCGGTCGTGATCAAGTTCCCGAAAACGTTCGGCCAGCCCAAGTCGAAGTCGGTCGACCCCATGCTGCTGACGACCGACATCGCGCCGACGATCCTGGAGGTGTGCGGGGCAGAGCCGCTTTCGAAGATCCACGGGCGCTCGGCCGCTACAATCGCGCGGACGGGCGGCGACTTCGGCGGGATCGCGTGGCGCACGGCGTTTTTGTACGAGTACAACTACGAGAAGCAGTTCCCGTACACGCCCAACGTCCGGGCCGTCCGGACGGACCGCTGGAAATACATGCGCTACCCGCACGGCGGCCCCGACAACGACCTGCCCGACAAGCACATGGCCGAGCTGTACGATCTCCAAGCCGACCCCGGCGAGGACAAGAACCTGATCGGCGACCCGGCCCACGCCGGCACCTTGGCGGCACTGAAGATCCAACTCGAGCAGCTCAAAAAACAGACGGGTCTCGAGAAGGACGTGATGCCGGTGGACGAGGGGATCAAGAGCGCGCTGCCGGATCAGAAGATCCGATAGGTGAAGGACGAACGGGGGCACCGCGTATCGGTTTTTGGTTCGTCGCGTTAGCATCAGTCGCATGCGTTCGATGCTGCGATGTGCGGGGGGCTTCGTGCCCGCGGTCGTGTTCGTGATCGCGGTGCTGTTGATCGTCCCCCTCGGCACGGTCTTCGAGTTCGACCGCGACGAGGGCCTAAACTTGATGAAGGCGGCCCTGCTCAAGGAGGGGATGCCGCTCTACTCGGCGATCTGGAGCGACCAGCCCCCCCTGCTGACCACCGCGCTGGCGGGGTTGTTCAAGGTGACCGGCAACTCGGTCGGCGCGGCACGCGGGCTCATGTTGGCCGTCAGCGCCATCGGCCTGCTGTCGATCGCGTGCATCTTGCGGATGACGGCCGGTTGGGTCGCCGCGTTCGCGGGCGTCGGGCTGCTGGCGCTGAGCAACGAGTACGTCCGCCTGAGCGTGGCGGTGATGATCGGGTTGCCCGCGCTGTCGCTGGCGCTGGCAGCAATCGCACTGGCGCTGGCCGGGGCACGGCGGGGCAGTTGGTCACTGATCGTGTTCTCGGGCGTGGTGATGGGGGTGTCGATGCAGACCAAACTGTTCACGTTCATGGCGGTGCCGTGGGTGCTGCTGTTGATCGGGCTGACGTTTCGGCGCCCGGACGACGGCGCCAAGCGGCAAGCCGCGCGGTCGTTCGGGGCGGTGGGCGCGTGGGTCGGTGGGTTCGCGGTCGTTTTCGTCGGCGTCGGGCTGTACTTTGGGTCTCTCAATTACGAGTTGCTGATCCACTCGCACGTCCGGGACAAGGTGGAGGCGGCGCAACACCGGCCGACGGCGCAGATGCTCCGCGAGTTCGCGAAATGGGACTGGGAACACCACCTGCTCGCGGGCGTCGGACTGATCGGCGCGGTCGCGCGCCGGCGGTGGGTGCGCCTCCTCCCGGCGGCCTGGTTCGCGACGGCGGTGGCCGTCATGTCGAACCACCGGCCGGTCTGGGACGACCACTACGTGCTGTTCTCGATCCCGCTGTCGTGGCTGGCGGCGTACGCGGTCGCCGACGCGATCGAGTTGCTGAGACCTCGCGCACGGACTCGCGGCGCGTTCGAACGCGCCGGGGCAAAGCGTCCGGGCTCCGCCCGGAGCTCCGCCCGGGATCTGCTCCGTCGCCCGATTCTGCTCCGGATCGCCGCGGCGCTCCCCGCGGTCGCGCTGCTCGCGTGCGTCGCCTGGCGCGTGCCGGCCAAGGCCCAGCGGTGGGACGTGCGGAAGATGCCGCACACGGACCTGTCCGGCAGCGCCAAAGTCGTACGCGAGATGCAGAAGCGCGGGACGCCGACCGGCTGGGTGTTCACGGACCGCCCGATCTACGCCTTCTACGCCGGCCGGCGCGTCCCGCCGGAAGTCGCGGTGATCTCGGCCAAGCGCTTCCACTCCGAGGCGCTGACCCGGGCCGACCTGATCGCGCTCGTCAAGCGGTACGGGCCCGAGCAGATCGTGCTGGCGCGGTTCCTGCGGACGGACATGGCGTTCCGGTTCTGGCTGCTGATCACGTACTCGAAGGAGGTCGAGGACCGCGGGGTGATGTTGTTCGAGCCGCGGGGAAGGAAGTGAGCGCGCCACAGCGCGGCTGATGGCCTTGGACGTCGGTCGCTTCCCGGGTTACGCTATCGCCCCACATCGGAGGATCGCCATGAAACTCGCATCGCTCGCGTTCGCCACCGTCGTCGCCCTCGCGCTCGCCGCCGGCTACGCGGAAGACAAGGCCGCCCCGCAGGCGGATAAGGACGGGTTCTTTCAGCTGTTTAACGGGAAGGATTTGGACGGTTGGAAGGCCGCGGAGAACCCGGACTCGTTTAAGGTGCAGGACGGAGTGCTCGTGGTGAACGGGCCGCGGGCGCATTTGTTTTACGCGGGGCCGGTGAACAAGGCCGACTTCAAGAACTTCCACCTGCGGGCCGTCGTGCAGACGTTCCCGAACTCGAACTCCGGGATCTACTTCCACACGCAGTTCCAGGAGAAGAACTGGCCCGACAAGGGGTTCGAGTGCCAGGTGAACAATTCGTACGCGAAGGACCGCAAGAAGACCGGCGGGCTGTACTCGGTGAAGGACGTGATGGATACCGCGCCCGCGAAGGACGGCGAGTGGTTCACGTACGACATCATCGTGACGGGCAAAAAGGTCGTCATCAAGATCAACGACGTGGTCACGACCGAGTGGGAGCAGCCCGAGGGGTTTAAGGGCCCGAACGAGAAGATGGGCGGGCGGGTGCTGGGCCACGGGACGATCGCGATCCAGGGGCACGACCCGGGGTCGAAGGTGATGTACAAGAGCATCGCGATCAAGCCGCTGGCGGATTGAATCGCGACGACGCGAAGCGACCGCGGGGCGGCCGGCGCGGCGCGGAGGTTAGAGGCGCTCGACCGCCACCGCGACGGCTTCGCCGCCGCCGATGCAGAGGGAGGCGACGCCGACGCGCTTGTCGCGTTTTTCGAGCGCGTTGAGGAGCGTGACGAGCACGCGACAGCCGCTGGCGCCGATCGGGTGGCCGAGGGCGACGGCGCCGCCGGTCACGTTCACCTTGTCGTGGGGGATCTCGAGGTCGCGCATGGCGGCCATCGGGACGACGGCGAAGGCCTCGTTGATCTCGAACAGGTCGACGTCGCCGACGGTCAGGCTGAGCGATTCGAGGAGCCGGCGCATCGCGCCGATCGGGGCGGTGGTGAACCACGCCGGCTCGCGGGCGGCGGTGGCGTAGCCGAGGACGCGGGCGACCGGGCGGACCCCGAGTTCGCGGGCCCGCGCCGCGGACATCACGAGGATCGTCGCCGCCCCGTCGCTGATGCCGGACGCGTTACCCGCCGTGACGGTTCCGGTCTCGCCGAACGCGGGGCGGAGTTTCCGGAGCTTGGCCTCATCGAACCGCTTGGGCTGCTCGTCGTCGGCCACGCGCGCCGTTGTCTTGCCGGTCGACACGTCGACGGGCACGATCTCGTCGGCGAACCACCCCTTTGATTGCGCCTCGATCGCCCGCGTGTAGCTGGCAATCGCGAACGCGTTCTGCTGCTCGCGGGTGAACTGGTAGTGGGCGGCGCACGCGTCGCCACACGTGCCCATGTGGAAGTCGCCGTACGCGTCGGTCAGGCCGTCGTGGAGCATCGAGTCGACGAGTTGCGCGTGGCCCATGCGGAGGCCGGTGCGGGCGCGCTGGAGGAGGTAGGGCGAGCGCGACATGGACTCGGTCCCTCCGGCGAGGACGACGCGGGCGTCGCCGCAGCGGATCGCCTGGGCCGCGAGCATGACGGCCTTGAGGCCCGACCCGCAGACCTTGTTGACGGTGGTCGCGCCGCACTCGTCCGGCAGGCCGGCCCCGCGGGCGACCTGGCGGGCGCAGTTCTGTCCGACGCCGGCGGACAGGACGTTGCCGATGATGGCCTCGTCGACGTCCGCGGGATTCACGTTCGCCCGGCCGAGCGATTCGCGGGCGGCGACCGCGCCCAGGGCCGGAGCGGTCATCTCGGCGAGGGCGCCGAGGAACGTGCCGATGGGCGTGCGCGCGGGGCCGGCGAGGACGACGTCGGTCATGGGGAGCGCGGTGGGCATTGGGGGGCCTCCGCGGTGATTGTAGCAACGTCGCCCGGATCCCTCTTGTAGCCGCCCCACTTGTGGGGCGCCTCCAGCGGCGCATCCTGCGGGAAAGACTGTCCCACGCCCAGCCGCGCTCCCAGACGCGCCCCGCAAGCGGGGCGGCTACAAGAGGTCAGCACGCCCGGCGCGAAACGTCAGCGGCTCGGACGGAGCCTCGCCCTCCCGACGAGCTACTGCGCCGCCATCGGGTCCGCGCCGACGGTGCCGACCAAGCTCTCGAGGTACGCCGGCGCCGACACGCGCGCCAATTCCGCCCTCGCGAACGCGAGCCGGTTCCCCAGGCCCAGGCGGGCGGCGTCGCCGGTGTGGGCGCGGTCGGCGGCGTACTGCTCGACGTAGGCGACGTGCCGCTTCCACAGCGCGACGTCGCGGGCCTGCTTGGTCGCCAGGCGCTTGCGGTACCAGTCGCTGGCGAGCAGCGCCTCGCGCGTGAACATGCGGCGCAGCTCGGGGTCGTGCGCGCCCTTACCCTGCCATTGACCGTGGGCCATCACGTGCAGCAGGGCCTTGAGCGGCGGGCACGCGAGCTCGACGCTGCCGTC
>Ga0196963_10001054_pt1 | contig 20216 bp, 32 predicted proteins | sample S1_5metaG_FD_148600 | JGI IMG/M metagenome (GOLD analysis project Ga0196963, IMG submission 148600) | Soil microbial communities from Anza Borrego desert, Southern California, United States - S1_5 | ecosystem: Environmental > Terrestrial > Soil > Desert | place: USA: California | collected... | reverse complement strand
TGGAGAAGGCGAAGCGGGCGGCGGAGAGGGCGAGACACAGGGCTGCGGCGCGCGAAGCAAGGGAGACCGAGGAGCACAAGCGAGAGGCGCTCGCCTTCCTCGTCAAGCACGGGCGCGTGTATTGGTGCATCGGCGCAGCCAGGCTGCGCGGCACGGCGGCGACGGCGGATGCCGTTGCGGCGCACCTCCGCGAGCACGGCTTCGTGAACGTGCGGATCGTCGAGGGCGAGGAGTACACGACCAAGTACGTATACGTGGAGGCGTGGCCGTGACCCGGTTCCCGGCACTACGCGTGCTCTGGGCTGCGATGCTCGGCGGCGGCGAGGTCGAGATGGTTGGCCTGCGCTTCAACCTCCAGCCGGGCGAGGCGCCGGCCATGACGGTGACGCTGGCCCCGACGACGCGGGCCTCGCTGGTATCGGCAGTCGACGTGACCACATGCGTGCACGGACGTCCCGGCGGGCATCTGTGCCCGCACTGCCTCGGGGTGAATCGGTGACCGACGACCACCTCGCGTGGATGGACGGCCTCGTCCGCGACTACCTCGCCGCCGCGAACGCCTCGCAGCGGACGTGGTGGGGCGACGTGCTGTCCGACTTCTGCGACGAGCTCATCCCCCTCGTGCGCTCGCTCCAGGAGGAGAACTCGCGACTCAAGCAGACGGAGAGCATCGCGCGCGGGCTCATGGACTGGCGCAAGTACGGCTGCGCCGGCGACGCGCACCGCCTCCTGCGCGACCTGCCGGACAGGTGGCGGATGACGGCGTGCGGGCTCAGCCCTCGGATTCAAGCGGTGTTCGAACTGTGCGCCGAGCAGTTGGAGGCCGAGCTCGGCAGGAGCATCGGGAGTGGTGGGGACGCCGGTGTGGACCGGAGGCCGCCTGGCAAGAAATAGCACGTGATAACGCGGCGCTCCGGCGCGATTCATTAACCTTCCCCAGACGCACCTCACCCTCCGACAGCGACGGGAGCCCAGTGTTAACGCATGGATACAGGCCACAGGCCGTCACTGAGTGACACGCTCCGCCAGGCCGAGGTGGGGATTTTGGTGGGGACCGAAACGAACGCACGTGCCCCGATTCGCCGCATACTGTACCAACACTCAGGATACCCACTGGGTACTTTCTGGGTATATTTGAATCATGCACACGACGGCCCGATGCACCGAGCAGCCGAAGCCTCCGCTCCCGAAGCCGACGCTCTTCGACCGGGCGCGCGACCCCCGCACGCGCCTCATCACCGGCGGCAAGGGCATCATCGCGCCGGGCGGTGGGCAATGACTCCGCGCCTCGTCCGCGAGTGCCGCAAGGACGGCATGCTTCGCCTCCTCCCCGGAGACCTCGTGGTCGACGTGCCGAGTACGGGCGGCCCGGCGGTGAGCGTGCCTCTCGCCGACACCGCGCCGGGGATCCTCGTCCTCGTCCCCGGCAAGGACGGGCCGTGGCTCGGGGAAGTGGTGCGATGAAGAGGCGCATCACGTACGTCACGCCCACCAACGAGGAGGTCGCCGTCGAGCTCAAGCGATGGGTGTCGCCGGAGGGGCGGCGCGGCTGGCGAGGCGTGGTGCGCGGCCACCTCGTGGACTTCGAGCGCGCGGAACACGGAATCCGGGGGTGGTACGCATTCCTCGTCGGCAGGCCGCGCATCTGCCCGCTCGCTGGCAACACAAGGACCCTCGATGCCTGCGTGTGCGCGGCCATCGACGCGCTCGACGAGCTCCGCGCGCGGCAGAAGGCCGGGTAACATGGCAGGCATGGGCGAGGAGCACCGCAAGGCCAAGGCACAGGTGCATGTCAAGGTGACCGAGGAGCAGCGCGCCCTGCTCGAAGCCGCGGCCAAGGCGGCGCACCTGCCGCTCGCGACGTGGATCCGGGCGACCTGCCTGCGAGAGGCGAAGGGGAAGAAGAAGTGAGCGACGCACTGAGCGACGAGGATTCGGCCAAGGTGGATGCCGGGCACGCTCGGCGAGCGCGCGCATGGGACTCGCTCAAGGCCGGCAGGCATCGGATTGCATGGGAGGACATCCTCGCCAGCGGCGATGCCTTTCTTGAACTAGCAAGAGAGGCCGATGCCGCAAACTGCCGATTCTGGGCCGCGAACGAGCGCCTGGACAAACTGTCCGACAGCGCCGCCGACGCAGACGTGGCCGCGGCAGAGGAGGCCAATGACCGGGCCGAGGCTCTGATGCTGGCCGCAGAGAGAGACGCGGAAGATGTCGTCCTTGTGCTGGCGCTGTTGTGGGAGGGGCTGTTTGGGACTCCCATGTGGGAATCGGACGGCGGGAGGCAGATGTTCCTGACGCACATCGAGGATGACGGGGATGATGGATTCCTGAGCCCGCAGCACGAGGACGAGGAATCCGTCCGACACGGTGCGGCACTCATTCGGGAGAAGACGCAGCGGCAGATCCCGGTCGATGAGGCGCTGGCTGTGCTCGCGGAGTTATGACCCGGCGGACGAGGCGCAATGGCGGCTAGGCTCAAAGAGAGGCGCGACGTGGTCGTGCGTCGCCTCATCCACCGCGACGGATGGCTCTGCTGGCTCTGCGACGAGCCTCTGGATCCGTCCATCCAGGATCGGGCGCACCCGCGATTCGTCACCCTCGACCACCTCAAGCCCCGCTCGGATGGTGGGCGCAACAGCATCGGGAATCTGCGACTCGCGCACTTCGCCTGCAACCAGCGCCGCGGCACGAAGCGGCTCGACGTGAAATGCCTGCACGGACGCGTCCGGTGCGAGACCTGCGGCGAGGAGCGGAGCTTCGACTGCTTTCGGAAGGCGGACAAGTCGTGAACCACAAGCGGCGCCGCCCCAAGCACCAGCGCGCCGGCTGCATCTACTGCAAGCCGCACAAGGACGAGCGCGAGGCGAAGGCCGCGCCGGTCAGCGCGGAGCGGAGGATGCAGGAGGACCCGGCGCAGGAGGCCGCGGACAGCTACGACCCGAACGTGATCCACGCCGAGTACCTCGATGAGTACGACGAGGACGATGGGTAGGCCGACCGGCCTTGCGTGGTGCATCCCGCACGACGCATGGGACTGCCGGCGGACCGAGTGCCGCCAGGCTCGGCAGCGCGCAACGAACCGAGCGGCGCGGCGCGACCGGACGTACCTCGTCGACACGGAGTTCTCCTCCATCTACGAGGCGCACTACTGCGATGAGGGCCGCTGCCTCGGGCGGTTCTGCATCGCGAACACGGAAGGGATGGCGGAGTGGTGGCCGAGGCGAACGGAGTGCACGGACGAATGGGACGAGTACGCGGAGTGGCTGTGGCGATGCCGACGACCGTTGTGAAGTCCCGCACCGGCCACCCCTCCTGTCCGTGGTGCGCCCGCTCGTACTGGCACTGGCTCAAGGACCGGATGACGAACATGGCGCGGCGGGTGGGCGGGGCGCAGTCGTTCGCCGAGGCGGCGGCCACGAGCATCAAGCCGGATCCGGAGGAGTGACGCCGGGTTAGCGCCCCGTCCGATTTCCCTTCCCTCGTATAACTTTTTTGTTATACTGGGTTCATGGGCTTCACGGTGTGGCACTTCCGAACGGAAAAGGGCAACACGCCGACGCAGGATTTCCTCGCCAAGCTCAAGGACGAGGACGCGGCGGGCGCCATCGTCGCCGACATCGAGCTCATCGCCGAGCACGGCCCGAAGGCCCCGGCCTCGATGCGTCCCGTGACGGCGTGGCTGCCCATCTGGGAGATCCGCACCGGCGTGTACCGCACGATGTACGTGCTCGCGGCGCGGGCGATGTGGGTGCTGGAGATTTGCCACAAGCGGGATGAGAAGCGCGGATATGCGCTGGCGTGGAAGCGGTGGAAAGTTGTCGGGGAGTGGCTCAGGGGGCAGGGTAAGTAACAGCAGGCAGCGGCAGAGAACACGAAGCCGGCAGAAAAGGAGTAACGACGATGGCCAAGGAGAAGGCGCCGCCGTTCGTTCGGCACGATGACGTAGTGAAAGAACTCCTCCGCAAGCCGGGGGCACGCAAGGCCTATGAGGAGCGCAAGGAAGTGCACCGCGTGGCGCTCGCCATCCGCAAGATGCGCGAGGACGCGGGGCTCACGCAGAAGGAGCTCGCCACGAAGATCGGCACCTCGCAGCCGGTCATCGCCAGGCTTGAACGCAGCGGCGCACGTCGCCCGAACATCCGCACGCTGGAGAAGATTGCCAAGGCGGTGAACCGGGGGATGACCGTGCGCTTCGAGTCGGCCGGAGACGCATCGCCGGTCGAGGTGATGCTGTTCTCTGCGGGTGGGCGCGAGGGGAAGTGATGCGGCGGATGATCCTGGCGGTGGTGCTGGCGGGGTGTGGAGGCGGGGACGATGCGGCGGCGCGGTGCGAGCCGATCGCGCGCGCGGCGTGCGAGTTCTTTGAGAAGTGCGCCACGCTGGAGGGCACGATCGAGGAGTGCGTCGAGGAGAACGTCGAGCAGTGCGGCGATGGAGCGGAGAGCGCGAGCGACGAGCAGATCGCGGAGTGCGTGGATGCCTGGGATACAGCGGCGACCGACTGCTCGCAGCCGCCACTCTGCTAGCGAAACTTCCTAAGCCAGCACGGCACGCAGCTGGCGTCCGGCGGGTTGCCCTTCGCCGTCGCCATGTGCGGGCACACCCACCTGCCACAGCTTCTGCACTTCCAGTTTCTCACGATGCACTTCGGGCAGCGGCTTGCCTTCACGCCACCGCCTGCATCGCCGCCCGCGCCTGCGCGTAGGTCATGCCCTCGCGCCACTCAAAGTGGGCTTGGTCGACGAACGGGCCGTGCTTGCCCTTGAGCACGCGCCACCAGTCCGTCGTGCCGCCGGCCGCCTTGAACCCCTGCGCCTTGGCCTCCTCGTGGAGGATGGCGTACAGGTCCTTGCGCTTGCCGGTCACGTCCGCGATGCGGTTGCCCTCGCCGTAGAGCGGATACAGGTGCAGAGCGCGGCGAAGGAAGTGCCACGAGCGCAACGTCGCCGACTGCCCCTTGGCCACGCGAGCTGCCTGTTCCTCCTGCGGGCGGTACGTCTCGCCCACGCGCAGGTGCAGTCCGCGGGCGTTGCAGCGAGCGATGAGCTCGACGGCGGCGGCGCGGGCGGAGGGGCACAGCGCGGCGAGCCGCTGCATCTCCTCCTTGCGGAGCGTCTGCGTGACCTTCACGTGAGCCTCCCATGCGTGCGCCCGCAGGCGCGGCAGTTGCCGAGCCACAGGCTGGCGGTACGACGTTCGAGGGCGACGAGGCCAGGACAGCGAGAGCAGCGGACCTCACCGCCCCGAGAGGCACCCTTCCGCGCGGATGGCCCACCGCTGGAGCGCGTCGAGGTACTCGTGCCCTTCGTGCGTGAGGCAGACTCCGAACGCCTCAGGGCAGCCCTCGCTTGCGCCGGCCAGGTTCAGTGGGGACGTCGTCGGGATTGGGCCGAGCTCCTTGCACGGGGGGCGAGACGGTGCCGGGGCCGGCAGCGCGGGCGCGGGTGGCCTGCAGGCGCACGCGGCGCAGAGGCTCAATAGAGCCAGTTTCAAGAGCACGGGTGACCCCCTCGGACAACATCTTGTAATCCCCGTCGTCGGCGCGGGCCGCGGATGTGAGCCGGGCGATCTCGCGATCCTTCTTCGCCGAGTCGCTCATCCACTGCTTGGCCCGCTCCTCGGACTTCTCCAGCATCTTGCGGAGGCCGCTCACGAAGCCGTTTAGCTCCTTCACCTCGCCGAGGAGCCAGAGCGCGACCATCGTGACGGCGACGCCGTACACGACGAGGAGCGTGGGCATATACTCAGCACCTCCACAGGAGCCAGGCACAGCACCCCAGGCCGATGACCATCGAGCCGAAGATGAAGATGAGTTCCCAGTCCATCTCGTCGCCGTCGTGCATCACACGGCAGGGGGCGAAGGGGGCGCGCCGAGCGTGCCGATAACGGCTTTCGCCTTCTCCTTCTCCTTGCCGTGGTCGGCGATGCCTTGACCCAGGACGTACGCCGAGATGAGCATCACGATCTCCTCAACGCGGTCCTCGGGGATGCTCACGCCGAGCTTGCCGAGGAGCATGGACAGGACGACGGCGACGAGGCCGACGATGCAGGCGAGCGCCTTCTTCGAGCTGAGAAGTTGCTTCACGGCATGCTCCTTCCGGCGCTACCTGGCGCCCATTGCGCGGGTAATGAACTGGACGAGGAACGAGGCGACGACGCCCGCCACGGTGCAGATGGTGGCGAGCAGCACCTTCTGCCCCGCGCGCTCGACGTCGCCGACGCGCTGGCGCTCCTCGATCGCATGGAGCCTCTGCTCGCCGCGCCCGTTGACGTAGTCCTTGAGGTCGCGGTGCGATCCCTTGAGCTCGCCGAGCGCCTCGCGGTACGCGGAGATTTCCCGACGGAGCTCGTCGATGGCGGCGAGGATCCTGTCCTCACCGGGTGGCATTGCGTGCGGCCTCTCTCGCCATGTCGAGCGCCTGGCCCGCGCTCGGGCGGCACCGCTTGCACACCGGAGGGAAGAAGGCGAGACGAGGATCCTTCGAGCGAGGGCGGTACAACCCGTCGTCGAGGCCGGGCCGCCCGCACACCGCGCAGGGGTTGCCGCTGCCGACGTACATCCAATCCACAGGCGCACTCCTGCGTTGAAGGGGTGCCCCGTATTCGGCGCGCCCGGGACCACGGCGTGTGCGCGGAGGCCAGCAAGGGGGAACCGCGCCGGCTCCGACCGAAGCTAGGTGGCGTACTCGTACGCGGTCGCGTTGGTTACGGAGATGGTGCCCGCGGCGGGCGCATTCCACAGGAGATCGATCTTCTGCGTGGTGCTCGCGGAGCTAAGGTTCACCGTGACCGAGTGATAGGCGTACGAGGTCGACGTGACCGAGATAGTGCCGAGGTCCGTGCCGGCCGCGGTACGCACGCGAATCGTGCCCGTGCCCGTCGTGACCTTCGCGCGAATGCGGACGATTACGGGGATGCTGTTGGAGTCAAAGGTCCCCTTGTACTCGGTGCGAAAGTGGAACCCCGGCGCCTTCGCATCCCAGTCAGAGAACCCCGAGCTAAACATGTTGCGGAGGGCTGTATTGGTCGAGCTGAACGCACCGAGGACGTCGTCGTAGTGCCCGATGATCGACCCGTACTTTTTCCAGACCGTGTAGATCGTGTCCTGCAGGTCGTCGATACCGCGGTCGCGGATGGGGCTCGTCGCGGCGAACTCCTGCGGAGAGACCGCGTAGTCGCTGCCCGGCGACGTCGGGTTGAGATACAGCTTCTTTCGCGGCTCCTCGTACACGCACACCGACAGGACGCGTGCGTAGTCGTACAGCGAGCACGTCGCGGTGTACTCGGAGTCCCCGTCAAGCGTCCACGTTTGCTCGACGAGCGTGTAGTCGTTCGGCACCAGCGCGCCGGCGGATGACGACCGCCTCGATACGTACACCTCCGCCTGCGTCGTCGTCCCTCCCCCTGTCTTGGCCAAGGACCACTGCACGCGCGGATCGAGAGAGGCGCCGGTGTTGTCGGCGGTGAGAATCACCATCGAGCAGCGCACTTTGACCTGCACGTTGCCCCCGGAAAGGGACTCACCGCAGAGCGAGGTGCGGAAAGTGCCGCGGAAATGGTCGACGGTTGACGCGGAGCCGGAGAGCGACTGCACGCTCAGTGTGAGCAGCACCTTGGGGTGTCGCCCGACGATCTCGTTGATCGACTCGGCTGCGTGCATGAACGCCGGGGAGACGACGTCGAGGTCGTTGCCCGCCCATCGCTCGATATGCGTGCCGAACAGTTTGGTCCGCGGGACGGTGACCTTAGCCAAGGGGCGCCTCCTCGACAAACAGGCCGAGCACCTGCGCACCGTCTAGCGCACTCGACGTGTGCCGCACCTCTAGCCAGAGCCAGGTAAACGCCACCTCGCCGTCCTTGGCGATGACTGGCGTGAGCACCGGAAAGTCGACCCATGCGGGATCGACCGTGTCCGAGTGCGTGCAGGTCACGCTCGCGCGCTTGGCTGGGCGTCTGAGCGACGTCGTCGACGAACCGAGAGGCATCTTGTCCGACGAGTACAGGACCGCCTCGCTGTTTGAGCTCTTCTCAAACAGAACCTTGGCGTTGAGCTTCCGAACGATGACCTGCTGAGGGTCGGTCCCGAACAGGGGCACCTTCACGGGGCCCCATACCATCTTGGCAGTCGTGCCCACCTGCAGGCCGGACATGCCGATCTGGTTCACGAGGACGCGGGCCACCTTGTACGCGCGCAGGTTGTTCGCGTTGGCGATGGCGTACCAAATCTTGTGCGCGGAGAGCGGCTCGTTGGCCTGCGATGAGCGGTCGCAGGGCTTGAGCACCTTCGTCGTGTAGTTGTACGTCGAGGTCGCGTACCGATTCCACTTGGCGTTGGCTGCGGCGTAGCGGTTAGCCGCGACGGTGGTATTGATCTTCCCGGTAGAGTGGTCGCAGATGAACGCACGGTCTCGCTGCGCGGTGACGCACGTGGCGTAATCCTGGTACTCGGCCACGTACGTCTTGCCCGCGGTGAGCCCGGCCCCGCCGGTGATGTCCGACGTGAAGGTCATCGTGTTGGCGCCGGTGTTCACGCCGGCCAGGGTGCCGGTGAATCGCGACGGGCTCGCCGCCGTGGTCGGGCTGAGCTCGATGAGGGCGACCTTGTCCCCCACCGCGAAGTAGGAGACATCGACACCCTCGGTGCTCCGCGAGTAGGCGTGCGCCGAGCAGGTCGCGGTGAAGGTGCCGGTGTTGTACGAGGACACGAGTGCCGACGGCGCGAACTTCGCGTATCGGCTGGCCGGATGGTCGGGCATAAATGCGAGCCTCACGGTGCCGATCCCGGTCTTCCAGTTGAACGACGTCGACAGGACGAACGCGGCCAGGCCTGCGACGCCCCTGGTGCCGGTCGTTGGATCGGTCAGGTAGTTGTCCGAAATCTTGACGATGTCGGACGGCACCATGTGCAGCACCCTCGCGTTGAAGGTCCGCTCGATGACGCCCATCTCGCGCGAGAAGTACGCCACCGTCTGCGCAACCACGTACTCCTGCCAGGCGCCGGGGTCGAGCACGCCGGTGCCATCCACCTCCACCGTGCGCCGCTGGCCGTAGTCAGAGAAGCTCGGCGTGTAGTCGACGACGTACTCGTTGGTCGGGCGAGTGATGTGGTACTGCTCCGACCCGGGCTGCGTGACGACGTTGATGAGGTTGTCCGCGAGGATGTAGTGCTTGAGCCGGAACCGGTTGACGATGCCGTCGGCGGAGTACGAGATCTTCGCGCGGTCGTCGGGCTTGGCCTTGGTGTCCTCGGTGAGCTCGATGATGTCCGCGACGTTCGGGGTGTCGAATCCCGGGTACGTCAGCGTGATCTTGCCATCCTTCCAGATGACGTGCCGGTTGGTCGAGGCAAGGATCCCTGCCATGATCTCGGCGACCGAGCGCGGCGCCGTGAGGTACAGCTCGAACGGGATGTCCAGCGACTCAAACGAGTCGACATCGATGAGGCTGTGCGGGATCCCCAGCCCCATGGATTTGTCGTACACGTCGTACGTGGTGTCGTTGTACGTGGACGTGCCGGTGGAGAGGAGCAGGCGCAGAAGGATCTGCCCCGCCTTCCCGCGCTCACACCAGATCTGCTTTACCTCGGGCGGGTCCTCGCCGGTGTCGAGGCGGCCGTAGTTGGCGCCGAGGTCGACGTTTCCCACCTGCGTGCCCCAGCCCCACAGCGTGAACGTGGGATCGCTGTACGCCACGGCGGCCACCGAGTTGCCGACTTGGAGCAAGCCCTGTGCGTGCGAGGCGCCCCAGATCCCAGGGATCGTCGTGGTCGGCTGCTGAACCCACGTGCCCGAGGAGTCGACGACCTGGAACGTGGCGCCAGCGCCGGAGCGTGCGCGCGGGTCCACGAACTCGACCGGGGACTTCTGCGCGACGAGACTGAACTCGGTGGTCGAGTTGTGTACGCGCTGCACTCGCAGGTATTTGATAGGCCGCCCTGACGAGTCCTCGTATAGCGTTGCGTTGTCTGTGTCGAATCCGAGGGCGCGCCAGACGTACGGCGACAGCCCGATGTACATTTCGACAAAGTTGGTCAGCGGAAGCGCGGCGGTGGACGTCATCCGAATCGCCACCCGGCGCTCGTTGTCGTCCTTGCCCTCGATCGTGCAGCTCCAGCGGTGATTTGCATGGAACACGGACGCGATCTGCCACGCGCTCAGTTGCTTGGCGATCTTGTTACACACCTCTGTGATACTAAGGAGGCTGCCGACCCCATTGAGCGTGGTCGTTGCCTGGTACGGCGTCGCGGCACTGGCGACGTTGACCGCCATCCCAATCGCGGCGATCTCGTCGGTGAGCACCATGCCGCGCGCGAGCGTCGCCCGGAACTGGTCTCCAAGGACGCTGGAGTGCAGAATGTCGACGATGTTCACGCAGTTGATGGCGATGCGCCCGTCACCGCGATCCTCGTACGAGTGGATCCTGCCCGCCCACAAGAGCAGCGCGTTGGCCTTCGAGCACCACGCGCCATTCTCGCGGTGGTGGACGTACAGCGCGACCGTGCGGTTGTACATGACACGCGGGCTCGCAGTGACCCGCGGAGCACTGCCCTCCTGTGGATCCACGTCGGGCTGGATCCGGTGGCGCCTGCTGAACGCGTTGATACTCTGCGCGGTGAAGATGCTGTACAGCCCGCGCTCGAAGCCCGTGAAGGCGGTGGCCGTCTTGCCGACGTACTCGATCGCCTCGTGCCCGATGTAGATGATGCCCGTGGAGGGGAAGTCCGCGGTGCTCTTCACCTGGATTGAGAGCGACGTGTTGTCGAGCTCTGCAGTGAGGTACGTGCCTGACTCGCGGGCTGGCGCGAGGAACGTGGAGCTCACCGTCCCGTCCACGTCAGTCAGCATGAACGTCAGGGAGTCCGCCTTCACCTCATGGTGAAAGAGTTGGATCTCCTGGTTCATGTCCCCGACGATGTCGAGGTTGCCCTTGCACGTGGTCCACGACGTGCCCGACCACGCAGTGAGGATCTCCGACGGGGAGCTTGCGGTCGTGCAGAGCAGATCCATTCCGTCGAACGCGAGGACGAACGCGTACTGCCCGGCGTCCTTGGTCTGGAGCCAGGATGTGGTCGTGGTCAAAGCGCCGGCCTCATCACGTACGAAATGCGCCAGAGGCTGTTAGCGCCGACCCACCCCTGCTCCTGCGCATCGGGCGCGTACGTCTGGAAGTTCTCGATGTACTGCGTCCAGTACACGGCGTCAGAGTCTCTCGACGAGTGGTACCGGAACGGGATCCCCTGTCCGATGACGTCCTCCCAAAACTTCTGAAACGACTCGTTGGTGGTCGACTCGTTCGCCTTCCACGCCTTGTTGCCCTTGATGTTGTGAAACTCAAGGCTGTCGCGGTAGCGCGTCGAGTATTGCATGTTGACGTGGTACCCAGACGGCGATAGCGCCGAGGTGCCATCGGATTCCACGACGCCGAGGTACGTGCCGCTCGATGAGGCGGGCTCCGGAGCCAAGGGATTCGCCCGTCCCGTATTCGGAAGGAACAGGTACCGGACTTGGTTGGAGCCGGTCGCCGATGCCGCGTTGGACGTGTTGCCAGTGAAGCCGAGGATGTCGCGTAGGTCGGTGCTGATCCAAGTCAGCGCGAACGCAGTGGCCCCGCCGGACACAGAGATCGTGAGCCTGCCGAGCGAGGTGTCGGAGTTGTCATCGAGCGACCCGCCGTACGTACCGAGCAGGGTGGCGTCCGCCGCGAGGGCATTCACGAGCGCGGCGAACAGCGAGGCGTTTGCGCCGTTGGACGTGGACATGTAGTAGTCGCCCGCCGCGATCGTGACGGTCGACGTCCGCGCTCCAGCGTTCTCCGAGCACTGGACCTGCCATCCGCCAGTCGGGATGGTGATTCGCCCTTCAAGCTTCGGCAGCGCCATCAGCTGATCCTCGTGGCGCGGTGGCCGCTGCGCACGCGGTTGCGCTTTCTCGCCGTGTCGATCGAATCATTGAGCAGGACGCCGAGTTCCTCGGGCCTGCCAACGAAGGCGCCGTCAATGTGAACGTGGATCACCTCGGTGCGGTCTCCGCCGCCGCCGCCACCGCCCGGCCGACTCACGCCACCGCCCGCACCGCCACCACCCGAGGGAACGTGCGTCTGCTTGGCGCCGTACCCGGCCGCCGCGGCAACCGCGGCGTGCAGGAGCCCAGACTTGAAGTGCGTGGCCGCCTCCGCCGGATTCCAGAAGAGCATGCCCGTGCCGATGGCGAACTGCTCCAGCGACTTGATCGCGTTCTCCTTGGCGATGGCCGCGAGCCGCATGGAGAGCACCCGCTGGATCGCCTTGCCCGCGGACTCCTCGCCGGAGATCCATGCGTCCATGGCCGCGGCAGTGGCGTCCGCCATCGTGTCCATGGCGCCGCCGACGCTGTCGGCCGACATCCCGACGCTTTCGAGGGCGTCGCCGAACGCCTCAAGGTGGACGATGTTGTTTCCGAGCAGGTCGCCGAATCCGGCGTCGATGCCGAGCCGGTCGGCGATTCGAGCATTGCGGTCCTCGTCGGATCCCAAGTCCAGCGACTGGGCCTGGAGGCTCATCCCCTCGGACACGCCGCCGAACTTCGTGTAGTACCGGCCCTTGCCGACGTTCGCGAACTTGTCCGTCGTGCGCTGCTGATTCATCAGCGCTTCGAGGTCGCCGCCGTTCGGGTCGTAGAATCGGACCTCGCCCTCTGCGTCGACCCCGTAGGCACTGCCGAACGCCCGCTCTCCCCCGCCGGTAAAGAGGCGCATGTCGTACGGCGTGGACGCGCCGGTGCTGTACTCCTGCTCACTGCCGTCACCCGCCGTCTTCTTGCGGTCGTACAGCTTGGGCGCCAGCACGCCCCACCCCGGAGCGTGCATCCTGCCGGCGGCGTCCGTGCCCACCGGGCGATCCGTGTAAACCTGCGGCTTCCACGCCATGCGCGCCCGCTGCATCTCGATCAACTGGTCATAGGACGCGTTAGCGCCCTTGATGTACGCGTCGCCGGCGTGAGTACTCGTGTCGTTGATGCGTCGGTTGGCTGCGGCTACGCTGCCACCGTTGGCTGCGATGAACGCTTCCCGCTCCTTGGCATCTCGGATCTGGGTCACGTCGCGCTTGCTGCTATGGTTCGACTCAAGCAGCCAGTCGGTCACAGCGTTGGAGAACTTCGCGAACTCGATGAACAACTCTCCAATGCCGCCCTTGAAGTCGACGAGCCAATCCTCGGTCGCCGCCTGCATCCGCTCGATCGCCTCAAGGTTCTCGTCGACTTCGATCGGCTGACTGGCGATGTCGTGGAACTTCTCGAAGAGTGCGTTGACCGTTGCCTGCTTGTTGCCGGTTTCGTCTAGCGCAATCCCGTACTGAGCGAGGCCCTTCGTCCTCCCCGTGCGAAGCACCTCCATGAACTTTTCGGCGATCTCCATCGTGTCGCCAAATCCCTTGTCGCCGAGGGTGTCCGCCGCCTTGAGCAGGACCTCCATGCCGTCCTTGGTGAGGCGCATGTCGCCCTGCATCGCGCGAAGGCCGAACCGCATCAGGTCGAGCTTCCCGACCGCACCGTCGGTAGCATTGCGCATGGAGCCGATCGATCCGCCCAGTTCGCGGAACCGGTTCTCCAGTTGCTGCGTCTCCGCGGAGAACTTCGCCAGATCGAGCGTGCTCTTGAACATCTGGAACGCACGCTCGACTCCGCCGACGGCTAGGTTAAACTTGGCGAAGCCAACGGCGAGCTGATCGATCCCGCGACTGGCGTCCCGGTAAAACCGATCCATCTCGCGAGACATGCCAGCGACGGAGTTCTGAAAGGCACGAGCCGCGGCGACGGCGCCGGCAGTGGCGAACTCCAGCCCGATGCGGAGAGTCTCCGTCGCCATCAGCCGTCACCCTTCTCGCGGCGCATGCGCTCGCGCTCTTTGATTCGGTACGCCTCGTACCGGTTGAACGACTGTTCCACGACGAGCACCGCCTCGCAGAGCGAGTTGGCCGCGCTCGGGTGGAACGACTCGAAACAGCCCTGCTTGAACGAGGCATGTGCCTGGCACGCCTCAACCACCGCGGGCTGGCGCACGACCCACCCTGGGCACACCCGGAGCGGATAGGGCACGTCGCCGACGATGGGCGGCACCGCGGGATTCTTCTCGTCCCACGGCTCCCACTCCTCGGACGGCAGCCACCCGCACCGCATCGTGCGGCGCACCGCCTCGGGCAGGTATCCCTGCGCGGCGTCCGGGTTGCCGCACGTCTCGCAGTCCCACTTGGTGCTCCCCGTGTCCGGGTCCGGACAGAGATGGGGGAGAACTAGGATCCCTGTCCGTACTTGGGGTCCAGCGTGCTCAGCGTGAGGATCCGCAGGCCGAGCTCCACGAACAACTCCGGGGCGAAGATGTCGTCGAGGACGTCATCCTTCAGCCGCTCGCCGAGTTCCGGGACATTCTTCATCAGGAGCTGCACCGGGCGGCAGAAGTTCTGAATCCCCTTCAGCCCGAACGCGATGGCCTCGCCCCACTTCTGCTCGTCCGGCAGAGCGGAGATCTTCACGTACTGTTTCCGCGAGAGCTTCCGGACCTGAAACACCGTCGGCGTGTGGCCCTCCTTGAGCGGGGCGTACTTCGAGTCACACGTCGCGATGTACTCCTCCCAGTTGTAATCGGGGTGCGCCTTGTCCAGCGCCTCGTCCCGGGAGAAGATGTACTCGACAGCGTCGATGCTGCGGGTTCCGATCATGAGTCTCCTAGCCGAGGCCGATGCGGAATGCGGAGCGGGTGAGCTCGTTGGTGGTGGTCGCGCTCTCGCGCCCGCGGAACGTGGCCGTCACGTAGTTCAGGCCATTCGAGTCGACGACGCCGGAGGGGCGCATGCCGACCGGGTACGCACGCGGCAGGTAGATCGCCACCGCCGCGCCGGGCGTGGAGTTCAGCGTCCAGAGGAACTGCTTGTGCGTGGTGCTCGACCCGTCCGTGTCGAAGAGCGACTCAAACGTGTCCTCCCACGGCACGGTGATCTGCAGCGTGGGAACGATCTTCGTGCGCTCGTACCCGTTGATGACCTGGTACGCCGCCTGATTCGCCGCGGGGCCCATCTTCTGGGCAAGTCCCATATCGAGCGTCAGCTGCACCGAGGAGGGCGAGAGCGTGGCGCGCGTGGTGGTGCCGGTCGTCTGCCAGGCAAACGATCCGCCGCCACCCGTTGGCGCCGTCTTGCAGTCCTCCAGCGTGGCCGAGGACGGGAACGTAATCGGGTTGCGATGCCAGTACGCACCGACGTACCGGAACGTCACCGTCGGCAGGGCGCCCCACTCCAGGCCGAACGTCACCGTCTCCAGCTGGCAGCCGTACACGTGGTACTGCGCGCCCGTGGTCGAGTGCATGACCATGAACCGCTTGGAGCTGCCGAGCGTCTCCGACGGGTACACCGTCGTCATGGCGTAGTACTGGGCCCCGGCCGCTGGCGCCGCCGGGAGAGCCAGGAGGCACGTGCCGGTGGTGCCAGCCGAGCTCGACACGAACGCCTGCCCGCTGCCGCCGCCGTCGCCGATGGTGCCGATGCGGCCCATGCCGCCCGCGACGAAGGTGCCGGCCGCGGTGGGCAGCGACGTCACCGAGGGCGTGCCGTTGAGCACGGTGCCAACGGCCGCGGTGCTGATGCCGCCGAGGCCGTCGCCGAGGAGGTCGGCGATCCAGTTCTCGGTGAGCGCAGCCGTCGGCGCGGTGCCGTGGCCGCCGAGGTAGCACTTGAACTCCAGCGAGGCGGAGCGGATCCCGAGGTACCCCGGTCGGCTCTCGTTCGAGCGACTCTGGAGGGAGGCGTCGTCCGCGCGCTCCTGCGAGATGGTGAGGACGGGCGGCTCGATGACGGGGATGCGAGTCGCGTACGTGGTGGTCGACGAATCCCCGAAGGTCGACTCGGAGGAATAGTGGACCTCTCGCAGGGCGTGAATGTTCGCCATTGCGCCGGAACTCCTTGAATGTGAGTGAGAAGGGAACCGACGCTCAGACGAGCGTCATGGACTCGCGGTACTGAATGCGCACGACGATGTCTTGGAACCACACGCCTTCGCCCATCTCGACGGGCTGGATCACCGGAACGGCGATGTCCTGCCCGGAGACGTAGTTCCCGGCGGAGAAGATCACGTCGTGAATGAGCTTCGCGTCCTTGCGGATGAGGTCCTCAAGGTCGTCGATTTCATCCTCGCCAGCCGCGCCCGGTACCGCCGGGTACGCCACCGAGATGGTGGCCTCCTCGATCCGGTAGACGGAGTCGCCATCCATGTGCGGCGGCTGCTCCGTGGCCCCAGTACGCACGATCTCGAACTTGCGGAAGAAGGCCGACGAGGACGTGGCCTCGATGCGCAACGGCAGCCGGGTGTGCGAGCGCGCGAAGAGTTCGTCCGAGCGCACCGTGGGCGTGATGGCCTGAATCTTCGCGATCATCTGGTCGCGAATCGCGCCGTACGTGGTCGTCGCGGCCATCAGCGGACGTTTGCCTTGGCGCCATTGACCAACTGGCTCGCCTGCGTGTTCGGCCCGCGATACGGGCGAGTACCGCCGACACACGCGACCTCGCCGTGCTCGAGGTTCCACAGGCGCCCGTACTTCACCGAGAGATCGCAATCGTCCACGACTGTCTGCGGCGCTGGAAAGGCCGAGTCGCTGGTCGAGAGCGAGTGCGAGACGATGAAGCACGACGGGAACGGAGCGGTGGCAAGCCCGCGCTGGATGCGAATCTCTTCGCCGTCGTAGGTCTGGGTGACGCTCGTCCGGCGGAGGACCCAGTCGTGGCGGCTCGGCCGTTGGCGCCAGAGGAACGCCACGCTGGGGTTTCCGGTGAGCGTGCAGTCCTCAACGAGGAGCCCGCCGTAGTCGCCGGACTCGTTGTCGATGAACATGGCTTCGGGGAAGATCGTCGGATCCTGGCCCGGCTCATGGACGCCGGTTGGCGCGATGGTCGCCCCCTTCACCTTCATCCCGCCCGCACGGAGGCGAAACGGGATGGCCTTGGGGGTGAAGATGCCGCCGATGACATCGGTCATCACGTTCGGGTTGCCGTGAATCCCGCCCACGCAGGACTCCTCCACGAGGCAGTCACGAACGACGAGACGGCCCTTGCCAGGCGCCTCGGTGCCGTTCGACTGGATGGCGTGGCTGGCGACGCCCTGGAACGTGACCGTGTCGAACTCGGCGTCAATCTGCGGGTAGATGTAGGCGCCGTGCTCGGCGTGGTGCCATGACTCCTTCTTCACCCGGAGAGTGCTCCGGCGAAAGCGGTCCTTGGCGTCCACGTCGCCGACGTCGTGGGTGTGGAGGATGGGCGTGATCCACGCCTCGAGGTCACACCCATCCGTCTCGATGCTGGTCCGCCGGCCCTGCGACTTCACTGCGTAGGCAGCCCCGCGCACCTTCGCCCGCTCGAGCCGGACGTGGACGCGGTCTCCACCCATGTACCCGTGCCGGATGACCTGGGTCATTTGCTCGCCCGAGCCAACGAGCTCGGCGTCCACCACCGTCACGTCGGCGGGGCTGTCCACGACGAGCCCGAACTGGGAGCCCGGCGGGGCGCCGTTCAGGGGGAGAAACTCCAGCCGCGCGCCCACGCCCTCGCCGATGAGCCGGATGGGCGTCGTCGAACGCAGGTAGCCCTCGGCGTCGCCGGGAACCTGAAAGGCGCCGTCCACGAGAACGTACTCGATGCCGGCTGCGGCCTGCTGTGCGTCGCGGAGTCCGGCGAGGACGTTGCCGCCAGCGCCCGCGACGTGGGTCGAGAGGCGCCTCATCGCTTGAGCACCTTGGCGCACTGGTCGGCCGGCTTGACCTTGCCGTCGCCCAAGTAGTCCCACTGCTCGCCGGGGAGGATTCCGAGTTCAATCGCCTTGGCGATGAGCTTGGCGTCCATCTCCGCCTTGAGCATGGCAAGCGTGGCTTCCGCCCTGACCACGCCTTTGTACAGCTCGATGGCCTCTTCCTGCGTCATTCCCACTCCACCTCATCGCCGTCGAGACACCAGACATCGAGATCGTCCACGCGCCCGCAGAAGCCGAACCGCGCACTCACGTCCGGCGCGTCGTCGTGCAGTTCCTCGACGTCGGCGCGCGGGAGAAAGACACGGACGGCGCCCGGGTACGCCAGGCGCTCCGCCACAAGCTCGTCGAGCGTCATGGCTAGTCGTCCACGTAGAGCATGCGCTTGCCGCCTGCTCCGGTGTCGGCCTTGACCATCTTCACCACGGCCGCCCCGCCGTCGTGGACAGCGATCTTGAGGACCGTCTCGCCATCGGCCGAGACGCCGCCCATGACGTCCACGATCGTGGTGGCGTTGTTCTTCCAGCGGCAGATGACGTCGGTCGCGTTCCGCGTACTGCCGCTTCGGAAGATGATGTCCTCGTTCGCGTTGCCGCCGGCCCGCCCGCCGCTGATCTGCGCCGTCTGGTTCGACGCGCACGACCAGCCGACCGTCTCACCCGAGACGAAAATCTGCGCGCCCGCGGTAGAGCCGAACGCGAGGACCTGATTCGCCGCCACGACGAGGTGCGAGGTCGTCGTTACGACGCCCGTCGAGTCCACCTTGAGCATCGTGGAGTAGCCGCCGGCATTGATCTGGCGGAGCAGGTGCCACTCGGCCGTGGGGGCGGCGGCGCCCTGGATCGGCCGGACCTGTTGAGCAAACTCGACCGCCTGTGACGCGGCGGTGGCGTTCGTCTTCCAGCCTTGACCGATGCCCCGGCTGTACACCGGCGAATACTGCTGGGCACCTGCCGCGGCAGCCGTAGTGTTCTGCGCCGTGATAGCCGGGTTCGTGCCGGTCGCGACACTGTCGATCGTGACCGTGATGGCCGTCGTGACGGTGCCGCCGTTGAACGAGGATCCGCTGCCGCCGCCGGCTCCGCCCTGAACTACGCCAACAGGGCCCACCATTACGGCACCTGCGGCTGCATGATGATGGCGCTGCCGTCCGCGGAGTCACGGAGCACTGCCATGCGCGCGTTGGCGGCGCCGGTGACCTTGAAGATGATCGTCGACCCCGAGGCCGCGTAGTTCGAGGAGGTCGTCGCCTCGACAGTGCTGTCACCCTGGAGAAACCACGTGTTCGTGGTGACGGTCATGTAGTACGTGCCCGCCGCCAGGTCGGAGCCGTTGCGCGCGGATGCCGCGGCCACGGTGATCTTCGCCTTGGCCACAGCGGTCCACGTGGCCGCACGGAGCTCGTCCTGCGAGACTCGCGACATTCGACAACCTCGGTTTTTAGGGGGTTACCGACGGAGCCAGATGGTTCCGACGTCGGGCGTGATGGCGCCGCTGGCGCCCTTGTCGACAGCGACCTTCAGAAACGAGATCGCCTTGAGGAAGTCGTCCCGGTACCGCTTCTGCCGTTCGACGACCCAGAGTTCGGGGTCACGGGTGCCGGGCCGGGCGCCGGCCTCGGCGATGAGCATCAGCGCGCACTGGCGCACGAGCTCGTCGAGGTACTGCCCGTCGCGGAGCTGATGCATCTCGATCGACTCCGTCTTGCAGTCGAACTGCACCCTCTCGAACGCGGCGTCGATAATGTACCGGAACTTCTGCCCGCGGCGCTCGGCCCACTCCTGCACGCCGAGATCGGGCCAGAGTTCCATCAGGTCCTCGGCCGTGACGTTGTGCTGCTTGGCAACGTGGACGAGGTCGAAGTACGTCCAGTGCCGGCGCGAGACCCCGGCGATGGTGTACGTCCACTCCACGCGGTACGGCAGCTCCGGCTCGTTCACCTTCCCCTCCGTCTGCACGAAGGTGGAGTCGATGGTGAAGTACTGACGGAACCCCATGAACGTCGACGTGGTGATCGGGTAGTCGTAGGCGAGGTCGTACTGCGCGGTCACCGAGGCGCCGCTCGTCACCTTCGTCGGGATGACGATCTCTCGCTGCCCGCCCGCGTTCGCCAAGATGTACTGCTTGCCGATCCCGATGTTCGTGGTAGCCGCGAGGCTCACGAGCTTCCGGTTCGACTGCGAGTACCCGGAGACGACCGACACCGTGGTGCTCACGGGATCGGCCGTGGCTGTGCCGGTGAACTCGGCGGTGCCGGTGTTCGGCGTCCCGCCAGCGAACACCCGGTACGTCGCCGCGGCGGAGGGCGCACCCTCGGTCCACTGCGGCGGATAGAACTCGACCACCGCGGCGGTGTCGCCGTACACGACGTTCTGCCGACGATCCATTTACTTCCCCCGGGGGCCGAAGATGAGCGTCTCGGCGGTCGGGCGCGGGAAGCGCCAGTCGCCA
>Ga0196963_10001053_pt1 | contig 20217 bp, 17 predicted proteins | sample S1_5metaG_FD_148600 | JGI IMG/M metagenome (GOLD analysis project Ga0196963, IMG submission 148600) | Soil microbial communities from Anza Borrego desert, Southern California, United States - S1_5 | ecosystem: Environmental > Terrestrial > Soil > Desert | place: USA: California | collected... | reverse complement strand
ATACCTGTGGTTAATTCTTTAAAATTTGGCTAATGCAAAGAGTGCATTAAACAAAATCCCTCCAACTATCAGTTGAAGGGATCTTATGAGAACCTGATGCAGGCTTAGATATCTAAATCGGTGAGATTGAGACGTGGGCCGTAGGTTTCGATAAATTCACGCCGAGGGGCTACGCGATCGCCCATTAACACTGTAAAGATCCGATCAGCTTCCGCTGCATCTTCAATCTCTACTCGCTTAAAGGTGCGGGATTCCGGGTTCATCGTGGTTTCCCACAACTGAGTGGGCATCATTTCCCCCAACCCTTTAAACCGCTGAATCGTGTAGTTGGCATTCGTAGGGAACTCACGCTGAACTAGGTTGGTGAGTTCGCGATCGCTATAACAATAGTAGTGATTGCGTCCGCGTTCTACCTTATACAGCGGAGGACAAGCAATGTAGATGAAACCTTGTTCTAGAAGCGCCCGCTGATAGCGATAGAAGAAGGTTAACAACAACGTGCGGATGTGCGCCCCATCTACGTCAGCGTCCGTCATAATGACGATGCGGTGATAGCGTAGTTGTGAAGAATCAAATTCTTCCCCTTTAACGCCTAAACCTAATGCGGTAATTAAGGCTTGGATTTCTGTATTTTTGTAGATCTTAGCGTCGTCGGTTTTCTCGATATTGAGGATTTTACCGCGCAGAGGCAAGATTGCTTGAAAGCGGCGATCTCGTCCTTGTTTGGCACTCCCTCCGGCTGAATCCCCTTCTACGATGAAGATTTCCGACTCCGTAGGATCTTTGGTGCTGCAATCGGCTAATTTCCCTGGTAAGGGAGAAGATTCTAAAACGGATTTTCGGCGGACAAGTTCCCGCGCCCTTCTAGCTGCTTCGGCGGCATTAAACGCTTGAATCGCTTTTTCTAAAATCGCGTCTGCAACACCGGGACGAAACTCTAGATATTCAGTCAGCACTTCACCGACTAGAGAATCGACAATACCGCGAACTTCAGTGTTGCCTAACTTGGTTTTGGTTTGTCCTTCAAATTCGGGGTTAGGAACTTTAACCGAAATGACGCCTGTCAAACCTTCCCGAATGTTTTCACCACCAAGGTTGGCATCATTCTCTTTGAGTTTATTGCGCTTACGGGCGATCGCATTCATCGTGCGAGTCAACACCGCCTTCAACCCTTCTAGGTGCGTTCCCCCGTCAATTGTGCGGATATTGTTGGCAAACCCCAGAATATTATCGGTGTATGCATCAACGCACCACTGCAACGCCACTTCTATCTGCACCTCATTGCGTTCCCCATAAACGAAGATTACTTCTTCGTGCAAGGGTTGCTTGTCGGTGTTCATGTAGGCGATATATTCGCGAATTCCCCCTTCATAGCAGTAGGTTTCTACCTTGGGTTCACTGCTTTTGAGTAAGTGGAGGCGCTTATCGCTAAAAGTAATTTTGACGCCTGCATTCAGGTAAGCCAACTCTCGCAAGCGACTGGCTAGTGTGCTGTAATCAAATTCTATGCCCGTGCTAAAGATTTCAGTATCCGGCAAAAAGCTAACAGAAGTCCCGCTACGCTCTTCCTGACTAGGTTTTGCAACTAGTTCACCAATGGGAATACCCCGTTCAAAGCGCTGCGTGTGAACTTTTTTATCCCGCCAAACCGTCACTTCTACCCACTCAGACAAGGCATTAACTACCGAGATGCCGACCCCGTGCAACCCGCCAGAAACCTTATAACCGCCACCCCCGAACTTTCCACCTGCATGGAGTACCGTCATTACTGTTTCTAAGGCAGATCTTCCCGTCCGAGGGTGAATATCTGTAGGGATACCCCGACCGTCATCAGTGACGCTAACGGAACCATCTGCATTCAACTCAACTTCAATGTGAGTACAGTGACCAGCAAGCGCCTCGTCTATAGAGTTGTCCACCACCTCGTAAACTAGATGATGGAGTCCTCGTGGGCCGGTGGTACCAATGTACATCCCCGGTCGTTTGCGGACAGGTTCCAGACCTTCCAGAACTTGAATTTGATCAGCGCTGTAACTGCTGGTCATAAAGAAATAGCTCCACTTATGGCTCAAAAGCCTCTATAGACTTCATCGAGAAAAATCTAATCAAAATTGTAACACAAAAGGCTTATAGGCGGCGCTAGACCAGTCTCATGAGCAATTTAATGGGGGGATGGATCACGAGATGAACCTGAAGGTTGGGGAAGTCGGATTAATTGTCATTTGCGGCGCTACGGCTACGGGAAAGTCTGGGCTGGCTTTAGCCTTGGCGCAACGGCTGGATGCAGTCATTTTGAGTGCAGATTCACGCCAAGTTTACTGCGAGTTTGATATTGGGACTGCTAAGCCGACAGGAGATGAACAACAGTTAGTTCCGCACTATTTAATAGATATCTGTAGTCCGACGGACACCTTAACTGTGGCAGAGTATCAGCAGCAAGCGCAAGCGTTGATTACTCAATGCCATCAGCAAGGGCAAACTCCGCTGCTGGTTGGCGGTACAGGTCTCTATATTAAGTCAGTTGTACAGGGGATGAAGATTCCTAGAGTAGCATCTCAGCCGGAGTTGCGATCGCAACTGACTTCTTTGGGACAAACTCAACTCTACGCCTTTCTCCAACAAGTTGACGCAACCGCCGCCCAAAAGATTCATCCGAATGATTCTGTGCGAACTTTACGCGCCTTAGAAGTTTTTTACGTGACTGGACGCCCAATATCCGAACAACAAGGAGAAAATCCGCCTAACTATCCCATTCTTCAGATTGGTTTAGATTGTGAACCGTCTCATTTAACCCAGCGGATTGCCCAGCGTACAGAACAAATGTTAGCGGCAAATTGGGAAGCAGAGGTTAAGACGCTTTGCGAGAAATACGGGACTGATTTACCGCTATTAAATACGTTGGGTTATCAGGAAATGAAGCAATATTTGGCGGGTGACATTTCCTTAACTGAAGCGAAAGAATTAACGATTTTGCATACTCGCCAATTTGCCAAACGACAACGCACTTGGTTTCGGGCGTATCCTGAAATTGCATGGTTTGATGCAGAACAACCGGATTTATTCGAGAAAGTTTGGCAGCGGGTGCAGGCGTTTAGGATGGATTTAAGCTATTGATACCTTCCTTTCGCACCTGGTTTCCATCATGATTGCTTCTCCTCAGGAACAGCCGTATCTTACGCCGGAAGAATACCTTCAGATGGAGGAAACAAGCCAGATTAAACACGAATACATGGATGGGCAAGTTTATGCAATGGCAGGCGCAAGTGACCCTCATGTTACGATTGCGGGAAATTTAGCTGTCCTGCTTCGCAACCATCTTCGAGGTTCTAGTTATCGTGTCTACATCTCTGCAATGAAGGTGCAGATTAAGCCAATCAATCGCTTCTTCTATCCTGATGTGATGGTAACTTGTGATGAACGCGATCGCGCCACCCCTACCTATAAACAATATCCCTGCTTAATCATCGAAGTTTTATCAGATTCCACCGAAGCATTTGACCGAGGCGACAAGTTCGCCGATTACCAGCAGATAGAAACTCTACAAGAATACGTCTTAGTTAATACCAAGCGGCAACGAGTCGAATGCTTCCGTCGCAGTGGTGAAGGTTTGTGGATATTGCAGTCGTATACTTCAGACTCTCCCTTATTGCGGCTGGAAAGTGTTAATTTTGAAGGAACAATGGCAGATGTTTATGAAGACGTAACCTTTGCATAGGTTCTAATTCTAAGAAGATTTAAAAGCTATAGTCATGGATCAAAAGTTTCTAGCTTCCCCTAAATTTCTAAGCTTTGGCAACTTCTGAAACTCTAGTTCCCCCCTTTCTTAAGAGGAGGGATCTCCATAGGACTTGCAGCTTTACTAATTGTCTCTAAACAAAAACTTACACTTTTTCGGTTTAAAAATTATTATGTGGAAACCAAATCAAAATGTTGCTGACGACCAATATCTTATTGAAGAATTAATTGGTGGTGGTGGCTTTGGTGTCGCCTATCGCGCCAAAGATAATCAGTCCAATAAATTAGTTGTTATTAAAACCCTGAACCATATTCTACAAGGTCAACCTGGCTTTCCGAAACAACAAGCTAAGTTTATGACGGAAGCCGTGCGGTTGGCAAAATGTAGTCATCCTCATATTGTTCAAGTTCATGGAGTGATTGAACATGAGGGACTCTTGGGAATGGTGATGGAATATATTGAGGGAAAAGATTTAGAATTCTATTTAGATAAATCTGGTGTGTTTTCTGAAGATAAAGCTTTAAAGATTATTCAAAAAATTGGAGAAGCCCTAATTCATGTACACGAACGCAAATTCTTGCATCGCGATGTAAAGCCAAACAATATTATCTTGCGTCACAGTAACCAAGAACCTGTTTTAATTGATTTTGGGTTAGCGCGAGAATTTACTATTGAGCAGGTGCAAGTGCGAAACATGACTCCCTATCTGACACAGGGTTTTGCACCGATTGAGCAATATGAAAACGCAGAGAAATTAGGGTATAAACCCGGAAATTATACAGATGTTTATGCTTTAGCGGCGACCTTGTATAACTTGCTTACCGATGAGTTGCCCACACCCGCTTATTTAAGACACCAAAAAATTCCATTAATCGAACCCAAAAATTATAATCCTAAAATTAGTGACTTTGTAAATCAGGCGATTCTTAAAGGCATGGCATTAGAGCCACAAAATCGTACTCAATCAGTGCCAGAATGGTTAAGCTTACTGAAGACAAGTAAAGACCCGATTGATGAGGTGAAGCTGGTTTCAGCCGTCGGGATGGATTATACGAACCTACGCAAACTTTTAGCCGCGAAGCAGTGGAAAGACGCTGACCAGGAAACAGCGAGAGTGATGCTAAAAGTGGCAAATCGAGAAAAAAATGGCTGGCTAGATAGTGAATCTATTGAAAAGTTTCCCTGCGAAGACCTCCGTACAATTGACCAACTTTGGGTAAAAGCTAGCAATGGGCACTTCGGCTTTAGTGTGCAGAAGCGCATTTGGCAGGAAGTGGGTGGTAAAATCGACTACGAAACCGAATGTCGGTTAGGCGATCGCGTGGGTTGGCGTGTGGATGGAGACTGTGTAGACTATGACAGCATAAAATTTAGCTTTCCCAGTATGGATGAAAACTGGGTAGACTATAGAAGCCTAAAATTTAGCCTCAACTCTCCCCAAGGACATCTCCCCTCATGTCCATCTCCCCTTGGTAACGTTAAGCCCTGGGGGTGCGATTTTAGTGGGAAGTTCTTCTCTCGCGTCGAGACTTGTAAAGTATAACCTGTAACGGTTCTAGCAGATTTTTAAGATTTGTAATAGCAGCCATTTCCACGACAGAATCAACTTCCTGGCTTTCCGATACCTGGCACCGTCCCCACTCCTCCGCCAGTATTTCGATAAATGTTGGGTTTCACTGCATTCTCCCCAACCTACTGAATAGACTCCATGCCAGATAAAATTACTCTCAAAATTATTGAAGGCAACCTCATCGGACAAGAATTCACCTTTGAAGAACGAACCACCTGCATTATCGGGCGTGCCCAAGATTGTCATCCTCAACTGCCTGAAGACGAAGCCCATCGCATTATCTCTCGCTATCACTGCCTTCTAGATATCAATCCTCCAGATATCCGAGTTCGCGACTTTGGCAGTCGCAATGGCACTTATATTAATAACAAAAAGATTGGACAACGCCAACCGCACCAAACGCCAGAAGAAGCCGCAAAATTAAAGTTTCCCGAACACGACTTGCAAACAGGCGACAGGATTAAGTTAGGGAAAACCGTCTTTCAAGTCACTATCGAAGTTGAGCCTAAAACTTCAAAAACCCTTGATGTTGCCAAAGCAAAAATTATTCGTTCCCCCGTTCCTCCTAAACAATTCAATCTCTTTGAAATCATCAAAAACTTACTCCAACGTGCCAATGGCGGCGAACAAAACCTGATTGCGATTCGCGGTTACACCATCCTTAAACCTTTAGGAAAAGGTGGATTTGGCGAAGTTTATCTAGCGCGACATCAGCCAACCAATGAAGAAGTCGCCTTAAAAGTCATGTTGCCCCAAGTTGCCGCTTATCAAGGCGCGATTGATAAGTTTCTGCGCGAGATGCAAAATACCAAAGCCTTGCAACATTACAACGTCGTTCGGTTCAAAGATTGTGGTTTCTCTGATAACACCTTCTTTTTCACGATGGAATATTGCAACGGCGGCACTGTTTTAGATTTAATGCAAAAACAAGGCGGTAAATTATCCATTGATGAAGCCGCCTTGATTATTTTGCAAGTTTTAGACGGTTTAGAATATGCCCACAATGCCGAAATTCCCTACATCAAACAAGCTGGTGGCAGCTTTACTAAAGGACGCGGTTTAGTTCACCGCGATATTAAACCGGGTAACTTATTTTTGGTAAATGTCGGCGGTACTCGCCTGGTTAAAATTGGCGATTATGGACTTGCCAAAGCTTTTGATTTGGCAGGATTAAGCGGTCAAACTATGAGTGGTAGCAAAGCCGGAACTCCCGTTTTCATGCCACGCCAGCAAGTGATCAATTTCAAATATGCCAAACCAGAGGTGGATGTCTGGGCTGCTGCTGCCTCTTTTTACAATATGCTGACGGGAACCTATCCGCGTAACTTTGTTGGCGCAGACCCACTTGTTGCCGTCTTACAAACCAGCGCCATTCCTATCCGCCAGCGAGAGGCTTCCATTCCCCAACGACTTGCCGAAGTAATTGACTTAGCATTGGTAGATAATCCAGAAATTCCCTTTAAAACAGCAGCAGAGTTTAAGCAGCGCCTGTTAAGTGTCCTGTAACTCGCAACTCCGCCGCATAGATTTGTAGATTGGGTTAAGGGCAGCGTAACACCGATAAATGTTAGGTTTCACTGCGTTCTACCCAACCTCCTAAATTGATCTATTGTCCTAATTTTCTGACTGTTGCTATAAGTAAGTAGCGTATAGAGCCAAATTAGGAACAATACTGATGAGTGACTCAAAGAACATCTTGATCATTGTTACCAACCATAACCAAATCGATGCCGACCATCAAACCGGATTGTGGCTAGAAGAGTTTGCCATTCCCTATCAACTGTTTCGGGAAAAAACCTATACTATAACCGTTGCCAGTCCTAAAGGCGGTATGGCACCCATTGATCCGCGCAGTATGCCAAAACCAGAAGAAGTAGAACAATATGGGGCGGCACTGCAAGCGTTGCAATATACAGAACCCTTAAGCAGCGTCAATATTGATCAATTTGATGCAGTCTTCTTCCCCGGCGGGCATGGCACGATGTACGATTTGCCTGTTGCTGAGGTTGGTCAGGTAGTCAGCCGCTTTCTAGATGCCCAAAAGATTGTTGCAGCCGTTTGTCATGGCCCTGCTGCCTTAGTCAATGCCACCCAGTCGGATGGTACGCCTGTGGTTAAAGGACGCAAGGTAACAGGTTTTACCGACCAGGAAGAACAGGAAGTAGAATTAGCAGAACTAATGCCATTTCTGCTGGAATCCCGCTTGCGCGAACTCGGTGCTGAGTTTGATGCTGCTCCAAATTGGCAGGATCACGTTATTGTAGATGGCAACTTGATTACAGGTCAAAATCCCCAATCGAGTGGGAGTGCAGCTAAAGCTGTAATTAATGCACTGTCGTAGAACTAAAAATGTCTGAGTTTTATCCCCCAAAGCTCAATCCTGTCTTTGTCCGGTTGTGCCAAAGTGTTGTACCCCTTGTGGGTTACTGGCAATATCGCATGACCCTAGAAGTGAGTAATGCTTCTCTAGAAAAAATAGCAGCGTTACAAGATCACCGAATGCTGCTGTTGTGCAACCATCCTACTTATCATGATTGGATTGCTGTCTTTCTCCTATCGGCACGATTGGGCGAAGTTTTTCATTACTTAGCGGCAATCGAGCGGTTTAAAGGCTCTGAAGGACGCTTTCTGCAAACACTGGGTGCTTATTCAATTCGCCGGGGATTGGCAGACCGTTCTAGTGTTGCCCAAACCTTAGAGTTGCTGATGCAACCCCAGTGTCGCTTGGTTATCTTTCCAGAGGGAGGTTGCTCTTTCCAGAATGATACAGTGATGCCGTTTCGGGCGGGTGCAGTGCAAATGGCGTTTCAGGCAATGAGCAAGCTGGTGAAGCGGGGGGAACCTTTGCCTGATTTGTATACGGTACCTGTGACTCTGAAGTATCGCTACACCGGGGATATGAATCGGGTGATTGATGAGACGCTTAGCCGTTTAGAGAAAGCGTTACAGATTTCCGAGAAGTCGTCTAATTTCTACGATCGCCTGCGTGCTGTAGCAGAGCGAGTTTTAGTCGGTTTTGAGCAGGATTACGGCTTAAAGACACCAGAAATTACAATTTTCCCTTGGAACGATCGCATCCAACGTCTAAAAACTCAGGTTCTCCAAGAGTGTGAGCAAAAGCTGGGGATGACTGCTGCCCCTGGGGAACCGATGCGGGAACGGGTTTATAGGATTCAGCATCTCTTGGAGTCGAGAGAGGAAAGCGTAAGGGATGATTTTTGGACGGATGAGGCGATTCATAAAGCGACCGCTCGCTTGCTGAATTTTGACGCAATTTATGATGGCTATGTTGCGGCTGATCCGACTCCAGAACGCTTTCTAGAAACCTTGATACGCTTAGAACGGGAGGTGTTTGGCATTGGTCAACCTCCGCCTAAAGGCGATCGCAAGGTGATAATTCGCGTGGGCGAACCTGTTAACCTGAAAGACTATTTTGAGCGTTATCAACAAAACCGTTCAGAAACAGTTAATACTTTGGTGGCACAAGTTCGGCAAGATATGCAAAGTTTGCTGGATAGGGCGGCTGGCAACAATTAAGCGATTTACTCCTTGATTGCAGATAGACACAGACTCCGCTGATAAAGTTGATGATGATACTGTTAGCAAAAATTCCGTTGAACCATCTGTGTGCCTACGGCATGCGCTATGCGCTCAATCCGTGTCCATCTGTGGATATCTGTGGTTAAATTTCTTAATTCAATTGAGGCAACCGACCTTTCTCAACTACCCTCATAACCATAAGAATCCCTCTTTCCCTGCCCCTATTCCTACCGACCAAATAGCTGTTGCCGCCTAACCCTGAAATAGGTACGGATAGGAAATTGATAAAATTCCAGCACTAACCAGCCAATAATTGCTAAATGGGATAATAGGGCTAACCCTGCCCAAGCGTTTGGAAACCAAGATAAGCGACTACCAGGAACGGGCGGAAACAAATAGTTGGAAAATCCGATTAATAGGGGCGGTAATACAGTAAACGCGATCGCGGCTAAGCCATAACCCCAACCTAATTCCACACCTTGCAAATGCGCCCCTACCCAATTTTTTCCATTCCATTGCCAAATTAATGGGGGATCTCTATCCACCATGACGAGTTGCTGCTTTTCTAAGTTCGCTGTAAAAAAGTGTCTACAAACTTGGCAACTCATCGCCTCCATCATGGGCAAAGATTCAATCTCACCCAATCGACAGACTGGGCAGGGGTAAACACCTTGATAGTTGAAAGATTGAGAGAAGTTATGTGAACTGGGCATACGTCAAGGAAATCTGAGCAGAGTTTAGCAGCACAAGCGGGCAAAAGTGGGTTATTCGGGACTTTACCCCTAAATCCTCATCCCTTACTGGAAGAAGTCATCCTGCCTTCTTCTCTATAACATTTTCTCTAAGAACTGAATCGCGCGATCGCTCTTGGGATGGCTAAAAAACTCTTCTGGAGGCGCTTCTTCCGCCAAACGCCCTTGATCTAGAAACAATATGCGATCAGCGACTTCTCGCGCAAATCCCATCTCATGGGTGACAATTGCCATCGTAATCCCAGTTTGCGTCAGATCTGGCATCACCTCTAACACTTCTTTCACCATTTCTGGATCAAGGGCAGAGGTGGGTTCATCAAACAGCATAATCTCTGGCTTCATCGCTAAGGAACGCGCGATCGCGACCCGCTGCTTCTGTCCCCCTGATAACTTAGAAGGATAGACTTCAGCTTTTTCGGCTAAACCGACTTTAGACAACAATTCCAATCCTTCTCGCCGCGCTTCTTCCTGCGACAGATGCTTTACCTTCATGGGTGCATACATAACATTTTTCAGCACCGTCATGTGCGGAAATAAATGGAAGTGCTGAAACACCATGCCCACATGCTGGCGAATCCTCATAATGTTCGTTTGAGGTGCTGTGATGTCTAGTCCATCAATGTAAACCTTTCCGGAAGTTGGAACTTCTAATAAATTCATGCAGCGCAGAAAGGTTGATTTTCCTGAACCAGAAGGGCCAATAATAGCAACGACTTCCCCTTTTTTGATTTCTGTAGAAATCCCTTGCAGTACCTTGAGTTTCCCGAAGGATTTATACAACCGATCAACTTTAACTGCTACGTTGGAGTCTTCTTTCGAGTGCATAGCCCCCCCAAGTTAAACTCATGACCATTAAATAGTAAATAGCACCCGCAAATAGTAGCGGTTCAAAGTAAATATATTTTTCCGCCCCCACAATTTGGGCACGGCGTAATAAATCAGCCACTCCAATCGTTGAAACTAATGCCGAGTCTTTGAGCAAGGCAATACTCTCATTGACCAACGCAGGTAATATATTCTTTAACGCTTGGGGCAAGATAATATCCAACATCATTGGTTGATAAGGAACCCCTAAGGATAGAGATGCTTCCCATTGTCCTTTATCAACCGCTCCAATGCCCGCGCGAATCGTTTCGGAAATATAAGCGCCTGAATTTAGGGTAAAGGTAATCACACCCGCTGCTAAGGCTGAGATATCATAGCCCGTCAGTTGCGGCGTAGCGTAGTAAACTAAGGCAATTTGCAACAGCAGGGGAGTGCCCCTAAAAATCGAGGTATAGGCAGTTGCAAACCACAGCAAAGGCTTAATGGTGGAGATTTTAAATAAAGAGAGAATTGTGCCCCAGATAAAGCCAAAGAAGGCTGAAATTGCCGTAAACCTTAATGTGACTAAAATTCCTTCTAGGATATAAGGAATGCTGGGGGCTATTTTTGCAAAAGATAAAGCGGAACTGCTGCTAGGCTCAGTTTTACCGTTATCGCCAAACCACTTATTAACTAGCCTTTCCAGTTCACCGCTAGTTTTCATTTGCTGAAGCACCCGGTTAAAATCTGCAACTAGAGGTGATCCTTTGGGAAAGGCGATCGCAGAACCTGCTGCCTCAGTATTGGGAATTGTATTAAACTCTAAATCTGGGTTACTCGTAACAAACCCTTTGGCGATCGTATCCTCAAGAATAGCGGCATCAATGCGATTAGATTTAATCTCTAAGATGAGTTCCCCTGTTTTATTTAAGGCAACAAGGGTTATTCCTTTAAACTTCTTTGCTTCTTTTTCTTGAATCGTTCCTAATTGAACGCCAACCTTTTTTCCGGTTAAATCTTCTGGTTTAGTGAGATTGCTGCCCTTTTTAGCAACAATTGTATTCTTCGCTTCATAGTAAATATCAGAAAAATCTATATTTTTCTTCCGTTCTTCTGTCGGCGTCATTCCTGCCATGACAAAATCAGCCCGCCGAGATTGCAAAGCTGGAATCAAGCCACTAAAATCTGTATCTTTAATTTCTAGTTGATACCCTAATTCTTTTGTAATGTATTTAGCAATATCAATATCAAAACCAATAATTTGATTACCTGTGGCTGTTTCTCGAAACTCATAGGGAGGATAATCAGCCGAAGTAACTAAGACTAATTTTGACTTATTACCCGCTGGTTCTTGGGCGACAGTATAAGAAGGAGTCAAATTGCCCGTGAATAGGGTGATTAATAAAACCAATAAAAAGGTAATTAAAAATAATAGTTTGTTTTTTGGCATCGTCAGGAAGCTGCTTTAATACAGGGAGAAATGATGATCTTGTATGCACTTTCCTCAAAAGAATCAATATTATCGCTTTAACTCTAATCCTTTAGGAAAGGACGCTTTGATTAATTTTGTAGAGTATAAGCGATCGCATATCTCTTGACTTCTACCTGATGGTACATTGTAATAATTTAGTTAGGTCTGCAAAGTTTACCTCTGGCAGTATTTCCCAAGTCTCTATAGAGACTGAGCTTTATGAATTTCTCAAATCAAGATAGCCAGCCATTAGCAACGACTGAAAATGAGGTTTATTCTCATTTGCCTGAGTCATTTGCAGAGACAGTAAAGATAGTAGAAGCCTTTGCTCTCAAAGAAACTCAAGAATCTGCCCAACAGAAACAACTTTATTACCATACTTGTGAGCATGTGCAGGGAGTCAAGCAAAGAGCAGAAAGGATTTTTAGAGCAATTATTCCTTTCTGCCAAGATAATATTAACTTCGATCCAGCATCTGCAACACTTACGCGCATGAAGCACCTAATTGGTATTAGTGCTCTAGCTCATGATATGGTGCAAGAATTTCTCCCAGAGGTTCAGCCCTATTCTCCCCGTAGACGAGAAACTGGAGTGAGTGAAGCTGCTACTAGTTCTAAACTAATTGACTTTATAGAAAATATTAATCAGCAAATCATCCAAAAAAATCCGGATAGTAATGCTGTGTTTAAAGCAGCAGATATACAAATCATCAAGGAAGCAATAGAAGCCACAGTTTGCCAGTATGACACTCAAGATAACTCCATTTACCAATCGTTGTTATACGAGCAGGATAAAAGTATTTCTCTACCAGCGAAAATTGTAGCGCTGGCAGATATTGGAGCGTTAGGAATGGACGGGATTGAAGCGTATAAAGAGGAGGGTACTTTAATCTTTTTAGAAGAGAATCCTGATGTCATCCCCTTGCTTTGGAACGACAAAACTCAAAAAGTAGAAGCCAGCCCAGGAGAAGATCAGAATCAACAAGAATTGTATGAAGGGATTAGACAACGTCTCTTGAGACGTGCGAATTTTCAGATAAATTTTGCCAAAGGGCGTGTATCCAGATTTGATCGCGAAGTTGCAGGTTTACCTGATGCAGCAATTCAAATTTTAAAAACCGATGTATTTAAGTATTTAACGCCGGAAACTCTTCAAGAAATTGAGACATCCACACCAACTGAGCAAGATACCTCTCTACAAGAACTCATTGATTTTTTTGAGCTAGAAAAGTATATCTCCCTAATTAAAACTGCTTAGCTAAGTCTGGCACCAATCCTACTTAAGCGTTCTTCTAATTCGCCCATTTTAGAATGGACATCATCAACGCGGCTTTCTAAATCATTTAATTTGGAACCCAGATAAATTGCGACAGCGATTTGTACAGCCTCCTTGTGCAAAGATTTTCTTTCTAACTCACCGAGTTTTGGCATGGATTCCATGAGTTTCCGATAGACATCAGAGGTGAGTTGCGTTAGTTCACTGATTTCATTGTTAATGTTCTTCATATCAACCTGTCCCTTAGTTATTGCATAAGGGTGACTGCCTCGCTTGATAAGTTGAGCAAGTCACCTATAAGCTGGTCATGATTCAACTACTCTTGCTAGAGCGAGATAAACTGACTTCTGAGGTGGTGAGGACGTGGTAAATTGCCCAAATTGCCATCGCTCGTAAATAGTGACTAGCACGGAAGGTGCCTGCTGCTGTAATTGCTTCCGGCGTGCGGAATTGCAATCCCTGTTCATAAACTTGTCGTACTACTGCTTCAGTCAGTTGAAATGCCTCTGGTTTCATCCCCATTTGTAGCATCAACGCTGCTAAGCCAAAATTAATCCCTGTCCAAATCTCTAAGGGGTGAGTGGCATCAGGATTAGCGGGTGAACCGTCGGGTCGGACTCCATTGGCAGCCCCAATAAAGTCTGTAGGCTGTACGTTGGTAGGTTGCAACTTTTGGTTGAAGTTCAGGAAACAGGCATTGTAAACCGTCTTCAAGGCAGACTGAGTACAATCAGAGGGCACAATATCGGGAAGTCCCAGTAACCGAGCATAAAATTGTCCAGATAACTGGTCTGCCATGACAATATCTGAGCCACTCTCGCTATCGAGTTGGTAATATTCACCGTTCCAGAGTTTTTCTTGGTAAACAGCTTGTGACTGTTGTAACCAGGTTTTGTAGGTGGCAATCACTTCTTGAGTCTCAATCTCGCCTTGATCGCCTAAAATTTGACCAATGGCGATCGCGGCCTCTAATGCGGCAAGCCACAAACCGCCGCAGTAGGCACTTACGCCCTTTAACTTCCAATCATCGAATGTTTGATCCGGTGCGCCAGAATTTTCGGGAATGCCATCGCCATCTTGGTCAAACGCCTTGAGATAAGCCAACGTTTTGACAATCGCTGACCAGCACTCTTGCAAAAATTCAATATCTTGAGAACCCGTAAAGACAAAATCTCGGTAGACTTGCAAGACAAAGTCGCAGCCTAAATCCTTCCAAAGATTGCAATCTTGGTAACTTGTGTAATTCGTCTTCTCCCAAGGATGCTCATTCGGTGCCCCCAAGTCGTGCGGAGTGGCGTCCGCAGCTTTGCGAATGGCAGATGCTTGGTTATAGCCAATAATCCGAGGCGTTTGATCCTGCGTGGGAATGGCTTGTGCATAGGCTTCCAGCACAGCTTTATCTAGCTTAGGCCAGAGCATGGCTAAGGCAAAAGAGCCGTATAACCGCACATCTAAGCTTTCGTACCAGCGGTAGTCTAGGCATTCTAAAACCCCAAACAAACCCACGGGGTAACGCTCATCGGCGGCTGTCCAGAGAGTGCCCCCGTCTGTGAGCAAATACAGCTCATTAAACAAAGCCATCTTGAACCAGTTGGGCAAGTCTTCCCGTTTTAAAATCGGTTCCTGCCAAGCAGCAATCTGCTCTTTCCACATTTCATCATGCTTCAGAGCCGTGCGAACTACTGACCAAGCATTGTTACCAGTCCGACCAAAAAAGTCAGTATAGCGGCGATAATATTGCACCTCTGGCGCAAACTCTGTTACCGGAAAGTCCCAACTGATGACAAAGGGAATTTTACGAGTTCTTCCAGGTCGTACCGTAAACCGAACGGCGATTGCCGCACCAATTTGTTCTCCGGGTGAAGCAGGCGTTTCATCTTCACGATCTCCTAAGGAGCCATTGTGGGCAAAACTATGCCAAATTTCCTCACCATCCCCAGCCGGGTTCCAACGGTTGTCATAGAAGACTTCTAAGCTGGGATTTGTGATTGTGGCGATCGCCCACTGACCTTCTCCTTCCTGGATTTCGTCATGCAACCGCACTCGATCTAGCAAACATCCCACGCGGAAGTGATCAGGAATCCACTGATTATAGTTACCCGTGCTATCTCCCCATCGCGGTTGGTACTCATAAACTGGACTCCCATCATCTCGCACTTGTACCTGTGGGGTTTTAATCGCATTAGTAAACCAGCCCACCATATTTTGCCAAGTCAGCATAATGCTGAGAGTAATGGGGGTGTCTGTGGGATTGTGGATTGTCCACTCAAACATGGCTACCGGATAACTGGATTCCTGGTAGTTCCCTGGCCATACTGGAGAAAACTGTTCACAAGTTAATTCTGTTTGAAATACTCCCTCATAGACAAACCAACTACGGGGATATAGGGCATGATACGTGCCAGTGGTTTGTTGCTCTCCTGTTGTTTGCGGGTACCACTGCCATCGAGATAAGGTTCCATCCTCAGGCGGTTCCGTACACATGGCATAAACTTGCGGGGTAGCATCGCCGACTTGCTCAAAGATGCTGAACTGACAAGCAGGGAGACTGCGAAAGACGTGTTCTCCACCATCAATGTGCCACAGATTAAAGTCGCCGCGTGAGGAACGACCAATGCAACCTGCGCCAAAGCCCCCCAAAGGCATTCCATGCCAAGGGCCATCATCTAGGTTACTAGGATAGCGGACAGTGTAGGGTTGATCCCATCCCAGACCGAGAGGGCGGTTCCAGGCACATGCGGGAATTGTTGGACGAGGTGGTTGATTGATCATGCCCTGATTTTACAAAAATCAGGTCAATAAGAGCGATCGCCTTCTGGCGCAGCTACATTTATTGCCTTTCCACCACTCACTTTTGAGAAATCCCCCTCTCAGCGGAGAGAGGTCTGTTCACTTGTCATTGGAAAATATGCATGGGAGCAGGTAGAGCCATTCGGAAACTGGAAGGAATCAACTATGAGATTTGTGTCTGACCCGCCGATTTCTGTCAAAATCAGCAAAATGAAGCAACGGGTGCGCTGGCAAGAACCGCCAATAGTGGAGCGGGGAATTGATCAAACCCGGATGGTTTTTGCTGATGGCTGGGCAGACAATCCAGAATTTTCCTTTATGGTTGTAGGCGATAGTGGTTCCGGACTGCATCGCGGTTACAACCCCCAACGCCAGATTGCTGAACAAATGGTGGCACATGCAGAGAACAGCCGTTTCATTCTGCATACAGGGGATGTGATCTATTTAGTGGGTTCAAGTGAGTATTACTTCAAAAACTTCATTGAGCCTTACCGAGAGTTCCTGGTAGGCGGAGAACATCCCAAACGCATTGCCTACAATCGCATGCTGTTTAAGCTGCCCATTCTGCCGGTACTGGGGAATCACGATTACTATGACCTGCCATTTTTCTACGGTTTGATGGCACAAAGTTTGTTGCCCGTGCGGCGCTTGGTGGAGTCTCGGTTTGATCTTGATATTGGTTGGCACGGTTCGGAGCAAGGTAAAGCCTATGCACAGGCATTTATGGACTACCTTTTAGGCTTCAAAACTGAGCAAGACTTGAGGAATCATCTGGATTCCCATTACACAGCGCAGACAAATACAGGTCGCTGTCTGCGCTATGAACCGGGACAATTTACACGCTTACCCAACCGCTATTACACCTTTCGCAGCGGTGGAATTGACTTTTTTGCCCTCGATTCTAATACTTTCAATGCACCAGCACCGCTTCCAGCAACTCCGGAAGGGGAAGCTTATCGTCGTTTGCTTATCAATCGGCTCAATGAACTGGAGCTAGAAAAACAACAAATTGTGCAAACTTCTGCCACGCTTAACCCGAAAAAGCCTGAGGAAGCTGAACACCTAGATGACTTGCGTACAAAATTAGAGCAAATTGAAGAAGTCAAAATCGATATTGATAAACAACTAGCGTCGGATGAAACAACGGTTACTGACTTTGAACAACTAGATTGGTTGGAGAAAAAACTGATTGAGTCTTGGCATACTGACGAGGTGCGCGGACGGGTGATTTATTTCCACCATCCTCCCTACGTAACTGAGGCAACAAAGTGGCATCAAGCGCAAACTTTGGCAGTTCGTCACCGTATGCGCCGAGTCTTTGATGCCGTATCTAAAGCAGTAGGTTCCCTGGCAGAAGGTCGCCCGATGGTGGATTTAATCCTGAATGGTCATGCTCACTGCTTGGAATATATTCGGACAGGAGACACAGGACACGCAGATTCTCACATGAATTGGATTGTCTGTGGTGGCAGTGGTTATAGCCTGCGTCGCCAACGACAAGAAGGAGCAGAGTTGACGGAAACCTTTGGGGATATGGGTAAAGGTTCACGCAATGTTTCTGTCGCGCGATCGCTATTATATGTGGGTCGCAATGGTCAGGGAGCGTACAAGCGGCGACCCTACTCATTTTTGCGAATTGATGTTCAGGATGGACGACCCCCCAAGTTCATCATCCGACCGATGCTGGCTGAACGTTATCAGCGGCAGTGGCACTACAGCCAACTAGAACCGTTGGTGATTTGAGCTTGATGGCAACATGAAGAAATTTAACAAGTAGGCTGGGCAGTGCCCACCGCACCCGCTATCTGGCTTTTAATGATCATGGCGATCGCTCAAACAGGTTTTCTGATGCTAAAGCTTTATCACTATCCCATTTCTCCTAACTCTCGTCGGGTCTGGGTAGCTTTACTAGAAAAACAACTGGAGTTTGAACTGGTGTCAATTGAGCTAAATGGCGCTCAGTTTCAACCCGACTTTCTGGCACTTAACCCTTTTCATCACATTCCCGTTTTAGTCGATGATGATTTTCGGGTCATCGAGTCCTTAGCTATCCTAGATTACTTAGAAGCCAAGTATCCTACGCCCTCCCTACTCCCCTCGGATGCCAAGACATTAGCTACAGTCCGCATGGTGGAAATGGTCACGATTAATGAACTCATGCCTAACCTCATGCCATTGATGCGGCAATGGATAGGGCAAAAAGAAGATCCCAAAAAGATCGAGGAAACCCAGCAAAAAGTAGCAACGGTACTAACTTTCTTTGAACAGCTTTTGGGTGAACAGTCCTACTTTGCTGGAGACCAATTTACTCTTGCAGAAGTTGTTGCCGGAACGGTGGTACCTAGCTTACCTTTCCTCGGCATATCTTTGAGTGAGTATCCGCGATTAAGTGCTTGGGCTAAGCGCTTAAATCAGCGTCCATCTTGGTCTCAGACACAAACAAGTCCAGAGGAAATGGAAGCGTTCAAATCTCAATTGACGACTCGCATGACAGCAAAATAGGGATCAGGGGAAAGGGGGTTTTCTCCTTGGTTTTGTAGCTTAGCTGTGATTTCTGGATAAGAGTTTGAGTCCACTGAAGTGGACTTTCGCTATTAGCCCGGAGTCTCAACTCCGGGCGGAATGTGGTACTTACCAATAATTGAGCCGAGTTAGTTATGGTGACTTTTGAGCAGGGGAACTAACAAAGACAAATCCTCTTGTCTTACCAGAGTCGGGATCAAGGGTTGCCATAGCTTGCCACAAGTCAGCCGCTTTCACCCAGACGGGGGGATATTTGTAGCGAGAAACATCCAACACTAAAAAGCGATCGCTCTGCTCATTGTAGGCTGCGATCGGCGAGATATGCCCTCCTTTCTCCTGACCGATTGCTTTGCGTAAGTAGTTAATAATGATGAAATTTCCTGGTTGTTTCAAATTCTCGCTTGCCAACTGACGAAATTCTGCCAAGCTGCTGTCGGCGCTATGATAAACTTTCACATTTGCTGAATAGCTACCGAGAAGTTCACCTAGTTGGTCTAGTGTCATTCCTTTACGCGAAACAACTTCCGGCGTGACCACTTTTTTAGTTTTTTCGCTGCTAAAAAAGTTGTCTTGGGTAAATACCCGGAAAGGAGCATACTGAGGGTCTTCAGGCGCAGGGATTGACAAGGCATTCAAGACCATAATGCTGCTGGCAACCCCACAGAAAGCTTGATTTTTCTGAGTCACAAACTGCATACTCAAAGGCCAAAAATCTTCCCTGGATTTGCTTTCTAGCAACAACTGCTCTCCTTGAGGAGAGTTAAAACCAATCAAGTTACGGGAAAGAGGCAGAGTTTGGGCGAATACGCTTCCACTAGTAACACAAAGCCCGATAATAAAAGCTTTTAAAGGGATACTAATCGTCTTCAGCCCACGAGTTTTCATAAATTTCACCTACTCAATAAAAGTAATTAGACCAAACAGAGGTTTGAATACCTTAAAAAGAGCCTTTTAACTCATTTTCCCAGATTTATTTAACGGTTTGGTATACCACCACGCCCAAGCAATCAACACGGCTTGCAAAGGCAGCCTTGCCCAGTAAAGCAAAGGAGAATCAGGAATGCCATCAAGATGAATTTGATTCACTGCCATATTCACATTGGCAGGGAAAACAGCAATGAACAAAGCAATCAGTCCCCATGCAGCCGCACGACTCACAGGAGGAATTAACAGTCCAATTCCCCCTAGAATTTCAAAGAAGCCACTAATATAGACCAGTTCTAGGTGATAGGGCAGATAGGCTGGCACAATTTTCACAAAAGGTGCTGGAGTAATAAAGTGAAGCACACCAGCCGTTACCATAAATGTGGCGAGTAGAACTCGTAGAATCAGTTTGAGTCTTTTCATCAGCTAGCCTTGAAACTTATATTGTCTCTTAGCTTTGTGGATTTAGCTGAGTTTTTGCTTCTCTTGTTACTTGCTATCACTAACCATCAACAATTCGTGTGCCAATTTCTCGTAATAATCCTGCCACCTCTGTTGGGTGCGGTTCAGGTGGATTCAGTAAGACTTTTTGCGCTATGTTTTTCCATTGGTCAACGCACATCTCTGTAATATAACCGCTCCCTCTGCGGTCTTCAGCATATTTGAGTCCGAAGAGCCATTGTGGGGAGGTTTGACCGAATTCCTCGGCAAAGATGAGGCGGATGCGTTCTTCTTCTTTAAACACCCACTCACTCAACTGGCGCAGCAGAGACCCCTTTTTTTGTGAGGGATAGAGTGCAGTTGCTAGCAAAAGAATACCCATGGCAAAAAA
>Ga0196963_10001051_pt1 | contig 20218 bp, 19 predicted proteins | sample S1_5metaG_FD_148600 | JGI IMG/M metagenome (GOLD analysis project Ga0196963, IMG submission 148600) | Soil microbial communities from Anza Borrego desert, Southern California, United States - S1_5 | ecosystem: Environmental > Terrestrial > Soil > Desert | place: USA: California | collected... | reverse complement strand
TGCTTGGGGTGCAGGAGGTCCCGGGTTCGAATCCCGGCATCCCGACCAACCCGCCTCGATCGTTTCTACTTTTTCGTCTTCGTCTTCGTAGCCGCCTTCTTCTTGGCGGCGGCCGGCGGCACGAGCTGGAGCTCCGGCTGCGCGTCCCCGTCGCGCGACAACATCTGCAGGATGGATTCGAGTCCGGCCTTGACGTGCTTCAATCGATCGCGGACAGCATCGCCGACTGCGTCCTCAACCAGATCGCCGGTTGCTTCGTGGCCGCTGCCGCTCTCTTCTTCCAAACGGCGGCGCGCCCCGGACAGCGTCAAGCCTTCCTCGAAAACCAGACGCTTGATTCGCAGCACGAGCTCGACGTCGGCGCGGCGATAGACTCGGGCGCCGCTCGGCGCCGCCTGGCCGATTTGCGGAAACTCGGCTTCCCACGATCGCAAGACATAGGGCTGCAGCTGCGCGACCTCGCAGACATCGGCGGCCTTGAACAGCTCCCGCTTGGATGATGCGCCCATCTTCGCCGTTAGTATAAGCCCACCGATCACGACCGCTTTTTCGAGCGGGCGTGCGTCCGCGCCCGTTCGCGGCGCGTCGGTTTCGAGCCAGGTCCCTTTTTGACCGGGCTGCGGCGTTCGGCGGTACGCGGTCCCGCCTTCGATGGCCGGGTCGCGCGGTCCTGACGGTCGTCACGCCGCGCGCGCAGTTGGATGCGAATCGGATTGCCGAAGAAATCGTAGGCTTCGCGCAGCCGGTTCTCGAGAAATCGTTCGTACGAAAAATGCAGCTTGGTTTCGGTGTTCGTGAACAGCACGAACGTCGGGGGCGCCACACTGGTCTGTGTCGCGTACTTGACGCGGACGTTGCGCTTGCTCGATGTCACCGGCGGTGACGCCGTCGTCAGTTTCTCGATGAAGCGATTCAACTCCCCGGTCGGCACGCGCGTGCGCGATGCAGTCGCGACCCGATCGACCATCTCGAGCAGCTTCGGCGTGCGCTCGCCGGTCGCCGCCGAGATGTGCAGGATCGGGGCGTAGTCGAGAAACTTCAGCTGGTAGCGCAGCTTCTCGTCGAAAATCTTCGCCGCATCCTCGCCGTGGTCTTTCATCAAATCCCACTTGTTGGCGGCGATGATGATGCCGCGTCCGGCGTCCTTGGCAATGCCGGCGATCGCGCCATCCTGATCGGTTGGACCGACCGTCGCATCCATCACCAGCACCACGACGTCCGCCCGTTCGATCGCCTTGCGCGCCAGCAGCACGCTGACCGATTCGACTTGCGACTTGCCGACCTTGCCGGGCCGCCGCATGCCCGCGGTGTCGACGATGCGAAAGGTGTGCTTGTGCCATTGCAGCAAGGAGTCGACGGAATCGCGCGTCGTGCCCGGCACTTCGCTGACGATCATGCGATCGGCACGCAGCAGCTTGTTGACGAGCGACGACTTGCCGGCGTTCGGCCGTCCGACGATGGCGATCGCGGTTTCAGCGCTCTGCGTCTGCTCGTCCTCATCCGCCGCTGCATCGTCGTCTTCGGCATCACCAGCCGCCGCTGCTCCAGTTGGCTTGCCCGCAACATCGATCCCGAGCTTCTTGACGATTTCTTCCAGCAAGTCGCCGACGCCCTGGCCGTGTTCCGCGCTGATCTCGACAACCGTGTCGAAGCCAAGCCGTGACAGTTCGAGCGCACCCGCCCGGGCACGGCGATCGTCGGTTTTGTTAATCGCCACAATGACCGGGACATCGACGTCGCGCGCGGCTCTGGCGATGTCGAGGTCGCCGGGGATCAAGCCTTCGCGCCCGTCGACGACGAAGACGATGACGTCGGCGGTTTTCAACGCACGCGCGCCGTGTGCCTTGACCAGCTCGTGCAGCGGGTCCTCGCTGGCCCCAAACAATCCGCCGGTATCGGTCAGTTCAAACGTGTGCTCACCCCAGGACGCAGGGTGAGTGATGACGTCACGGGTGGTCCCCGCAATGGACGTGACAATGGAGCGTCGAGTGCCGGTCAAACGGTTGAACAGCGTCGACTTACCGACGTTTGGGCGACCGACCAAGACGACTTGGCGCAGTTTCCGGCGCGTCACAACGTGTCTATCCTACTCGTAGAAAAGGGGTTGCGGGCTAACTTGCGCGCAGAAATGCACGGCGCTGCCGATAACTACATCATTCCAAACAACTTATCCGTTTGACAGCGTAAGTCCCACAGTTTACGATAGTTACAGTCATCAATGATCAAGGTCGACATCGTGAACGAGGTCTCACGGGTGGCTGACGTGACCAAAGTGAAGGCCGAGCTGGCGGTGGATGCGGTGTTCGAGGCGATGCGTCACTCGATGCAGCGCGGCGAACGCATTGAGCTGCGCGGTTTTGGGGTGTTCCAGGTGAAGCCCCGCAAGCGAGGCATCGGCCGCAATCCCCGCACCGGCAAGGAAGTTCGCATTCCACCGGGCCGCACCATCCGCTTCAAGCCGGGCAAGGAACTGCAGAACATCGGGTAAGCTCGAAAGTCAGCTTGCCTCCCGAAGAACCTCCCGATCAATACGACCAGTTAATCCAGAACCCGCTGCCGCCGCCGCATGGCCGGCTCTGGGTGCAACTCGGACTGTTTGGTCTGACGCTCGTCACGACGACGATCGTCGGCGCTCAGAACTTCGCGTTCTTCAGTCTCGGGTTCGGAGCCATCGCCGATCTGGTCAAGCAGGATCCGCGGACCGTCGCGGATGCCGTCTCCCGGCATTTTTCGTATTGGAACGGACTCTGGTACAGCCTGACGATTCTGGGCATTCTCGGTTGCCACGAGATGGGCCATTACGTCGCGTGCCTGCGTTACAACATCACGGCGACGCGTCCGTACTTCCTGCCGCTGCCGCCGGCGGACTTCACGCTGACGGGGACGCTGGGCGCGTTCATTCGCGTCAAGTCGCGCTTTCCGGACAAGCCGGCGCTGTTCGACGTCGGCGTCGCCGGGCCGATCGCCGGATTCGTCGTCGCGGTGCCGGCGCTGTTCATCGGCGTGGCGCTGTCGAAGGTCGAGGTGATTCCGCCGGACATGCCGTTCGGGCTGACCCTCGGCGAACCGTTGCTGTTCCAGCTGGCGCAGTACTTGATTTGGGGATCGATCCCAGACGGCCAATCGCTCAACATGCATCCGATGGCGTTCGGCGCGTGGTTTGGGCTGATCGCCACCGCGTTGAACCTGTTCCCGGTCGCGCAGCTCGATGGCGGCCACATTTCGTACGCGGTGCTGGGACCTCGATCGGTCAAACTGACCTACGCGATGATCCTCGTGGCGATCGCGCTGACGGTGTTCTCTCTCAGTTGGATCGTCTGGACGGTGCTGCTGCTGGTGATGCTCGCGGTCGTCGGTCCGCACCATCCGCCGACGCTCAATGACGAGGTCCCGATCGGCCGGGGCCGCCTGATCATCGCCGGCCTCGCCGTCGTGATTCTGATCGTCTGCTTTACGCCGGCGCCGATCAGCCCGTTCGAGCCGTAGCGCCATCGGACGTCAGAGCATCGATAACGGGTCGACGTCGACGGAGACGCGCCTGGACAACGCCGGCGTCCGCGCCAGCGCGAGTTGCAGCGCTTCGCGCATCACGCGGCGATTGGTGCCCTTCAAGAAAAACTGCGCGCGGTGTTCGCCGCGGAGCTTGGTCAGCGGCGCCGGTGCCGGGCCCAGGATCGCAAAACCCGTGGCGCCTCGCGCGGCATCGGCGAGATCGTGCGCGCCATCCATCGCTTCGGCAAAGGTCTTGCCCCGGACCACGACATTGACCATTGCCACCTGCGGCGGATAGCGCATCGTCCGCCGGTACTCGACTTCCTTCTCGTAGAACGCGCGATAGTCCTGCGCGCAGGCCAGCTTGATGCTGTAGTGATTGGGGACCAGCGACTGGACGATCGCCTGGCCGCGGCGCTCACCGCGGCCGGCGCGGCCGGCCACTTGCGTGAGCAGCTGGAACGTCCGTTCGGCCGATCGAAAATCAGCCAGACCGAGACCGACGTCCGCCGAGATCACGCCGACCAGCGTGACGTGCGGAAAGTCATGGCCCTTCGCGATCATCTGGGTGCCGATCAACACATCGATGCCGCGCGCGGCGACCGAGGCGAGCGTCGCCACCAGGCTGCCCTTTCGCCGCACCGTGTCGCGATCGACGCGCGCGATACGTGCGTCGGGAAACGCCCGCCGCACCTCCGCTTCGACCCGCTCGGTCCCGAAGCCAATGCGCTCGAGGTACGGCGCGGCGCACTTTTCGCACGTGTTCGGCACCGTCTTGGCGAAGTTGCAGTAATGACAGCGCCCTTGGAATACCGTTGCCGCGCCGCCGTCGCCGTGCCCGGTCCCGCGTGTGCGGTGAACCGTCAACGAGATGCTGCAATTCGGACATTCGAGCACGTTCGAGCATTGCCGGCAGATCACCGACGTGGCAAAGCCGCGACGATTCAACAGGATCAAGGCCTGCTCGCCAAGTTCCAGCCTGGCGGCAATGCCGCGCAGCAACTCCTTGCTCAGCACCACGTCGTCGCCGCTGCGCGCAATCTCTTCTCGCATGTTGATGACGTCGACGTGCGCGAGGGGCCGATCGAGCACACGGTGATCCATCGACACCAGCGTATAGCGGCCGGCAAGGGCGTTGGCGTACGACTCGATCGTCGGCGTCGCCGAACCAATCAGCACCAGCGCGTCGGCGAATTTCGCGCGCATGATCGCGACGTCGCGGCCGTGATACCGAGGCGTCTCATCCTGCTTGTACGAGGTGTCGTGCTCTTCGTCGACGATGATCAGTCCCGGGTTGGCAAGCGGCGCGAACACCGCGGAGCGCGTGCCGATGACGACATCGACATCACCGCGGCGGATGCGATGCCATTGATCGTGGCGCTCGCCGTCCGACAAGCCGCTGTGCTGAATCGCCACGGCCGTCCCGAAGCGGGCGCGGAACAGCGCGGCCACCTGCGGCGTCAGCGCGATCTCCGGTACCAGCATCAGCACGCCGCGACCGCTGTTGCGAACGGCGTCGGCGAGGCGCAGGTAGACTTCGGTCTTGCCGCTGCCGGTCACTCCGTGGATCAGCGCGGCATGGAAGGTTCGCTGTGCCGCGAGCGGCAACAATTGCTCGAGTGCGCGCTGTTGATCGACGGTCGGCTGGCGCGACTCGACCGGCAGCACGGCGGACACCGCGTGGCTGAACGGATCGCGATCCACCCGTGCTTCGCGGATCGCCAGCAGTCCGAGTTGTTTGAGTTTGCCGACGACCGCCGCGGTGATGCCGCGGTCCAGCAACACCGGAAACGACAACCCGTCAGGGGCGGCGCTCAACAGCTGGAGCGCCTCGGCCTGACGTTTCCCCAGCTTCGGGCCGTCGGCGCGCTCGCCGCTGTGTGCCGCCAGCCGCTCGGCAAAGTCGAGGCCGGCGGCCGTCAACGAAGCGATGCGCACCAGCTTGAAACGATCGGCGCGGCCGGTGAGTCCGTGGGGAGGCAACGCCGCCGCCAAAGCTGCGCCGGGACCGGCCAGGTAGTATTCAGCGACCCACTCCGTGAGCTTCACGACATCGGGCGGCACAAACGCGTGATCGTCGAGGACCTGCTTGATCGGTTTGATCGTGTATGCGGTATCCGCGGCCGCGGCTTCGCCGAGCACGACACCGGTCATCGTTCGCGGACCAACGGCTACGACCACGCGAGCGCCCGTCGCAGGAACCGCCTCAGCCTCGGGCACCGAGTAGGTCAGCCTGCCCAGCGTAGGCACCGGCACCGCAACGAAAATTAAACGGGGGGCGAGATCGGGGCCTGGACCGGTGCGTGACGCCACTAACCCTCTGCTTGGAGGATCGCGCGCACTTTCTTCATGTCTTCCCAGACTTCGCGCTTCGCCGACGGGTTGCGCAGCAGATAGGCCGGATGGAAGGTCGGAATCAGGATGGCGCCGCGATATTCGAATTGCCGTCCCCGCAGCTTCGTGATCGGTTCCATCGTCTTGAGCAACGATTGCGCGGCAAACTTGCCCAGCGGCACGATCACCTTGGGCTGAATCACGGCAATCTGGCGGAACAGGAACGGCTCGCAGGCCTCGACCTCGTCGGGCTCCGGATTGCGATTGCCCGGCGGACGGCACTTGATCACATTCGCGATATAAACCTGTTCGCGCGAGAGACCGATCGCCTCGATGATCTTGGTGAGCAGTTGGCCGGCCCGGCCGACAAAGGGCTCGCCCTGCTTGTCCTCGTCTTCTCCCGGCGCCTCGCCGACGAACATCAGCGGCGCCCTCGGGTGGCCGACACCAAACACAATCTGCGTGCGGCCCAGCGAACACAGCTTGCAGCGGCGGCAATCGACACCGATCTCTTCCTTGATGGCGTCGAGGCTTTCCGCCGTCAGCGTGTCGACCGCACTCGCCACCACCGAAGCGGGTTCCACGCTCGTGCCTTGCTCGGCGCGCGTCCGCCACTGAGGATCGCGACTGATCCCGGCAACGCCCATTTCCGAAAAATATTGGAGGTGATCGGCCAACTCGCGCGACATTACGCTCTAACTTTAGCGTCCTTCGCGGGTACGGCAATCAGGAATTGTTCGACGCGATCGAGGATTTTCGCGGCAATCGCGCTCTTCGCTTGCAGCGGTATCTCCTCGACGCCGCTGGACGTCACCAGGGTGACGGCGTTGGTCTCGACATCAAACCCCGCGTCGTGGCGCGATACATCGTTGGCGACGATCAGGTCCGCGCCTTTCTGTTGCAGCTTGCCCTTGGCGTAACCAACCACGTCGCGGGTCTCGGCGGCGAAGCCAACCAGGACGGGCACACGCTGCTGCCGTGAAGGCAACTGCCCGAGCTCGGCAAGTATGTCCTTCGTCCGAGTGAGCGTGATGGTCAGCGCGCCGTCCGCCTTTTTCATCTTTTGACTGGCCGGCTCGACAGGCGTGTAATCCGCAACCGCGGCAGACATCACGACCACGTCCTGATCGCCAGCGCGCTCCATAACTGCCGCATGCATTTCGGCGGCGCTGCGCACCTGCACCACCGTCGCCGACGATGGCTGAACGAGATGGGTCGGACCTGACACCAGCGTGACCGCCGCGCCGCGCCGCAAGGCCTCGGCCGCGAGCGCATAGCCCATTCGGCCGCTCGATCGATTGCCGACGAAGCGAACCGGGTCGATATCCTCGAACGTGGGGCCGGCCGTGATCAGCACGCGTCTCCCCGCCAGCGAGGTCGTCGGCTTCAACGACAGCAGCAACTGCTCCGCGGCCGCGACGACGGCCTCGGGTTCCGCGAGCCGGCCCTTGCCGATCCATCCACACGCCAGGTAGCCCGAGCCGGGTTGGACGACGTGCACCCCGCGCGCCACCAGCGTCTCGATGTTTCTCGCCACCGCGGGGTGGTCGAACATATTGGTGTTCATCGCCGGCGCGATCATCACAGGGGCTCGGGTCGCGGTGTACAGGGAGGAGAGAAAATCATCGGCGAGGCCGTTGGCGAACTTGCCGATCGTGTTGGCGGTGGCCGGCGCCACCAGCAGCAGGTCGATGGTCGACGCGATCGCGATGTGCTCGATATCGGCGTTGGCGCCCGCCTGGTACTGATCGGTGATGACCGGGCGGCGGGTGATCGCCTCGAAGGTCAACGGGCCGACGAACTTCTCGGCCGACGCCGTCATGACCGCGACGACCTCGTGGCCGTTTTTCTGCAGCCCGCGGGCGATCTCGACGGCCTTGTAGGCCCCGATGCCGCCGGTGACGCCCAACGCGATCAATGCCATTCGTGCTGACCTCTGTCCGTTATGCCCTGAACGACCGGATGATGTCTTCGGCGATCGGTTTCATGCGATGCGTGCGCGATCGCTCGGCCGCGATGATCTCCTGAAGCCTGACGACGGTCGGTTCCAGGCGGTCGTTGATCACGACGTAGTCGTAATCCGCGTAGCAGCCGACTTCGGCGCGCGCCGCCGCGAGCCGCCGTTGCATGGCCGCCTCGCTGTCGGCACTGCGGCCACGGAGCCGTCGCTCGAGGATCTCGAACGACGGCGGCAGCACGAAGATCGACGTGTGATCGACGCCGCTGCGCTTCACCTGCGCGGCGCCCTGCACGTCGATCACCAGCACGACGTCCTGCCCCGACGCCTGCAATTGCTCGCAGTCGTGCCGCGACGTCCCGTACAGGTTGCCGAACACGTCCGCCCATTCGAGAAACTCGCTGCGCGTGATCATGCCCTCGAAGTGTTCGCGGCTCACAAAATTATAGTCGACGCCAGCACGCTCGCCGGCGCGCGCCGCTCGTGACGTGTACGACCGCGACATACGCAGGTTGGGCAGGATCTGCACGAGCCGCTCGGCGAGCGTCGTCTTGCCCGTGCCGGAGGCGGCCGAGATGATGAACAGCAGTCCGTGTTCAGGGTCAGAGTTCTGCATCAGCGGCGCCCCTGCGCGTCTGCGTGTCCATGACGTTACTCGACATTTTGGACTTGCTCACGCATTCGCTCGAGCTCGGCTTTCGCTTCGATCACCACCTCGGAGATCTGCAACCCGTCGGCTTTTGAGCCGATGGTGTTGACCTCGCGGTTCATTTCCTGGAGGAGGAAGTCCAGTTTACGCCCACAGGGCTCGGGGCTGTCGGACAGCGCATCCCAGTGCGCCAGGTGACCGTAGAACCGCGTCACCTCTTCCGTAATATCCGACCGCTGCGCGACCCGCACTACCTCCTGCGACAGCACCGACTGGTCGATCGGCAATGCCGCGGCCAGTTCGCGGGCGCGTTCGAGCAGGCGCGTTTCGAGATCCGCGCGTCCGGTGTTGGCTGCTGTGACGATGCGCGCAATCAACCCGGCGAGCAACGACTTGCGCGTGTCAAGATCCGTGCGCAGGTGCTGCCCTTCACGGACGCGCATCGCCTCCAGTTCGACGATGGCGCTCTCGACCGCAGCGTCGATGGCGGTGCCCAGCAGCGCCGACACGCCGCCGGCCTCCGGCAGCTTTTCGCGGATGGTGACCGCTTGCGGGAGACGCAGCAGATCACCCGGGGTGAGATGGCCGGCCACCAGTCCTCGCGTTCGGGCCTGCTCGACCGCCGCCGCCAGCGCCTGCATGAAGCCTTCGTTCAGCTCGATCTGCGGCGCCTGCACCTGACGCAACTGCAGCGACACGCTGACTTCGACCCGCCCGCGCGCCAGGTGCTTTTGCACGATCGCGCGCAATCGCGGTTCCACGTCGGCGACCGCCGGCGGCAGACGCAACTGCAGATCGAGGAACCGGTGATTGACCGACCGTATCGTGACGCCGATCGCGCCGTGCTCGTCGTCGCGCGTCAGCGAGGCAAACCCGGTCATGCTCTTGATCATCGGCTCTCGGCCTTCTGTCTGGGGTGTTCGACTGGCCGTCGCCCGTCGCCCGTGAGCTCGGCCCCGGGATCCTTCGTGTGTTTGTCGACTTCGAGCAACTGCAATTGGTGCAGGCGGGCATAGGTGCCGTTCGGGCGCGCCACCAGCTCGTCGTGACGCCCGACTTCGACGACGCGGCCGCGCTCGAGGACGATGATGGCGTCGGCGCGCCGAATCGTCGACAGCCGGTGCGCGATGACGAACGACGTGCGATTCATGAGCAGTGTGGCCAGCGCCTGCTGCACCAGCCGCTCGGCTTCGGTGTCGAGGGCGGAGGTCGCTTCGTCGAGGATCAGGATCGGCGAGTTCTTCAACAGCGCGCGCGCGATCGCGAGCCGCTGCCGCTGCCCGCCGGACAACCGCTGCCCGCGTTCGCCGATCATCGTCCGGTAGCCGTCGGGCTGCGCCGCGATGAAGTCGTGAGCGTTGGCCGCCCGCGCCGCCGCTTCGATCTGCTCCTGGGTCGCACCCGGCATCCCGTAGGCGATATTGCCGGCAATCGTGTCGTCGAACAGCACGGTCTCCTGCGTGACGATGCCGATTTGCGCCCGCAACGACTGCAACGTCACGCTGCGGATATCGTGGCCGTCGATCAGAATCGCGCCGGCCGTGACGTCGAAGAATCGCGGCAGCAAGTTGACCAGGGTGGTCTTGCCGGCGCCGCTGCGCCCGACGATCGCGACCATCTGGCCGGCACGGACGCTCAGCGTGACGCCGCGCAGCGTGCTGCGGCCATGCCCGTCCTCATACGCAAAGCTGACGTCGTTGAAGTCGATTTGTTGAGTGAACGGCGGCAGCGCGATCGCGTCCGGGCGCTCGAGCACTTCGGTATGCAGGTCCAGGATCTCGAAGATCCGCTCGGACGCCGCCGCCGCCTGCTGCAGGTTTGCGTTGACGCGTGACAGCTTCTTGATCGGCGCGTACATGAACAGCAACGCCGCCAGGAACGAGGTGAACTCGCCGGCCGTCAACCGGCCCGTCGCGATCTCGCGCGACCCGTACCACAGCGCGCCGGCGATCGCCACGCCGCCGAGGAACTCCATCAGCGGCGGCAACAGCGACAGCACTCGCGTCACCTTGAGGTTGGTGCGAAACAGCTGCGACGAGGTGCGCTCGAACTTCGAGGCTTCGCGCGCTTCGGCACCGAACGCCTTGACGATGCGGTGGCCGGCAAACGCCTCGGCCGCCACGTGCGACATGTGCTCCTGTGCTTCCTGGCTCCACCGCGTCACGGTGCGGACGCGCTTGCCGAAACGGACCAGCGGGTAGACGACCAGTGGCGCCGCCGTCATGCACAGCAGCGCCAGCTTGGCGTCGTAATAGAACAGCAGCACCACCGAGCCGACCAGCACCAGCGATTCGCGCGCCAGGTCGCCGATCGTCTCCGAGACCGCGCGCTGCACCATGCCGACGTCGTTGTTGATGCGCGACAGCAGCTGCCCGACCGCGCGGCGCGCGAAGAACGCCGCCGATTGATCGAGCATGTGCCGGAACAGCTGGTTGCGCACGACCATCACGACTCGATGGCCGAGTCCTTCCATCAGGTAGCTGGAAAAATAGGCGCCGAGGCCCTTGAGGAGGTAGACGATCAGGATCGCGGTGGCGACATACGTCAGGTCGCCCTGCCCAATCAGGACATCGTCGATGATCGGCTTGATCAGGTACGCCAGCGCCGCGTTCGACGCTCCGTAGACGACCATGGCCAGCGCCGCGCCGGTGATGACGGCGCGATGCGGGGTCGCATACCGGAGCAGGCGCAGAAAAGCGTCCATCAGTGATCGGTGAAACTCACTCTACGTACCCCCTCGGATGCGTCGAATGCCACTGCCACGCATGGCGCACGATGACCTCCAGGTCGGCGTAGCGGGGCCGCCACCCGAGTTCGCGTTGGGCCCGGTCCGCTGCCGCATAGAGTACCGCAGGATCTCCCGGCCGGCGTGCTGCCTGTTCCCAGGCCACCGGACGTCCGACGACCCGGCTGACGGTGTCGATGACCGACTTGACCGAATGCGGCGTGCCGGTGCCGACATTGTAGGCGTCGGAAGCGGCGCCGCGCTCCAGCGCCCGCAGCGCCAGGATGTGCGCATCGGCAAGATCGCAGACGTGAATGTAGTCGCGCAGGCACGTCCCATCGGGGGTCGGATAGTCGTCGCCGAACACCTTCAGCGGCGTGCCGCCGTTGGCGGCGCGAATCGCCAGCGGAATCAGATGGAGCTCCTCGGCGTGGTCCTCGCCGATCGTGCCGTCGGGATGCGCGCCGGCGGCGTTGAAATAGCGCAGCGCCACCCACTTGATGCCGTGCGCGCGTTCGAGGTGCGGCAACGCCCGCTCGACCGTCAGTTTGGTTTCGCCGTAGGCATTGATCGGCTGCTTCGGCAGCGTCTCGACGATCGGCACGCTTTCGGGCTCACCGTAGACGGCGCACGTCGACGAGAAGATGAAGCGCGTGACGCCTGCGTCGCGCATGGCTTCGAGCACCGTCAGCGTCCCGCTGACGTTGTTCTGGTAGTACTCGATCGGCTTGCGGACCGATTCGCCCACGGCCAGCCACGCCGCAAAATGCATCACCGCATCGGCGCGGTGTTCGACCAGCAGCCGGTACACGGCGTCGCGATCGTGAATCGCGGCACGCACCAGCGTCACGCCCTGCGGTACTGCCTGGTGATGACCCGCGGACAGATCGTCAAGCACGGCCACCGCGTGGCCGGCATCGACGAGCGCACGGACGGCGTGACTGCCGATGTAGCCGGCTCCGCCGGTAACGACGACCCGCGCCATCAGGGCCGCCCGATCGACTGATAGGTGAAGCCGAGGGATTTCATCTGATCGGATTGATAGATGTTGCGGCCGTCGAACACCACCGGCGTGCGCATCAGCTTCTTCATCCGCGCGAAGTCAGGCTCCCGAAACTCGTGCCATTCGGTCACGACCGCGAGCGCATCGGCGTTCTTCAACGCGTCGTAGTTTCTCGCGAAGAAACTCACTTTGTTGCCGAAGATCCCCTTCGCCACCGTCATGGCCTCGGGATCGTAGGCCTGGATCTTCGCACCCTTGGCCAGCAGCGCCTCGATGATCGGGATCGCCGGCGCCTCGCGCATGTCGTCTGTCTTTGGTTTGAACGCCAGCCCCCATACCGCAATGATCTTTCCCTTCAACGAGCTGCCGAAGTGCGCTTCGATCTTCTTGACCAGCACGCGCTTCTGATACTCGTTCACCTGATCGACGGCTTTCAGGATCTTGAAGTCGTATTTCTTGTCGGAGGAAAACCGCACCAGGGCTTTCACGTCCTTTGGAAAGCAGCTGCCGCCGTAGCCGACACCGGGAAACAGGAAGGAGGAGCCGATGCGGCGGTCGGCGCCGACCGCCTGCCGCACCCGATCGACGTCGGCACCGAACAGATCGCAGACATTGGCGATCTCGTTCATGAAGGAAATCTTCGTCGCCAGAATGGCGTTCGAGGCGTACTTGCACAGCTCCGCGCTGGCGCAATCCATCACCATGATCGGGGCGCCGGTGCGCGTGAACGGCTTGTGCAGCTTGACCATGATCTCGGCCGCGCGCGGATCCTCGGCGCCGATGACGACGCGATCCGGCTTCATGAAATCCTCGACAGCCGCGCCCTGCTTGAGAAACTCCGGGTTGCTGACCACGCTGAACGGATGCGTCGTTTCGCGTCGGACCACCTCCCGGACCTTCTCGGCGGTGCCGACCGGCACGGTGCTCTTGTCGACGATGACCTTGTAGCCGTTCATCGCCCGAGCGATGTCGCGCGCGACGTTCATGACATGGCGCAGGTCCGCTGACCCGTCTTCGCCTTGCGGCGTGCCGACGGCAATGAACACCACTTCGGACACTCGTACGGCCTTGGGCAACTCGGTGGTGAACACCAGGCGACCTTCCGTCTTGTTGCGTTTGACGATTTCCTCGAGACCGGGCTCGTAAATGGGGATCTTCCCGCGGCGCAACATCGCCACTTTTTTGGTGTCCTTGTCCACACAGATGACGTCATTGCCCGACTCGGCCATGCAGGCGCCCAGCACCAGGCCGACATACCCTGTCCCTACGACCGCGATCTTCATTCAGCCCCCAAAACAGAAAGCGTATCACACCATTCAACATACTGACCCACAAGGACTTGCTGCGTTTGTGGTACCCTCTTCGCCGTGCGAATCCTGGTCGACTACCGTCCGGCGTTACGCGAACGGACGGGCGTCGGCGAGTACGTGCACGAACTGGCGAAGGCCCTGGCGAGGCAGGCGACGGGCGACCGGAACGACCAGATCACACTGTTCACCAGCTCCTGGAAGGACCGGCCGGACCCGGCTCTTGCATCAGAAATGCCAGCCTCGGTCCGAGTCGTCGACAGTAAAGTCCCGGTTCGCGGACTCGTGTGGGCATGGAATCGACTCGAGTGGCCGGCCGTCGAATGGCTGGCGGGCGCACACGACGTCGTCCACAGCCAGAGTCCGCTGTTGATTCCCTCGCGCGACGCCGCGCAAGTCGTCACGATTCACGATCTCGACTTCCTGAACAATCCCGAGCTGATGACTGCGGAAATTCGTCGTGATTATCCACTGCTGGCGCGCTCGCACGCGGTGCGCGCCGATGCAGTGATCGTGTCGTCGCATTACGCCGCCGGAGAAGTGACGCGCCAGCTCGGTATCGATCGCGCTCGCATCCACATTTGTTCCCCCGGCCAGCCTGCCTGGGCGGCCGGCGTGCGTACACGTCGCGCCGCCGACCCGCGACGCGATCACATTCTGTTCGTCGGCACGCTCAGCGCGAGGAAGAACGTCGCGACGCTGCTGCGGGCCTACGCGCGGTTGGCCGAGCAGTCGCCGGGCGTCCCGCCGCTGGTGCTGGCGGGCCATCGTACCGGCTATTTCGACACACAGTGTGCATCGCTGTGCGATCAGGCGGCGACGCGGCACCGCGTAATGGTGACCGGCTACGTAGAGACGCCGCGCCGCATCGATCTCTACGAGCGGGCGGCGATGCTGGTGCTGCCGTCGTACGAAGAGGGTTTTGGGTTGCCGGTGCTCGAGGCGATGTCGTGCGGCGTGCCCGTCGTCGTTTCGTCGCGTGGCTCGCTGCCTGAAGTCGCTGGCGCTGCGGCCTCGCCAATCGATCCCGACGACATCGACGGACTCAGCGGCGCGATGCGCGCTCTGCTCGATCCAGACTGCGCCGCTGCGGCGATCGCGCGCGGGTTGGTCCAGGCCGCGAGGTACGAATGGGCGGCGTGCGCCACCGCCGCTCGCGGCGCGTATCAAGCCGCCATCAACATCCATCGACGACCTGAACGGGGCCATGCGCCTCGTCATTGACGCGCGCGAGTTGTCGGGCCACGCGACCGGCGTGGGGCGGTATCTGTCGGGCCTGCTCGACGCATGGGCGGCCGGCGACACCTTGCAGCGCCACGACGTCGTCCTGGTATCGCACGCGCCGATCGTCGATGCACACCGCTGGCCCGTCACCGTGCGGGTCGTCGCCGGCACCGGCGGCACCTCGTGGGAGCAGGGCACGCTGCCGCGCGTCACCCGAAGCGCGCGACCGGATGTTTTCTTCGCACCGGGATACACTGCACCACTGACCGTGGCCGCTCCCCTGGTACTGACTATCCACGACGTGTCGTATTTCGCGCATCCCGAATGGTTTTCTTTGCGGGAAGGGGTGCGGCGGCGGGCGCTCACAAAGTGGTCGGCGCGGCGCGCACGAGCGGTGATTACCGACACCGAATTTTCCCGGGGAGAGATCCGCCGCTACATCGGCGTCGACCCGCACGTCATCCCGCTTGGTGTCAATCGGCGCTCCGATCGAGGAGCCGACACCTCGCGCGAGCGGGCTCCGCTCGTGTTGTTTGTTGGCTCGCTGTTTCAACGCCGCCGCGTCGATCGTCTGATCGAGGCCTTTGCCGACGTCGTCGCTCGCGTCCCCGATGCGCGGCTCGAGATCGTCGGCGAGAATCGCACACGTCCGGCTGTCGACTTCGCGGCGCTGCGCGCCCGCAGCGCCCATGCGGGCCGCATCACCATTCGCTCGTACGTCGACGAAGCCACGCTGTCTGACCTCTACGCGCAGGCCTCCGTGTTCGTGTTCCTGTCCGAGTACGAGGGTTTCGGTCTGACGCCGCTGGAGGCACTCGCCGAAGGCGTGCCGCCGATCATGCTGGATACGCCGGTCGCACGCGAAACGTGCGGCGCTGCGGCGCGGTATGTCGCGCCAGCCGCGAGCAACCACGACGTCGCCGCCGCGATCGTCGACATGCTGACCAACGACGCCCTGCGGTCGCAGGTGCTGCGCGATTCGACCGCAGTGTTAGCGCGATACGACTGGCGTCGCACCGCCGCGGCCACGCTCGCTGTGCTCGAGGAGGCCGCGCTTGGCCGATAGAGACAGCCTCGCCATCATCATCGTGACCTATAACTCGCGCAACGAGATCGGCGCGTGCCTGCAGTCACTGATTGGCCACACCGATCCCTTTCCGACGACCATCACCGTGGTCGACAACGCATCGACGGACGGCACGGCGGACTTCGTCAGGATGGGGTTTCCGGCAGTCAGGGTGATCGAGTCCGGTGGCAACGTCGGCTTCGCGCGCGCCAACAACCTCGGCATCCGGGCCACCGATTCGGACTATGTGTTGCTGATGAATCCGGATACCGAAGCGCCGCCGGGCGCCATCCAGACCCTGGTCCGCGGGCTTGCGGCGCATCCCGAGGCGGCCGCGGCGGGCGCCCGATTGTTGAACGAGCGCGGCTTTCCGGAATTGTCCTGGGGCGAGCCGATCACTCCCTGGAATGAGCTCAAGCGCATGCTGTTCTCGCGCCTCTACCACCGGAAGATTCGCCGCATCGTCCGTCACGTCGATCGACTCAGCCGTCAGGCGCGCGAAGTGCCCTGGGTCAGCGGCGCGTGCATCGTGATCAGGCGCGCCGATCTCGAGGCGGTCGGGCTGCTCGACGAGCGGTTTTTCATGTACACCGAGGACGTCGACTTGTGCATCACCCTCGGCAAGCGTGACCGCTCCGTCCTGTATGTGGCGGGAGCCGAAGTGCTGCATTATCGCGGCCGTTCCGCGCCGCACAACCCCGATCTCGAGCGGCTTCGCCAACGCAGCCACGTCGCGTATTACGAAAAACACCTGCCGCGGTGGGCGCCGATTCTGCGCCTGTACCTGAAGGCCACGGGCAAGCTCTGAGACCGATGCGCATTGCAATCGACGCGCGTAAGCTGCGCGACTTCGGCATCGGCACCTACATCCGCAACATCCTGATCGAGTTGTCGCGGCTGGATCGTTCGACGGAGTACGTCGTGTTGTGCCGGCCCGACGATGTGGAGTCTGGCGAGGTGCTGGGACGGAATTTCCGGATGGTGCCGGAGACGGCGCCGATGTATTCGATCGCCGAGCAATTCAAAATCCCGCTGTCGCTGGCGCGCGAAGGCGTCCGGCTGGTGCACGAACCGCATTACGTCTTGCCGCCGGCAATTCGCTGCCGGTCGGTCGTGACCATCCACGACTGCATCCATTTGATGTTCCCGCAGTATCTGCCGAGCCGGCTGGCGCACGTTTACGCGAAGGGATCGATGTGGAGCGCCACCCGAAAGGCGGACCGGATCCTGACGGTGTCGGAGGCGTCGAAGCGCGACATCCTGCGTTTCTTTGACGTCCCACCCGAAAAGGTCGTCGTCATTCACAACGCGATCGACGAGCGGTTTCTCGCCGGGCCCGATCCCGAGCGGATGGAGCTGGTCCGTCAACGGTTTCAGCTCGATCACCCGTTCGTGCTGTATGTCGGCAACATCAAGCCGCACAAGAACATCGAGCGGCTGATCGACGCGTTTGCGCGCGCCCGCACACAATGCCATGACGATCACCTCAAGCTGATCATCATCGGCGACGAGATTTCGAAGTACCCGGCGCTGCGGCAATCGGTGCACAAGCACAAGCTCGATAAGTACGTGCGCTTTCTCGGTTTTCAGCCGCAGGAAACGCTGGCCGCGTTCTATCGGCTGGCGCGGGTGTTCGTCTTTCCGTCGTTGTACGAGGGCTTCGGGCTGCCGCCCCTCGAGGCGATGGCGTGCGGATCGCCGGTGGTGACCTCGAACGTGTCGTCGTTGCCGGAGGTGGCGGGCGGCGCCGCGTTGCTCGTCGATCCCTACGACGCGAACGCGATCGCGGGCGGCATCGTGCAGGCGGTGACCGATGACACGCTGCGCGCCGATTTGATCGGCCGCGGCCTGACCCGCGCCCGCTCATTTTCCTGGGCGCACAGCGTCAAGAAGATCCACGAAATCTACATGGCCGTCGCGTCCTGAGCCGCCGAAAAGGAAGCCGGGGATGAAGCCGTTAGCGGGATGACCAGCAGATCGCCGGTTCGACGACCCGAACCTTCGGCTCCGGACCGCCGTTCGGCGCCGGCTTCGCGAACCCCGGATCGACACGCAGGTCCGGTTCGATCATCGTCATGCCGCACACAACCTTCCGTTTCGATGCCTGCGGCTGCCGCTCCACCGCTGCGACTTTCGTCGACAGGTCCGGCGTCGTAGTGAACAACGAACGATACGGATCGGCCTGAGACCGCAACGCACCAAACCGTGCGTTAGCGACCGGATCGACTTTCGCCTGCTGTGCGAGCACGGGCGAGGCCGTCACCAGGCAAAGCGTCAACGCTGAGAACGTTCGCATCGGGTGCCTCCAGTTAATTCGCAATGGTGACGACGTGCGCCTGGATTTTCGCGTCGATCGGACCCGCGCCGAACCGCCGTTCAATCTCGGCCGCGGCGGCGTCCGTCGCATGCTCGAGCGCGCCACGCGACTCGATTTCGGCGCGCAACGGCGACCCGTGGCAGTACGCCACGGCGGCGTCCGCGGCGGTGTTGGCACGGCTGCGAAACTCGACGGTGTCGATCTGTGGCTTCGACGTAAATCCTCCAGCCGCCAGATCCGCGGCAATCGCCGCATGGTCGAAATACCCGTACGGCGCGCGCGCGAGAAACTGCGGCGGATCGTCCGGAAAGAATTTCGCCAGGCCCGCCGTGATCGCGTCCGCGATCTCGTTGTGCTGCAGCGCGCCCCAGACATTGAAGATCAGCACGCCGCCTGGCTGCAACACACGACGCGCTTCCGCGAACGCTCGCGGCCGATCGGGGAAGAACATCACGCCAAACTGAATGACGACGGCGTCGAAGGTTTGGTCGGCAAACGGCAACTGCATGGCATCGGCGGTCCGCCACGTGATCGGCCGTGCGGTCCCCACGGCCTGCGCCTGTTCGATCATCGCCGGGTTGAGATCGGTTGCGACGATTTCCGTGGTCGCGGGCAGCGCCGCGATCAACGCCCTCGTCACGACGCCGGTGCCGGCGGCGATCTCGAGCACGCGTTTCGGCGTACGCGCCGCGACGCGGCTGGCCAGGTCGGCCGCGTACTCATTGAAGATCAACGGCACCAAGTAGGTCTCGTAGACCTTCGGGATCGACCCGGTAAAGGCCTTGTCGTCGTGGCTCATCGCCCGCCCTCCGGCAGTGTGCTACCCATACGCGGATGATACACGTCGCATACAATCGATGGATTGCGCGTCGCGCTCATTCACGACTGGCTGACCGGCATGCGCGGGGGCGAAAAGGCCCTCGAAGTGTTCTGCGAAATCTTCCCGGACGCTGACCTGTTCACGCTGGTCTACCTGCCCGGCACGACGTCGCCGTTGATTGAACGGCGCACCGTGAAGCGATCGGCCATCCAGTTGCTGCCGTTTGCGGGGCGCTTCTATCGCCAATACCTGCCGTTGTTCCCGATCGCGGTCGAGCAATTCGACCTCGACCGCTACGACCTGGTGATCAGCACCAGCCACTGCGCCGCCAAGTCGGTGGTCGTCACGGGCCGGGCGCGCCATTTGTGTTACTGCCTGACGCCCATGCGGTATGCGTGGGATCAGTTCGACGCCTACTTCGGGCCCGACCGCGTCGGCACGCTTGGCAACCGCCTACTGCGCCCGATGCTGGCCGGACTCGCCCGGTGGGACCGTGCCACGGAGGGACGTGTACACCGCTATCTCGCTATCTCTCAATATGTTGCGCGGAGGATCTCGCTGTACTATAATCGGCAGTCGACCCTTGTGTATCCACCGGTCGATACCGAGTTCTACACACCCGATCCGGTTGGGCCTGTCGCGCCACCTTCCAACCAGCCCAGGTTTCTCGTCGTGTCCGCGCTTGTGCCGTACAAGCGGGTCGACCTGGCCATGATGGCGGCACGCCAGGCCGGTGTCGCGCTAACCGTGGTTGGCAACGGTCCGGAACGCGGCAATCTCGAGCGTCTGACCGGCGACGGCATCGAGCTGCTTGGCTGGCGGAGCGACGAAGAAATTCGCGATCTGTATCGCTCCTCAATCGCGGCGATTCTCCCAGGCGAGGAGGATTTCGGGATCGTCCCCGTCGAGGCGCAGGCCTGCGGCCGGCCGGTCGTCGCGCTCGGCCGAGGCGGCGCGCTTGATACCGTGATCGACGGCGAGACGGGCGTTCTGTTCGACACGCCCACTGTCGAATCCCTGGCCGGCGCGCTCCAACGCGCCGCCGCGATCGCGTGGCGTCCCTTGCAAATCCGCCGGCATGCCGAGCGGTTTTCGCGCCAGCGCTTCGTCGCCGAAATTCAGCAGATCGTCGACGAGACGCTGGCCTCGCCCGCAGGACAGCGATGGTAAGGCGACATAACCGCCTGCTCGTCGCCTTCCACGTCTTTACCGACGCGGTGCTCGGCATGGCGGCGTTCGTCCTGGCCTACCTGCTCCGCTTCGAAACCGGACTGATTGCGATTACGCGCGGGCTGCCGCCGATCGAGCAGTACCTGAACGTGCT
>Ga0196963_10001050_pt1 | contig 20242 bp, 7 predicted proteins | sample S1_5metaG_FD_148600 | JGI IMG/M metagenome (GOLD analysis project Ga0196963, IMG submission 148600) | Soil microbial communities from Anza Borrego desert, Southern California, United States - S1_5 | ecosystem: Environmental > Terrestrial > Soil > Desert | place: USA: California | collected... | reverse complement strand
GGAACGCATGGATTCGTGCAGCTGACGCAGGCGTGGCCGCTCGCCGAGATGGCCCGCCTTGCGATCGATGTGGACCGACGGATGCTGCTGAGCCGATCGGCGACCCAGCAGCCGCGGACAAAAGTCGAGACCACGGCGAGACCGTCGCCATTGCGGCCGAGCTTCGTCACGCTCAACAGCGCCGGGCGCAACGAGAACATCGTCTGCTTCCCGACCTTGTACGGCGACGCCGGCTATGCGACGAGCCTTTCGTTGCACCTCGGCCGCGACTATTCCATGTACGCGATGGAGCAGTGGCAGGGGGCGCGGCCGCTGACCTATCCCACGATCGAAGCCTTGGCCGGGGCCTTCGTCGACCAACTGCTCGCCAGCTCGGTCGACACGCCTTACACGCTGCTCGGGCTGTCGTTCGGCGGCGTCGTCGCGTACGAGGTATGCAACCAACTGCAGCGCGCGGGCCGGCCGGTCGAAAACCTGATTCTGATCGACCCCTACATGCCGAATACCGACGCGTTCTCCGTATTCGGCGAGATGCGGCTCGAAGTCGATGGCAAGGACCTCAATCAGATCGGGCTCGCGGGCATCATCTTCGATCGCTGGCGGGTCCGGCAGCCGCTCGATTTCGAGCGATTGAACCATCGCTCGGAAGAGGAGCAGATCGACCTGATGGCGCGCCATCTCGCAACACATTCATCGGCGAAACTCTCGTTCGCCGCGGCGCGACGCGTGATCGCTTCGCACTTCGCCGTCGACAAGGCCAACCGACGGGCCAATACGCTCTACCACCCCAGCGCGCTGCCCGAGGATGTCAACACGCTGATGATCATGGCCAGCCGAGGGTTCTACGATCCAGCGGCCTACGAAGGACAAAGAACCGCGAACCATTACCAGGCACAGGAGACGCAGGTGGTCGGTCTGTCCTCCGACCCGACCAAGGGGTTCAGGCCGTTCCTGCGCGGGCAGTTCCGCCTCCTGGAATTCGCTTGCGACCACCTGTCGATGCCGCTGCATCTGCGCGAATGCGCTCGGTCCATCGACGGTTTCCTTCGCGATGCGCGCACGGCCATGATCGAAGGCGGCGCGACGCGCCCGGTCCGGATCGCGCAGGGAGCGATCTATGAAATTTAGTGGCTTCGTCTTCGCCGCCGAGGACCAATACGCGCACGCCGAGCGCTATGCGTTCTTGTTCGAGGTTGCCGAATACCTGGATCGCAACGGCTTCACCGCCTTGTGGACGCCGGAACGACATTTCCAGGAATTCGGCGGTTCGTTTCCCAATCCTGCGGTGCTGTCGGCGGCGCTGGCGGCGCGGACGCAGCGCCTGCAGCTCAGGGCCGGCTCGGTCGTGGCACCGCACCATCACTCGGTGCGGATCGCCGAGGAATGGGCGCTCGTCGACCAGATCTCCAAGGGCAGGGCGGGCGTCTGTTTCGCGACCGGTTGGCACAAGCGCGATTTCGTGTTCTACCCGGAGAACTACGAGAACAGAAAGGCGCTGACGTTCCAGAAGATCGACGAGGTCCGCGCGCTGTGGCGCGGTGAGCCCTTGCGGTTTCCGGCGGCCGACGACGTCGTCGACGTCAAGATCTATCCGCGGCCGGTTCAGAGGGAAATCCCGCTGTGGCTGGTCTTCAGCAGCGATCCCGGCATCTGGACCCGGGCGGGCGAGTTGGGGCTGAACGTTCTGGCGTTGCTCAATTCCTGGAACAGCATCGCGGAGAACATCGGCCGCTATCGCGAGGCGCGAGCGCGCCATGGCCATGATCCGGCGACGGGCGTGGTCACGATCGGCCTGCACACCTTCATCGGGCACGACAACGACGCGGTCAGAAAGCGCGTCGAAGCGCCGCTGAAGCGCTATCTCGCCAGCTTCCTGCTCGCCAAGAACGACGACAAGAAGCTCAGTTCGCGCCAGGCCCCGATGACGGACGCGGAGCGGGACCTGATTCTGGAGGGGGCGTTTCGCGATCTGTTCGACAGTCGCTCGTTGCTCGGCGACCTGGACAAGTGCGAGCGGGTCGTGAAATCGCTGCAGTCGATCGGCGTCGACGAGATCGCAGCGCTGATCGATTTCGGCCTGGATTTCCCGAGTGTGCTCGATTCGCTCGACAACCTCAGAACGCTGAAATCCCGCTTCGAATGCGCGAAGGCCGACGATTTTGCGTGCGCCGAAACGGAGGGGGAGGGCAGCTTCGGCTGGTATTTCAATCGCTGATCGTTCCTGCGCCAAAAAAGTACAGGCGGGCGATGCGGGAGCCACCGCCCACGCTCGCACCAGCCGTCGTATACCGATCATCAACACCAGGGGTTTTACATGGACATCGTTACAATCCTGATCTTGAGCGCGATATTGACGTTCTTCCTCGCCAATCGGGTGTCCGAGTGGTTGAACGTGGCGTCCGCGGGGCAGGTCCCGGCACAGCTCAAGGAAATTTACGGGCCTGAGCACTATGAGCGTTCGCGCGATTACCTCAGACGCACCGCGAGCTACGAACTCGTCAAGAATTCCGCTGCGCTCCTGTGTTTGCTGGTGTTCTGGTTCGCGGGTGGCTTTGCCGCGTTGGACGAATTCCTGCGCGGCTTCGGCCTGTCGTCGCTGGTCGCCGGCACGATCTTCATCGTCGCCTATGTGCTCGGCGTCGATCTGCTCAAAGTGCCGTTCTACCTGCACAAGTTGAAGATCGACCGGGCGTTCGGGGTTGGGAAAATGACGACCGGGTTGTTCTTCAGCGACTACGCGAAGAACTTCGTCGGCAGGCTGGTGATGCTGCCGATGCCCATCTTCGGCATCCTGTGGATCTTCGAGACGATGGGCAGCGATTCCTTCTTGTACGTCTGGCTGTTCGTCTCCGTCTGCGGCGTCTTCATCCAGGACGTGTTTCTGCCGCTGCTCGGGCCGCTCTTCAACAAGTACCGCCCGCTCGAGGCCGGTGAGATTCGCACGGCCGTCGAGGAATATGCCAAGCGCATCGACTTTCCGTACAAGGACATCCTGGTCGTCGACAGCTCCAAGCGCACCGCGGCAGCCGGCGCCTTCCTGCGCGGCTTCGGCCGGAAGAAGAGCATCGTGCTCATCGACAATCTCATGCGCACCGTGAGCAAGGACGAACTCGTCGCGGTGGTCGCCCTGGCCATCGGCCGGGAGCGTTTCCACAGCCGCATTCTGGCGCTGATCGGCACGGTGAGCATGATCGGCATCATGTTCTACCTGATGTCGCTCTTCGTCTGGGAGCCGAGTGTTTTCCAGGCTTTCGGCGTGCAGCCGTCCGTCTATCTCGGCCTGATCTTCTTCAGCCTGGTGTTTCCGCCTGTCGAACTGGGCTTTTCCATCGTGCGCAACTACGTATCGCGGCGCACGCAGATGAAAGCGGACGCGTTCGCGGCGAGCACGACCGGCAGCCCCGCACCGCTGATGGCCGCGCTGAAGAAGCTGTCGGTGACCAGCCTTGCGAGCCTCACCCCGCATCCGGTGTACGTATTGCTGAACCACCCCAAGCCGCCGCTCGCACAGCGCCTGCAATCGCTGGCGAACGCAGCCTAAGGCTCGCTCGGGGGCGGGGCCGCGCGCCGCCCCCGAGCGCGATCGGCGTGACCGCGGACGCGCCGCCTACAGCTGCATAGTCGACTGCTCGGGGCGACCGTTGCGCGTCATCGGCATCCGCGTGACGCTGCGCTCGTTTTCCGGCCGAGCCCGGCTTCGCTCGCCCGCGCTGATGCAGGTGCAATGGACAACGACGGGCAGATAGTCCTCGGCGCGCGCCGCGCGGGCGGCGGCGTGTCGCCGCTCGGCGCGCTGATTCATCGGTACGTCGTGACCGAGCGTCTGTCTGCGTTCGCCGCCTGCCCGGACGGGCTGCAATCGCGGAAGAAACCGAGTTCCAGCCCATCCAGCGCCATCTGCCCGAGCACCGCGAGATCGGGCCTTCCGTCGTTGTCGAACCAGTAGCGCATCGTGGCGCGGATGACGCCGATGGCGGCGCCGGCGAACAGCCGCGCGTGCACTTCGGCATCGACGTTGTCGAGCCGTTGGCAGATGGCCCGGGTGATCGCTTCTTCCCAGTCGCGGTCGATCTCGCGTTCGCGTGCGAGCAGATCGGCGGAGGACTCGATCAACCGCTGTTGCGCCACCAGGGACTCCCGGTGATCCGAGTATTCCTTCGCGAACAGCCGCGCGATCCGGCGCAAGTTGTCGATCGGCTTGGGGCTGTCGGGTTCGAGCAGCAGGTCGAGGAATCGCTGCAGGCGTTCGGCACGCTGCGGAAACACCAGCGCGCCCTTGTCCGGGAAGTAGCGAAAGAAATTGCGCCGGCTGATGCCGGCGTCGGCGCAGATCTCGTCGATGGTGGTGGCCTCGAAGCCCGAGCGGTGAAAGCGGCTGTGCGCCGCGGCGATCAACGCCTGGCGGACGGCCTGCTTCTTCTGCTCGCGAGCGGACGGTTTCGGCGCGCTGGGTGGCTTTTTCATCGGCGCAAGGATATAACTGCGCGCCCCCTGATGTGACACTCAGTGCCAAATTCCACCCCCTCCACCGCACGCACGCCTGCGCCGCCCAGCCTGGTCTGGCGCCCGCATGCCTGCGCGCCTGCTTTTTCCGCCGAGGCCCTGTGCGCTGCTGCACAGCAAGTGCGGCTGCCCATCCACATCCTGCGCCAGCGTCGACACGGACACATCGGTGTTGGCCTCGAGGGCGAACTGCTCGCAAGCGAACTGCGGCGGGGCGACGACGATCTCGAAGTCATCGGCAGCCTGCCGCCGCTGTACCCGGAATGGCTGGGCGATCGTGGTTTCTGCGAGTTGCATCGAACGCGCTTTCCCTACGTCGCCGGCGCGATGGCGAACGGCATCGCCAGCGTCGATCTCGTGGCCGAGGTCGCCCGCATCGGCGGCCTGGGTTTCTTCGGTGCGGCCGGCTTGTCGCTGGGCCGAGTCGAAGCCGCTATCGATGAGTTGCAGCGGCGTCTGGACCCACAGCGACTGCCCTGGGGGGCGAATCTGATCCATAGCCCGAGCGAGGCAGCGCTGGAAGAGGCCGTCGCCGATCTGTATCTACGCCGCGGCGTGCGCTGCGTGGAAGCCTCGGCGTACATGGCCTTGACGCCGGCGATCGTGCGGTACGCCGTGAGCGGGCTGTCCATCGATTTCCATGGCAACGTGCTGCGGCGCAATCGCGTGCTGGCCAAGGTATCGCGAGAAGAGGTCGCGCGCCGGTTCCTGGAGCCGGCACCGGCGGCGATGCTGGATGCCTTGCGCGATCGCGGCCTCATCAGCGCGGACGAGGCACGGCTCGCGGCACAGATCCCCATCGCCGAGGACATCACCATCGAGGCCGATTCCGGCGGCCACACCGACAACCGACCGCTGACCGCGCTGTTGCCGAGCATCCAGTTGCTGCGCGATCGGATCGTCGCCGAGCGCGGCTACCGGATGGCGATCCGCGTCGGCGCAGCGGGTGGTTTGGGCACGCCTTCGGCGTTGGCGGCGGCCTTCGCCCAGGGGGCCGCCTATGTGCAGACCGGCTCGGTGAATCAGGCATGCGTCGAGAGCGGGTTGCACGCGAGCGCGCGGGCGATGTTGGCGGAGGCGGGTATGGCCGATGTGGCCATGGCACCGGCCGCCGACATGTTCGAGATGGGCGTCGAGGTTCAGGTGCTGCGGCGCGGCACGTTGTTCGCCGTGCGCGCGCGCAAGCTATACGAGTTGTATCGAAGCTATCCGTCCTTGCAGGCCATTCCCGCGGCCGAGCGCGACAAGGTCGAGACGACGATCTTGCGCAGCAGTTTCGACGAGGCATGGGCGTCGACGCGCAGCTTCTGGATGAGCCGCGACCCGGCCCAGGTGGAGCGCGCCGAACGCGATCCGAAGCATCAGATGGCCTTGGTGTTCCGCGCTTATCTCGGCCTGTCCAGCCGCTGGGCGATCGACGGCGTCGCGGCGCGCAGTTCGGACTTCCAGATCTGGTGCGGCCCGGCGATGGGCGCGTTCAACCGCTGGGTCGCCGGCAGCTTCCTCGCCGATGCCGAGCAGCGCACGGTCGGCCAAGTCACATTGAATCTGCTCGAAGGCGCGGCGGCGGTAACGCGGGCGCAGCAGCTGCGCAGCTACGGCGTGGGCTTGCCTGGCGCCGCATTCGATTTTCGTCCCAGGCCTTTGAACTGACGCCCTCGCGGGCGCGGCCAACATCGTTTCGAGAGGTAGACGTGCCCGAACATCGCACCCCGCCGCTGTCGCCTATCGCTGTCGTCGGCGTCAGCGCCCTGTTCCCCGGTTCCAGCGACGCCGGCGGTTTCTGGCGCGACATTCTTGCCGGTCGTGATCTGATTCGCGACGTGCCGCCGAGCCATTGGCTGATCGACGACTACTACGACGCCGACCCGTCGGCGCCGGACAAGACCTATGCCCGGCGCGGCGCGTTTCTCGACCCGGTCGACTTCGATGCGCTGGCCTGGGGCGTGCCGCCGTCCAACATCCCCGCCACCGACACGTCGCAGCTGTTGGCGCTGGTGGTGGCGCAGGCGGTGTTGCAGGATGCCACCCGCGAGCAGTTCGAGCACATGGATCGCTCGCGGACCTCGGTGATCCTCGGCGTCACCAGCGCGCAGGAGCTGCTGTTCTCGATGGTGTCGCGCCTGCAGCGGCCGGTGTGGGTCAAGGCGCTGCGCGAATCCGGCATCCCCGAAGATGAAGTGCAAGCGGCCTGCGATCGCATCGCCGCTCACTACGTGCCGTGGCAGGAGTCGAGTTTCCCCGGCCTGCTCGGCAACGTGGTTGCCGGCCGCATCGCCAACCGCTTGAACCTCGGTGGCACCAACTGCGTGACCGATGCCGCCTGTGCGTCGAGCTTCAGCGCCTTGGCGATGGCGGTGAACGAATTGCAGCTACGGCAGAGCGATCTGGTGATCACCGGAGGTGTCGATACCTTGAACGACATCTTCATGTTCATGTGCTTCTCCAAGACGCCTGCGTTGTCGCCGAGCGGCGATTGCCGCCCGTTCAGCGCCTCGGCCGACGGCACCATGCTCGGCGAAGGTCTGGGCATGGTGGCGTTGAAGCGCCTGGATGATGCCGAGCGCGATGCTGATCGCATCTATGCAGTGATCCGCGGCGTCGGCACCTCGTCGGACGGCCGCTCGAAGTCGGTGTACGCGCCGGTATCCGCTGGGCAGGCACAAGCGCTGCGTCGCGCCTACGAACAGGCGGGCTACGGCCCCGACACCGTCGAACTGATGGAAGCCCATGGCACCGGCACCAAGGCGGGCGATGTCGCCGAGTTCGAAGGGCTGCGCATGGTGTTCGGTGCGGCTGAAAGCCAGCGCAGGCAATGGTGTGCGCTGGGCTCGGTGAAAAGCCAGATCGGCCACACCAAAGCGGCGGCCGGCGCGGCCGGTCTGTTCAAGGCAGTGATGGCCCTGCATCACAAGGTGCTGCCGCCGAGCATCAAGATCGATGCGCCGAATCCCAAGCTGGGCATCGAGCAAAGTCCGTTCTATCTGAACACCCGGGCGCGGCCGTGGATTCGCGCCAGCGACCACCCGCGCCGCGCGGCGGTGAGCGCCTTCGGCTTCGGCGGTTCGAACTTCCACGTCACCCTCGAGGAATATTGCGGCGCGATGCCGGCCGAACGCTTTGCGCCGGGCGGTCCTGAGCTGCTGCTATGCAGCGCGGAGAGCGCGGCCGACGTCGTCCGCGAACTGCGTGCACTGGCCGACGGCAAGACCGACCTGACGCGGCTGGCGCGCGATAGCCAACGGCGCTTCGCGCCTCGTGCGCCGCATCGCGCGGCGCTGCTGGCGAGGGATTCGTCGCAGCTGCGCGAGCGCGCTGCGAGCTTGATCGCGCGCATCGAAGCCGCGCCGGACCAGCCTTGCATTCTTCCCGACGGCAGCGCGTACGGTGTCGGCGCATTCGTCGGCGAAGTGGGACTGCTGTTTCCCGGGCAGGGCAGCCAGTACCTCGGCATGGGGGCGGATCTGGCGATGCGGTTTCCAGCCGCGCGTGCCGTTTGGGATCGCGCCGCCGACATTGCGATGGATGCCGATCGCACGTTGCACGACGTGGTGTTTCCGCGTCCGGTATTCAGCAAGGAACACGAGCAGGCTGACCAGCAGCGTCTCACCGCCACCGAATGGGCGCAGCCGGCCATCGGCGCGACGTCGCTGTCGATGCTGGCGCTGTTGCGTGAACTCGGTGTACGCGGCACGCATGTCGCCGGGCACAGTTTCGGCGAGGTGACGGCCTTGCATGCGGCCGGCGTGCTGGATGCCGCCGCACTACTGCGCACCGCACGTCGACGCGGCGAGCTGATGCGTGAGGCGGCGGCTGTGCCGGGCGCGATGATCGCGCTGAGTTTGCCGCCGGCGCAGGTCGAAACCTTGATCGCGCGCCACGGCGTCGATGTGGTCGTCGCCAATCACAACGCGCCGAACCAGATCATCGTTTCCGGCCCGTTGGCGGCGATCGAGTCGTTCGAACGGCAATTGGGCGCCGACGGCGTGGCTTGCAAGCACTTGCCGGTCGCGACCGCATTCCATTCCCAGGTCGTGGCAGGGTCCTGCGCGCCGTTCGCGGAATTCCTTGCCGGCATCGAATTCGCCGATGCGACGGCGACCGTGTACAGCAACGCCAGCGCGAGCGCCTATGCCGATGCCGCGGCCATGCGATCCGGCTTGTCCGCGCAGATCGCCCAGCCGGTGCGCTTCGTCGACATGGTCGAGGCGATGTACGCCGCTGGCGTGCGCTGCTTCGTCGAGGTCGGACCGAGTTCGGTGCTGACCGGCCTGGTGGCCGCCATTCTCGGCGAGCGCCCTCACCACGCCGTCGCCTTGGACCGCAAGGGCCGCGACGGGGTCGAATCGTTCCTGCTCGCCGTTGCTCGACTCGCCGCGCTCGGCGTGGCGATGGACGTATCGCGTCTGTTCGCCGCCGAACGCCTGCCGAGCGAGAGCAGCGCACGCGGTCCGCACGCGATTCCGATCACCGGCAGCAACGTCGGCAAACCCTATCCGCCCCAGGACCCCACCACCTTGCCCGCACCGAATCCTTCCCGCGCCGCCGCAGCGGTCGCCGATATCGTTCGCGAAGCCGTCGCCGCGCCGGCACAGGCCGCAGCTGTCGTCGTGCAGCCTGCGGTGACCAGCCCGGCCATCCCGGTCGCGGCCAGCGCTGCCTGGCTGCAGGCGTATCAAGAAACCCAGCAGCAGACCGCCGCCGCGCATGCCGCGTTTCAGCAGGCGATGTTCGACAGCCATAACGCCTACCTGCGGATGGCCGAGGCGTCGCTCCACCAGTTGAGCGGCCTGTTAGGCGGAACCGCGCCGGTCGTCGCGCCGCCTTCGCCGATGCCTGCGGCCCCAGGCTTCGCCATCGCAACGCCCGCGCCGGTGCCGCCAGCGCAATCGGCCGCGATCGCGGCGCCGGCGTCGCCGGTCGCCGCTGCGCCCGCGCCTGTCACGGTCGCGACACCGATGCCCGAGCCCCCGCGCGCGCCTGCGGTCCGCGTCGAACGCCCGGCGCCCGTGGCGGCCACGCCGAGCGTCGATCTGGCAGCGCTGATGTTGAGCGTCGTCGCCGAGAAAACCGGCTATCCGGTCGAAATGCTCAGCCTGGACATGGATCTGGAAGGCGACCTCGGCATCGATTCGATCAAGCGGGTGGAGATCCTTGCCGCGGTCGACGAGCGCGCGCCCAATCTGCCGAAGCTCGACCGCGCGCATATGAGTGGGCTGCATACGCTGCGTGAGATCGTCGCCTACCTCGGCGCGCAAGCCGCCCCCGCCGCGCCGGCCGCAGCGATCAACCCGCCCGCGCCGGTGGCGGCGGCGTTCGACCTCGAGGCCCTGATGCTGGCCGTCGTCGCGGAGAAAACCGGCTACCCGGCCGAGATGCTGAGCCTGGACATGGATCTGGAAGGCGATCTCGGCATCGATTCGATCAAGCGGGTGGAGATCCTTGCCGCGGTCGACGAGCGCGCGCCCAATCTGCCGAAGCTGGACCGCGCGCATATGAGCGGGCTGCATACGCTGCGCGAGATCGTCGCCTACCTCGGCGCGCAAACCGCCACGCAAACAGCCCCCGCCGCGCCGGCCGCAGCGGTCAACCCGCCCGCGCCGGTGGCGGCGGCGTTCGACCTCGAAGCCCTGATGCTGGCCGTCGTCGCGGAGAAAACCGGCTACCCGGCCGAAATGCTCAGCCTGGACATGGATCTGGAGGGCGACCTCGGCATCGATTCGATCAAACGGGTGGAGATCCTCGCCGCGGTCGACGAGCGCGCGCCCGCGCTACCGAAACTCGACCGCGCGCATATGAGCGGCTTGCACACGCTGCGCGAGATCGTCGCCTACCTGGGCCAGCAGACGCCGGCGTCCGAAAACCGGGTCGAGCCGGCGGCCGTACCCGTCGCCACGCCGCCCACCGCGTCCGCGCCCAGCACCGCGTTGTCGGCGCAGATGCTGGCGGTGGTCGCGGAGAAGACCGGCTATCCGATCGAGATGCTCAGTCTCGACATGGATTTGCAAGGGGATCTCGGCATCGATTCGATCAAGCGCGTGGAGATCCTCGCCGCGCTCGACGAACGCTTGCCGTCGCTGCCGAAGGTGGATCGGACGGCGCTGAGCGGGCTGCGCACGTTGGCGGAGATCGTCGATAGCTTGCAGCGCGGCGGCATCATGCCCGCCACGGCCGAGCCGGCGGCAGGCGCCAGCGCTGTGACCGAATCCGAAGTCGGGACGGCCGAACTCGGTCGCTATGTGCTGCGGCTGACGCCCGCGCCGCGCACGGGCCTGGCGATGCCGGGCCTGCTCGGTGGCGCGCGCGTTTGGATCACCGGCGATCCTTCGCTGAATCAGCTCGTCGCCGACGAACTGCGCCGGCACGGAGTGAACGCATTGGCCAGCGATGCACCACCGGCCTGGGCAACCGCCTGTGTCTACCTCGGCGGCTTGCGCGAATTCACCCATCGCGACGAGGCAATGGCGGTCAACCGCGAAGCCTTCGTGCTGGCGCGACGCATCGGTCAAGCCCAGCAGGGACAACCGGGTCTGTTCGTCACGGTGCAGGACAGCGGCGGGCGCTTCGGCGTCGGTCCGATCACGACCGCGCGCGCCTGGGCCGCCGGCCTGCCGGCATTGATCAAGACCGCGGCGCTGGAATGGCCGAAAGCGGCACTGAAGGCGATCGATCTCGAGCGTGGCGGGCGCGACGGCAAGACCATCGCGGCAGCCATCGCCGAAGAACTGTTGCGTGGCGGTGGCGAGATCGAAGTCGCCCTTACCGCCGATGGGGCGCGCTACAGCTTGCGCAGCGTGCCCGCGGCGGTCGCGCCGGATGCGCCGGTGATCGGCGGCGGCGACGTGGTCATCGTCACCGGCGGTGCGCGTGGAGTGACCGCCGGCTGCATCGTCGAGTGGGCCAAGACTTGCCCGGCGCGCTTCATGTTGATCGGGCGCACGCCGCTCGACGACGAGCCGGATTGCTGCATCGGCGCGGCCGACGACGCGCAGTTGAAGGCCCGCTTGCTCGCCGACGCGCAGTCGCGCGGCGAAGCCATCGCGCCCAACCTGCTGTCGCAGCGAGTCAATGCGGTGCTGGCCGGGCGCGAGATCCGTGCGACGTTGGCAGCCGTCGCGGCGACCGGCGCGCAGGTTCGCTATGCCGCGGTCGACGTCGAGAATCGTGCGCAACTGGCCGAGCTGATCGGCGAGGTCCGCCGCGAATGGGGCGCGCCGACGGCGATCGTGCATGCCGCCGGCGTATTGGCGGACAAGCGCATCGTCGACAAGACCGATGCCCAATTCGACCGCGTGTTCCAGACCAAGGTGGCCGGCCTCGCCGCGCTGCTGGATGTCTGCAGCGACGACCCGCTGAAACTGTTGTGCGTGTTCTCGTCGGTGTCGGCGCGCTGCGGCAATACCGGGCAGGCCGACTACGCGATGGCCAATGAAGTGCTGGCGAAAGTCGCCGTCGCCGAAGCGCAGCGGCGGCCCACGCTGCGGGTGAAGTCGTTCGGCTGGGGGCCGTGGCAAGGCGGCATGGTCAATCCGGCGCTGAAGCAGCGCTTCAAAGCGCTCGGCGTGGCGATGATCCCGCTCGCCGTCGGCGCGCGCATGTTCGTCGACGAGTTGGCCGATGCGCAGGGTGATGCCGTCGAACTCGTGCTCGGTGGCGCGCCGCGCTTCGATGCGCTGCTGTTCGACGGCGCGAAAGCGCGGGTGCATGCATTGGAGCTCAAGATCAAGCGCGACAGCCACGCCTACCTCGAGGGGCATGCGGTCAAGGGTCTGCCCGTGGTTCCCGCGGTGCTGGTCGCCGAGTGGCTGACGCGCGCCGCGTGCAGTTTCCGTCCCGGACTGAGTCTGCTCGCGCTGCGCGAATTCAAGGTGCTGAAGGGCATTCGCCTGGGCGGATTCGACGGCGAGGGCGACCGCTTCATCATCGAGGCCAGCCCGGTCGCCGGCGCCCCTGACACCGAGTTCCATCTGCTGGTGAAGGATGGCCACGGCACGCCGTACTACAGCGCCCGCGCTGAACTCGGCGAGGCGGCGCCGACGCCCAGCGGCGAGCCGCCCGCGATCGACCTGGAGGATTGGCCCGGCGAGCCCTTGTATCAGGACTTGCTGTTCCATCGCGGCAAGTTCGAACTGATCGAGACCGTGCACGGTGTATCCGATCACGGCGTCGGCGCCACGCTGCGTGGCGTGCACGAGGCCGGCTGGGACGAGGAACCATGGCAGCTCGACGTCGCCGCACTCGACGGCGGCATGCAGCTCGCGGTGCTCTACGGGCAGCGCATGCTGGGCGGACCGAATCTGCCGACGTCGATCGAGCAGGTGCGTACTTACAGCGCCGCGCCGAGCAGTGGTCCGATCGCCGCCACCGCGTATCGCCGCCACGTCGGCCCGACGGCGGTGACGACCGACATCGTGCTTTCGGATAGCCAAGGACGTCGCGTGGCGGAGCTGCTGGGCGTGCAGAACCACGCGTTGCCGCAGCTATAGCGATCGACGTGGCAAGGATCAGTCGATGACCCCGCGCTTTGCTCCCATCGCCATCGTCGGCCGCGCCTGCGTATTGCCCGGTGCGTTGACGCCCGCGCAGCTGTGGGAGGCTGTCGCCACCGGGCGCGATCTGACCTCGTCCGTTCCCGACGAGCGCTGGGGCTTGCCGCGCGCCGCGGTGCTCGCGGCCGCCGCTACCGGCACCACCGACCGCAGTGTCTGCGATCGCGGCGGCTATGTGCGCGGCTTCGATTCGGTCTGGCGCCCGGACGGCTTTGCCGTCGCGCCGGGCGAACTGGCCGGCCTCGATCCACTGGTGCACTGGGTCATGCACTGCGCGCGCGAGGCGTTGCACGAGGCAGCGCGCGTCGATCGTGCCCGCTGTGGGTTGATTCTCGGCAACCTCGGCTTTCCTTCCGAGCACATGGCGCGGTACGCGCAAGGCGTGTGGAGCGGGCAGGGCGCGGTCGATCCGCGCAACCGCTTCATGAGCGCTGGAACGGCAGGTTGGGTGAAACGGGCGCTGGCCTTGGGCGGGCGCAGCTTCTGCCTGGATGCGGCCTGCGCCAGCTCGCTGTACGCACTGAAGCTGGCCTGCGACGCGCTGCATGATGGCGAGGCCGATGTGATGCTGGCCGGGGCCGTGCAACGCGCCGACGACCTGTTCCTGCACATGGGGTTCACGGCGCTCAGTGCGCTGAGCCCCAGCGGCCGCTCGCGGCCGTTCCATCGCGAGGCCGATGGTCTGTTGCCGGCCGAAGGTGCGGCGATCTTCGCGCTCAAGCGGCTACGCGACGCTCGCCGTGATGGCGATCACATCCATGGGGTGATACGCGGCATCGGCTTGTCCAACGATGGCCGCGGCAAGGGCCTGCTGGTGCCGGATGAAGCCGGGCAGCGTCGCGCGATCCGCGCCGCGTTTGCCGCGGCGGGGCTTCGCCCGAAGCAGGTGACCTTGCTCGAATGCCACGCCACCGGCACGCCGGTCGGCGATGCAACCGAAGTGCGCAGCACCGCGGCCGAATACCAGGGCTGCACCGATCTGCCGGTCGGCTCGCTCAAATCCAATCTTGGTCATTTGATCACCACCGCCGGCGCGGCCGGGTTGATCAAGGTGCTCGAGGCGATGCGCGCCGGACAGCGTCCGCCCACGTTGCATCACGAGCGACCGATCGAGGCGCTGCATGGATCACCATTCCGGCTGTTGCACGCCTTGGAACCATGGGACTGCGAAGGCGCGCGCGTGGCCGGCGTCTCGGCCTTCGGCTTTGGTGGCAACAACGCGCATCTGTTGGTATCGGAGGACGACGCCGGGATCGATACCGATGCACCGACGCAGCGCGGGCCCGTTGCCATCGCCGTCGTCGGACTCGGCTGCCGGGTGGCTGCATGCTCGGACCGCGCGCAATTTGCCGAGGCGTTGTTCGCGAACGCCGGCGCGCTCGACAGCGTCGGCGAGGGCCGGGCGAGCGATATCGATCTCACCCTGGAAGGCTTGCGCATTCCACCCAATGATCTGGCCCAGGCGCTGCCCCAGCAGCTTGCCGTGCTGCAGGCCGCGCGCGAGGCGCTGGCCAATGCCGCGACGAGCATCAGCGGCGAGCGTACCGCGGTCCTGATCGGCATGGAGCCGGATCCGGAAGTGGCGCGCTACGGCCTGCGCTGGCGACTCGAATCGCTGTTAGGCAGCGAAACAAGCGTTCGACGCGACGATGTCGTGCCGGCGCTGCAATCCGCGGCCGTGCTCGGCTGCATGCCGAATATTCCGGCCAACCGTCTGAGTCAGCAGTTCGACTGCGGCGGCCCGGGGTTTGCCGTGCAAGCCGGCGGCGAGTCCGGACTTCAGGCGCTGCAGCTCGCCGTGCGGGCACTGCGTGCGGGCGAAATCGATCAGGCGATCGTCGGCGCGGTCGACTTCAGTTGCGAGCCCGTGCATCGCGCAGCGAGCGCGGCACTCGGTCATGACGTTCCCGCCGGTGACGCCGCGGTGGTCTGCGTGCTCAAGCGGCTCGACGATGCCGAGCGCGCCGGCGATCGGATCCTCGCCCAAATGCCCGCGACGGCTCAAGGCCTTGCCGGAGTCCGGCCCGACCCGCGTGAACTCGATACGCGTTTCGGTCGAGCCTATGCCGCCGCAGGCATGGTGGAGTTCGCCGCAGCGACGTTGTGCTTGCATCATCGGCGGCAGCGCGACGGACGGCCCTGGCTCGCGACGCCGCGCGCGGTCGCAGTCGGCCAATCGAACTTGCAGCTGCGCCAAGCGGACTGTGCCAAGCCCATTAAGGTCGCCTCGCGCATCTACAACTATGCCGCTGCAGATCGCGCCGGCCTCATCGACGCGCTGCGCTCGGGACGCGAGGGCCGCGAGGGTAGTGCGCGATTGGCGCTGGTCGCCACGCCGGCCGAGTTCGAGCGGCTGCGCCAGCGCGCGCTCGATTACCTTACGCAGGGTTCGGCTTCCGGACCCGGCATTTATTTTCGTGAACGGCCATTGCGCGGCGGCGTGGCGTTCTGCTTTCCCGGCGCGGGTGCCGCGTACCACGGCATGGGGCGCGAGCTCTTGCAGCAGATGCCCGGGCTGCTCGACGACTTGGCTGTCTTCAGCGCAACGCTCGGGGCCGGCCTCGAATGGGCGTATGCCGAGCGCAGCGAGCCGACGGCACTGCAGCAACTACAGGCGGCGTCCGCGCTCAGCCAGATCCATGTCCGGCTCAGTGAAGACCGGCTCGGCCTGCGCGCGGATGCCTGGTTAGGTTATTCCTCCGGCGAGACCAATGCGCTGTTCGCCGCCGGTGTGTGGCGCGACGCCGACGCATTGATGCGCGACATGACCGCATCCGGCTTGATGGACCGCGAACTCGGCGGGCAATTCGCGGCGGTGTCCCGCGCCTGGGGCGCACCGGCGACTTGGGCGAACTGGTCAGTGATGGCCTCGCCGAGCGAAGTGCAGGCGGCCTTGCAGGACATCCCGCGCGTGCATCTCGCGATCATCCATAGCGATCAGGAATGCATGATCGCCGGCGATGTCGCCGGTTGTGAGCGCGCCGTCGAGCGCCTTGGCCGGGCGCGCTGCCTGCGCATGGACTACGCGCTGGCGGTGCATGTGCCCGAGGTGCGCGTCGTCGAAGAGGCCTGGCTGCAGCTGCATCAGCGCGACTGTCAGCCGCCGCGCAGCGGACGCGTGTATTCCAGCGGGCTCGGCCACGCTTACGAGACCAGCCGCGAAAACTGCGCGCAGGCGATCCTGCAGCAGGCCACCCGCTGTCTTGATCTGCGCCCGGCGATCCTGCAGGCATGGAACGATGGCATCCGTGTCTTCGTCGAGCACGGCCCCGGCAGTAGTTACGCGCGGGCGATCCGACAAACGCTCGGCACGCGCGATGCGCTAGTGATCAGCCTCGATCGCAAGGGTCAGGGGATCGAGGGCCTGCAGCACGCTGCCGCCGCGCTGTTTGCCGCCGGCGTTGCGGCCGATCTGGATGCCTTGGCTGATCTGAGCGAATCGGAGACGCGCGCTCGACCGAGCCGCACACTGAAGGTTGCGGCCCATCCACCGTCGCTGCATCTGGCGCGCGCGGTTGAGGTTACAAACGCTGTGCCGACGCCGAACTACGCGCCCGAGCGGACAGCAACGCCTCAATGGATGGCGCCGGCGCCGCCGCTGCCTTCGGTCCTCGCCCCACTGTCTGGCTTGGAACCGACACCCCGTCTTGAAGCCCGCTCGCCTGCTTTTGAGGCGGTGCCATCCCAGGCCGATTCCATAAACGCTGACAACGCGCACATGGATGATGCCGTTGCCGCCAATGATCGAACCGGTTTACCAGCGCTTGGCCCTCAGTCATCCAGCCACGGGGAGCGGCCTGTTGTCTCCCCTGTGCAGGCGCATCTCGCCCAAGTGACGAGCCTGCATCAAACCTTCCTACGTCGGCAGAGCGAGGTGCAGCAACGCTTCTTGCAATTGCGCCAGGCGGCCGTGCAAAGCCTGTTGCAGGCCGCGGCCAATGGTGACCCTGGCACCATCATGCTGCCGGCGACGGTCGAATCGCCAGTAAGGGCCTTGCCAGAGGTTCGCTCGGCCGCGCGTCCGATTGCGCAGGAGCACGACAGTGTGCAGCGGCCACCGGTTTCCTCAATGCCTCAGCGCAGCCCTGAGGGGCCTTCCGAGGCGTCAACGGCAGCGACGCAACCACGATCGCAACCGACCCTCCCGCGCCCTGCCGGAAAGCGCACGCCCTGCGGCCCGCAGTTCGATCGTGAGCAGCTGCTGGTGCATGCGGGCGGCGCGATTTCTCAGCTGTTCGGGCCTAAGTTCACCCACCAAGATGGCTACGCCCGCCAAGTGCGCATGCCGTTGCCGCCTTTGCTGCTAGCCGACCGCGTCACCGGCATCGACGCCGAGCCCGATTCGATGGGCAAGGGGGTGATCTGGACCGAAACCGACGTCGGCTCGCAGGACTGGTATCTGCACCATGGCCGCATGCCGGCGGGGGTGCTGATCGAGGCCGGGCAGGCCGATCTGATGTTGATCTCCTACCTCGGCGTCGATCGGCTCAACCGCGGCGAGCGCGTCTACCGTCTGTTGGGCTGCGAGCTGACCTACCACGGCGACCTGCCGCGCACGGGCGACACGCTGCGTTTCGAGATCACACTCGATGGCCACGCGGCGCAGGGCGACGTGCGGCTGATGTTCTTCCACTACGACTGCCACAACGGCGATCGGCTGCAGCTGTCGGTGCGCAAGGGTCAGGCGGGTTTCTTCAGCGACGCCGAACTCGCCGCTTCGGCCGGCTGCCTGTGGCGGCCGGAAGAGCAAGCGATCGTCGACACACCGCGGCTCGACCCGCCGGCGGTGTCGGTGACGCGCCGTGCTTTCGATCGCGCCCACTTGGAAGCGTTCGCCGCGGGCGATGCCTACGGCTGCTTCGGCCCCGGGTTCGAATTCGCCAAGACCCATACACGCAGTCCGAGCATCGGCGGCGGGCGCATGCTGCTGCAGGACCGCGTGACGGCGTTCGATGCTGCTGGCGGGCCATGGCGACGCGGCTATCTGCGTGCCGAGCTGGACATCCGGCCGCAGCAGTGGTTCTTCGACGGCCACTTCAAGAACGACCCGTGCATGCCGGGTACGCTGATGTTCGAGGGCTGCCTGCAGATGCTGGGGTTCTATCTCGCCGCCTGCGGCTTCACCTTGCGCCGCGACGGCTGGCGTTTTCAACCGGTACCGGAACTGCCGTACCAATTGCAGTGCCGCGGCCAGGTACTGCCGAGTTCGCAGCGGCTGGTCACCGAAGTCTTCGTCGAAGAGCTGATCGCCGGCCCCGTTCCGACCATCTATGCCGACCTGTTGTGTACGGTCGACGGTCTGAAGGCGTTCCATGCGCGCCGCGTGGCGTTGCAGCTCGTACCCGACTGGCCGCTGGATTCGCTGCCTGATTCGACGATCGAGTCCGACCCGCGTCCCATCGCCGTGGTCGACGGCTTCGCCTTCGACCGTCGCAGCTTGCTGGCCTGCGCCTATGGCCGGCCGTCACAGGCCTTCGGCCCGATGTATCGGCGCTTCGACGGTCCGACCCGGGTCGCCCGCCTGCCCAGTCCCCCTTACCACTTCATCAGCCGGATCAGCGAAGTGCACGGCGCGATCGGCGAGCTGAAGGCCGGAGCGCGCGTCGTCGCCGAATACGACGTGCCCGACGACGTGTGGTATCTGGATCAAAATGGCTGTCGCCGCATGCCGTTCGCGGTGTTGCTGGAAGCGGCCCTGCAGCCCTGCGGTTGGCTGTCGAGCTATGTCGGCTCGGCGCTGACCGTGGATGCCGAACTGGGCTTCCGCAATCTCGATGGCGAGGGCACGGTGCTGGCCGAACTCGCCGGCGACGCCGGCACGCTGCGCTGCGAAGTAGAGCTGCGCTCGATCTCGGCGACCGCCGGCATGATCATCGAGAGTTTCTCCGTGCGCTGTGCGTTGGACGATCGTCCGGTGTACACGCTCGACACCGTGTTCGGCTTCTTCCCCCCCGATGCCCTGGCCGCGCAGGCCGGCCTGCCGACGCGCGCCGAACATCGGGAGCTGCTGCAGCGCCCGGCGAACCGCGATCTGGATCTGGCCACGCTCGCTGCGGATGGAACCGCGCGTCTGGGCCTGCCGGGCGACATGCTGCGCATGATCGACCGCCTGCAAGGTTTCTGGCCCGAAGGCGGCGCCGCGGGCCTAGGTCAATTGCGTGCGCTGAAAACGATCGATGCCGGCGAATGGTTCTTCAAGGCGCATTTCTTCCAGGACCCAGTACAGCCGGGTTCGCTCGGTCTCGAGGCGATGCTGCAATTACTGCAAGTCTATTTGCTGCTGACCGACGCAGGGGAGGGCATCGACTCACCGCGCTTCGAAAGCATCGCGCTCGATCGGCCGCACCAGTGGAAATACCGAGGGCAGGTACTCCCGCAGCATCGTGAAGTGCACACCACGCTGGAGATCACCGAACGCGGGCGGGACGACCGCGGCGTGTATGCGATCGGCAATGCCAGCTTGTGGGCCGACGGCCAGCGCATCTACGAAGCAAGCGGCCTCGGGGTGCGCATCGTGAGCGGCCGGGCATGATGGGTACCACGCATGCGCGCTCTATGAGTTCTTCGAGGGGTAACGATCGGGACGCTGGAAGCCGATGTTTGGTGCGCCGAAGCCAGGCCGCCGAGTCGGACCTTCGGCGAGCAAGGTAACGGCAGCAGCGCCGGAGGCGCCTGGCTGGAGGCAAATGCGCTACACGGCAGGTCAGATCCGCCCGCCATGCCGCCAGCTAGCGACGAAGTCACGCAGGACCCAGGCGATCACGTGGGGTTGCGACAGTGCCTTGCCGAGTGCATACGGCAGATGAGCCGTTCCGTATGCAAGGTAGACCCGTACTGGCACGTCCAGGCGCTGCGCAAGGGCGTGAGATGCGTGCAGCGGCAGACCGTAGAGCAGCTCGAGCGAGCACGGTGTCCCAGCCACTTGCAAGCGTTCGAGTGCGATCTCCGCGAGTGCCACGTTGTGGGTGGCGACGGCCACGTGCGCGGCTCGGCCCGCCAACGCATCGATGACCGCAAGAAAGCCTTGTTCGGCGCTGTGCCGCTCGGGGGAGTTGTCTGGCCACTGGCCCTTCACCACGCGCACCGGGAGGCCGCGCTCGATGGCCCAGGCCGCATCGGCGAGGCTGCGCCGCCAGCGGCCGGGCAGGGTGATGCCGAGCCGACCAGGTGGATGCAGCGCGAGCAGGCGA
>Ga0196963_10001049_pt1 | contig 20261 bp, 18 predicted proteins | sample S1_5metaG_FD_148600 | JGI IMG/M metagenome (GOLD analysis project Ga0196963, IMG submission 148600) | Soil microbial communities from Anza Borrego desert, Southern California, United States - S1_5 | ecosystem: Environmental > Terrestrial > Soil > Desert | place: USA: California | collected... | reverse complement strand
GACACCCACGGCCACCAGATGGGCGACCAGCTCCTCGTCCTCGCCGGCAAGGTCATCACCGCCAACAAGCGCGCCATGGACGTCGCCGCCCGCTACGGCGGCGACGAGTTCGTCCTCCTCCTCCCCCACGCGTCCGGCGAAGAGGCCCAGGCCGTCGCCCAGCGCATCCGCGAGGAGTTCGTCACCTCCGGCGCAAGCCTCCTCAACCGCCCGACCGGCGTCACCATGTCCATCGGCATCGGCTCCCTCCGCGCCAACCGCCCCGCCCACGGCGACCAGCTCGTCGCCCTGGCCGACGCCGCCCTCTACTGCGCCAAAGACGCCGGCCGAAACCGCATCACCATGTCCGTCGAGACCAAGACCGCCGCCTGACGTAGGGTGGGCACTGCCCACCATCCGCCGCTAGCGCTTCGCACCGAGCCCGCCGCCGGTGAACCACGCAAACAAACGACCGCGAGGACCACCCCGTCCTCGCGGTCGCTCACGTCCACCGCACAATCCCCATCGCACATCACCTCTGACCTCTGACCTCTCTCCTCTCAATACCGATACACCGCCGCCACCCCCTGATCCGTCGGCATCTGCTCGTGCGGGATCACGAACACCTGCCCGTCCTTCTGCAGCACCATTTCCGCCAGATCGTCCAGCACGTCGTCCGCCCGCGGGTCGTCCAGCGGCGCCGGCTCGAGCAGCCCGCTGTGCCGGTGCAAGATCGCCGGGACCTTCGCGTCCGAATCCACCAACAACGTCCCCACCCGCCCGACTGCCGCCGCCTCCGCCACCTGCACGAGCTCGTCCGACCCCAGCCGCCGCGCCCGCGCGGCCTGGTACGCGTCCTTCACCTGCTCGATCTGCCGCTGCCACTGCGGCCCCAGGATCTTCATCGCCTCGTCCCGCAGCCGCTCCGGCGTCGCCGCGTCCGGGTTGAGCGCGATCCCCTCTTTCACCACGTAGTCGTTCTTCGACTGCGCCAAAAAGTGCGACAGGAACTGCACGTCCGCGCACACGATCACCGGGATCTGCTCGCGCCGCGAGTACCGCTCCCAGATCGCCTGGTCGAGCAGCCGGAAGTACCGGTCGACCGTCGCCGACCCCGTCGGGGCCGACGGCTGCCCCACCTGGTTCACGCCCGGGCTCGTGCTGTTCGCCTGCGTGACCAGCGGGTCGCCCGCCGCGCGCGGCACGTTCTCGTCCAGCTTCACCCCGCGCAGCTCCGTCTCGTCCCCCTCGAATAGCCGCACCGTCCGCATCCCCACGCACAGCACGTGGTACCGCACGCCCGACTGCAGCGCCCGGATCAGCGGCTTGACGTGGAAGCTGTCCGCCACGCCCACGAACTCCTCCACCGGCTTGCGCACCTCGATCGTCCGCACCAGGTCCTCCGACACGAAGAACGCCAGCGCCTCCCGATGCCCCTCCCACAAGTTCTGGTCCGCCCCGGCCTCCGCCAGCTTCCCCACGATCGCCCGCACGCGCTCCACGTCGTACAGCCGGCCCAGCTCGGCCTCCGCCCGCGCGACCAGATTCCGAAACCGGCTCATCGTCTCGTCCCCCGGCGGGGCCGACCGCGGCGTCGGCATGTACACCGAAACGCACGGCCCCGACCGCGCCGCCAGCAACTCCTTGAACCACCCGAACGTGTTAACCGCTTGCATCGCAAGTTCCTCCGTGACCACGCGTACCCCCGCGGCACGCACAATGCGCCCCACCCCGCGGCAAACCCCGTTCCCCTACCCGCTTCGCAGCCGTCGTCCATTTCCCTAAGGGGTTTCCAAAGGCGCCAATCAACTCCCGCGCACTCCCATCTTCCGATCTCCCCCTCCCCAGCTCCCCAGCTCCCCTGCCCCCATGCTTCCCTTGCTCCCCCGCTCCGCCGCTCCTCCCCTACCCCCCCGCCACGCGCGTCATCACCTTCTCACTCCGCCCGCTCTTCATCGACTCCTTGATCGCCCGGATCACCCGCACGTCCGCCAGCCCGTCCTCGCCCGGCGTCCACACCCGCTTGTCCGCCCGCACGCACTCGCTGAAGTGATCAATCTCCGCCGCGAAGTGGTTCACAGGCGGAATGTTGACCTCCGCCATCTCAGGCCCCTGCTTCACGCGGAGCCGCTGCCCCCGGTACGCGAACGCGTTCTCCAGCTCGTACCACCCCTTCTCCGCGTGCACCCGGTACCGCCGCGACTCCTCCCCCCCGAACCCGCACGCGCAGTTCGCCAGCACGCCGGACGGAAACCGCATGTTCCACACGACCGTCGCCGGCACCTCGCGGAACCGCGCCTCGTCCGCCGGCTGCTGCGCGTACCCGTGCACCTCCACCGGCTCCTCCCCCGTGATGTACCGCGCCGCGTTGATGCAGTAGACCCCCACGTCCTCCAGCGGCCCACCCGCCGTCGCGTTCGCCAGCCGGATGTTCGGCGCGTACGTATTCTGGTAGTTCACCGCCTCGATGAACCGCATCTTGCCGTACGCCTGCTTCCGCGACAGCTCGATCATCGTCTGGTTGAACGGCTCGTACCTCAGCCGATACGCGATCATCAACTTCTTTCCCGCCGCCCTACCCGCCTCGATCATCTGCTCGCATTCCGCCTCGCTCGCCGCCATCGGCTTCTCGCACAGCACGTGCTTCCCCGCCTTGAACGCCCGCACCGTGTACTCGGCGTGCATGTGGTTCGGGAGGATCACGTAAACCGCGTCGACGTCCTTGTTGTCCTTCAGGGCGTCGTAATTGTCGTAGCCGTAGATGTTCTTCGGGTCGACGTCGTACGCCCTGGCTACGGCCTCGGCCTTATCCCGGTGCCCCGACACCAACGCCGTCACGCGCGACTTCAGACACTGCCGAAAGGCCGGCAGCACCTCGTCCAGCGCCAAATGGCCGAGCCCGACCACCGCGTACCGCACTGGCGGGCCCTCGACCTTCGGCAGCTTCAGATCGTCCGGCTGCTTCCCCGGCGGCGCCAACGGCTTCTCCCCGGCCCCCGCCGGCAACGCCGAAGCGAACGCGGCCGCCACCGCCGAGAACGACGACACCCGAAGCACATCCCGACGCGTAGGACCTCGCGACATCTCCGTCTCCATGTAAATCCACCGGCACCACCGACGCCCGGCACTCGACGGACGATGCCAACGGCGCGCCGGAACCCCCGAACCTCCGAAATCCACGAATTGTCCCGCCCGACCCCCGTCGGCGTACCGTAGACTCCGCCGTGCCGCAGCGCACGGGCTGGCGCGGCGCCGCCCGGCCACGACCGCTCCGCCCGCGTCCGCCGACCGCCACCACACCGTCGCCGCATCGCCCGGCTGTTACCAAGCTGCGACTTCGGAGCACCGCGAACTGAGCCCCCCGATATGCAACCCGCCGAAGACCGCCTCCCCGACTTGGCCACTCCCGAGTGCACCCGGACTACCCGGCAGGTCCATCCGTCCGCCCCCGGCGACCGTCCGCCGACGGACGTGGCCGCCGCGTTCGCCGTCGCCCTACACATGCACCAACCCCTCATCCCCGCCGGCGGGCCGGACCTCGCCACCGCGGCCGTCGTGAGCAACCTGCGGCACATGATCGAGAACCCCGCCATCCCCGACGCCCACAACGCCGCCGCGTTCCTCGACTGCTACGGCCGGATGGGCGAGATCGTCCCGCGATTGGTCGCCGAGGGGCTCGAGCCGCGCGTCATGCTCGACTACTCCGGCTGCCTGCTCCACGGGCTGATCCAGATGGGGCGCGGCGACGTGATCGACCGCCTACGACCCCTGGCGACCGACCCGAGATACATCCCGTGCGTCGAGTGGCTCGGCACCGCGTGGGGCCACGCGGTCGCGCCGTCCACGCCGCCCCAGGACTTCAGACTCCACGTGCGCGCGTGGCGGCTGCACTACGGCTCGATATTCGGCCCCGAAGCGCTGGCCCGCGTGCGCGGGTTTTCCCCGCCGGAGATGGCGCTCCCGAACCACCCCGACGTCTGCTACGAATTCGTCCGCACGCTCCGCGAGTGCGGCTACGACTGGGTCCTCGTTCAGGAGCACACGGTCGAGGCCGACGACGGCGGCCCGGTCCGCGACCCCCACCTGCCGCACCGCCTGGCCGCCCGCAATTCCAACGGCGAGGAAGCCTCGATCGTCGCCCTCGTCAAGACCCGCGGCAGCGACACGAAGCTCGTCGGCCAAATGCAGCCGTACTACGAAGCCAAGGGCTTGGCACGAGCGACGCTCGACGGCCGGTCGATCCCCCGCCTCGTCTCCCAGATCGCCGACGGCGAGAACGGCGGCGTCATGATGAACGAGTTCGTCCCCAAGTTCGAGCAGGTCATGCGCGAGGCCGCCCGGCCCGGCGCCCACGTCCCCCCGACGACCGGCAGCGAGTACCTCGCGCACGTGACCGCCGCGGGCGTCTCCCAAGCGGACTTCCCGGTCCTGCGCCCACTGTTCCACCACCGGATCCGGGACCGGCTCAACGGCCGTGGCCCGGACGCACTCGCGGACGCGCTCGCGAGCATCAAGGAGGCGGACCCGACGTTCCACGTCGAGGGCGGCAGTTGGACCAACGACCGGTCGTGGGTCGCCGGGTACGCGGGCGTCTTGGGACCGATGCGGGCCGCGAGCGCCGCGTTCGCCCAGCACATCGCGGGGCAGGGTGTCCCGGCGTCCGACCCGCGCCACCGCGCGGCCCTGTTCCACCTGCTGTGCGCGCAGACGAGTTGCTTCCGATACTGGGGCGAAGGCACGTGGGCCGACTACGGCCGCGAGTTGTGCCGCCGCGCAATCTTGGCCGCCAACGGTGCGGACTGATACGAATCGGGCTCGCATCGTGCGCTCGTTCTTGACGGCAGGGCCGCTTCAGCGGCCCTGCTTCCGCTCGCACGTTTCATGCCCGATCCGTATGACAAACTCGACTCGAGTTCGAATCTGACTCCGCACAGGCGACAGCGACCGGCTCATCACCTACACTGACGGCCACTGGCGGCCGCCCCCCAGCCGTTTCCGCCCCGCCCGCGCCCGCCAGTCCCGTACCGATCGGAACCGCACGATGTCCGTCGCCCCCGCCACTCCCGCCGGCATGCCGGCCGACCTCCCGTACCCCGCCGCCCCCCCCTACCGCTGCGGCGAGTTCGGTGGCGGCTGGACGATGAAGTACAAGGCCGCCGAGACCGTCGAGCGCGGCTACTTCACCGGGCTGGGCGCCGAGCCGCCCGGCCACTACCTCGAGCACGACGGGTACTGCTGGATGTCGACCTCCCGCCTCGAGCGCGAGTCCCACGCCGTCCACGTCGCCCGGGCCCGCGGCACCGTCGTCGTGTGCGGCGTCGGCATGGGCATGTACCTGTACAACGTCGCCGCCCGCCCCGAAGTCGAGCGGGTCGTCGCCATCGACCGCGACCCGGCCGTCATCGCCATGATCCGCGGCGCCGGGGCGGGCATCGACACCTGGGCCGGGCGCGACAAGCTCCGGTTCGTCCAGGCCGACGCCCTCCGCCTCACGCCCGACGACCTCCGCGCCGCGACCGGCGGCGCCGCCGTCGACTACCTGTACGTCGACATCTGGCCCGAGCTCTGCGACCCCAGCGCCGTCTCTCACATGCAGGCGATCCAGGCCGTCGTCGGCGCCGCCGAGGTCGGCTGGTGGGGGCAGGAGGTCGACTTCGTCGAGTGGGCCTTCCACCGCCGGCCCGCCGGCCACGTCCCCGGCGTCGACGACCTCCGCGACTTCATCGCCGAGACCGGGCTGTGGACCGGCGAGCCGACCGCCGCGTACGTCGCCGCCTGTCGCCGGGCGGCCGCGGTCTACGAGGAGCGCATCCCGTTCACGTCCCTCGCCGCCGCCGCGCGGTAACTGAGTTCGATCCCACTCGAGTGACGTCCGCGTCCATTGCGGTAACCGCAGGTCGACTGCGGATGTTCACTGCCGCGCATTACGGTGCCACGCATTCCGAATACGCCCTGCACCGGTTGCCGATCGTGCGGGCGGCGGCAGCGATAGGCCGGTCGGCCATACCGCCGTGCGGCGCGGCCCGTCCGGTTCGGACCTCCCCACGTGCGGATCGCAACGTTATTTTGGGCCTCCGGCCCCGAGCGTATGCCGCCACGTGGTTTCCGGTCGTCGGAGGGTTCGTTGAGCGGAGTGCCGAAGGCATCATCGTCTGCCCCCGCCGACGGGTTCGGCAGCGGCGGGGAGATGGGGAAGGCGATCCGGGCGTTCGACTGGGCGCGCACCCCGCTCGGCTCGATGGAGGCGTGGCCGCAGAGCCTGCGGACCGCCGTCAGCATCTGCCTCGGCAGCCGGTTCCCGATGATGCTCTGGTGGGGGCCGGACCTCACCAACATCTACAACGACGCGTTCGTCTCCGTGCTCGGCGGGTGGCACCCGCACGCCCTCGGCATGTCCGGCCGCGACGTGTGGACCGACACGTGGCCCGTCATCGGCCCGCAGGTGGCCAAGGTGATGGAGGAGGGTGGCTCCACCCTCAACGAGCGGGTCCGCCTCGTCTACACGCGGCACGGGTACCCCGAGGAGACGTGGTTCACGTGGTCGTTCGGCCCGATCTATGACGAGACCGGCCGGGTCGCCGGGCTGTTCAACAGGTGCCACGAGGACACGGCGGCGGTCCGGGCCGAGCAAGAGCGGGACCGCCTGCTGGCCGAACTGGGCAACGAGCGGACCCGGCTGGCCGAGGTCATCGGGCGGGCGCCCGCGTTCATCTGCACGCTCCGGGGGCCGGACCACGTGTTCGAGTTCGCCAACGAGCGGTACTACGAGGTCGCGGGCCGGCGCGACATCATCGGCAAGGCCGTCCGCGACGTGCAGCCCGAGGTCGAGGCGCAGGGATACCTGGCGATCCTCGACCGCGTGTACCGAACCGGCGAGCCGTTCGAGGCCAGGGAGATGCCGCTCGTGCTGCGGCACGGCGACGCCAACGCTCCCGACCGGCGGGTCATCAACGTCGCGTGGCAGGCCCTGCGGGAGGCGGACGGCACCGTCTCGGGCGTCTTCATCCACGGCGTCGACGTGACCGAGGCCGTGCGGTCGCGGGAGGCGCTGCGCGAGGCGAACGCCCGCTACCGGGCGCTCTTCGACTCGATAGACGACGGCTTCTGCGTCTTCGAGGTGCTGCTCGACGCCGCCGGGCGCCCGGCCGATTACCGGTTCGTCGAGGTCAACCCCGCCTTCGAGCGGATCACCGGGATCGCCGACGCGCCCGGGCGGCGGATGCGGGAGATCGCCCCGGCCCACGAGGAGCACTGGTTCGAGACGTACGGGCGGGTCGCCGCCACCGGCGAGCCGGTCCGGTTCCAGAACACCGCCGCCGCGCTCGGGGGCCGGACGTACGACCTGTACGCGTTCCGTGCCGGTCGCCCCGAGCAGCGCCGCGTGGCGGTCCTGTTCCGCGACATCACGGAACAGCGCCGCGCCGAGGCCGAGCGGCAGGCGCTGCTCGAGCGCGAGCGGGCCGCGCGGACCGACGCAGACGCGGCCAACCGCGCGAAGGACCGCTTCCTCGCCGTCCTCAGCCACGAGCTCCGGACGCCGCTGACGCCGGTCGCCATGGCCGCGACCGCGATGGAGATGGACGCGGGCCTGCCGTCCGAGTTCCGGGACGACGTGGCGATGATCCGCCGGAACGTCGAGCTCGAGACCCGCCTCATCGACGACCTCCTCGACCTGAGCCGCGTCACCCCCGGCAAGCTCCGACTCGACCGCCAGCCGACCCGCGTCCACGAGGTGATCGGCCACGTGCTGGTCACGGTCGGGCCCGAACCCCCCGTCGCCGGACCGGGGCGCGCCGACACCCCGCTGCGGCTGCTGCTGGTCGAGGACCACGCCGACACCGTGCGGACGCTCGCCCGGCTGCTGCGGCTCGACGGGTACACGGTGCGGACCGCCCACTCGGTCGCCGAGGCGCTGTCGCTGGCGACGGCCGAACCGTTCGACCTCCTCGTCAGCGACATCGGCCTGCCGGACGCGTCGGGCCTCGACCTGATGCGGGCGGTGCGCCGGGACCGCGCGGTGCCGGGCATCGCGATGAGCGGGTACGGGATGGAGGACGACGTCCGGGCCAGCCGCGCGGCCGGTTTCGCCGAGCACCTCGTCAAGCCGGTGAACGTCCCGCAACTCCGTGCGGCGATCCGGCGCGTCGCCGGGGTGGCGCGCTAGGGGTCTTCTCCACCAGGTTCCGCCGTAACCGTGTGGCGACGGCGGCGTCCGGCTCGTCCTGTTGTTCGACTCGATCCACTTGAATGCTCCTCCGGGCTGATGTCCTGAGGATGTTTGTAAATCCCTTGATTCGCTCGACCAGTGGTCTGGCGGAGAATTCCGGGTGGATCGGGGGCGGGCCGGGCGTGAAGGCGCACGTGGTGCGGACCGTCTGGGGACAGTCCGGGGCGCAACAAAGAACCCGCACCCCGTAAGTGCGGGTTCGTGCGCCCGTTAGGACGGGCAGTTCGGAAGTAACGGAGAGGGGGGGATTCGAACCCCCGTGACGGTTTAAGCCGCCAACAGCATTTCCAGTGCTGCTCCTTCAGCCGCTCGGACACCTCTCCAGAGAAAGAACCGGTCAGGACTTACGAGCAAAATCGCCTCGTTTTTCCGACCGCTCCTTCGCAGCGGTGACAAGTTTAGTGACAAGTCCCGGGCCGTCAAACCGGCCACCGCTGAAAACGCCATTACGATCCCTTTCCTGACGAGCCGGCCACCGGGGCATGCAGGCGGTAAGCCTGCTGACCCCGCCGGAGCGGCCGGGGCTCGCCGGATGAGGAACCCCGCATCATGTCGGTCCCGAACGGGAGCGTCAAGCTCTCCGCACACACCCACGACGGCCGGCTGAAGTGCTGGAAGAAGACCATCGGCGGGCGGAACTTCCACTCGACTGAGGACCGGGATCCGTCGGGGCGGATCGCCGTCGTGCTGCTCGCACTCCGGGCCAAGATTCGCGCGGGCGGCGGGACGGCGTGGGACGAGGGCGGGGTGGCCGACGCGGACGGTCTCCTCGCGCTCACGTCCCGGCGTAGGCGATCCGCGTGAAGTGCTCGGGCGTGACCGCGAACCCGGCGTACTTCTCGTCCCACCGGGCCGTCGGCTTGGCGGCGACGGTCTCGTCCGCCGTCTTGCCCGCCTTCTTCAGCTTGGCGACCGCGTCCCGGACGCCGGCGAGCATGTCGCGGTACTCGGTCAGTTCGGCCCGGCCCCCGACCGGCCCGTGGCCGGGGATGACCAGCGTCTTCTCGCCGGCGAGCTTGAGGTTCTCCTCGGTCGCCCGGAGCGTCCCGCCGATGCTCCCGCCGTTCGCCCGGTCGATGAACGGGTAGTGGCCGTTCCAGAACGTGTCCCCGCAGTGCAGCACGTCGGCGTCCGGGAAGCGGACGTACAGGTCGCCGTCCGTGTGGCAGGCGAACCCGTAGTAGCGGACGGCGGCGGTCGTGCCGTTGATCTTGATGTCTCGCTGATCCGCCACGGTCTCGGTCGGCAGCGCGGCCTCAGGCGCGGGCGGGAACGTGAAGTCCCAGTCGGGCACGCGCGTCGCCTCCGACAAATGCTTCTTCGTGTTCGGGTGGGCGATCAGCGTCGCGCCCGCCGCCCGCGCCCAGGCGTTGCCGTCGCAGTGGTCGAAGTGCCAGTGCGTGTTCACGACAAACTTAAGCGGCCGGTCGCTGATCCCGGCCAGCGCCTTCGTGATCTGCGGCCGCGACCCGGCGAGGCCGCTGTCCACGAGGAGCAGGCCGTCCGCCCCGGCGAGGACGCCGACGTTCCCGCCCGAGCCGATCAGCACGTGGACCCCGCCCCGCAACTTGACCGCCTCGACCTTCACCTTGTCCGCGCCGTTGCGCATCTGCCGGACGATGCCCTCGCCCGGCTTGGCCTCGTCGCCCGGTGCGGCGAACGCACGCGCCACCGGCCACGTGAGACACGCGCCGACGCCGACGGACGCAGCGGCGAGGAACTGACGACGCGATGCGGGACGTAGGGGGGTCATTGGCGTTCCTCGTGAAGTAGGTGGCTGCGCCCCGTGGCGCAGGTCGGCCAGTGTAGCACCCTCGCCGGAGGCGGGTAACGGCCCACGTGCTCGACACCGGTGGGAAGTGCGATCACTGTCCGGCGCGTCATTCCACCCTCAACACGAACGGGACGACCCGCACGCGACCGTCCTGCTTGAACTGGCCCCAGCCCTTGTAGAGGCCCGGCTCGGGGAAGTGGGCCTCGAACTCGACCGTGCCGCGCGCCGCGTCCCCGCTGGCCGGGTGGACGTGGACGTACCGCCCCGTCCCGACGCCGACGAACATCAGGTGCCCGAGTTCGCCCATGTAGGGCTCCAGCCTCACCGGCTCGCCGTGCTCATGGCCCCGCAGGGCGAACGTCACACGGGCCGGGGAACTGGCCGTCAGCGGCGCGGCGGCGACGGTCGCGTGAACGTCGTCCGCGACGACCTCTCCGGGTGCGTTTGGGGCGAGGGCAGGCGCGGGCGGGGAGTTTCCCCCGACCGTGACGATGCCCTTGGCCGTCGCGTGCCCCCCGCCGGCCGGGGCATAGTCGGCGAACAGCCGGTAGATGCCGCCGGCCGGGAACGTGTGGGTGACGGTCAGGTTGCCCTTGGCGTCCACCGTGGGGTGGATGTGGGCGAACTGGTCGAGGCCGTCGCGGACGACGACGAGGTGGACCTTCTCGTCGTGGACGACGTCGAAGTCCCGCGCCATCGTCCCGTCCGCCGCGTGGATCATCAGCCGGAGGGTCACTGGCTGGCCCGCGACGGGATGGGCCGGATCCGTCGCGACGACCAGTTGCGCCGCCGTCTCCGACCCGCCGTGCGGGTGTGCGGGCGCACCGTGTTGATGTTGGTGGTGGTCGTGGTTTTGACTGTGGTGTTGGTTGTGGTTGTGGTTGTTCATGTCATGCTCCTCGTGCTCGGGCGTGCAGCCGAGCGCGGTAGTAAGAACGCCGAGTGCCAATAGTGATCTCACGTGGAATCTCCTTAGTGCCCGCCGAAGACGAGCGCGGCTGCCGCCATCGCGACCATCAGGCCGTCCTCGACCAGCGTCACGGTGGACATGGGCAGGTTGAACACGGTGCCGAGGCAGGCGCAGCGGATCGCCCGCTTGTCCAGCACGCTCCTCAGGACGCCGACGCTGCCGACCGACATCACCACCAGCGTCACGAGGTTGGTGACGACCGGCTGGAACCCGGTGACGTACGCGGCCCCGAGCAGTAGCTCGATGAACGGGTAGACGTACCCGTAGGCGGGCAGCCGCCTGGCCACCACGTCGTACCCGCGATAGGCGTCGGCGAACCCGCGCAAATCGAGCAGCTTGAAGAACGCGAACGCGAGGAAGAACGCGCCCATGAAGTGGGCCATCGCCCGGTCCCAGACCAAGCCGCCCGCCCGCACCTCGATCAAGGCGACGATGCCGACGAGGAAGCCGCCGAGCAGCACCAGCGGGTAGTACGTGGTCGGCGCGGGCGTCTCGGACGACGGCGGTGAGTGCGGGTGCGGCTGGGGCTGGGGCTGGGGCTGGGGCTGCACCGGCGCGACCGCTGCTGGCGGCGGCGGCGGCGCTTCGATCTCGCCGAGGACTTGGTAGCCGCCCTTGGCGACCGCCGCCCGGACCGCCTCGGCCGGGGCGTCCCCGTACACCGTGAGCGGCTTGTCGGGCGAGGCGAGGTCCACCTCCCACCGGTCCACGCCCGGCGCGCCGTCCAAGTGGGGCTTGAGGGTCTGGACGCAACTGCCGCAGCGCAGGTTGGTCTTGAACTGTCGTGTGGTCGTCGTCGCTGTCATCGCATCTGCTCCTTGCGGGCGGTGCCCGCTCGCTGTGCCCCGTCGCGTCAGGCGTCGGGGCGAATCGCGGGTGCAGACGAACGACCTCGCCGGGCGTTACACCACGGGAGCAGTTTTTCTCGGAGGAGGGGATCGGCGGCGTGATGGCTACGGCTGAGCCGGGCGGGCGGGGCGGGCGCACGTGCAGTCGAGGCAGCCGTGGGTGGCGCACGTGCGGCACGACCGTTCCAACTCGTGCCGGAGGGCCGTCCGCGCCCGGTGGAGGCGGACGCGGGCGTTCCCGGCCGTCAGGCCAAGCTCGTCGGCGGCGGACGCGACCTCGGCCCCGCCGAGATCGACCCGGCGGATCAGGTCGGCGTACTCGGGCTTCAGGTTCGGGATCAGGTCGTTGACGCACGCGCAGACGGCCCGCTCCAGTTCCGCATCGAAGCCGGGGTCGGCGACCGGCGCGTCTTGGGCGTACGACTCGATCGCGCGTCGGCCCGCGTCCCGGCGGCGGTAATAGTCGGTGACCGCGTTCCGCAGCAGCCGGTAGAACCACGCGACCGCGCTCTCGTCGTCGCGGAGGTCGCCCGCCTTCTCCAAGCTGCGGACGAACGCGTCCTGAAGGATCTCCTCCGCGTCCTCGCGGCTGCCGACGCGAGCCGCGAGGAAGTTGAGGAACTCGCGGTGGTTCGCCTGTAGCCGTGCGGCGACGGCGGTCGCGGTCGTTTCCGGCGGGTCGGGCGTCATGGGTCTCCGCAACCTCCCTCGCCGATTCTATCCGCCCCGGATGGGGAGTGGCGAACCGCCCCCGCCGGCCCGACCCGGCCCAGCGATACCTAGGCCGCTCGGGCTTCTGGTCGGACGACGCGGACTTGCAGTGGCTCTGCTCGGATCATCACGAGGAGCTTCTCGGCTCGCCGACGGCGCGGCAGCGGGAGATTCTCCAGTCGCACGGGTACGCGTGGGACCAGATCGCCCTCATGACCTTCGGTGACGCCTACCGGCTGGTCCGCGACATTCGGGCGCGCGGCCGGCCTCACCGGTCCGCGTACTCCCGCGCCCCCCGCGACGCCAAATGCAACACCACCTGGTGCGGCGTCGCCGGCCACGCGAACGCCACGTCCGCCTCCGTCACGCCGTCCCCCAGCAGCACCACTTCGTCCCCCGCGCGGTCGTCCGCCGCAAGCGTCACGTACGCCGTCTGCATGCCGACCTCGGGGATCCGCTGCCGCCGCCCGTTCACCTCACACGGCCCCGGCCGCAGGCCGTGCGCATAGCCCACCGGGATCACGCCGTGCCGCCCGCCCTCGCTCGCCCACCCGGTGTAGCCGATCGGCCCGCGCGACGGCCGCGCCTCGACCAGCGGCGCCGTCGCGCGGACCGCGCCCCGATAAAGCGCCATCCCCGGCCGCACCGCGTCGAGCCGGCAGTCCGGCTCGTCGAGCAACGAACTCGCGGCCGCGTGAAGTTTGATCCCGGGAAACGCCGACATGATCTCGACCAGCCGCGCCGCCTGCCCGGCCCGCGTCGCGTGCGTGAACGCCTCGTCGATCCCGCCCGCCCCCACCGCCTCGCCAACCAACTCCGGCGGACACGCGAACCGCTGCATCCCGGTATCGACGCACAACACCGGCCGCGCCGCGCGCAGGGCCGCCGCCTGCTCGGCCGTCGACACCGCGGGGCGAACGTGTGCCGCCAGGTACGCATCCGCATCGTGCGTCGGGGGCCCCAGCGCGATCGCCGGCTTCCCGGTCAGCCCCCACAGGTCGATCGCGACCGCCTCGTCCAGCGCGAACACGCAAAACCCCGCTACCACGTCCGCCAGCGCCTCAGCCACCCGCGCCGCGCCCAGCCCGTACGCGTCCGCCTTGATCGTCGCCCACACCTCCACCCCCGCCCGCGCCGCCACCTCCGCCGCATTCCGGCGGACGCGGCCAAGGTCGATCGACACGCGCAGCGACATGGGCGAGGATTGGAAACGGGGAACGGGGCGCGGTCAACGCGCGCCCCGACGCCGGTCTATCGCCCCCGCCGCCGCAGCAACCCCGCCGCCGCCGCGACCCCGACCAACCCGACCGTCCCCGGTTCCGGCACCGGCGCCGCCACCACCGGCGGCAGCCCGCTCGACCCGCCGACCGAGTCGATGTACGAGATCGTCGCCCCCGACCGCGCCCCGTTCACCATCGTGTCGCCGATCCGGGCCCCTGCGCTGTCCCGCACCAGCACGTCCCCGATCGACCCGGGCCGACCGATCAGCGCCACGCCCAGGCCCGGCGAGTTCTCCACGACGATCTTGCTCACGCTCCCCACCGTCAGCGTCTTGATCTGCACGTTGTTCGTCGTGTTCTTGATGATCACGTTGCGGAACGTGATCGTGTCGAAGACCCCGTCCGCGATCAGGATCGGCAGCGCGTCCCCCCCGTCGATCTCGATGTTCTCCAGCAGCAGCGTCATCGAGTGGTTCTGCCTGGCCGCCCCGCTGATCCGGATGTGGTCGATGTGCAGGCCCTTGGCCCCGGCGACCGACTCGTTACGGCTCACGTTGTGGATCTTGATGTTCCGCAGCGTGATCGAGTCGTAGGCCCAGTACGGCGTGCCGTTGAGCGGGTCCGTGACCTTCACTTCCAGCGCCTTCTGATTGGTCAGGTCGTGGATGTAATAGTTCTGGAACGCGATCGCCGTCTGCGCCGCCGACTGCGGACGGACGCTGACCGCCGCCGGGTTCGTCGGAAACCCCACCCAGGTCGGGCTCTTCCCGTTCATCTCCGTGACCGGCCCCGACCACACGACCGGCGCCGCGACCGCCGCCGGCGCGAGCGCGGCGATCACACCCCCGATCCCGCGGGCGATCCAACGGCTCGAACGAACAACAACGGCGGTGGCGGAAAAGGTGGTCGGACGCATGACGCGCTCCCTCAGCAGTGGGACTCGGAAAACTCTCGGACCTGTGTGGCGGCCGCGGGCGGTTCTGGCGATCCGCTGGCGTGCCGACCTGCCGAGTCCATCGGGGAGGCGCGGAGGTGAAATGATCCGTAGGAACAACGTATGAGGGGAAAACCGGTGCCCCCCGGGACGGCGCGTACCGCCCCTGACGCCTGTACCGCCCGGGCAACCCTTATGGGGCCGCCGCGTTCCTAGTACTGGGACGTGGGTCCGCTATCGGACGTGGGTCGAGCGCGACACCCGCGCGTAGGGTGGGCACTGCCCACCGTTCGGGCCCCTCGAGCACATGCTTAATCGATTCCCCCTCCCATACGACGGTGCACCCTACGACGCGTCGCACGTCACCAGAAGAACCACTGCTTCGTCCGCAGCACGTAAACCGCCAGCAGCAAGTTCGTCGTCGCGTGCGCGACGATGCACGCCCCCAGCGACCGCGTGTACGCCAGCAGCCCCCCCACCATGAACGCCCACACGATCGACGTCAGCAGCCAGTTCAAATGCACGAAGCTGAAGATCACCGGCACCACCACGAACGCCTTCCAGTCCCACTCCCCCACTTCCGCCAGCTTGAAGTCGTTGGGCGCGATGACCGACCGCCAGCAGAAATCCCGCCAGAACAACTCCTCCATCACCGGCACGACCAGCACCGCCCCGAAGATCCGCACCGCGATGAACAGCCACCGCGACACGTCGTCCTTGAAAAACGCGTCCGGGTTAAACGCCACCCCGCTCGGCCGAAACACCTCAAAGTTATTCTGCAGCCAAAGCTGCATCCCCACCCACTGGAAGATCCCGACCACCCCCACGACCAGCCCCAGCCACCAATAGTCCCACCGGATCCGCGTATACGCCGGCCAGAACAGCCAGAGCATCACCGCCACGATCAGCGCCCGCGCCGCGTACGCCCACGGGTACGCCGTGTTCCCCGCGTCCGTCTCCGTCCCCAGCCACCCCCCTGCCATGATGAGCAACAAAAACGTCCCCATCGGGAGCATGTAGGCGAGGTCGTCCCGGACGGGCGACTGACGTGGGCCCTTCGTTGTCGGCGACGCGGCGTCAGGCATGTGAGGCATCATCGGGAAAGCAGTGCGCAAATGTCCAACTGAGCGTCCCACCCGTCATCCTGAGGTACTCCGAAGGATCTAGCCGGAGCATCGGGGCCCCTTCGACGTTGGAAATCAACGTTCGAACACCAACTCCGAACGCAACCGTCCCTTGGCGATCGCGGCTGGATCCTTCGCTGCGCTCAGGATGACGGATGGCACGAGACCCATCACTTTCCCCGAAACAGCGCAAAGCTCGCCGTATGCCCGTGGATGAAATTCCGCCGCCCCACCGGCCCGAGTTCCCCCGCCGCGAAGAACCCCGCCACCGGCGTCGCCGGCAGCGCCGCCCGCGCCGCGTCCACGTCGTGGCACGGCGCGTCGAACAGCCGCGTCCCCCGCCCGTTGCACGAGAACAGCAGCCCGCCCGCCGGCGCCGCCGGCTGCTCCGCCACCGTCGCCAGCATCAGCGACAAATCCTCCGTCGCCGTCGCCGCGTCCCGCACCTGGAACTGCACCGTCTGCCCGACCCGCACGTAATCGCCCACCTCGACCACGCCCGTCTCGTTGTCCACGTTCATCACCGTCCGCACCAGGAAGTCGCCCCGCCCAAAACTCTCCCGATACTCCGAGATCGCCCGCCCCACGAACAGCCCGCGCGCCAGCAACTGCCGATCCGCCTCGCTCAAGTCCATCACCGCGTCCCGCAGCGCCGCCAGCGCCGGCCGGCCCCCGAGCTGCTCGATCACGTTGTCGTGCGCCTTGGTCACCACGTACGTCTTCCCGAACGGCCGGCACCCCTGCGACACCACCGTCTGCACCTCCAGCCCCGGCCCCGACAACGAAAGCCCCACCAACCCCTGCGTGTAAATCCGGTCGTTCCGAAACAGCACGTTCTGCCCCGGCCCCTGCCCCGCCGACGCCATCCCCCCCACCACCGGCACGCCCGGCAGCGCCTCGTCGATCGCCGGCAGCAGCCGGTTCGTCGGCGTCGAGAACGGGTCCCCCAGCGCCACCACCGCCCGCGTCTCGGGCCCCCCGCCCAGCCGCTCGGCCAGCAGCGCGTGGTCCGCCAGCACGTCCGCGAACTCCTCCGGCGGCACGTGGAACGGGTGGATCCGCACCCCCGGCATCCGCCCCACCAGCACCGCCATCCCCGGCGCCCGCTCGACCTCCCGCGCCGGCCCGATCACCCCCTCGGCCGACACCCCCACCAGCGCCTGCGGGTCCAGCCGAAGCCACAGCCGCTCGGCGATCTCGTCCGCCTGGTCCACGTGGTCCCGGCTGACGAACACGAACGCCACGTCCGCCTCCACCCCCGACGCGCGCACCGACTCGATCAACTCGTCGACCGCGACGAGCGACGACTCGTGCTCGGACAGGGCGGCGTGAAATCGCATCGCGATTGTTGTCAATTGTCCGCGGTCAATTGTCAATCGTCATATGCCCCATCCGACGCCCCGCGCGCGGGGCGCGTCCCATCCCCCCACAACCAAGGGGGGCGCGGTGTGCCCACTTCAGTGGGCATGCCAGCAACCCACCGAAATACCCGTGCGCCAATCCCACCACCCCCGCGCTACCCCCACCCGACCGAATCCGGAAAAATTGTCCCACCCCGCGCCCCCGCCACCCCCGCACCGTGCGCGCCCGTCGTCACCACCGCGTGATCTCGACCGTAAGGTAGATGCACCATTCACCCAGCCATCATCTGCCCGGCGCGATCCGCCCCCGTCCCGCAAGGAACGCCGACGGTACCGGAAGGTACCGAAAAGTACCGATTTGTACCGAAAATGCCCGCTTTTGCCCGGTTTCGCGAGCCCCGTTTTCCCGCGCAAACCCATGTGCCCGCGGACGTTGCCCATCGCCGGTGCCCCCCACGCCACCACGGAGCGTAAAAATCACCGTGACGCAGACGCCAGCCCTGTCGGCTCCAACGCCTTCCCACACTCCGGACACCGCCCCACCGACGCCCGCAAGTCATACCCGCACCCCGCGCACGTCCCCTCCACCCCTCGCCTCGGCCGCGCCCGCCGATACAACCGCCACACCGGCCAAACCAGCAGCAGCCCGATCGGCAGCCAGTACGGCACGATCACTCGCATGGAAAAGTGTCCCGTCCGGTTCTGCATCTCGCCGTACACGCCCAACGTCCGCAGCCACCCGTTCACCGTCGGCATCGAGTGCCGCCCACCCCGTTGGTAAAACCGGAACGGCTTGGCGGTCGCCCGCATCGCGTCGTACTGCGCCCGGCTCGTCCGCGTCTCGCGAACCACGTGCAGTTCGACCCTGCCGACGTTCGACTCGACCCGCGTCCACGCCCGCCGCCACGGCCCCCCCAAATCCGTCAGCACGTCCCACTCCGCCCGGTCGTACGCGAAAAAACTCCGCGCCGCCGCCCCCGCCAGCAGGATCACCAGCACGATCGACACCCCGAAAAACGTATGTCGCAAGACGCGGAGCACTCGCCAAGTCTACGCGATCAACGGACCGCGCCGATTCACCAGGCCCGATCTCGTTTAGCCGCGACCCGAAGGGCAAGCGACAGCGCCGCCCGATGGCGAGCGCGGAACCGCCTCGAACCGCAGCGCCTTTCGCAACCATGACGCCCCTCACCAAACCGCCTATACCCGCTCACCATTTTCCAGTTTTCGTCTCCCGCCCCCGTCCGCCGACCCCCTAAAATACGGCGTGGCGTTCTGACGCCCTCAGCGCGCCCATTCCACCGGAGGCACCCCATGATCAAGGTCACCAGCCCCGCGTTCGACGACGGCGCCCCAATCCCGATCAAATACACCAAGGACGGCGGCAACGTCTCCCCGCCCCTCAAGTGGAACGTCCTCCCGCCCAACACGCGCGAGCTCGTCCTGATCGTCGAGGACCCCGACGCCCCCCGCGCCGAGCCGTTCGTCCACTGGGTCTGCTACAAGATCCACCCCGAGGCCGGCGGCCTGCCCGAGGGCATCCCCCAATCCCCCCGCCCCAGGACCGCCGCCGCCGACGCACAGGGCGTCAACGACTTCAAGGACGTCGGCTACGACGGCCCAGCCCCCCCGCCCGGCCACGGCACCCACCACTACCACTTCCGCGTCTACGCCCTCGACAAGGAACTCGACGTCCGGGCCAAGCTCGACCACAAGGCCCTGATCGCCTCCATGTCCGGCCACATCATCGACTCCGGCGAGATCGTCGGGACTTTCGAAGTCCCCCGCCGCTGACTCCACCACGGAGGTCACGGAGGACACGGAGAAAACCTGAGGGGGCCCCGGGAACGCCCGTTGCTTGCCGCATCGCGCGAGGACGAGCCGGCCGCTCATAGGTTGAGCTCCGTGCCCTCCGTGTCCTCCGTGGTTCATTCTCTCCGGGAGCCCGCCTGATGCCGTTGCTCAAAGACAAAGTCGCATTCGTCACCGGCGCCTCCAGCGGGATCGGCCGCGGCACCGCCCTCCGCTTCGGCCAGGAAGGTGCCACCGTCGTCGCCGTCGCCCGACACACCGACGAGGAAGACACCTGCAAGGTCTGCGCGGAGATCGACAAGGCCGGCGGCAAGTCCATCTTCGTCCCGGCCGACGTGTCCAAGCCCGACGAGGTGAAGCGCGCCGTCGACGAGACCGTCAAAAAGTTCGGCCGCCTCGACGTCGTCGTCGCCAACGCCGGCATCAACGGCGTCTGGGCCCCGATCGACGAGCTCGAGCCGGACGAGTGGAACAAGACGATCGCCACCAACCTGACCGGCACCTACCTCACCCTCCACTACACCGTCCCCCACCTCAAGAAGGCCGGCGGCGGCAGCGTCATCGTCGTCTCGTCCGTCAACGGCAACCGCACGTTCGTCACCCCCGGCGCCACCGCCTACAGCACGACCAAGGCCGGCCAGGTCGCCATGATGAAGATGCTCGCCGTCGAGCTCGGCAAACACCAGATCCGCGTCAACGCCGTCTGCCCCGGCGCGATCCACACCAACATCGAGGAAAGCACCGAGCGCAAGAACACCGAAAAGCTCGGCCTGAAGATCGAATACCCGCAAGGCAAGCCCGCGGTGAACGAAGGCCAGGGCGAGGTCCCCGACGTCGCCGACGTCTGCCTCTTCCTCGCCAGCGACATGAGCCGCCACGTCTCCGGCATCGAACTCTACGTCGACGGCGGCTTCTCCCTGGCGCGGTGACGCTCTGATTCTCAAGGGGGCTAGCGATGAACGCGAGCGTAGAGCCGATTGAGAAACTCCCCGCGCGTCAGCTTGCCGTCCGCCTTCAGACCGTCCGCCAACTCCACGCCGGCCAACTTCGCCCACCGCGCCGCCAGCGCCTCGTCGATCGGCACGCCGACGCCGGCCTCGTGCTGCGGGTACGCCCCGCCCCACTGCCCCGTCGTCCCCCCGCGCGGCTTGGCCGGCGTCTTCGGGTCCGCCAAATCGTGAAAGAACCCGCGCGTCCCGAAGTACTGCGCCGCCTTGAACCACTCCGACGTCACCGGCCACGGGTGCAGCGCCACCTCGAAACTCCCCGGCTTGTCCCACGCCGGCTTCGTCACCTTCGCA